>Ga0307372_10008777_pt1 | contig 14134 bp, 13 predicted proteins | sample OX1MG_FD_202533 | JGI IMG/M metagenome (GOLD analysis project Ga0307372, IMG submission 202533) | Soil microbial communities from Risofladan, Vaasa, Finland - OX-1 | ecosystem: Environmental > Terrestrial > Soil > Coastal area > Acid sulfate soil | place: Finland: Risofladan, Vaasa | collected...
CCAGGGTTCGGGAGCTCGTCGTGATTGGGACCGGTCATTCGCGCATTGCAACGCTTTCACCTGCACGCGAGATCCGCCCCGCCAGCTCGTACAATTTGGCGCTTAGGCGGACTCTCTCCGATGATCTCCTGTCTTGGAGTGCGCAAAGAACGTATCGGCCACAATCAGTGCAATGACGCTACCGCGAGGTCGCAGCCGATCCTGCTTGGCCAACCGGGATCCCAAGAGAACCGCGCCGAACTAGGCGCCGTGGCCGAGGGTAATCATCTCTTCGTCGTCGATCAGTTCGTCACGATGCGGCGCTCCAATTGTGGCTTGACGGTCACGCGTTGATAAAAAGGACAGTACGTCGACGAGTTGATCACTGCGAGCGGGGCGCGCGTAGAAATATCCCTGGGCAACCGAACAGCCAACTGCCCGTAGGCGCCTCGCCTGCTCGATGGTTTCGACACCTTCAACTACCGTACGAATACCGAGCGCATTCGACATGGCGACAATTGCCGCGACAAGAGATTCCGAAGCGGTATTTTCCTCGCGCAGTGGCTCGACAAAGCTGCGGTCAATCTTCAACACATCGATAGGGAGTCGCTGGAGGTACGAGAGTGATGAGTACTGCGTGCCAAAATCGTCGATCGCAAGTGTGATACCAAGTTCACGAAGCTCTTTTAGCGATTGAATCGCAGACTCAGGATCCCGGATGATCTCTGATTCCGTGAGCTCAAGACAGAGAGCCGACGCGTCGAGACCGTGATTGGCCAGCAAGAGCACGACACGAGGGATCAAAAGTCCATCGCGCAATTGATTGACCGAAAGGTTCACCGAGATAGTCAGGTGTGCCATGCCGGGCATTTTTCGACAGATCGCGAGTTCGCGAAGTGCCTCGTCGAGCACCCAGGTACCAATCTCATTGATGAGTTCGGTCTCTTCCGCGAGATGGATGAATCGATCCGGCAACAAGACTCCATAGATGGGATGGGCCCAGCGCACCAGCGCCTCCATGCCGAGTACCTGATGGTCATTCATTGCAACTATCGGCTGATAGACAAGCTGGAGTTCACCGCGAAGTGCTGCCTGGCGAAGATCGCGTTCAAGCTCGACACGCTCGATGACACTGGAACGCATCGACTCTTCATAGACGGCGACCGAGTCGCGGCCCCCCTCCTTCGCCTGGTACATCGCAGTATCCGCATCGCGGAGAAGATCTTCAACTTCACCGAAGTTCAGTCCAAAGCGAGCGAGGTCGCTTGGCTGGGCAAACGCAAGTCCGATGCTCGCGGAGACGACAAATTCCACCTCTGCGACACAAAACGGAGCGCTAAAGCTACGGCGCAGACTGTTTGCGAATTCAGTCGCCTTTTCCACCGAGACCGCCTCACCGAGAACGATCACAAATTCATCGCCACCGATCCGAGTGACGAGATCGCTGGATCGAACACTCGCCTGGAGGCGACGCGCCACCTGAATGAGCAACGCGTCGCCGTGGGCATGGCCAAGGGTGTCGTTGATGAGCTTGAAACGATCGAGATCCAAGAAAAGAGCACCGATCTTCTTCTCCCCGCTGATCGACAGGCCGACGAGAGACTTCTCGAGATAACGCTCGAGGAACCGGCGGTTCGGGAGCCCCGTCAAGGCGTCGTGCGTCGCTTGGTACATCAACTTCGATTCTGATCGCTCCACGTCTTGGAGCGCGCGGACAATCTGTAAAATTGCAATACCACTCAGCAAGATGACGGTGACAAACAGCCCCACCCGCATCCTGAAATTCTCTTGCTCCACGCGGAGAAGCAGCAACGACGGCGTGCTCAGACCAATAGCGACGAGTACTACACGCAACGGAGTCCAGTGCGCGCGCGCTTCAAGTTCGGGAGACGAGAGCGACTTCATCGAAGGGTCGAGCATCGCCGCCGCCGCGCCGACGTACGAGACAATATAAGGAATGTTTATGAAAACATTCGTTGGCGCAAGCAGATGCAGCTCCGCAAACATGTACAACATGTCACCGACACTCAGACCTGCGATTGAGATGAAGATAAAGCGTTCACACTCCGTGCGACGGTGGCCCGAGGCGAAGGCAATCTGAAAGGTAACGATCAACATGAAGATCGAGATCGCGGGATACGTCACAAGGATGATCCGTACGGAGTTCGGGGTACCCTTTCGACTCAATATCGGTTCAATGAGGTACACCCAAGAGACCGCGAGAAGCGCGAGAGCGGCGATAAGGCCATCGTAGGCAACGCCGAAGCGGCGTTTCGCGGCGTGTGAACGAGAGATCAAGAATCCATAGAGGCCCGCCATGAGGGACGCGTAACCGGGCAACGCCAAAAGATCCGGGACAATACTTCGATGAATCGTCAGATTTCCAAGCGTATTGAGCTTCGCCCGCATGATTCCATCGGCGATGAAGAGTACAAATGCACCGAGGATCATCATCCATGGCCAGAGCGGCTTCGGCCGGTATCGTGTCACGCCGACGATCGTCGCTATCGGAGCAGCAACACCCGCAAGACCCAAAACCCATTGGTCCGTTATCTGAAAAAGTCCGAAAATTACGGCTACTACCATTATGGAAAATATCGTGATACGGCGACGCTTCGCCTGTGACACGGCCGCACTGTCGTCGTCATATGGAACGCGTTCCATGCCAAACCGCGTATTTAGCAGCCTTGTAGTCATCAGAGTTGCTAACGGCGCCTCACACGCCTGACTTGAGAGATATTTCCGACCAGCGCAAACTATTTCGACCCCGAGACAAACGAGCAGGTCAGAGGCTGTCACACGCCTCGCGCGAATCCACCCCCGGTGCGGGGCCCTGCCCACCCTGGCGCTGGGTCGTGATGACAAAACGTCAGCTCGGCTGATGGTAAAAAGAGAGCGCTGGACCGTCGTCAATGACCCCAGTCACGCGGAGCCGTTTGGTGGACCAGATCACGCTTGAGTGGTGACGCGAGCAGCCGTCGGTTCCACGGCACTTGAGAACGCGTCATCTTCTGGCCACCAGCATCACCAGGAAAGTCTGGCAACTCTAACCGCCCCGCCTGACGAGAGTGGCGGCGCGTTTGACAGCATGGTTCAATTGACGCCTTTCAACCCCGAATCGGCAGAGCTTCCTGGTTGCATCACCAACGCGGTGGTCGATAATCGCGCTGTTCGACAGTAACGACACGATCGCTGAACAGCTCCGACTCGTGTGGATCTTTGCCAGCGAGATGATACGAATACGAGCAACGATAAGAGGCTGTGCGTGGTACGTCATTCAAACGCGACGACAGAGTTGTCTTTCATGTCGATTTCGACCGCTCGCCGTTTCATTCCAGTGGAGAAAAGGGGAAGTTGCGATTGCCTTTCGCGACACCTGCGAACACATTGCGTTAAAATGTCAACTCGCATCTCTGGCCCTCCATAACTCACATCGAGCTGCCAACGCGTCGCCCGTTGCTCGACCTCCTCCAGCACGCACTAGACAGACACGCTCGAGAGGGCAAGATAGATTCGGTCTTGTTCGTCGACATTGACCGTTTACGTTTGCAAATGAGAACCTTGCCCATCAGGTGGGTGACCAGCTACTCATTTCGCTTGCGGATGACCTATGGAAAGGTATTTGCGCGCGAAACACGCTTGCTCGTTGTGGCGACGATGAATTCATGTTTTCTCAAATACATTGGATCCACTGACCATGAAACGGAGGTAGGTCACGAGGTGCGCGAACCTGTCAGGAAATCAATAGAACTTCTGCACGCCAAATCAGTGATCGCCAGCGCCAACATCGGCATCGCTCTCGCGCACCGCGCCATGGCGCCAGAGGTGTCCTTGGTGGTGTCGACCTCGCTCCATAATAAGCGAAACAGCGCGACTCAGAGTAGCCCTCGCGGTCTCCGGCGCGATCACCATGCACCCTCGTTTTGCTGACTCGTGCGATCTTCAATTCCGGCTCGCACTTGAACGGGATGTGCTCCACAAAGACGAACTGCGTCCCGATACTCAGTCACGCAAGATCGTCGGAGATCTTTAGATCAAGCGCGCAACGAGCGTCTAACTGACCTTGATTCGGTTCATCGCGCCGATCGGCCGGGGTCAATATCCCCACCTGCGAAAGAATTCACAGTGCCTTGTCGCACTGACCTTTACCAAACGCGAGGGCCGTCACGATGCCAACTCGCTGTAGTGCTGATCTATTAGTCACCGATACCCGTTCGTATCAGCACAACGATTCATGTTGCCAATGCCATCTAGCTCTCGGCAAGCCTTGCCCTGATGGTTGCCAAGGAGGGATAGGCCCCAACGGAGAGTTCCCCTTGCCGTCGAACTGACGTCGTATCGACGTCAGTTCGACGGGCAGTTTGAGTTACATGCAAAAGGAACAGACGAGGGCCTATCTTTTGTTGTCGAGCGTCAACAGGGTCAGCGGATGCCCGTATCGCAGGTGACGTCGATTCGTTGGGGCGACCCAGATGTAACGGTAACCCCCTCACTTGGACAACGGGGAAATGCCGATCCGGTGACTACGACGAGCGAGTAGCTCCCGGGGCTCACCGACACGAAGTAACGACCTGCGCCGTCGGTGTGAGTCGTGGCAACAGTACCCCCGGCAATGTTGCGAACATCGACCGCACCAACAACAGGACGCGGCGGGCACGGGTGGCCGATTCTCTCAACCGGACAGGTTGGCCCCGCCATGACGACACCGAAGAGGCCGCTTCTGAATGATCGTGGGTGCGAACCAGGGGCTGGTCGAACGGTGATGGTGGCTCGCCAGAGATCGATTGCATCACAGGTTGGCTCACCGGGTGCCACTGGAGAACACGCCGGCCTCTGCGCGCTGAGCACAACAGTTCCAGGGCGCACCGCTCGAAAGTTCATCCCGGTGACACCGCGCGAGAACATCAGCGTAAGGGGCGCAACCTGCAAGATACCGGGCTCAGAAACCTTGATATCTCGCCACATCGAAGCGCCAGGACTACTGGTGCTCAATATGACGAGGAGTCGCTCGCCGACGACGATGCAATACGATCTATCGATCTGTTGGTTGCTGATTGAAGCGTCATACCCCGGTCCAGATCCTCTTGGCACGACACAGGAGGAAACGCGCCGAGAACGGGCCGAAGCGCTGTTCGACGGAATCAGCAACGCCAACGAGGTGGCAATCGCAGCGAGAACGATCGTAGCCGCTCCGGCAATCTTTGCAACAGACGTCATCTTGAACTTGCGCATCTGGCATCACTCCCAAGCCAGCCTACCGACGAGCGTGCACCGGGCCTCCGCGTGAATCTGGTCCATCGTCTGGCGCAATGTTGCGAGCAGCGACCGATCGCTTCATGAGCGCGGATCCACAGCAATACCTGGCCTACGCCGTGATGCAGCCTCGCGTGACATAATTGATCTGGAGGTAGTTTCTAGAACGACACATCAGACCAACAAGAGTGGATGAGTACGTACCGGTCACGATGTATTGAGGCCGATGACAACCTTGTCTCCCAAATCAATTGAGGAGCATTGGCCATGACCGCAGGCGAAAGATTCATCATTGTGGGAGCGAGTCTCGCCGGAGCAAAGGCTGCGGAAGCCCTACGAGACGAGGGATTCGAGGGCGCGATCGTCCTCGTTGGAGAAGAGCCCGTACGTCCCTATGAACGTCCACCTCTGTCAAAGGACTACCTGCAGGGCAAGACCGAGGTGGGCAAGATTTTCGTACACGAAGAGCGCTTCTATGTCGATCACGACATCGACTTGCGGCTATCAAGTTCTGCAAAGAAAATTGACGTAGCTGGTCGGGAGGTCGTTCTCGGCTCAGGTGAACGTCTCCATTACGACAGCCTGCTCATCGCCACCGGATCGCAACCGCGGCGCATCTCCGTGCCCGGAGCGCACCTGAACGGGGTGCACTACCTCAGAACACTGGCAGACTCCGACCAGCTGCGCACCGCCATCAACGGGGCAAAACGCGTCGTGGTGATTGGGGCAGGTTGGATCGGCTGCGAAGTCGCCGCGTCCGCACGCGAACTTGGCATCGAGGTTGCGATGGTCGAAGTCGGCGGTCTGCCCCTCGAACACGTCCTCGGCCCAGAGCTCGGTCGGTTTTATCGAGATATCCACGCTGAACATGGCGTCGATCTGCATTTTGGAATCGGCGTCGAGTCCATCCGAGGCAGCGACTCCGCCGAAGCGGTCCGCCTCGTAGACGGCACCTTGGTCGAAGGCGATGTCATCGTCGTCGGTGTTGGCGTCATGCCGTGCGTTGAACTCGCTGAGGCCTCTGGTCTCGCGCTCGACAACGGTATCGTTACGGATCAGTATCTGGCGACAAGCTCACCGGACATCTACGCGGCTGGAGACGTTGCGAACGCCTGGCATCCTCTGTTCGACCGCCATATCCGTCTTGAACACTGGTCCGCCGCGCTCAACCAAGGCCCAGTCGCGGCAAGGAACATGCTGGGAATGCCGACTCCGTACGACCGGGTACCGTATTTCTTCTCCGATCAATACGACATCGGTATGGAATATGCAGGCTTTGCCCCGGACTGGGACGAAATTGTCTTTCGCGGAGATCCTGCCAGTCGAAAGTTCATCGCCTTCTGGTTAAAAGATGGACGACTCGTCGCGGGAATGAACGTCAACATCTGGGAGGTCTCAGAGACGATCGCGAACATCGTCGCCTCTAGAGCACCTGTGGACCGTGTTGCGCTTGCGGACCCTGCCGTCGACCTTGCAACGCTTGTGAACTGAACGGGACTTGTCTGCTCGCACGCGCCGATCCAATCTTGGCCCAATCCCTGATCACGTGCTCGTAGCACGTGATCCTTCAGACGGGTCAGGGTCAAGTGGTTCATCAATCGAGTTCCCGTCACTATAACGGCCACCTAACATTGCTGAGATATTCGCTGACTCTCGAGAAGCAATGAGCAACGGTATCGCGCTGTAGCAAGATACCCCAAGTATTCGTCATTTTTGTGCGAAGCGTAACGCACTCAGCAGCATCTCCATCGCGTCAAAGACGCATCGCTCTAACTACTGAAGTTCTACGAAAGCAAGTCGAACTGGCGCATATTGAGTTCAATCGTGGTCCAATGAGGGTGTCACTCCCCTTCAGAATCCGAAGAGCCTCTTTGCCAACGCGGTTCCTGGCGGCGATGCGATCGCTGCAGAAGTCCTCAGGTTCGTTCTCCGGAGAGCAGGCAGAGAGCTGAAGACGCGCGCTCGTCGCGCGCTCCAGTATTGGAACGGGCGACGTTGGAGCGGACGAGGGATTCGAACCCGCCTCCACTACCTTGGCAAGGTGACGGAGTACTTCCAATTCATTCGTTCTGGGCCGTTGGCGTGGTCTTGTGTCCGAGACACCATCTCATGATTCCACTAGGTCCAGCCAAATACCGCCTGCCATAGGGCGCTCTACCACGCGGGTGACCATTCCCAAGCACTATTAGAAAACACCGCAGCCTTGCATTAGTGAATCTTTTCAATGCGTGTTCAAGTCATACGACTGCAATCACTGAGATCGATACAAACAGTGGAAATACTGAGTGTGTGAAGTCGCGCAAATTTGTTTAATAACGTTTGACAGTAATATCGTGATGCGTTATTATTATTGGGTGCTGACTGAGAAGTCATTTCGAGACACAGAAACTTTACGAATCTGGCAGCGAAAACGAGTTGGAAAATTTAGTCTGAAGGTACAACGAATGGCTTGGCGGAGATTGGCCTATATCAACGCTGCCGAAATGATTGGGGATCTTGCAGTTCCGCCCGGAAACCAGCATGAGAAGCTGAAAGGCAACCGGGCTGGGTATTACAGCATTCGAGTTAACGACCAATACAGAATCTGCTTTCGATGGAGTGCCATGGGCCCACAAGAAGTCGAGTTGGTCGATGACCACTAGGGAGGAATGATGGTCAGCAAAAATAAATTAGCTATGGCGCCTATTCATCCTGGCGAGATGCTCTTGGAGGATTTTCTTGAGCCCTTGGGGGTAACCCAGTACCGGCTCGCCCAGGCAATCGGCGTTCCAGCGCGAAGGATTAATGAGATCGTTCATGGGACCCGGCGTATTAGCGCCGACACGGCACTACGTCTTTCTCGCTACTTCGGAATGAGCGATGGTTTCTGGATGAATCTTCAGGGTCACTATGACTTGGAGATAGAGAAGGATCGGCTCGTGGAAACGTTGGATGAGATCGAACCCTTGGCCACCGCCAACTGAAAGAGGCTCGTGTCTCCACAACGTCAAGCGCAATTTGAGCGGGCGACGGTGAGCGGACCACGGTGCCTGATTTCACCACATTGGAGCGGACGACGGTGCGGACGACGGGATTCGAACCCGCGACCCTCACCTTGGCAAGGTCATTTGCCACAACTCCGCTACCAGCGACTTCACACATTTACCAATGTTTTGCTGGGCTTTTGGCTTACCGTAGTTGACCGTTACTTACCGTAATTGCCAATAGCTTGTGCGTTTTTCGTGGTACATGTACCACGAGTTTTTGTACCACATGTACCACAAACATTGGAAGTTAGAGCCATCGCAAGGTGGGTGAAAGCACCGCAACCCTCACCTTGGAGAAGTGATGCCCGGCACGAACTCTGGTCCGAAATAGGCGAGTTCCCGCTTCCAGGGTTCGCTGTCCCAGATCATGTTGTCGTCTCCGACTGCTGGACGACCTCAATCATCTCGTCCCTCAACGCGGTTGCCCCCTCGATCACCGCAGGGAGCCCAGCGATCTTCCCAAATTGGATCGTCGCCTCGGCAGCGAACAGCGCGGATGCACCGAGCGGCGTGTACACGTCCGGATGCTGGACAAGCACGACATTGGGCCAGTCGCCGCTCAGATATGCATCAGCAGAGATGCCAGTCGGGTGAGCGAACTTCGATTCGATGAGCAACGGGACGAACGCCTGGGCCATGTCCGCGCGCCCGCAGAGTTTCTCCATGCTCCTCAGGTACTTGTAGCCCTCAGGCTCGCCATCGACGGGCCGTTGGGGTCCTGCCCCCGGGTCGATGTCCCAGCCCCGATCGATTGCTTTGCGCACGGTCCGGTCTCCCTGCAGGCCGTGCTCCCAGGTGATCGCCTCCGTCGCCTCGTCGGGGAAGTCGGCTACCCACTTCAGGGCGACCGCATGGTGAATGAGGGCACGCACGAGAGGTGCCGCCTCGTGTGCGACGCCTGCCGAGTGAACGGCCATGATGGCTTGCGCTGAATGGACGATGCGAGTCCACCACCCGTACGCAACAAGCAGCTGTCGAAGGTTGGCGCTCCCGTCCGCTTGCGGCAAGGTCAATCTATGCAGCTCGACGAGTTGCTCGATAGCCGAGGTGGCCCGTTCCACATCGTCGCTCATCTGAACCCCCTCGTCATCTCACGCCGGATGCGACCTAGACGACCGCCAAAACATAAGCGACACCGAGCAGCATGGCGGACCAACAGATGCATCTCACGGCCTGGCGGAAGACAGTGACTCGCTCAGCGAGCGTTGTCTCTCCCACAATCACGGCCTTCGAGTATTCGGACGCAAGCCGGTGTCGCACCGGACTCGGAAGGTTGCTCAGGACTGTCGTGTCGATGGTGGAGAAGTGTGCCCTTACGACCGCCACCGCGGCCGTTGTCGCTACGCCGAGCACGGCGAGTGCGGCCCCGAGCGCCCAGAGACCGAGGGTGAAGTCACCTCGTACTCCGGGCGGCTTGGACACGTGGGTGTAGCTCGTCGCCATGAGCCCTAGGACCGCGAGACCAATCGTCAGTAGTGCCAGGGCTCGATCGCACACGTGCCGGAAGCGATCCGACTGATCGGCGAGCTGTCTGCGCCCTTCTTCGATCAGGAGCGTCTGCGAGTCGGTGTCGAACTCCGAGACGTCGCCGGGAGTGTTCGTGTTGATCGGGTCGCTGACAATCTCGGCGCCGAACAGTAGAGAGAGCACGTACGCAGTAGTCGGTGGGACCACCTTGCTCACGACAACCTTCATCGCGATCCTGCTAGGTGGGTAGCAATTGCCTGCGTGACCTCGGAGGCGACCTCGTCGGGGAGGAAGAGCCATTGACCTCCGGGATTGAGGTCTAGAAAATGGAGATCGTCGCCGTGCCTAATCCAGTCTTGAGAGGAGTAGCCGACTCCGAGCGCAGCGCTCATCGAGAGGGCGGCGTCTGTGGCGACCTTGTCGTCGGCGACCCTCCAGGAAAAGTGAGCGTGCTCATCACGGCGCCAGTCGAGCGGCAGGTTCTTTGCGTCGAGGTCGCACGCCCACGCCTGTGCGCCAACGGTAACGATCCGGAGGTGAACGTCCACCTCGAGCCTCTGTTGGGCAAAAAACGGCGCAGCGGAAAAATCCAACTGGACCGCTTCTGCACGGTGGAGCACCGACGCGTACACTGCCTGCGCTCCCTCGGGCGAGACGTAGTAACCGCCAGCAATCGGCTTGACGACGAACTCCTCGCCAAACAGGTCGGCCGCTACGTTCGGGTCGCTCGTCACGACCGTGTTCGGGACCGCATACCCGAGGCTCGTTGCGATTCGGAGCTGCAGGAACTTGTCCTCAGCCGCGAGCAGACGATCAAGTGGAGTCAACCAATCGCAGCCACTGATGCGAGCGAGTGACCCGACGAGGCTGAGGAACGAGCGACGGCTCAATGCTTCTTCCGAGCCTGCTACGAGCCCAGCGCCCCATTCCGTTGGTGCGTAGCGCCGAAGCCAACCTCTGGCCAGATCGGCGAAGTCGAGCACCTGACCGCGATGCTGAAACCGGTCGAGTGTGAGGCTGTACCCGTCGTCTCGAAGCGACGGGGCGTCAAGCAGGATGGCCGGCGGCTCGCCTTGGGCCAGGAGTGCCGAAATGACAGCTTGCACGTGGGTGTCATCGTCCGCCCCGACGATGACCGAGGTCATTGGAAGCTCGGGATGGCTATCGGACCAAGGCCCGGGTCGTCGTCGAACGTCTCGTTGTCGTTCCGGGTGCCATCCGTCCTTGTCAGAAGCACCCCCGGAATTCCCAGCACCGACATCGGATTGTCGTCGTAAGTCTCGCGGTCAACCCGCGTGACGTTGGTCGACCCCAGGAGGGAGTCGGGGTATCCGAGCCAGCGAGTCTCGTCGAAGGTGTCCTTGTCGTCCTCGGTGAGGCTGGTTTGGTCGGTCAGCGAAGCGGGAATCCCTAGCGCGCCAATCGGGCGGTCGTCGGAGGTCTCCGCATCAGATTTGGTGATGTAGGTCCGCGCCACCGCGTGCGCGTCGACCAGGTCACGAATCGGCTCAGCGAGGTATGCAAGTAGGGTTGCTTTCCGACTCATACTCAAAGCATATGGCGGCAATGTGTCAGAAGTCGCCTTCGCCACGCGTCCCGCTGTAACAGTTGTTACTGCTATGCGCTCGGGCGCGGATAGTGGAAGTAGCGATGCTGATAACAAGTCAATAGCCCACCTGAGATCGGTGGAGGGATATGAGAGAGTTATTGGATGCGCTGGGACGACATTCAGATCCTCCGGTGGATCGACGAGATGGAAGAGCAGAACCAGTACCTCGGTAATGGCCTATACCTGCTCCAGCAACTCAACCAGCGACTCGGCGTCCAACAACACGAGAACATCGAAGGGTTCGCGATCGAATTGACGCTCGCGTACGAAGCTGGATATGTCACCTGGACAGATCGCAGCTCGAACTGGGTGGGCAGCTCGGGACCGAGAAATAATGCGATGCAGTGGCTCCAGACCTTCGACGACATCAAGCTCACCCTCGCGGGTCGCGACCGGGCTCGTGGTCGAGTCATCCAACTCGGTTTTCCCGACGCCGATGAGGACGATGGTCGCATCATCACGGGACTGACACTTGAGGAGATTGCCCGCAGCATTGCCGACACTTACACGCCGACTCAGCTCCCCGGCTATCTCCGGGACTCTGGCTTGCCGCAAGAAGTAGTCCCACCAGTCGTCAACGGCGATAAGTGGCAATACGTTCTCAACATTCTCTCGGCACTTCACGACGGCGGATCTGGGGCGCGCCGGTCGTTGCGAGCGTTCATCGGTAGCTGGCTCGAAGGCCAGCACCATGCCCCGCCCCCCACTGACGTTCGGCGTCGTATCGTCACCTTGCTCGCACAACAAGGATGGCACGTGGCCGACGGAAGGCTAGTGATCGGCGAGCGCATTAATGCCGAGCCGGGATCTGTTACGCCCCTTGGAAGAGATGCTCGTTTCTCGGTCCTTCACCCGATCATTCGGGAGGTGACCGCTCGGTTCGTCGAAGACCACCTCGACGTAGCCATCTTCGAGGCGTTCAAAGCTGTTAACCATCGGGTGAAAGAGATGACCGAGCTCGACCTCGATGGCAGCAAACTCATCGACGAGACCATGATGTCCGACCGCCTTCAGATTCGATTCGCCGACCCCTCGACACAGACGGGACGCGATATCCAACAAGGCTTCTACTTCATGTTCAAAGGGGCTACGCAAGGGATCCGCAACCCGAACGCACACGAGCAGTTCAAGCCCCTCGACGACGAAGAGGGTTTCGAGACTCTTGCGTTCGCGAGCATGCTGATGCGTCGCCTCGATCAAGCGATCCTTGAACGCCCTCGAGCGCGCGACTAGTCGCTACTGCGCTTCGAACGGTACGGCGATCACGTCACATCGGGCAAGCCATCAGCTCCGAGCGAGTCCTGACATGGCGCTATTCCGTTACGGTCCTCCTCCTACTGGAGATGAACCTAAGGAATCTATTATTCATGATTGATTCATGAATAATTACCGACTAGGGTCTGTCCGTGTCGCGACGTCCGCAATTCGTACTTCCCGACGCAGTTGATGACCGGCTTGAACGACTTCTTATGGCTGCCCGTCACAACGGGAACGCGTGCTCACGCTCGGACATCGTCGCGGCGTTGGTCTGGCAAGCACCTCGCGATGGCGACGCCATCGGAGTCCTTATCCGCCAGTACCGCAGAGATGTTCAGCGAACGACAGACGTTGTGACGTCAACGCACCCACCTGGCCCACGACCAGTGACTGCGCGCCAAAATTCAAAATGAATTACGACATGATTGAATCTCGCAAATCCCCTTCGCCATTTGACTGGCCCGAGGGGGACATAATTCACACCTCAGTCAGGATTGACGGAAATGCATATTTCGTGGAAATGCAACTTGATCTTGAAGAACACCGGCGACGTAACGCTCTCGGACTCGGCGCGGTCATTTCAACGGGACTGCTGTATGCGCTTTGGGAACTCCCCTATGGCGTTGGCATCCCTCGGGAAAAGCTCAGTTCACTCGACTGCGAGACGTTGGACAATGCTGGTGATGGGTGGACAGAGGCCGCATCGAACAACATCACGCGCTGCTACCAACCGCCCGGCAAGGTTCAATCCATCGCCATTACAGATCGGTCGCTAGCCCGTGCAGTCCAACGCGTCGCGGCGCATCCACCAACCACGAAACGTCTTGCAATTTGGTTGGCTTCGCATCTCAATCCGTCGCCACGAACAACCCCGACTATGGAACGCGCTCGGCGCCTTGGCATTGGCGTGATCTCCAGTGATGGATCCGTCTTCGAAGAGCTAATCACTCCGGCTGATGCGGCTATTGGTCGTCCAGCGGTTTTTCGATGGTGGCAAGCAGAGCTCGCATACCGAAACTGGCTTACGCGTATTGCGCCCACTGTTCGAGCTGCGACGACGGACGAATCTCACTCGTAAGACCACCCATCACACCGTAACGCTCAACCGCGGCGAGACACTTTTGTCCAAAGGCCCGGCGCCGTCCTGCTGACTCCGGAATCGCCAAAATCTCTTCAGCGAGTGTTGCGAGAACCGTGCGATTGTGAAGGTCAGCATCTGCCTTCCGCCGATCATCGAGGAAGCGGTCGATGCGCTGACCCTGGCAGCAAGAGTCATCACATCGATCTGCGACACGAGCGGTCGACCAACCTGCAATTGTGCTCGCGGTATGCCAATCCATGAGATCTAAAACGAATACACGCGCAGATCGGTCATTCGGGATCGCATGAGCTGTCACTGTTGGCTGAACAGCATGTCGATAAGTCGTCGAAAGACCAATGTCACCCGCCACCACTAAGGGACCGCCCTTCCGCCACGAGTAAGGGACCACCTCGTCCCTCCGCCCGTGCCGGCCGCCTCTGATATTTGCGGAATAGCGACCCG
>Ga0307372_10008781_pt1 | contig 14130 bp, 16 predicted proteins | sample OX1MG_FD_202533 | JGI IMG/M metagenome (GOLD analysis project Ga0307372, IMG submission 202533) | Soil microbial communities from Risofladan, Vaasa, Finland - OX-1 | ecosystem: Environmental > Terrestrial > Soil > Coastal area > Acid sulfate soil | place: Finland: Risofladan, Vaasa | collected...
GCTTATCCCCCCAGCCCCGTCACCCTGGTGGGAATCCGATTCGATCCCGCCGTCCACGACGTCCTCATCGAACGTCGATTCCAGGCGTTGCTCGAAGCCGGCTTCCTCGATGAGGTGCGGGCCCTGGCGGGGCGGCCGGGGGGGATGTCGCGCACGGCCCGGCAGGCACTCGGCTACCGCGAGCTCCTGGCCCACATCGAGGACGGGCTATCCCTGGACGAGGCGGTGACCGCCGCCGTCAACCGGACGCGGTCATTCGCCCGTCGTCAGTGGTCGTGGTTCAAGCGCGACCCACGCATCCAATGGCTCGAGCCCCACAGTGATCTGCTGGCCGGCCTGGTGGACGTCTTCGACAGGGCCGGCTCGGACGCTCCTGTTGTCGTCGCCGACCATGCCGTCGTCGCCGACGCGGCGGCGGTGGGAGACTGATGGGATGGTGAACACCGAGGGAGTGCGGCTGACCAAACACCACGGGGCCGGCAACGACTTTCTCGTGATGCTCGACCGCGACGGCGTCCGGCCGCTGTCGGGGGCCGAAGTACGCGCCTTGTGCGACCGGCGCCGAGGGGTGGGAGCCGACGGCGTCCTGCGGGCCACTGCCGGACAGAACGGTGCCGACCTCACCATGCAACTGCGCAACGCCGACGGAGGCGAGGCCGAAATGAGCGGCAACGGCATCCGTTGCCTGGTCCAGGCGGCTGTGGACGCCGGATGGGTACCACCGGGGCCGGTTTCGGTGGCGACGGGCGTCGGACTCCGGGTCGTGGACTACCGCTGCGGTGACCACCCCGGACAAGGTTACGCGGGCGTGGACATGGGTCCTGTCACTCTGGGCTCCGAGCTCCTGCTCGACGTCGCCCCTGACCTCTCGTACGCCCGGACGGTCGACGTGGGGAATCCTCACATCGTTCTCTTCGGTCCCGAGGTCGACGACGCCACCGTGGCGACGGTCGGACCGCGCCTCGAGCATTCCGTCGAGACCCGGGCGAACGTGGAGTTCGTCTGGGCCGGCTCCGAGACCGATGAGCTCTGCCTGCGGGTGTGGGAGCGCGGGGTGGGTGAGACCTTGGCCTGCGGAACCGGTACCTGTGCCGCCGTGGCGGCCGCCCACAGTTGGGGCCTCGTCGGATCCCGGGTGCTGGTGCACAATCCGGGGGGCACTCTCGAGGTCGAGATGCGCGGTGACGGCGTCTGGCTCGCCGGTCCCACCCAAAAGGTTGCCGACATCATCGTCGATGCATCGCTCCTGGCCGATCTCACGGCACTCGGTGGTCATCGCCGATGACCCTGATCGAGCGGTCGTTTCGCGAGCGGATCGTGCTCGTCGGCGTGGTCTTCCCCTGGATGACCGCCGAGGCGGTCGATGCCGATCTCGACGAGTTGGCCCTGCTGGTGGGAACGGCCGGGGCGGACGTTGTCGGGCGCGTCGTCCAGCGACGGGACCAGCCTGATCCCGCCACCTACGTCGGCCGGGGCAAGGCCGAGGAGCTGCACCAATTGTCCTTGGCCGTCGACTCCGACACGGTGGTCTTCGACGACGAGCTCTCTCCTGCACAACAGCGGAACCTCGAGAAGATCCTCGGCCGGACGGCCATCGACCGTACGGCAGTGATCCTCGACATCTTCGCCCAGAATGCTCGCAGCCAGGAAGGGAAGGCTCAGGTCGAACTGGCCCTGCTGCGTTACCGCCTTCCCCGTTTGCGCGGCCGGGGCCGCGAATTCAGTCAGCAGGCCGGCGGGATCGGGACGCGGGGACCGGGGGAGACGCAGCTCGAGGTCGACCGCCGCCGCCTGCTGCAGCGCATGGCCCGCCTCGAGGTGGACCTCCGACACGTCTCCGCCACCCGCCGCACCCAGCGGCGTTCCCGATCCCGGGGCCGGCATCGTTCGGTGTCGCTGGTGGGCTATACCAACGCCGGTAAGTCGACGCTGCTCAATCGGCTGACCGATGCCGGCGTTCTCGTGGAGAGTCGACCCTTCTCGACCCTCGATCCGCGGACCAGACGGCTGGCCCTCCCGGGCGGAGAGACGGTTCTCGTATCCGACACGGTGGGATTCGTCCGCAAGCTGCCCCACCAGCTGGTCGAGGCCTTCCGGTCAACCCTCGACGAGGTCCGTCAGGCCGAGCTGCTGCTCCACGTGGTCGACGGTTCGGCCCCTGAACCCCAGGGTCAGATCGACGCCGTCCGTCTCGTGCTCGACGAGATCGGTGCTCAGGACGTCCCCGAGCTGCTGGTGGTGAACAAGGCCGACCGCAGTCCCCGGGCGGCGCACGTGGCCGCCAACCATCCCGGCTCCGTCCTCGTGTCGGCGCGGACGGGGCTCGGTACGGACGATCTCATCGGCGAGCTCGGAGTGCAGTTGCGTGTGGCCGACCGGGTGGTCGAACTCCTCGTGCCCTTCGAACGCGGTGACGTCTTGGCCGCTGTCCACCGCGAGGGGGAGGTGGTCGACGAGGCCCACGGCGAAGGGGCCACCGTCGTGCACGTGGTGCTCGACGAGGTGGGTCGGGCACGTTTCCGCCCATTCCTGGCGTCGTGACCCTCGACCGGGTGAGGGGCCAGACGGTGGAGGCCCGAGATGAGACCGGTGGCGGGTTCGTACCGCCGCCGTATCCGTATAGCCGTCTGTCGGCCGTGGCCTCAGTGGCCGCCCGCCACGAGGGCGGGATGGTCGACCTCTCCATCGGCACCCCCTGTGACCCGCCACCCGATGCCGTCGTCCGCGCTCTGGCGTCGTCCGCATCGGAGCGTGGCTATCCCTCGTCGGCGGGGAGCCCGGCCCTGCGGCGCTCAGCCGGCCAGTGGATGAAGCGACGCTTCGGTGTCGAGGTCGATGACGCGCAGATCGGCGTCTGCGTGGGCACCAAGGAGTTCGTGGCCTCCACGGCATGGTTCCTCCGGTTGCGCCGTCCCGGACGCGACACGGTCCTGGCACCGGCGGTGGCCTATCCCACCTACGCCTTGGGTGCCCAGTTGGCCGGGTGCCGGGCGGTCGGGATCCCCGAGGCACCGGGCGGGGGGTTGGATCTCGACCAGATATCGGAGGAGGATGCGGCTCGGGCCGTGGTTCTGTGGGTCAACAGTCCGGCCAACCCGACCGGATCTCTCACCGATCTCGCCGTGGCCGCTTCCTGGGGCCGCCAGCGCGACGTCCCGGTGCTGTCCGACGAGTGTTACGCCGAGTTCACCTGGGCCCAGTGGCCTCCTCCCACGATTCTGCACCATGGCCTCGAGGGCCTGGTGGCCGTGCACTCGCTCTCCAAGCGCTCCAACCTGGCCGGCCTTCGTGTCGGTTTCTACGCCGGAGACGCCGACATCGTGCGGTTTTTGTCCGAGATTCGTCAGCATGCGGGGCTGATGGTCCCGGGACCGGTGCAGGCCGCCGCCGTGGTCGCTCTCGACGACGATACCCATGTGTTCGCGCAGCGCGACCGGTATCTCGGGCGTCTGCAACGGTTGGCCGACGACCTGCGGGCCTCTGGTCTCGACGCCGCCGTTCCGGCCGGCACCTTCTACCTGTGGGTGCCGGTGCCACCCTGGGCCGCCTCCCGAGGAGAAGCCGAGGGCCGTGACGGGGCGTGGGCGCTGGCTGACGCATTGGCCGAAGTGGCGGGAACACTGGTGAGTCCCGGTGAGTTCTACGGCGAAGAGGGGGCGGGCCACGTACGGATCGCCGTGGTCCAGCCCGACGATCGACTCGCCCTCGTGGGTCGACGACTGGCGGCATCGACCGATCCCCGCCTGGGCCGGGATGTGACGAAGCCCGAAGTCCCGGGCGCCGGCCGGTAACCTCGTCGGGTGGCCGACCTCCAGTCCCAGATCGAGGAGATCTGGACGCGTGCCGGCGAGCTCGGCCCGTCCGACGCCGATGCTTTGGCCGTGGTCAACCAGGCCATTGAGATGCTCGACTCGGGTGAGGCCCGGGTGGCCGAGCTCGATGCCGACTCCGGGGACGTGATCGTTCACGCCTGGTTGAAGAGTGCCATCCTGCTGTTGTTCCGTTTGCGTTCGATCGCCACCACGGAAGTGGGACAGTTCGAATACGCCGACAAGCTTCCGCTCAAGACCGGCTACCAAGAAGCGGGTGTGCGGGTCGTTCCTGGCGCCTCGGCACGGTGGGGGTCGTTTCTCGATCGTGGCGTCATTCTCATGCCCAGCTATGTGAACATCGGTGCCCGCGTGGGCGCCGAAACCATGGTCGACACGTGGGCCACGGTGGGATCGTGTGCCCAGATCGGTGCGCGCGTGCATCTCTCGGGAGGGGTCGGCATCGGTGGCGTGCTCGAGCCCCCGAATGCCGCTCCCGTCATGGTGGGCGACGACGCCATGATCGGCAGTCGTTGCATGGTCACCCAGGGCGCCCGGGTGGGCGAGGGGGCGGTGCTCGGTGAGGGCACCATTCTCAATCCTTCAATCCCGGTCATCGATGCCGAAACGGGTGAGGAGCTCAGCCGAGGGACGGTGCCGCCATGGAGCGTGGCCGTGAGCGCCTCCCGTCGGAGGGAGTTTCCCGGAGGCGAGTTCTTCCTGCCGTGCGTCCTGGTGCTCAAGCGCCTCGATCCGGGACAGCGCCACGACAAAGCCCAGCTCGAAGCCGTTCTGCGCGATCAACAGGTCTCGACGTGACCTCGACGTGGTCGTGACGGACCTCCTCGCCCTGACCGCTGAGCTGGTCGACATCCCCTCGGTGAGCCACAGCGAGTCGGCGCTGGCCGACCATGTGGAGACCGGCCTGCGCAACGCCGGTCACCTCGCCGTCGACCGATTTGGCGACACCGTGGTGGCCCGAACGACCCTTGGTCGAGACCGTCGCCTGCTCTTCGCCGGCCACCTCGACACGGTGCCTCCTTTCACCGAGACCGGCGGCCACCGCATCGACGGAGAGACCCTCTGGGGCCTGGGGGCCGTCGACATGAAGGGCGGGCTGGCCGTTCTGCTCGATCTGGCCCGTTCGACGCGTCAACCGGCCGTCGACGCGACCTACATCTTCTACACGTGCGAAGAGGTGGAGCGACGACACAACGGCCTGGGTCATCTGGTGGCCGAGAGGCCGGACATCCTCGCCGCCGATGCCGCCATTCTGGCCGAGCCGACAGGCGGGCTCGTCGAGGCGGGCTGTCAGGGCACCATGCGGATCGAAGTGACTCTCACGGGTCGGCGCGCGCATACGGCCCGACCCTGGACGGGGGTGAACGCCGTGCACCGTCTGGCGCCCTTGCTCCGCGCTCTCGAAACTTACGAGCCGCGCCGGGTGCTTCTCGACGGCTGTGAGTATGCGGAGCAATTCCAGTCGGTCGGAGTGAACGCCGGGGTGGCGGGCAACGTGGTCCCGGACGAAGCCAAGATCACCCTCAACTTCCGTTTCGCTCCGGACCGTACCGTCGACACGGCCGAAGACGAGGTCCGTCGCTTGCTGGGCGACACGTTGGATCCCGCGACAGGTGACCGACTTGTCGTGGTGGATGCCGTGGCCGGAGCGCCTCCGGCTCTCGACCACCCCCTGCTCGCCGACCTTGTCTGGGCCACCGGGCACTCACCCAGAGCGAAGGTGGGATGGACTGACGTGGCCACCCTTTTCGCCGCCGGTGTGCCTGCCGCCAATTTCGGACCGGGTGACCCGCTGCTCGCCCATACCCCTGACGAGCATGTCTCGTCGGCTGAACTCACGAGTGTCCGTGACACGTTGGCAAGGATTCTCGAGAAGCCCTCGTAGCCCGTTGCCGGGCGGGTAGCGTCAGAGGCGACGGAGAACGGTGACGACCTTCCCGTAGATCGTCACGTCGCCCGAGTCCAACTCCATCGGCGTGAAGGCGGGATTGGCCGGAGTGAGCACCACCGTGGCTCCCCGGCGGCTGAAGGTTTTGACCGTCGCCTCGTCGTCGGGAATCCCTGCCACCACGATGTCCCCGTTGTCGGCATCGGGTTGTTGGCGGACGACGACATAATCCCCATCGAGGATGCCGGCCTCGATCATCGACTCTCCCCGGACCCGCAACATGAACAGAGAGCCTGAGCCGGTAAAATCCTCAGGGAGAGGAAGCAGCTCCTCGACGTTCTCGTGAGCGAGAACCCCGGTGCCGGCGGCGACGTCCCCGATCAGGGGAACCGTGCGGACCGGTCGAGCTGCCATCTGGGCTTTGGAAGACGGGTCGTAGCGCACTTCGATGGCTCGGGGCTTGGTGGGATCGCGCCGGAGATAGCCCTCGCGCTGGAGGACGGCGAGGTGGGCATGGACGGTGGACGAGGATGTCAGCCCGACGGCCTCGCCGATCTCCCGGACCGACGGGGGATAACCCTGGACCTTGATCCGATCGCCGATGAATTCGAGGATCTGCTGCCGCTTGCCCGTCAATGCCTCCGCCATGGCGCCCTGCCTCCGTGCCGGGGTGTCCGTCGTCTCGCCATCGGGCGAACACCAGTTCGGGACAACGGTAGTCCCGTCGGCACGAGAAGGCAAACACCTGTTCGTCCTCATAGTGTTCCCGGTCTCCCGGCCGCCGTCGCGGCGTCGGCCGGTGCACCGGCGCCCCACCGGGGCCCCAACATCATGAGAGTCACACCCTCCTGTCATCCTCGTTTCATGAGACCTGGATCGTTACGCCCCGAAGGGGGCCGGCGCTTGACACGAACAGGTGTTCGTGATCAGATAGAAGCCATGGCGAACACACGTTCGGGAGCGGGCATGCGGCCGGAGGGACGATGAGCCCGGTGGCGGCACCGATCGGTGCCCCCCGGGTCGAGCCCAGACGGCGCCACCGGACGTACGGGGGAGCGGAACCGTGCGCTGCGTCGTTCCGACCGGGCGGATCGGCCGATCGCCCGGCGCCCGGAGCAGCCGGCCACCGTGCCCGCACGATGCATCTCCGCTGCGACGATCCTCGGCTGGCGGCCCGTGCCGCCGCCGTCCGCAGGCGGCACATCCTGCTCGCAACGGTCGCCCTGCTGGCCGCGATCGCCCTGGCCGTGCCGTGGGGGACGAAGCCCGACGGCGCCCTGGCGGCGCCCATGGCGGCCCGGACGGGGTCGTTGGTTTCCGCCCACGGGATGTACGTCGTCAGGGCGGGCGACAGCGTGATCTCGATTGCCCGGAGGATCGATCCCCAGGGGCCTTCTCGTTCTGTGGTGAGGGCGATCCGGGCCCAGGTCGGCAGTGGCGACGTCAGGCCGGGGGAGCGCCTCGTCCTTCCCTGACGCCTTCCCGGGCGGAACTAGGTTGGCCGAGTGCGGTGTCCGTGGTGTCAGAGCCTCGATGACAAGGTCGTCGACTCGCGCCTTGCCGAGGAGGGCGTCGTTATTCGGCGACGCCGTGAATGTCTGTCCTGTGGACGCAGATTCACGACGTATGAGCGTCTCGAGGAGGCGCCACTGTGGGTGGCCAAGCGGGCCGGTCAGCGAGAGCCTTTCGACCGGGTCAAGGTGGTAGCCGGCATCCGGGCCGCCACCAAGAACAGGCCCGTTACCGAAGAACAGCTCGAGGAGCTCGCCCAACAGGTGGAGGAAGCCCTGCGGGGCGAGGGAGCCGAGGTGACGAGCCAACAGATCGGGGTGGCCGTGCTCGAGCGCCTCCGGGAGCTCGACGACGTGGCATATCTCCGGTTCGCCTCGGTGTACAAGGGTTTTGCCGACATCGGGGACTTCCAGCGCGAAGTCGGACTCCTCACCAAGACCACCGAGCCGAAACGAAAGAGCTGACGAGCGGTGGCGCCGCTGCTCGAAGCCGTGCCGGACAAGGTCCTGGCCATTTACGCCCATCCGGACGACCCTGACGTGTCATGCGGTGGCACTCTGGCGCGGTGGGCCCGGCAAGGAGCGGAGGTCCATGTCGTGCTGTGCACGAACGGGGACAAGGGGACGACCGACCCTGCCGTCGACCCGGCCCAGTTGGCGATCCGCCGAGCCGTCGAATGCGACGAGGCGGCCAAAGCGCTCGGGCTCACCGACCAGCACGTTCTCGGATACCGAGATGGCGAACTGACCGATGACGAGGGATTCCGGGGGGAGCTGGTGGGGTGGATTCGGCGTCTACGCCCGACCACCGTGCTGTGTCCCGATCCGACGGCGGTCTTCTTCGGCGAGGACTACTTCAACCATCGGGACCACCGGATCGTCGGCTTCGCCGTGCTCGACGCCCTCTCGCCGGCTGCGGCCCTGCCCCTGTACTTTCCGGACGCCGGGCCTGTCCACCAGGTCGAGACCGCTCTGCTGTCGGGGACGTTGGAACCGACCGTGTGGGTGGACATCTCGGCCACGATCGACGACAAGGCGGCAGCCGTCTCGTGCCACCGGAGCCAATTCGCCGGCGATGCGGAATGGGCGGCCAGCGCCGTCCGGCTGCGGGCGGCGGAGGACGGGAAACGGGCCGGCGTGGCTTTCGCCGAAGGCTTCCGGCGGCTGCGACTGAGCGTGTGACGAGGTTGGCGCGGTCGCCCATGTCCGAGGATGCGGTGGCCGGGTTGGAGATGTGCACGGTCATGCACGTCGACCTCGATGCCTTCTTCGCTGCCGTGGAGGTCCTCGACGACCCCTCTTTGGTGGGTCGGCCCGTGATCGTCGGCGGGACGGGGCGCCGTGGCGTGGTCGCCGCCTGTACGTACGAGGCGCGTGCCTTCGGGATCCACTCGGCCATGTCGTCGGTCGAGGCCCGACGTCGTTGTCCACATGCCGTGTTCCTCCCGGGCCGTTTCGCCCGTTACTCCGAGATCAGCGTGCGATTCCACGAGGTCCTGCAGAACTTCACCCCCGTCGTGGAGGGCATCGCTCTCGATGAGGCGTTCCTCGACGTCTCCGGGGCGCGTCGGATCCTCGGTTCACCCCCCACCATCGCCCGTGCCATTCGCCAGGCGGTCAGCGACGAGCTGCATCTGCACTGCGCCGTGGGCGTGGCGCGAAACAAACTCCTGGCCAAGCTGGGCTCCCGGGCGGCAAAGCCGAAAGCGTCTCGCTCGGGCACCCGGCCGGGCCCGGGTGTGGTGGTCATCGAACCCGCCGGGGAGCTGGCCTTCCTCCACCCGCTGCCGGTGCGGGCCCTGTGGGGGATTGGTCCCGCCACCGGCAGCCGGCTGGCCGACCTGGGCGTGGTGACCGTGGGGGATCTGGCCGCTATCCCGGTGCAGACCCTGTGTCGGGTCGTGGGTGCCGCCCATGGTCGGCATCTGGCCGCCTTGGCGCGCGGCGACGACACCCGGTCGGTGGTGCCGCTTCAGGAGGTGAAATCGATCGGTCATGAAGAGACGTTCGCCGCCGATCTTCACGGCCACGACGAGTCGCACCGTCATATGGTGCGAATGTCGGACGCCGTCGGGAGGCGGCTCCAGGAAGCCGCCGTGCGGGGTCGGACTATCACGGTCAAGGTCCGATTCGGGGACTTCAGCACGATCACCCGTTCCCACACCGTGGCTCATGCGACGGACTCGCCCCGGGCCATCGGTGCCGTTGCCGGTGCCCTGCTCGACGGCGTCGACGTCTCGCCCGGCGTCCGGCTTCTCGGGGTATCCATGTCCGGCCTGGTCTCGGGAGCGGCCGAGCCCAAGCAGCTGTCGTTCTTGGACACGGCACCCGGCGACCCCGGGCATTCCGGGCCCCTCGACCAGGACGGATCCCATGACGGGCCGGGCTCGGAGACGGCGGTGGCAGAAGACGGATCCACCGAACCAGCGTCCCTGGATCTCGACCCGGCCCAGGGGTGGGAGGAGGTCGAGGCGGCCGTCATGGCCGTCCGTACCCGCTACGGCCATGGTGCCGTCGGGCCAGGGACATTGATCGGCGGTTCCGGGCCGGGCGTCAAGCGCCGGGGCGACACCCAATGGGGTCCGAGCGCGCCTTCGGACCCCATTGGCCCGGTCCGATGACGCGGTGGCACATCCCGAAAGAGTCACGAAGTCGGAACAACGACCCGAATCGGGTTCTGACCAGGCTCTATGATCGGGGGGTGGGTCGAATCGACGACGACAGCGACAGGGGGGCCCCGTTGTCAGTCTGTGGTGGCTGCGCGAAGATTGGGCAAACCGCAGATTCGGATCGAAGCCGCCGCGGCGGGAAGGGGTAGGGGTGCCGCTCTCCGAGCACGAGCAACGGGTGCTCCAGGAGTTGGAGCAGGCGTTGTACCAGGAGGACCCGGCCTTTGCCAACCGGGTCCGGCAGGAGAACGTCTACCGGTACGCCGGGCGCTACCTCAAGTGGTCGATTCTCGGTTTCGTCGTCGGCCTGGCCGTGATGCTCGCCTTCTTCACATCGTCGGTCTTCGTCGGATTCCTCGGTGTGCTCATCATGTTCGCCTCGCTGGTCAGCTTCTGGACCAACCTCCGACGGATGGGGAAGGCCGGTCTGGAGGACATCGGCCGCTCGTTGCGTTCCGACGGCATCGGCAACGCCTTAAGCGACGCTCGTACCAAAATGCGCGAGAAGTTTCGCAAAAACCCGTAGAGGCCGTGACCCGGAGGTCCGGTCCTGGCCCCGACAACGGCCCGTCCCCGACTCCGTCGGATCACGGCGGCCGTCTGGTTTCGTCTCAATCCGGATCCGCCCTGGCGGACCTGCGAAAGGCGATGCCGGACCAGATGAGCTCGACCACACCGAAGGGCCACGCACCCGAGAGAAAACCGTAGACGCCCGAGAGCAGGCATCCGAGGGCGAAGAGCAGGACGAATCGGCGCCCACGCCGCTCGAGCGCATACATCGTCATCATGAACGAGACCGCACAGACGCCGTAGATCGTGATCCCGACGCTCGACATCCTCCCAGTCAATCAGGACTCCCGACTCCCACATCCACGGTTTCGGCAGCCCTAGGATCGTGTGGTGGTCAGGACCCCGATCCCCGTCAGCCCCGGCCGGAAGAGGCAGATGGGGATCGGCGTCGCCATCAACGTGTGCGCGGGCGTCGGCCTGATCGGCGTCGGACTGGCGCAGGGATTCGCCCCGGCCGTTCTGCTCGGCGTCGTCGAGGGCCTGTTCGCGGCATTCGTGCTGCGGACATACATGCGGACACCGGTTCACTCCGATTCAGACTGACTCCCATTCAGAGGGAATCCGATTCCGATCGATCAACGAAGAATCCTCTGCCGGTAGCCTGCCGGAGCGTGGACGTCAGCCTGGCCGTCGACATCGGCGGAAGCAAGATCGCCGCTGGTCTGGTCACGCGTGAAGGCGTCCTGCTGATCCACGACCGCAGGGAGACGCCCCGCTCCCATGACGCCGAGGAGATCTTCGGTGTTCTCCAGACGGTGGTGGCCGACGTTCTCGGCTCCGGACTCTCCCAAGGGGCCGACGGGGCGGCGGTGCCTGTCGTCGTGGCCTGTGGCATCGGGTGCGGAGGGCCGATGGACCTGGCCGCCGGCACGGTGTCACCTCTCAACATCCCCGGATGGCGGGACTATCCCTTACGGGCCCGTGTCGAGGCCTTCACCGGCGTTCCCACGGCGCTCGACAACGACGCCAAAGCGCTCGCCCTGGCTGAGGGTTGGGTGGGCGCGGCCAGGGGACGGCGCGACTTCCTGGCCATGGTCGTCTCGACCGGCGTCGGCGGTGGGATCGTTCTCGGAGGCCACCTCGTGGAAGGTGCCTCGGGCAACGCTGGGCACATCGGACACGTGATCGTGGAGCCCGAGGGACGGCTCTGCCCGTGCGGCGCTCGGGGGTGTCTCGAGGCCGAGGCGTCGGGCACGGCCATCGCCGCCACCACCGGACGAGCCCCGGCCGATGCGTCGCCATCGGTCGTGAACAGATGCGGACAGATGGTCGGTCGGGGGGTGGCGTCCCTTGTGAGCGCGCTCGATATCGAGCTCACCGTGGTGGCCGGGTCGGTGGCCCTCGGTTACGGCGCCCCGTTCTTCGCCGCCGCCAACCAGGAATTGCACGCCCGTGCCCGTTTGTCTTTCTCGCGGTCGGCCGAGATCGTCCCGGCCGGGCTCGCCGACCGAGGACCGCTGGTCGGTGCCGGTGCCGTGGGCTGGAACGCACGCGGCACCCACGTCCTCGGCGATGACCGGTGAAGCGATCGGCGATCACGGTGCTGGCGGCGGTGGCCACCCGGCCGTGGCTGTGGCCGGTTGCCTTGACGCAGGTCTTGCGTCTGGCCCGACCAGGTTGGTGGCACCGATGGCCGCCGGTGCCACTTCCCGACGGATCGTTGTGGCGCTTCCGGATGGAGACGGCGTACGGGGGAGCGGGAGACGGGGAGCCGAGCGTCGAAGACATCCAGTCCTTCTTGCGGTGGAGCCGCGATATGAGGCAGTGGCGACGCCGGTGATTTCGGGGGGCGGGCGTCTCGGCCCGGCAGATGGCATCCGTCGTGCCCGGGTGTCACCTGCCGGCGGGTCGCAGAACACTTTTGAGGGGTAGCCTCGCGGGATGGCGAGTGAGCCTGGTGCCGCGGGAACGAGTCGAGCGCTGGTATTGAACGCCACCTTCGAGCCTCTCGGTGTGGTTTCCACCCGTCGGGCATTGCTCCTCGTTCTGGGCACGAAGGCGGAGCTCGTCCACGCCACCCCGAGAACCTTCCGTTCCGAGCGGATGTCCTTTCCCGAGCCCTCCGTGGTTCGCCTGGCCCGTTACGTCCGGGTACCCCACGACCGCACGGTCGCTGTGAACCGACGAACGGTCTTTGCCCGCGACGGTCACCACTGCCAGTACTGCGGCTCTCCGGCCGAGAGTATCGATCACGTCATGCCTCGGAGCCGAGGTGGCCTGCACGCCTGGGACAACGTGGTGGCCGCCTGTCGCCGGTGCAACACCCGGAAAGAGGACCACCTCCCTCACGAGGCGGGTCTTGTCTTGCGCAGCCAGCCGGCGGCACCCCGCCAACGGGTGTGGTTACTGGCCATGAGCGGGGGAGCCCGGGACGAGTGGGCCCCCTATCTGGGCGAGCAGTCCCTGACTGCGTGACACCGCGCCGGTCGTCCGGCTGGTGTGTCGAGCGGCGCACGGCGTCCGCCTCCGATCTCTTGGACCCGTGGCCACCGGCCGGAGAGGACGGGAGCCTGGCGGTACGGGCCAGCCGGATGGAGGGCCGCGGCGCCCTGGTGCTCGGCAGTACCCAGGACGAGACGTCCGTCGACGAAGCGGCGGCGGCGGCGGCGGGAATCGACCTCCTCCGACGAACGACCGGTGGCGGAGGAGTGCTCGTCTTTCCCCAGGCGCAGGTCTGGCTCGACATCTGGGTGCCACGGACCGGTCAGTTGTGGGCCGACGACATCATCGAGGCCTCTCTGTGGCTCGGCGATGTCTGGGCGGCCGCTCTGGCCGGCCTCGGTGCCGGGCCACTGGTCGTGCACCGCGGCCCGGCGACCCGGGCGGCATTGTCGGATCTCGTCTGCTTCACCGGACTCGGTCCGGGAGAGGTTCGTCTCGAGGCGGCGTCCCCCCGACGGACCAAGGTGGTCGGACTGGCACAGCGTCGAACCCGCCGGGGCGCCCGCTTCCACACCACCGCCCTCGTCGAATGGGATCCCGACCCTTTTCTTGACGTTCTCCACCTCGGCGAGTTCTCCGAGGTCCGAACACAGTTGCGCGATGCCGCGATCGGCCTCCGTGCCTTGCTTCCGTCCCGCTCGGGCGCCAGCGACGTCGAGTTGATCGACGTCGTGGAGGACGCCGTCATCTCCGCCCTGCCGTAACCCGGAGCCTCGCCCGGTCCAGCACCTGACTCCCAGGGACGGTCGAAGGCCAGGAACCGGCCCCCCGGGGACCGCGTCGCACGTGGACCAGGCGTCGGTCCGGCACTCGTTCAACTTTCCCCTCGGCGCTCCTTTCGGGTCGCTCCTTCCGGGGCCCCGTCGGTTGGCCCCCTCGAGGTCCGTGGGTGCCGGTCGCGGCCGCTTCTCCGAGAACCTCCTGAACGACCGCCCGGCTCTGCCCGGGAGGCGACGGGCTCCCGACGGACCGGAAACGGCGGGGTCGAGCACGCCCATCGTGGGGGTAAGTGTGTTGACGGGTGGTGGTGGGTGGCGTATGGTGGCGCGAAGTGGTTCGTAGGGGAGTGGTCGGCAGCACTGTGGGCCGCTATCGGAGGACGGGGGAGCCCCGTGGGAGTCCGCAGGAATGGATCGGTTCTTCGGGAGGTACGAGCACACGCTCGACGGCAAGGGTCGAGTGATCCTGCCGGCGAAGTTCCGCGCCCCCTTTGCGGTCGG
>Ga0307372_10008782_pt1 | contig 14130 bp, 14 predicted proteins | sample OX1MG_FD_202533 | JGI IMG/M metagenome (GOLD analysis project Ga0307372, IMG submission 202533) | Soil microbial communities from Risofladan, Vaasa, Finland - OX-1 | ecosystem: Environmental > Terrestrial > Soil > Coastal area > Acid sulfate soil | place: Finland: Risofladan, Vaasa | collected...
TAACGAGCTGCTCGTCAAGGCGACGGTCTACAACCTGTTCGTTGGGATCAACCCGTAGCGAGGTAGGGAGTCAGGAGAGACTCCTGGCAAGCCGTGACGCATCGTCAAGTTATTCGACACGCCTCTTCCAGCGAGGCCTGCGACGATTCCGAGGGGTCGCCCCCCAGCTTCAGGATTATCTTGTATTGTTTGAAGATCATCGCCAGCATCAGGCTTTGCAGCGGACGCCGCACCTACGCAGGCGGCTGCGGACTCTGCACAACAAAGGTGACATTGGCTTTCTCGTGAGCCACCGCGTCCACGACGAGGGCAGGAAGGTCAGCCCAGGTGTAGTCTTTGGAGTACGTCACCGCGACCGATTGCTGAGAGCCTAAAGGCTGCAACAACTGGGGAGGCGAGGAAGACGTCAGGTTCCCGTTGATGTAGGTCAATACCGCATAAGTCCACCCCGTGGCCGTCTGATCGCCGAAGTTCACGAAAGTCAGCGTTGTCGAGACCGAAAGAATCTCATCGTTCTGCAGACCTATCAGTGCGGCAAGCCCCCCGAAGGCCAAGATGCAAGCGCCCAAGGTCAGGCTGGCGCATGCGACTGACCCTACGCCTGCGGCGAGCACGATCGCGGAGTCCTTGATGACGTTCACGGGATTGTAGTTCGTCTTTGCCTTCGTCTGATTCGTCAGCTGGACGTTCGCCCCACCAAGGTTTTGGGCTGGCGTCGCGGTCGATGTCGAGGTCGTCACGACGATGACGCTCGTCTGCGTCACAGTCACGGCGGGCGGCTGGGATATCGTGGAGATCGTCTGAAAGGTCTCTGTCTGGCTCGAGTTAGATGGGCTGGGTGACAACACGATCGCCGCCGCTACGATGGCTAGGAGGATCAGGATCGCCACTGCCCCGATGAGCCACCTTGGTTGACCCATTCCCTCGTATAGCCGCAACGGAACTTTGGGGTTGCTCTGGCTGATAAGGATTGACGATGGGCGTTGATATAGGAAGTCCAAATTATCCCTCAATGCCCGAGCCTCCACGCTACCGAGAGCAGCCCGCTCGCTTCGGCCCCATGTGTCGGGAGTGCGTCTCTTACAAGGGCGGGGCCTGTCAGAAGTATTGCATCGAAGTCCCGCCGAACTGGCAGTGCGACGAGTGGCGCCGGAACCCGGCGTTGCCGAACAAGCCTGCCTAACTTGAGCACGGCGAAGGCACTGCATGAGGACGAGGCGGCAAGGAGAACAATCCCCTTCCCTTGTCGAAGGCCTGGGCTGCATCGCCGGTCACTGGTTGACGTTGTAGTTCGCGGTGACAGTCCCGTAGGTGTCCACTGTGATAGTGGTAGAAGCGCTGGTGGAAGATGCGATCAGGAGCTGACCGCTGTTCGACGTAGTCCAACTCGAGAAGGCGAACGGCCCGCTTCCAGACGCGGCGATCGACGCGCTCACGCCAGCGTCGTACCAGCCATCGCCGGTGGGGCTCGCCCCTGAGCTGGAGTACGAGCCGCTGCTGGTCGTGACCAGCGTGCACGCGGCGGAGGTGGACGCGGGGGATGCGGCGATCGGGTTGGACGTGGACGTGACCCCGCCGTTGGACGTGCACTATCACGCCTGTCTATTTCCGAAGGATAGCGTGCCAGGCAAATAATGAGGCGCGAAGACCTCGCGCGAAAAGGGTTCGTGCGAATCGAAGGCGTGTGGGTATCGCAGGCCCTTCTCCTCTCGCTCGAGCGGATGGCCAAGAAGTCAACTGTTGATGCACTCTCACCGTGAGGAATGGACTCCCAGCCATGTCGGTTCAGAGGCCATGCCCTGTTAAATGCGGCAGCAGGCTACCGTCAGTGGAAGCATGCAGTCTCCCGACCGCGCCCAGGCCCTCGTGAGCATCGTCGACCTGAAGAATCTTGCGAGAACCACGCTCCCTTCTTCGAGCGCCCTCAGGGACCTTATCCTCTCGGAGCCCGACCACGTCCCAGAGGACGAGTTGCTGATCAAGCTCAGGCTGTACTCGAAGCTTCTCTACCGCGAGCTGAACCGCTCCAGTTCATGAGCAGCGCGACTCTCGCTTCTTTCGTGCACCAGAGGATGCGTCCGGCTAGCCGCCAGGCAGCCTGACGATAGCCTCCCCCGAGGGGAGCGTGGACAGGTACTCCCACCCCTCCTCGATGAACCTCTTGACATCGCCAATCTGCACCACCTTCTGCCTGTTCGCGTTGAGGCCCAGCTTCCGCATGCTCTTCTGCTCGAGCAGCTCCTGCAGCCTCTCCTCCCCGATCGCGCCCAGGTCGCCGAGGGCCTCGACCTCCCCGTCCGCCCACCCAGAGAGCTTGAGGAAGCGCCTGTTGAACGTCGCGAGCATCGTCTCCCTGGTGAGCCCCTCCGCCTTCCCGGTGGTGAGGTGCTTCTCGCACGCCCTCCCGAAGGCCTCGCGCATCTTCTCGATCGTCGCCTCCGGGAGCGCCTTGTTCACCGTGTACGTCGCCTCCATGCTCCCGGCGTGCCCCATCCAGAACGCGCGCCAGTCGGGGATGATCAGGCCGTCGGCCTCCGCCTCCATCATCCGGACGTCGAAGTACCTGCGGAGCACGTACGGGCGCCAACCGAACCCGGCCTTCCTCATCGACTTCCCGATGGTCTTCTGGATGTTGGCCGTGCGGATGCGCGCGGCCTGGCGCGGGTCGTAGTCCCAGACCGCGGTGAGCAGCGGCGACTCGGGGGTGAGCCCCTCGCCGCGGCCGATCCGCCACTCGAGGTAGTTCTTCAGGTAGTCGCAGGCCTGCTGCGGCGCGAACGCGAAGTACGCGTTCCGCTTCTTGCTTATCGTCTTCCTCACCCTGACGAGGGCCGGCACCTTCGAGAAGCGCACCTCCCTCCCTGCCACCTCCATCTCGGGGACGTCCCCCAGCACGAGCCCGTCCGTCCCCAGGAAGTCGCCGAAGACCTGCGGCCTGAACCCGCAGAAGGCGATGAGCGAGGCGGCGACCTTCTCCCTCATGGGCGAGACGTCCAGGATCCTCTGGAGCTCCTCCCTCGTCGGGACGCGCTCGTTGTCGTATATCCCCGCCCCCTGCTTGATCGTCACCCTCTTCCTCACCTCCAGGTCGTTGAAGCGCCACCAGCTCTTGACCGCCGTGACGTAGCCCTTGGTCGTCACGCCCGTGATCCCCCTCGCCTCGCACTCGCCGACGAGCTGCCGCAAGAAGCTCACCGCCTGCCTCTCGTCCATCCTTGCTAGCTACGCCGGGGTCGTCTTCAACGCGGCGCACGCGTTCCCCAGGCGCCTGAACCTCCCTCCAGCGAGGGCCGGGCTCCCCCTCTGTCCCTCAGTTACCCAGCCGAGGACGGCGGGATCCTCGAGGAGGCGCCTGTAAGGGGAGCGTTCGAACGTCTGCCTCATCTCATGGCACCTACTATGAAGGCGCGTGCGCATTTAACGGACCGCGGTGTTCGCCACAAAATGGTGGCAGACCCGCCGGAGTTCACCACCCCGACCCCTCCCAATCGCGCGCACTGAGCGATCCCGCACGTAGACGGAGCAGCGTGGCCGTGTCGCCTTATGGCTGCCCCCTCCCGGATCTCACCAGGTTCGACGATCAAGAGTCAGGACCCCTCCTTCGAGGGGCCCGCACCTCGCGACCGCCCGCTCCGGCGTGGGATCATCTCGTCCAGGCGCGCAGGAAAGAGGAGGGATGGCTTTACCCGACGGTTACTGGCACCCCATAAAGCCGGTTTGGGTTACGAAGACGGCTAGCCTCCCAGCCTTACCTGCCACCGACTTCAATGAAATAACACCGACTTAAATTACTTTCAATATCCGAACAAGTATCGAAATTTTCGAAAGCGCGCTCAGCGAACATTGGTCGTTATCTACAATCTTTCTAATAGTGCGCGGCTTGCGCCGGCCGACTAAGACGTAGAGGGTTTCCTACCTTTCCCGCATTCTTTGGTGACCGGAAGGCCGCTTAGATGGCTGTCGTTCGTTAGATTCTGTGAGGCGTGTTAGCGCCACAATCCGTAATACCCACCCCACATGAAAAGACGCAAATTGTCAACCCCCAGCGTAATGCGTCGAACAAGACGCAACTATCCTCGGGTTGTGCTGACGCTAGCTTTGGTGGTCGGCCTATTAATTGGCGCAGGGGGCACTTATGTCATCGTGAGGAATTCGAATCAAACGACCGCGATCGCCTCAACGAGCATAATGACGACCACCGTTGCGAATACGACTCTAACATCCACTTTCTACTTCGTCACCGCCTCTACCTCTACCTCCTATGTCCACGCGGGACTCGATGGATGCAGCATCAGTCTCCGAACATGCAGCATTCTTGTCTACGATGAGTACCCCTTTGGAAACGTTACAATCGCTAAGCCCGACTGCCTACAGTTGGATTTCCTCATCGAGTCCACCGGCCCCTTTACCTGCGTCAGCTCTCCGTCGTCAGAACTTACTTACGGAACCTTTGCAACTGTCAATGCCACCCTCGACCAAGATAGTTGGAATGATGGCTGTTTAGCTTCCTGCACTCCAAAAGTGGGCACCCAGATAACCGGTAGCGTGGGTGTGATCATCGGGTCAGGGAACAATCCCGCTTACATTCCATTCACCGGCGCGTTCACTTCTTGATGATGCGCACTCGCGCCCTTCGGGCTGTCGCACTAAGGGATGAAGAGAAAATCCCTACTGAGATTATCTAGATAACCCGCTTGTTCTACTCGTTCGCAGGCTGAAGCGGAATCGCCTTCGAGTGCTGCCAGACTATCTCGGACATCCTGCAGACCCCGCACACCCCCTTGGAAGAGGGCTTCCCGCACTTCGTGCAGGGGACGGTCGCCTTGGCAAGGTTTTCGTCGTCCCTCCCCGACTTCCCGAGCCTCGAGGTGACTTCGAGCGCCGAATTCAAAAGCACGTTCTTCATTCCCGGGTGCTTCGACTCGAGCTCGTTGAGGTAGTCGCGCACCTCGCTCCTGAGGCCCTCGTGCATGTAGGGGCAACTGGCGCTCTGGAAGGGTATCTTCGAGAGGTAGGCGTAGAGGGCGACCTCCTCCTCGTAGACCTCGGTGAGGGGCTTGACCCTGCGCACCGGAAAGTCCTCGTCATAGGTGGAGGGGTCGAGCCAGGCGAGGCGCTCGACGTCGCCGTGGAGGAGGTTCATCATGAAGGTCTGGACGTAGTCGTCGAGGTTGTGCGCGGTGGCGACGACGTCGACCTTCGCCTTCACGGCCGCCTCGTCGATGGCCCTCCTGCGGAAGACGCCGCACATGCTGCAGGAGGAGAGCTCGCGCTCGTCCTTCCAGTCGAGGGCCTGGTCTAGGCTGAACCCGAAGAGGCCGCCGTACGAGACGAGCACGAGCTCCACGCCGAGCTCGTCGCAGAGCGCCTGCGCGTGCTCTATGGCCTCGTCGCGATACCCCTTGACTCCCTCGTCCACGGTGAGCGCGACGAGCTCCCCAGTCCCGCGGTTGAGCTCGTGGAGGATCTTTAGCAACGAGAGGCTGTCCTTCCCCCCGGAGACCGCCACGCCCACCCTCTCCCCGCGGCGCAGCATGCCATACTTCGAGATGGTGCGCCTGACCTTCTCCACGGTGGTCTCCTGGAAGCAGGAGGCGCAGAGGCTCTCCCCGGAGTACCTCCTGGTGTAGAATGACGGCCTCTCGCCGCACCTCGAGCAGTCCCCCAAAGAATCCTGACCTAGGTGGGCGCGCCGGTGCAAACCTTAAAGGGTTCCCGTCGGCGCGGCCGAGCGAATCCGCTTTGTCCGACCCCCCCGAAGACGAGGCCCAGCAGTACAAGCCCGTCTCGCGCTGGTTCGTCTTCTTCATGCTTAGGACCAGGCGGGGCCTCGGCCTGATGGAGACTCTGGGAAGGTGGAGGGTCACCAAGCCCCTCGCCTGGGTGATGCTCGCCCTCGAGCCCATCGCCGCCGCGATGGCCCTCTACGTCATCTTTATCGAGGTCTCTGTCCTGTATTTCTCCCCACAAGGCCACCAGATCATCTCGAGCATCCAGACGATCTCGCCGCTCGCGAACTTCCTGCTTCCGGGGCTCAACCCCTACCTCCCCCTGAGCGTCTGGCTCGCGGTCATCGTGGCGGTGGTCATCCACGAGGCCTCCCACGGGATCGTCGCGCGAAGCCTCGGCCTCAAGATAAAGTCCGCGGGAGTCCTCTTGCTGGCCTTCCTGCCCATCGGGGCGTTCGTGGAGGTCGACGACAAGCAGCTGAAGCAGGCCCGGAGCAGGGACTCCCTCCGCGTCTTAGGCGCGGGCTCGGGGATCAACTTCATCGTTGGCGTCGCGTGCATACTCCTCCTCATCCTCACTGTCTCCGCGATGACCCCCGCCGTCAAGGGCGCAGCGATCGTCGGGGTGGTCCCGGACTCCCCCACCTTGCATTCGCCGGCGTCCATCGCTGGGATCCGTCCCGGTGACTTCATAGTCGCCATCAACAACTCGCCTGTGACCGACCTGGGGGTCATCCGGAACGGGAGCTTCACGGTCGGGGAGAAGGTGAACCTCACGGTATGGCGGAGCGGGCAGACGATGACGATCGACAACGTCGTCCTCAGCAACTACACCGAGACGGTGGTCAACGAGACGAGCGGGCAGAGCACCCAGGTCACCTACCCGTTCCTCGGGGTCGACGCGGCGAGCTATGCCTCCCTGCAGGGCACAGCGAGCGCATACGCGTCGCACTACAAGTCCTCCCCGATCGCCTACCTCGTGGAGATACCCACCTTCGGCCAGGCTCAGTACCTGGTGCCCTTCTCCAGCGTCCTCTCGGGCTTCTACACCTCTCCCCTAGGGGCCCTCACCCCTACCGTGACCTTGGCGCTCTACTGGATGTTCTTCGTGAACTTCAACCTGGCGATATTCAACAGCCTCCCTATCTACCCTATGGACGGCGGGCAGGCGTTCGAGTCCTTCCTGAGAGGGGCTGGGAAGGGCAAGATCAGCGACGAGCTCGCGCGGAGGGTCACCACGGGCGTTACCCTCGCAATCTTCTTCGCGCTCTTCGCGGTTATAGCCGGCCCCTACATCAGTGGGGCACTTCCGCCTTACTGAGCGCGTGGCCGGTTAAATAGCCGGACGGACTTATCGGGGGATGACCCCGTCGGCGCTCCTGCTCGTCCCCGCCGTCGCCTCTGCGATCGGGCTCCCGCTCTCGAACGCCCCGTCGCCGCCGGACCTCGGGACGGCCATCCAGCAGTTCGCGAGCCAGTTCGCCACCGAGACGGCCGCGGTCCTGACCACCATCAACACGGCCGTGATCGACATCGCCCGCGTCGCTTACATCACCTGCCTGCTCGTCGGAATCCTCCTCTACTACGCGCACATCGGGAGGAGGCTTGGCAAGGACCTCATCTATGGCGGCGTGGCGCTCATCGTGCTCACAGAGTACGTGGTCCCCGCGGTCACAGCTTTGGCGAAGTAGCGGCCGGTGCGTCCGGGAGGGCGTACCGCAGGAGGGCGACCACCCCCCCAAGCGCGGAGACCTGCTTCCCTGTCTCCAGCGAGGAGTCGCAGAGGAAGACCTTCCCTCCCTTCTCCTCGATTTCGTTGAGCGTCCCGACGAGCGCGTTCTCGTCGACGTTGCTGGCGAAGACGTCGTCGGAGACTATGCACTTCTCCACCGCTCCCGCCTTCGCGGCCTGCGAGACACGAGGGAGCGTGTAGGCTATCCTCCTCTCGCCCCGGGAGATCCTCCTGATGGCCTCCTCGACCGCCTCCTGGACCTCGACGAGGACGCTGTCGCTCGCCACCTTCCTGAAACCCTCGGACTTCACCAGCGCCCTCACCCCGTCGAAGCCGGAGAGGTCGAAGCCCTCCACCAAGGTCTCGTTCTTCCTCAGGTCGGGGTCCTTCTTGACGAGGTTCTCCATGACCAGCTTCGTGTTCCCAGGTCCCGCCACGACGACGACGTCTCCCTCCCGCCAGGTCGCCTTGAGCAGCTCCAGCACCTTCCTGAAGTAGGGCTGCATGTCTACCTCCTTCTGGTTCGAGCCTCCCTTCCCGGAGGCGCCCGACTCGAGGGTGGAGACCAACGTGAGGTGCGAGCCCGCCAGCAGGCCGACGCCGGCCTCCCGCCTGTCGATGGCCACGAGGAGGAACCTGCGCTCCGAGACCGTCGAGGAGTTGAGGATGCGCGTGTCGGAGGGGCCCCAGTCGTCCTTCTTGACGGTGAGCTCCTGCCCGGGCGAGACGAGCAGCGAGTGCGAGCCGGCCTTCGTCACGCTGTCGTCGCTCGCCTCGACTATCTTGCCCCGGACCCTTAGCCTGCCGACGCTGCTGTCCAGCGAGACGCCCTCCACTTTGAGGGCTATGGTGACCTTGATGCGCTCCCCCTTGTCTGGCCTCGCGTAGTCCCCCTCCCTCTTCGAGACCCTGGAGCTCTTCGTGACGACCGTGTCGCCGGGGGCCAGGAGCCTGCGGAGGGTCCAGAGGTCGTCCGGAGACTCCACCGTGAGCTTGCAGATGCCCTGCTTTGGGATGAACTCGCTTACTATCAAGAAAACGTTAAGGATTGGTGCGGAGTGCCTAAGTGTCTATCGCTACGCGGAGGCGAAGGTAGTCTCGTCATAAGGACACGATATGTGATGGGCGCTTTTATTTCAAACGCCTATGAGATTTCGATTAGGCGCTCCATATGAAGAATGTCTACAAGTTCCGCCTCTATCCCAATCGGAAACAAGAACAAAGGATGCTCAGGATGATTGGGACCGCCAGAAACCTTTGGAATCTCGCATTGTCTCACAGAAAGGACCGCTGGAATAACCAGCGCCTTTCGACATCCTATTCTCAACAATGTTCTGTACTAACCGTCGAACGGCGTGGGAACGCCTTGCTGAGAGAGCTCAACGCTCAGGCGGAACAAGATGTGCTCAACCGGCTGGACAGGGCCTTTGACGCTTTCTTCGAGAAAAGAGCGAGGTATCCGAAATTCAAGAAGTTTGCGGCATCAGGGTCGTTCACCTTTCCGCAGGCCTACAACGGATCAGTGAAGCCCGACGTCCTCAGAAGAAGGCTCTTTCTCTCAAAGGTCGGGAATGTTCGAACCGTTTTCCACCGTCCACTTCCTCCCTACTCGAGTTTGAAGGCGGCAACTGTCTTGAAGGAGGCGTCTGGAAGGTGGTTCGCCTGCTTAGTTTACGAGGAGTCCAACCCGTCCACTCACTTTCGCTACGGAGCATCGTGGGTCTCTCCTATCGGAGTCGACCTCGGTCTCAAGTCCCTCATCGCGACTTCAGACGGAGCGAAGGTTGCGCACCCAGGATTTCTGAGGAAGGCCGAAATAAGACTTGGGCATCTGCAGCAGAACTTCTCCCGCAAGCAGAAGGCATCCAAGAACAGAGAAAAGACTCGCAGACTGCTTGCGCTCCAGAATTCAAGAGTGGCGAATCAACGGATGGACTTCAATCATAAGCTATCGACCAGGCTCATCCGGAAACACAGCTTCATCGCAGTTGAGAATCTCGTCGTTGCGAACATGATCAGGAACAGGAAATTGGCGAAAAGCATTCACGACGCCGGCTGGAGTCAGCTTGTTCGATTCATCGAGTACAAGGGGGGTCGGGAAGCCAAGCCCGTGATAAGGGTCCCTCCTCACTACACCACTCAGGAGTGTTGGTTCTGCGGAAGTGTCAACGAAGTTTCGTTGGGCACGCGGAAGTTCGAATGCACAGGATGCCACCGCGGGTTGGACCGCGATACAAACGCAGGCCGCGTAATCTTGAAACGCGGGCTCTCGCTTTGCAAACGGAAGGAGGGAATAGGGCAGGACAAGGCTGCACCCACGCCTCGGTCCATCGGGGAGAACCCGCTGATGGTCGTGCCCGAACCTGAAAAAACGCCTGTGGAGACTGGGCATCTATACTCCGCCACTCAACTGGACGGAGCAAGCAAAGTCAAGGAAGCAGGAACTACACGCCATGAAACAGGGGCTGAAAGCCCACGTCCAAAAGACGCGGGAGGATGTCACTCGAGCTGTAGGTCTCTGAATGTGCCTACGCTCAAGCCCTCGGGCATGTTCTTGATCTCCCCGATCCTGTGCCCGATTATTCCCTTCACGCTGGCCTTGCCGGCGGCGTCGATGAGCCTCTGCGTGACTATCCCGTCGAACACGAGATAGATCGCCCCCGCGCCGTCCAGCTTCGCGACCAGCTCGCTTATCGGCATTCGTCCCTTCTCGCTCAGATTCTCGTCGAGGAGCATCGCCTCGAGGGTGCCGTTGATGGACGGGAATACCTCCTTGATCTTGTCGACGACAGGTACTGGGACAGGTGGAGCCGCGGGCCCGGCTGGCTGCCCTGCGTCCGCCCTCGGCGCCCTCTCGTATCTCTCGTACCGGGGTGCCCTCTCTGGCCTCTCCCGTCTCTCGTAGCGCTCTGACCGCTCTGGCCTCTCCCGTCTCTCGTAGCGCTCTGACCGCTCTGGCCTCGCCTCCCTCGGGTTGCGCCCCGGGAGCTCGCCCCTGAGCATCTGGTGCACCTCGATGGGGGTGAGGTCCTCCACCTCCTTGCCGTCGGGCGCCCTGATTACCTTCTCAACCTTCATCACCTGCGCGAGCTCCTTCTCGATGAGGTCGCCGCCCCTGTCACCGTCGAGGACGGCTATGATCCTCTTCTTCCTGCTGAGGTCGATGACGGCCTGCGGGATGCTCGTGCCTTCCACGGCTACCACGTTCTCTATGCCGGCCCTGAGGAACAGGACTACGTCGGCCCTTCCTTCGACGATGTACACCCCGTCTGCGGTGTAGACGCCAGGCCCTGCTGGGAGGTTCTCGACGCCGAAGTTGACTACGCGAGCCCTCTTCGTGGACTCTTGCACGTCTTTGAGGAGGTTCTCTCCCTCGCTGGAGGTGCGCGAGCTCCACTCCTTCATGATGTCCTTCGCGCGGTCTGCGATCTGCGCGCGCTTGGAAGCCCTGACGTCCTCTATCCCTTCAAGGATGACCCGTGCGGAGCATGGGCCGACCTTGTCGACGCTCTCCACCGCGGCGGCGATGAGCGCCGCCGTGCTGACGTCAGTCGACATCGGGATGAGGATCGCTCCCCAGGTCTTGTCGTTCTTGGACTCTAGATTGATCTCTATTCGTCCGACTTTCCACGTCTTCTGGAGTTCGTTTAGATTCATTTCAGGACCGAACAGGCCCTCGGTCTGGCCGAAGATCGCGCCGATCAAGTCGGCCTTCTCGACCACACCGTCTACGTCGAACCTCAGTTTGACGAGGTACTTTACTATCGCCGAATCAGGCAACTGCTTTCATTCAACTCGTTGTTAGCTAGTTAACGTATCTGAGCGTAACTTGCGACGAGCGCAAGTTGCCCTTTATTTAAACCCTTATGCCGGCTCGAGCGAGGGCTCCCCGCCGATGGCGAACCTGCGCAGGTTCTCTATGTGCATGAACACGCCGCGCGACGCCTTCGAGAGCCGCCTCCTCTGGGCCATCGAGGCCTCGATCCCCTCGTTTGAGAGGAACCTCAAGTAACGAGAAGCCAGGCGACGGCCCTCGCTGTCAAGGTCAGTGAGGACCACCATCTTGGTGACGTCCTTCCTCAGCTTCTCCCTCGCCGCGGCGCTCGAGGTCAGGATCGAGACGGTGAAGACAGGCCCCGTGTAGCCGAGCCCCTCGAGGGCAGCCACGTCCCTCTTTCCCTCGACAAGGACGGCGGCTCCATCAGCGGAGAGGTCGTTCAGCTCCTTCACCAGGTCGCCGAGGAAGGAGGCAAACTCCCGGAACCTTCTCTCCTCCCTCTGCGGGTCGGCCGGGCGCAAGACGGGAGGATCGCCGGCGCCGTGCTTGTAACCGTTGTGGCCCGCCTCTGACGGTCCGACTCATCCTGCGGCTCTCGCCGCCGTCGCCGAGCCTCTTAATGCGGGCCGAGCCTGACGTCTCCGACCGTCTCTAAATGGCTTCCGTCTGTAGCACGACTGGGTAAACCATCCGTTCATCAAAGCAAGTTTAGTTGCCTTCGCGGGTGGCCGTTTGTTGCGTGCAGTAGGACGGAAGCCGGTGCCGGGACCCCGGCGGCCCTTAATATCCTATGCCCGGTGGATGCTTCTCTTCGAGAGGTCGAGCTCGAACCCGCAGACCGGAACGTCCAAGCCGAAGGCGGCGAGGGCGCTCGGCTTGACCTCTCCCAGGTAGCCCAGGCGGGTCCCCCTGACGAGAGCCTCGGCGCACCTCCCCTCGGCGAAGGCCCAATGCGACCCGGGGCGCGTATCGGCCGCCTCTCCGAAGTGCTTCTTGACCAGCGCCTCGAGGTACGTCTTGGCCTCGGTGAAGGAGGAGGACGAGTGCGCGGAGAGCGCCGCTATTGAGGTGCCTTCGACGACGCCCGACCCCTCCTTCGCGAAGACCTTCCCAGCCTCGAAGACGCGCTGCGGGTACTCATTCTTGGTGTTGCGCCCGAGCACGGCCATAAGAGAGGGCAGGAGGGAGTCGCGCAGGAGGCTGTGCTCCGCGGTCCGGGGGTTGTCCACCTCCAGCTTCGAGTCCGAGCTCCTCCCGAAGTTGGCGTAGAGCGTCGGGCCGTCGATCAGGTCGAAGCTCATCGTCTCGTCGAAGCCCGACTCGGCCATCGTGAGGCATATTCCCTCCACGAAGGCGGCCTTCGGGTCGAACTGGCCCGCGTCGCTGCTCGGCGGGTAGGACGCGATCATCTTGTCCAGCCCGTATCCGATGACGACCTCCTCGGCGAGGTCCACCTGGTGAAGGATGTCCACCCTGTAGCTCGGGATAACCGCGAACCTCCTTGCGTCGAGGTCGAGCCGGCTCCGCCGCAGGGAGTCCTTCATCTCCTTCTTCGTCAAGGAGAGGCCCGTGACGGCCTCGGCGAGCTTGCCGTCGAACTTCATCTTCGAGGGCGCGAGCTGCGGGGTGACGACCCTCTTCTTGCCGTAGTTGATCGTGACCGTCTCGAGGGCGCCGCCGGCGTCGGCGAGGGCCGAGCAGACTATCGCGAGCGCCTCGTCCCCGAGCCTGGCGTCGGTGGAGGTTATGTCTATGAAGAGGTCGCGCGTGCTGGTCTCGACCTTCGTCTTCAGGCCGTTTATGATGGGCGGGAAGGAGAGGACGACCCCCTTCGAGTCGTAGAGCATCGGGTACGCCGATGTGCCGGCGAGTATGTGCCCGTACTCCTGCCCGGTCTCGGTCCGCTGGAGTATCTCCTCGATGGTCATCTGCTCATCCGAGCCCAGCGGCGTGAAAGCGAAGCGCGAGTCCTTCGCGCTGTAGTGGACGGGGAACGTGATCGCCACGAGGTCGTGGAGCCCGATGGCGACCTTCCTCCTCTTCCTCCCGAGCCCGTTGTGGAGGTCCTCCTGCATGGAGATGAGCTGCCTTATGGTCTCTTCGTCGAGCTTGAGCTTCCTCGCCACCGCGCAGGCGATGAACGGCCTCACCTTCGCGAGGCTCCTGTCAGCGAAGACCTGCGCCTTCCCCGGGGCCGCGCGGTACTGCTTCACCCCGAGCTCCTTCCCGACGAGCCCCTTCATCGCCCTCGCGATGCCGTAGTCCGTGGAGAAGTCCGGCCGGTTGGGGTTGTACTCTATCCTGACGGAGTCCTTGTCCGTGCCCTCGATGTCGAGGCCGAGGTACGGGAGCCTGTCGAGTATCTTGTCCTTCGAGAGGCCGGTGAGCTTCTCGAACCTGTTGAAGAATATTTTGAGGACGGGCATTAGGTTGACCTCCCTGATCGGCAGTCATCATGGGTGGATAAATAGCGCGACGACATAGCGAGTCGGCAATCGTCGGAAGGAGGTGGGTTTGAGAAAAATCCATCCGATATTGGATATGAGTTGCCTGGCCAGCGTAAAATCCGGGCTAGGCAATGGTCAAGCTCGCCAGTTAATAGCTGGCGAGGGGCTGCTGAGGTTCGGCGGTTACGGGCTTCCAAGTGAAGCGATGGTACGGGAACCCCACGACGAGGGCAATCCCGAGAGTCGATGGGAGCAAGTCCGGTCTCCCGAGGGAGACTAGATGGAACCAGTACCGGCAATCTCCTTTCTCTCCCTGAGCCACCCTAGGTCGTTGCTGTAGAGCTCCCTGATGTCCTCCATCCCGAGCCTGAGCATCAGCAGGCGCTCGAGGCCGCACCCCCAGGCGATCACGGGCTTCTTGACGCCCAGAGGCCAGGTGACCTC
>Ga0307372_10008785_pt1 | contig 14129 bp, 11 predicted proteins | sample OX1MG_FD_202533 | JGI IMG/M metagenome (GOLD analysis project Ga0307372, IMG submission 202533) | Soil microbial communities from Risofladan, Vaasa, Finland - OX-1 | ecosystem: Environmental > Terrestrial > Soil > Coastal area > Acid sulfate soil | place: Finland: Risofladan, Vaasa | collected...
CGCGCTGCAATCCGCCGCTGCCCGATGGTGAAGCGCGGGGCGTTGCGCGGAGCGTCTCAAGGTACGAACCGGCAGCTGGCGCTGACGGTGCCGTTGCCACCGTCGATGCAGAGGGCAGGCCACGGCCTCAGTCTTCCGTCCTGATAGACCTAGGACGGCGCCACCATCTGTTCCACGATGCCGGTGGTGATGCCTATGCTCGCGTCCCGGTCGGCAATCGGCAAGCTATCTACCCTATCGGACGGGGCGGATACGCAAAGTACCTAGGTCACGAGTTCTACCAGCTGGCTGGCAAAGGCGCGAATCGCAACGCGATCGGAGATGCTGTTGATACTTTGGCGGCGACCGCCGAGTGCGACGGTGGCTGCGAACCCGTCTATCTGCGTGTCGGCAAGACCGATGACGCCATCGTCGTTGATGTAGGCGACGAAACGGGCGACGCCTTTATCGTCACGGCTGCGGGATGGACTGTCGCGCCCGCGCCGGTGAACTTCAGGCGCTCGGGCAAACCTCTGCCGCTTCCCCGGCCACCCGCCGGTATCGATGCCGCCGGTGGGGATTTCTCACGGCTGTGGTGTTACATCCATGTGCAGCCGGAAGATCGCCCGTTGGTTGCGGGGTGGCTGCTGATGGCACTCAACCCCAGCGGCCCGTATCCAATCGCACTTGTAGCGGGTGAGGCGGGAGCAGGGAAGACTAGCGTATGCCGCGTCCTGAAACTACTGACCGATCCGTCGGACATACTGTTGAGGCCACAGCCCAGCGACGATCGCGCCTTACTGGTGGCTGCATTGAGCTCATGGTCGGTCTTGTTCGATAACCTGAGTAGTTTCAACCCCCAGATATCCGATTGTCTGTGCCGCGTCGCTACCGGCGGTGGCTACGCCGCGCGGAAACTCTACACCGACGCCGAGGAGATTCTGGTCGATGTGACGCGGCCACTGATCTTGAACGGCATTACAGATGTCGCCACCAGAGCCGACCTGACTGACCGCTGCCTGCATTTGCTCTTGCCTCGTGTGCCCACCGTGGTGCCGGAGACCGAGCTAAAGCCCAAGTACGAACGTGACGCGCCCTTCATCTTCGCGGCACTGCTGGATGGGCTGGCCCTGGCGCTGCGTGACCATGAGACCGTAGAGATCGGACGGTTGCCACGCATGGCCGACTTCGCCAAGTGGGCCGCAGCCGGGGTGCCGGCGCTGGGGTTCACGTCTGATCAATTCGCCAGCGCCTACGCCAACAACCGGCAGCGGAGCGCAGAACTGACGGTGGAGTCATCCCCTGTTGCTGCAGCGGTTCTTGTATTCATGGCCGATAAGGACAAGTGGACAGGGACTGCGGCTGCCTTGCTGACCCAGCTGCAGACTGCGGCGGGCGATAGTCTCTATAGCACCAACTGGCCGAAGTCTGTCAAAGGGTTGGTCGGAACACTCCGGCGACTTGCACCACCGCTCCGCCAGGTCGGGGTTCATATTGAGCAGAAGCGCACCTCCACCGAGAATCAGATTGTGCTGTGCAAGGTTGGGAAACAAGTTCCACAAGCTCCACTACCACCGGTGCAGGAGCAGGTCGTTAGTGGAACGAGTGGAGCTTGTGGAACGTTGAAACCTACTCTGCATACTACGACGGCGCCACAAGCCACGTTCGCTGGGCAGGCCCTTGGCGAGCCTTTTGACCTGCAAACAGCGGTGGCGTCCCTACCAAACAACCGGCAGGCTCTGCAGCTACTCGTCGATGAGCTGGAAGAGTGCGGCCACGGGCGACTGGCCCGCGATGCACTGGACTACGCCGGTTGCGCCGCAACCGACATTGAAACTATGACCGACGAACAGCTGGCCCTGGCGGTGGAAGCGCTCCGAGACTCAGCAGGGCTTCCGTACCAGCCAGCTTCCCCAACAGCATCCCCAACAGCCACTACTCTGGCAGGAGCAAGAACATGAGCAGCATGCGCAGCATGAGCAGCAGCAGCAGGAGCATGGAGAAATTTCTAAAGAGGATCAAACAAGCCACACGTACGTCCATCGCCGGCATGGAGTGGCTGCTAAGAGATACCGGCTGGCAGACACAGATGATCCCGCTGTACACCGACAGAGACGGCAACCGTAAGCTGTACCGGATAGGCAACTACCTGATCTTCCCCGATGCCGCCCACGGCAAAGCGTCACCCCGGAACATGGCAGATATCGCGCTCATCTGCGCAGATACTGGCGGGTTCCCGGTCTACGGCGACCCGTTACGGCAGGAGTTCTGGCTCCAGCTGACGGTTCAGCAACTTGATGCGCTGCTGAACGGCCAGTTGCCGGAGCCGACGAAGCCGTGGGCGGGTAGAACCAAAACGTGGCTGGGCCACAGTTCTGGCGGTTTGACTGTGACCGGCGGCGCAATGGACTTTTTGGAAGACCTATGAGCAAATCGCCAAAAGTCGAGTATCAGGTCGAGTATCTGCCTGCGTCAGAGGGCAACGCCAAAACGCTGGCGGCGCGCGGCGACACTCGCAGTCTATCGCCGGCCTATACCCGGCGCTACAGCCTGCGCACGTTGCGCGGTGTGGCGAACGAACTCGCCAGCGTGTACCGCGAGGCGCGACGCGGCACGCTGGACACCGCAGAGGCCAGCCGGCTGGCCTATCTACTCGGCGGGCTGGGCAAGCTGCTGCAGGCCGCAGAACTTGAAGCGCGCATCACCCGACTGGAAGGACGCAGCGATGCCGAAGAGTCTTGAAACCCGTGTCGAGCGTCTGGAGCAGCAGCAGCAGGCCCCGGCCTACGCGCCGAGTGTTTTCATTGTCACCTTCTCACAGGACACCAACGGCGCAGTGCGCGCCGACAGCGACCCGCGCCGTTGCCTGCACCGGGAGAGCGGTCAGGAGGAAGCGCGACGGACGGATGAGCAGCCTGCCGCGTTCGTCAAGCGTTGCCGAAAACGCTGGCCGCGTTCGACGCTGGTCTTCTCCGCAGTATCGCTGCAGCCGATGCGCATCCGGCACTACACACCACCGGCGGCCGAGCAGTGGAGCTTGTCACCGGAGTAAGTGATCTGCGCTGACGCAGCGCGCGTCAGCGAATCACTTTCCTCCGGAGGATGTCGCGGCTCCGTCAAACTGAACGACATCTGCGCTAAGCGTAAGCTTCGGGATAGAAAACAATATCAAGTACAGCGACGATCTATCTTGAGTTTGATTCGCAAGCGCTATTGGACGCCCCACTAAGGACTGGCCTAGCGAGTGATATAGGTTTGCTTTGGCGTCTGCGTAAGACGGGCTGACGATCGGGATAAAGCCAAACAGATCAAATCCGCTGCTCGATCCCTCTGCGCCCGCCTTAACTACCTGGTAATTGTTTCCACTGAGCGAAACATCAGTGCCGCTGTTTTGCTTATATTCACCACGGTCTGAGCAGCCTGCCAAAACTAATGTTGAAACGACCAAAGCCAATGCGATGCTTTTAAACATGACAGTCCCCTTCTGATTGCGTTTGGTTACATCTTCTCTAGCCAGACCGCGAGCATCACACCTCGGTGCTTGTGAATGTAGCAGACCACCTGATTGAACCCCGTTGCCGCCTGCATATGTCTAGACATTAGATAATCTACATAGCAGAAATTAGGGCCGCTGTGTGGACAATCAGCTCTACAGCGCCAAGCGGGAGAATGTTCGAGCACTGACCTTGCCCCCGAGAAACGTACCCCTTGCCGAGTGATTCAGCACTGAAACTGTCAGGGGCAGCAGTGACAGTCTGGGTATAACTTTGGGTCTAACTAAGGTATCCATAGAGTATGAATGCAGCAGTTATAGCGCGTTCAGGCCATTGTGCGATGCCCCCGTCGCACCAGATTGAAATACAATAACGTTCATAGAAGTCCATTAAACCCACTAATTACGTGGGTTTTTATTGTCTAGTGTCCGTGGATGTCCAAGCGCGGCCATTGACGGACTAGGGTAACTTTGGATGGTCACGGGGGTAACAGCCTGACCAATAGGCCTACGCGGCAGTGAACACCCTCACTATATCCGCACCGAACTTCACGATTTTCTGAGCTGCCTACGCGGCAGTGAACGCTCCGCCATCTCCACTCCCTACAGTCCCCACTTTCTGAGCTGCCTACGCGGCAGTGGACGTCGAGGGTGAGGGCCATCACTGCACCGTCGATTTCTGAGCTGCCTACGCGGCAGTGGACGGCGATTGCAACGTAGATCGCCAGCGCAGTTATTTCTGAGCTGCCTACGCGGCAGTGGACGCGTGACACCCGCAGCCGGGAGTGGAGCAGCAGTTTCTGAGCTGCCTACGCGGCAGTGGACACACGTAAAGTAAGTCTCAATAATGAGACTCTTTTCTGAGCTGCCTACGCGGCAGTGGACTTCGTGTCGCCGGCGTTCAGAAAACCGATCGATTTCTGAGTTGCCTACGCGGCAGTGGACGTATTCTTCATCCTCGAGTACGGGCTTGCCCATTTCTGAGCTGCCTACGCGGCAGTGGACGTCAGGTGGCAGCGCGGCGAGCGGAGTTGGCGTTTCTGAGCTGCCTACGCGGCAGTGGACGCACCCTGACCACCGCCCGCCGTCGCGCGGCTTTTCTGAGCTGCCTACGCGGCAGTGGACTCGTACAGCTTGAGGTTAGCGTCGATCTTGTCTTTCTGAGCTGCCTACGCGGCAGTGGACGCATACTTAGAACCATAACCCCATGTGACAGTTTTCTGAGCTGCCTACGCGGCAGTGGACGAAAGACACCGCCGCCGCGACAACGGTAGCAGTTTCTGAGCTGCCTACGCGGCAGTGGACCCGGCCTTCTTCTCATCCTTCTCGGTGCGGACTTTCTGAGCTGCCTACGCGGCAGTGGACACCCAGGGTCAGTCGGTTCGAGTCGCGTGATTTTTCTGAGCTGCCTACGCGGCAGTGGACTCGGCGCACTGATGCTGGCGCTGACCGTGTTCTTTCTGAGCTGCCTACGCGGCAGTGGACGTCGTCACAGTCAGCCAGGATGGACAGATTGATTTCTGAGCTGCCTACGCGGCAGTGGACTTGACGACGATGTTCATGTCTCCGCTTCCAGTTTTCTGAGCTGCCTACGCGGCAGTGGACACAAGGTGATGATTATTGATCTTGAATCACGATTTCTGAGCTGCCTACGCGGCAGTGGACATTGCTGATCCTGTCACCGGTGAGCTCTTCATTTTCTGAGCTGCCTACGCGGCAGTGGACGAAACGGTGCTCCAATCCACGGCGCCGGTTATTTTCTGAGCTGCCTACGCGGCAGTGGACACAACAATGTTGCATCCTCAGCGGCAGGCACTTTTCTGAGCTGCCTACGCGGCAGTGGACCGGAAGTGTCTGTCAGGTGAAACTAACTCGGATTTCTGAGCTGCCTACGCGGCAGTGGACGGAGGTTTAACGATGGACGTATGGCTTGTGATTTTCTGAGCTGCCTACGCGGCAGTGGACCCGGCCTTCTTCTCATCCTTCTCGGTGCGGACTTTCTGAGCTGCCTACGCGGCAGTGGACTACCTATGACGTGGACTGTAGTATTGGCAATTTTTCTGAGCTGCCTACGCGGCAGTGGACTTATCCCGACGTGGTTGGCCTTCGCTGCGCTCTTTCTGAGCTGCCTACGCGGCAGTGGACCGAAGCCGGTAGCCGGATCAACAACAATCGAATTTCTGAGCTGCCTACGCGGCAGTGGACCTGTGCGTCGGCGTTGGTGATCTGCACCTCGTTTTCTGAGCTGCCTACGCGGCAGTGGACTGGCGGTGCCGCTTCCCCGGATACATCTTTTTTTTCTGAGTTGCCTACGCGGCAGTGGACGGCGGTACTGCGTCAGGATGTCGAGGCTCTAATTTCTGAGCTGCCTACGCGGCAGTGGACTAATTGGTCGGCGGCTTCGGCGACGGTCATCATTTCTGAGCTGCCTACGCGGCAGTGGACTATGACGCCCTGGTCAAATCAATCGCCCAGGCTTTCTGAGCTGCCTACGCGGCAGTGGACGCCTGCACGCTGCCATAGCTGTGACCGTTGATTTTCTGAGCTGCCTACGCGGCAGTGGACGCGTTGAAGGCGGTAGTGCTGTCGGCCCAGATTTTCTGAGCTGCCTACGCGGCAGTGGACGTCGGCATTATCGGTGAGGCGCTCGGACTGCTTTTCTGAGCTGCCTACGCGGCAGTGGACATGACGGCGGCCTTCAATGCCGCGCTGGGCAATTTCTGAGCTGCCTACGCGGCAGTGGACTTTAGCGATGTCTGGGGCAACGACGTTGTGCTTTTCTGAGCTGCCTACGCGGCAGTGGACCTCACGCGGCAGCAGCTTCGCCGTGTTGACCATTTCTGAGCTGCCTACGCGGCAGTGGACGTGTCGAGCTTGACCGCGGTCAACGCTTCAGCTTTCTGAGCTGCCTACGCGGCAGTGGACACCGTGGCGGCGGGTGATCGCACCACCTATTCTTTCTGAGCTGCTTACGCGGCAGTGGACGTAATCCAGGTTGGGTGATGGTGTTGATGACGTTTCTGAGCTGCCTACGCGGCAGTGGACCGCAGGCGACACGCGTGAGCACCCGCGGCGCATTTCTGAGCTGCCTACGCGGCAGTGGACCGACTTCTCGGCTTTTTTGCCGGTCTCCTCGATTTCTGAGCTGCCTACGCGGCAGTGGACTAGAGCTATGAGGCTCCAAGTCATTGAAGATACACGCCCAACTATAAACGGCGAGGCCGGAACCTTTTTGGAGTTCCGGCCGGTAAGTGGTTGATGTATATGTGCCTGGTCAATGAGTTGGAGAAAAGGGTCAAAACCAGGCAACGGTGGCCTGACGGCTGAGGCCATAGGCGTTGAAGTTCCATTCCGATGCGTGTTCCAGTAGTGGGCCATGACGGATGAACAAGGGGAAGGCTGGTTGGCCGGTGCTGCGGCTACCGATGGTGACGAAAGGCAGGTGCAGCCGGTCCTCGGCTGATGCGGGGATGCGTTTGCTCGCCTCTTCCTCGCTGAGTCCATGACGTTTCATGGCGCGTCGTCGCAGACGGTCGACGTTGCTCTTGGCTTGTACGCGGCTGACGATCCGATGCTTGCTGTCGTCCGGGGTCGGCGCGCTGGCTCCGATCCGCACATGGTCGTGAATACCATGAAGCCACGTGGACTCGGCAAGGTGGCGCAGAGACGCTTCGGATCCGTGCAAACGCAGGTGGATGCCGAGGCTCGGCTTGCGCTCGTCGTGTTCGGGGAAGCTGACGCCGATGTCCTGCTGATCGAGTTGCACCAGGGCGCGGTGCAGTCGGCCGTACAGGCTTCCCATCAACTGATGCGGCGCCACCTCGGGGTCGGGGCGTAGGTGGATATCCACGTAATGGCTTGCCATGAGATCAACCCGCGTCGCCAAATACGCCGCCGCGCACTAGCACGGCCATTACGAAGTGCTGCTGCTCGGGCTCGGGCGTCTTGTCCTTGAGCACCCAGCCGTCCAGCAGGTTGTAGAAGTCCTGTTTTTCCTTCGGTTGTCGGTAGGCTCTGCCTTGAGTGGTGATCGAGCCGTAGGGCTCCACGGCGATGGGGCCGTTGTCCTCGGCGCCGGGGTACCAAGTGTCGATGGTACGCAAAGCGTTGCCGATTTTCTGTGAGTGGATGGCCGCCACGGCGTGGTCGCTTTCGCCAACGGCGTATAGCGTTTTGCTCTTCTTGCTGGCGCTCTTGTCGAGGATCAGCTCCTGTGAGGGGAATACTTCCTGTCCGGCGCCGATACGTACGAAGGCAGTGACCCGCAGCAAGACGTGCGACTTTCCGGTCAGGCCGGATTCGACCAGTTCGGCGAGTGCCTTCATATCGCCGGCTTCACGTTCCGGCGGGGCCAGCGTGCGCAAGCCGTGGTCGAGCGCCTGGAAGACCCATTGCGTGGCGACCCTGCCGCCGCGCATGTGGGCAACCTGGACTTCCACCTGTTCGGCGCCAATGCGGTTGCGCCACAGGAAGCGGCCATTGGCGATGTTGGCGGCGTAGCGACGGGCCAACTCGCCCAGACCGTGCTGCTGGATATAGCCGCCGGTGGTGGTGAGCAGTTTCTGGCGGTAGTCGGCATTGTTGCAGGCGGAAGGCTCGCCTAACCCACCAAGCACGCGCAGAGTGAACTGCACCTTCAGGGTGTCGGCTGCCAATGGCAGCGCAGCCACGTCTACGGTTTGCAGGTTGGGGTTTTCGATCGCGGCGTCGAGTTTGGCTGGATCTTGATCCTTGGTCTTGAGGCGGTTGGAAATGGTGCCGCGCACGGATTTCTCGCGGATTTTTGCAGGTTGCCAGCCAGCGTCGTTGCCGTGTGTCGCCCAGTCGCCGGCGAAAAACAGCGCGTCGGAGGGGTCGAGCTTGCGCTCGAAGGCAAGGACGGAAGCGGTCTTTAGATCTTGGGTCATGATGAATTTCCTTCTCGGGATGAACGGTCAGTTGAGTTCGGGTTTCAGCAGCAGCGGAGTGGCGGCAGGCTGGTAGTCATTGCGGCAACGGTAAAGGCCTTGGTCCGGTTGGCTGTCGACGTACCAGAGCAGTTGCTCGGGTGCATGCAGGCGATGCGGGCTGATCCATTCGCCAACCGAGTACAGGCTTTCGACGAAGCGGAACGGCGTGGTAGCATCGCGTGCGCGCGCCACGTGGCCAGCCGGGTGCAGGCCACCGAGGGCGCCATAGCCCACCGGGATCGGCACGATCCAGCCACCGCCTTTGAGCCGGTTGCTAACCCACGCGCCTTTGTCGCTTTCGGCTCGCGGGTCGTAATGCCAATCCGTGCGCGCCAGTGAAAGCCAGCCGTCGAGGCGAATCGCATCGGGTGAAGCGGCGCGGAGTTCGGCGAAGCGGTGGTCAAGCAGATCGTCGCGTGCAACCAGCGCAAAACCGGGCAACAGCCGCAGTCGCGCCTTGCGAAACACCTCCGCGCGCTGATCTTCGTTGCCAGTCATCGCGAATACCTGCGGGCGATAACGTAGCCGCCCCGGTTGGGCCGGAGGTCTCACGCTGCCACCCGCCACGCGCATGCCGGCCAGCAGATCGGCAATGACGGCGGTCTCCGCATCGCGCCGAGCTTCGTCATACCAGTGCTCGCTATGTACGGCCAGCACCAGGCTCAGCTCCAGATGAATGCGGCCTTCTTCAGGTGCGTGACGCGCCGGTCGACGAAGGTCTGATGCTGCGTGGCGAAGATCTCCGCATCGGCACAGAGGGTTGTCTGTACACCGAATTCGTCGGCCCACAAGCAGGGCACATCAACGACTGCATCTTTCCGGGCGCCTGCGGCACCCGGTTACGCTGGTAGTGCTGGCGGCCTGCGCGATAAGCCATGAACATGCCCTCCACCAGTGCCGGTGGCAGCGTGGCCGAGGACAGCACCACGCGCGTGCCCAGCATGCCGGCCCAGTGCACCAGGCACGTCAGCGCGGGCAGATCGTCGAGGTCGTAGTCGTCCAGTTCATCGAGAATCAGGTCGGCGCTCATCATCCTAAGCATGGGTGCAATCTGGCGACCGGCACGTAGGGATTCGGTGGCGGGCACCATGTGATCCACCGTGCAGACCAGCATCGGTGCGGAGAGCAGCTTGCGGATCTCCACATCCGCCATCGCCCGTGACAGCAAGGGATGGTCTGCCGTGTTGCCCTCGTAGAAGACGTGGCTGTCCTCCTCGATCAGGCTCTGTACGGAGGCCGATCCATGCGCCTGGGCTTTTTCCTCGTAGAACTCGAATAGCGTGCGGCTGGCCGTACCGCCGACTCGAACCGCCAGTTCGTCCTCGTCAAGATGCAGATCGGTGCGGTAGCTGCGACCCGTCTGCATCGTGAGCGTGCGCAGGCCGAGCGCGTAGGTTGCGCGCAGGCCCTGCTGTGGGTCGGCCAGGGCGTACACGATGCGGGCATTGGCCAGCGTCTTGCCGCAGCCGGTGGAGGCCATGTTGACGACGAAAGCGCCGTGCTCGCGAGCCGCTTCGCGCAAACCGCAGGCGGCATCGGCGGCCTTGTCCTGCCAGGCGAAGCGTGGGTCGGCACTGCGTTTGCGCAGGCCGCGATGGTTGGCGAGGCGCGGTAAATGGCGCTCGAAGCCGGGGAGGGCATGAGCGATCAAGCCGGCATCGCGAGCCACGCCGAGCAGATGTTCGTCCAACGGTTGCTTGAGGCTGCCATCACGATCCGTGTTGGCGTAAAGCGTAGTTTTGCCGTCGCCGCTCACGCGTTGCGATGAGGCCTTGGGTAGGCTGGAGTAGTAATGATCGGCCAGCATCAGGCTGAGGCGGGCAAGGTGCATTACGTATGGATTGCCGAGCCAGTTCGGATCGCGACGCTGACGCAGGCCAGCTAGTTTTTCAGCCAGCCGCGCCGCCTTGGTTCGCCAGGTGGGTTCGATCACCGGTAACGATCCAGCAAGCGCCCAGAACGGCTCCACAGATTCGCGTTCGGCCGGTTGGCATATCTCGTTCCAGTCGTGAGCGATCTGCTCCAAGGGGGTGTCCAACCATGCTTGGTGAAAGTGGTCGACTGGTTTGCCGAGCCAGTTCTGGCTCCCATCGTCCTTGCGCGATGGAACGACCGGAAGACGGTGATGTGTGACTACCAACCATGCGACAGCAGAAGCCAGCGGCGGAAGATGCTGGAAAGGATATGGATCCGACGCGTCCAGGCCATCGCGCTGATAACGGCCCACTGCAATCCAATCCTGTTTATCGGATAACCTCGGATCGGCCAGTCGTCGTAGCCAACCCTCATCGTCATCATTGCCGACGAAAGCCTGGAACAGGCGCAGCGACACCCACTCGTGGCGATAGAGATTGCGTTCGAACCGCAATGATCGAAGCCGCTCCTGGAACGCGACGCTGGCCTTGCCCAGGTCGTGCAGCAGAGCGGCCAGTTGTGCGAGCAGACGGATGTCCTCGGCGCTGTGCCAGTCGTTTTCGTCTTCGCGCTTGAGCACATTGCGAGTGGTAGTGTTGGTCGGCACCGCGCCCACGGTGTTAAAGCGACGGGCGTCGCCGATGATCCATAACAGTTCGCTGTGGTCGCGACCGCGGATCCAGTGGCAGGCGACGGCGGTGTTCTTTCGTGCGCTCTTGCGTACCAGGCGGCGCAACGTATCGAGACCTGCCTGGGTGATGGGTGTCTGCCAGGTGCGGTCGCCACGGCGTTCGGCGAACTGATCGAGGATGCGACGCGTTTCGGTCAGTGCGCGCTTGTCGCACTGGGAGATGAGCAGCACGTTCACCGCTGGACCTGATCGGCGATGTCCACCGCCACGGCCTTGACCGTGTCGATCATGAAGTCCAGGGATTCGCTGCGCGTCAGTGCCTCAATACAGCTCTGCCGGAAGGTTTGCTCGTCATCTCCACGCATGGCCGAGATGAATGCCTGAGGCAGGATGGTGGCGTCCTTGACGAGATCGGCCACGTCGAACACCAGGCCGCCACGTCGGGTCTTTCCGTGCAGTACCGCGAGCCCGTGCGGCAGGCCCAGCACCCAGCAGGTCGTGGCACCCAGGCCATAGGCCAAGTAGTTGCCGTGATCAAGGAAGCGGTTGGCTGGATCAGTGCCGGTGCCGCGCTTGGCACGGGTGAAATCACCATAGCCAACCGTGTCCACGGCCAACTTGAAGAGTGCCTTGGTGAGACGGGCCTCTTCGGTGAGGAGAGCCGTATTGTCCGGCGCCTGCTCTATGTTTCGAGCGGTGTGTGTCAGGAGGTCGTCCAATCGCTTGGGGTCGGGTTTGTAGCCGACGCCGCTCAGCTCTCTTCGCGACCACTGTTCTGAGAGACGCTGAACACGGTTTCGCTGGAAGCGCTTGGCGGCCTGAAGTCGCAGAGTGTCGTCGAACCAGAAGCGCACCCAGGCTTGCAGGTATTCCGTCGGGCGATATTCGCTTTGCGGAGAAAACCACGACACATCCACGTCCAGCTCATTGGCCGTGAAAAGCGGTGTTCCCCCACCACCGCAAAAGCCGACCAACACGCCAGCTCTGCCCAGCTCCCGCATCGCGGCCTGGGTGATCGATGTTCCCGTGCCGAGAAGCAGCGTGGTGGTATTGGCGATGGGAATGTTCCAGTACAACGAACGCTTCCCGGCATCTGTGACGTATTCGACCCGGCCGCCATTGACGAGGACGCGGCAGTGCTGGAGGTAATAGATATTTGCCCGCTTCGAATGCAGGATGGTTTTGAGCTCAGATGATATGAACTCCCTTTGCATGGTTGCCTGCGCTGGCTGAGTGGTTTGCAGGTGTACGCGACAATTATTCCGTGACTGGCAGAAATGGCCTGATTGTTTAGGCAGCGTATTCGAGAAAGTAAGCTGATCTCTGCGGATTATGCAGTCGGCTTCTACCGGTACGGAATTGAAGTACACGATACCGAGGGCTGTCCGTCAAGCAGCGAGTACGGCCAGCAAGTGTTGTAGTAATGAGACTAACGCGCCAGAGGGCTGCTCGATACCGAGTACTTCAAACTCGGAATCAGGACCCGCTCCAGAACCACCCTCCAGAACCACCCTCGACGCGCTTCCTTATGGCAGGATGCTTATCCCATGCTTCTTTACAAGAGCCGAATACTTTTTGCAGTCTTATTGCCGCTGATCTTTGTCGGCGGGCTGTTCAGCGGTTGTGCGCGCAAGGCGCCGGACACGCTGGTTGTTGGTATGGAGTTGGCTGATCCGCCGTTTGAAATGGCCGATACGCAGGGCAAGCCGATCGGTGTGAGCGTGGATATGGCGAATGCGCTGGGAAAGTATCTGGGCAAGAAAGTGGTCATTGAGAACATCCCCTTCGACGGGCTGATCGTGGCGTTGAAGACCGGCAAGATCGATCTGATTATTTCTTCCATGACGGCCACTACGAAGCGGGCCAAGTCCATTGATTTTTCCAATCCCTACCTGCAAACCGGCCTCTGTTTGCTGGTGGGTGCGAAATCGAATATCCACTCGATCCAGAACTTAGACCAACCCGGTGAAGTCGTTGTGGTGAAGAAGGGCACGACCGGGCAGATCTACGCCACACAACATCTCCGGCATGCGAAAGTGCTGGTGCTGGACAAGGAATCGGCGTGCGTATTGGAAGTGGTGCAAGGGAAAGCGGACGCGTTCATCTACGGTCAGATGTCCGTCTTGAAATACTGGCAGCGCAATCCTGACACAACCCGCGCGTTGTTGCGCCCGTTTCAGTCGGAGCCGTGGGCGATCGGCGTGCGCAAGGAAAACTCGATACTGTTGCGGCAGGTCAATGCCTTCCTGGAGGAATTTCGCACGCGCGGAGGTTTTGTGCGGTTGGGTGACCGCTGGCTGAAACAACAAAAGAAAACATTTCAGGACCTGGGCATTCCCTTCTACTTTTGAATGTGAAACGGCTATTCTTCGCACCGCGCGACGGCGGACAGACAGCGCTGTCGTTGGCAGCGCGAGTATTCAATTTCGTCCTGGTCGGCTTGTTGATTGCCCTGGCACTCTATTTCTCTTTTCAGTCTCTGAATTATCGCTGGAACTGGAGCGCGGTTTACCAGTACCGGCGGATGTTCCTCGACGGCTGGCTGACCACGATCTGGATCTCGCTGGTGGCACTCGCGCTGAGTATTCTGATCGGTTTGTTTTTTGCGCTGGGACAACGAAGCCGTTTTTTGCCGCTCTATTGCTTCAGCAAGTTTTACGTCGAACTGATCCGCGGGACGCCGTTGCTGGTGCAGATCCTGATCTTCTTTTACATCGTGGCCAGCGCGGTTCATCTGGAGAACCGCTACGTTGCCGGCATCTTGATCCTCGCGATTTTCAGTGGCGCTTACATCACGGAGATTGTCCGGGCCGGTATTGAGAGCATCGGCAAGTCGCAACTCGACTCCGCCCGCGCCATCGGCCTGACGCGCTTTCAAACCTACCGCCATGTCGTATTGCCGCAAGCGTTGCGTCAGACGCTGCCGCCGCTCGCCGGACAGTTCGTTTCGCTCATCAAGGATTCCTCTCTGCTCTCGATCATTGCGATCAGCGAGTTCACGCTCAACGCTCAGGAAGTGAATTCCTACACGTTCAGCACGCTGGAAAGCTACCTGCCGCTGGCCGTCGGCTATCTGCTGCTGACCTTGCCGATCTCTCTCTGGACCCGTTGGCTGGAGAAAAAAATGAAGTATGAAACGTAACTTTCTGCGTTACCAGCTATT
>Ga0307372_10008790_pt1 | contig 14125 bp, 13 predicted proteins | sample OX1MG_FD_202533 | JGI IMG/M metagenome (GOLD analysis project Ga0307372, IMG submission 202533) | Soil microbial communities from Risofladan, Vaasa, Finland - OX-1 | ecosystem: Environmental > Terrestrial > Soil > Coastal area > Acid sulfate soil | place: Finland: Risofladan, Vaasa | collected...
CTGATTGCTCCCCTTGAATCCGTCAGCGGCCTTCACCAGTATGGTTATGCTGTCTGGCCTCGAGAGGATATCTACGGCCTTGAAATATGATCTCAGCGTCTCCACATCAAGGTTGGCGAAGCTGCCCCTTATCTTGTCGTGGCAGTTCAGTATGTGGAGATCCTTCTTGGTCTGTTCCGATACGCCTTTTTCACTCTGCAGAATATCACAGTAAGAGTGCCGCTAGGAAATATATATGCGTTGCGCACCATCGACAGAAAGGTTTAAAAGGCGAGCGCGAATCAGCCTGTTGTCGGCGCAACTTTCATCTTCTGTCTGCTCGACGCCTGCGCGTCCAGCACTGCATCAAGGGCGTGCCTGTTCTCGAGCACCCAGTCCGCGATGCCGAAGTGCCTCTTCCCGCTCTCCTCTATCAGCGTGCTGCCCCTGAGCTGGTTGGCCAGCCTCCTTCCGTCGTCAATCGGGGCCTTGTCGTCCTCCTTGGAGTATATGAGCGTTATCTTCCCGCCCTTTGCGCTTATTGCGTTAAGGTGCAGCGGAGTGACATAGAAGGAATCGAATGTCGGCTTCCAGATCTTGTTGTCGATAGGGCTTGCAACGACGGTCAGGCTCCCTATCTTTGAGCCCCCGGGAAGGTTCTCGACGTACTTCATCGCGGTAACGCCGCCCATGCTGTGCCCCACTATGTGGAAGTTTTCGTTGGGTACTACTGCCAGCTTGCTGAGAGACTCGCGTATCGTGCCCAGCCACTCCGCAAGGTCGGGAACGAATGCGTTGGGCATGCTGGGCAGTATCACCCTCATCCCCCTGTTCTCGAGCTCGCGCCTGAGCCAATGCATCCACTCGGGGGCCAGCCGCGCGGTGGCTACTCCCCAACCATGCACTATGAGCGCCGTGCCCTGGTCTTCCACTGGTCCACCGATTGTGGTTTATTTGAAAACGCTTTTAAAGCTTGTGTGTAGCGTTTGGCTTTTGACGAAGGATTAGTGGATAGCCATTTGCTGTCAGGGACTGCCGTTGCCAAGCGCGTTGTATGCGATTATGACGACGCCTGAGCCTCCGTTACCTGCAGGGTAATCCCAATATGCGCCTCCGCCGCCTCCGCCTGTATTCGCTATGCCGTTTCCTCCCCCACCATCGTAGACACCTGGTCCGCCGCCGCCTAACCCTCCGGCCCCTTCTGTCGTGCTAGCTGCACCGCCACCTCCTCCGCCGTAGTATGTGCTTGCGCCGCTTATCGAGTATTGCAGGCCGTTGCCCCCTGCGCCGCCTGTGCCGGCGGTACCTGCGGCGCCGACTGCCCCTGCGCCTCCGCCTCCGCCGCCGTTGCTACCGGTTCCTGCCCCTCCTTGACGACCCTGGCCGTCAATCCCCGCTGCGCCTGAGCAGCCACAGCGACCACCACCGCCGCCTGAGCCGCCAGAAGCAGGATTCAGCGTATAATAACTCGTGCCGCCGCCGACAGCGGTTATGGTGCTGAATATCGAATCCGCGCCGTTATGCCCCTTGTTATCTGCACCGCCGGATCCGGATGGATTGATTCCTCCAGCACCCACGGTAACGCTGTAGGACTGGCCAGAAACCGAAAAGGGGGCACTATAAATCACGCCTCCTGCGCCCCCTCCACCTGCGTCTCCAGAGCCGCCGCCGGCAACAACAAGCACCGCCACGTTTCCGCTGATGCCGCTTACCGTGAATGTCCCACTTGACGTGAAGGTGCAGATGTCATTGCCCGCTACAATAGTGAGAGTGCCACTACATGTTGCAGAAAATGCGGGGGTGAGCCCTGAAGAGAATGTTCCCGTTGTTGAGGCGACCGCGGTCACAGACCCTATCTCTCGTATGTTGCCGTTCTGTGTCCCCGTGTTGTATTGCAACCACAGGTACCCCTTGAACGCTGTGCCTATTGTGTTGGATGCCAGCGGGCAGGAGAAGGCGATGTTGGTCTGCTGCCCTGAAGCCAGTGGCACAGCCTGGACTGATTGGATATTAACCGGAGTGGATACGTTGTTTGTGCACGCGATACCAGTAAGCGTGATGGTCTGTCCGATCTGGCCGAACTGGATTGCCAGATTTCCGGCTGTGTTGAGCTGGGGCGCACCACATAGGTATCCGGTCGCAGCAAGGCAGGATGTACCCACAAGCGCAGAGGAGCCTCCAAATATCCCCAGCTGATAGAGAATCGCGAGCACTACAGCTATGATGAGTATTGCCCAACCGTAGGTCATCAGGTACTCCATTGCCGACTGGGCTTTTTGTGGCGACATCGATTAGATAATACATCGGCATTTCTAAAAGGTTATCGCAGTGAAGCGATGTGTTTTTAATTTATCGCGAGAGAGTATTACTGAATGTGATCTCATGATAAACGCTATAGTTACCTCTATGGAGCCGGGAAACGTGCTTGCCACGCCGTCAGGCAACATCGACCCCACGACGCTGATAGGCAGGAAGGCAAGGTACGTGGACAAGTCCGACAAGATATGGCCGGCAAAGATAGTGGGCGCGGACGACCCTTTCGTGAGGGTGGAGTTCGAGGTCTTCCCGAGCGGGCTGGGCCAGGGGCAGATACTGGAGATTTACGAGAGCGAGGAAGAGGAGAACAGCGGCGCCTGAGCTAAGCTAGCATTTCAATAACCTATTCCTAATCCTTAGACTTGAGTAGTTGTTATAGAAGTAACTGTGCGCGAGCGCGTCATTCAAGTCTCTTGATTATGTGGTAGCCGAACTGCGTCTTGACTATTCCGGAGGTCTTTCCCTTCTCTAGCGCGAACGCCGCCTGCTCGAACTCTCTCACCATCTCCCCGTGGCCAAAGGTTCCCAGGTCTCCTCCCCTCTTCCTTGTGCCGTCGATTGAGTACTGCTCAGCCAACTTGGCAAAGCTCTCCCCCTTGTTCAGCTTCTCGAGAACCTCCTTTGCCTCCGACTCCTTCCTCACAAGGATGTGGGCGCAGCGTATCTTGTTTGCCATTCACTCAGCCTCTTCGGTATTCGTGTTTAGATCCCTTCTCTCGCCGCAGGAACAGCCGCAATCGCAATCCGGCTTGCAGACGCATCCGCCAACGCAGCCACATATGCAGGCGCCGCCGCACTCGCAGCCGCTTCCAGCGCCCTGATTGGCCATCTAGCTCACCTTACCTTCGCCTTCTCCTGGCTCTTGCCTTGGCCGAGGAGGGCCTGCGCTTGGTTGAGGCCTTCCTCCTCTTCGATGCCGGGCGCTTCCTTGCGCCCGCCTTCTTGGACTTGGCTGATGTCTTCTTTGCCTTTGCGCTGGACTTCTTAGATGGTGCGGATGCCTTCGCCTTCTTCTGGGCGCCCACCTTGATGACGCCCTTCTTCCACAGCACCGCGATTGCAGCTATAATTATGATGATTGCCGCGGGTATTGCCACCTCAAGCGGGTCGAAGGTTGATGGGGTTGCGGTCACGTTGACGCCCTTAGCCACACCACCCTGTATGACAGCCACGCCCTGCTGCGTGGAATTGGAGACCTCAAGCACCTGAAGTATGCCGCTCCAGTAGTATCCTGGCTTGTTGTGCTGTGCCGGAATCGTGATGGTGACCGCTATCTTCTGCGACTGTCTTGGCTGAAGCACCCCTTCCATCGGCGCTATTGTGATGACCGGCTTGGTGGTGTTTGCCGTGCTCGTCTTGAATAACGGGGGTATTACCTTGTACGGTAGCGGAACCGTCCCTGAGTTGAATATAGTCATGTTCAGGGTCTCCGTGCCCCCAAGGGATACGTTGTAGCTGAGCGGGCCCGCGACCTCGCCAAGCTGCGCTGATGCCGTGCCTGCCAGAACCGTATATGCCACAAGCGCTACAAACGCGGTTAACGCTATGTTGGTTGAGACCCTGTTCATGCAAATCTAGTCAGCAGAGATTCTCTATCGTTATGGTCTGGGAGTATGTGTCTGCGTTCTGCTGCGCGGGCACCTGAGTCCCAAAGAACAGGTCCTGTCCCAATGCCGGATTTATTACAACGCCCGTGTCAACGAGGTTGCCCGTGGCTAGGCCCAAGGTGTTGCCTGAAACCGTGAAAGTATTGGAGCTGAAGTCCCATATTGTGTTCGACACGAAGAACGTGTTCGTGTTTGTGCCGAGCCAGTTTGTTCCGTCAAGCAGTATGTTGGCGGCGTTGTTCCCGTTGTTCTTGTCGTTAACTGCGCTGGACGTCGGGGCGTTGCCAGATATCTGCACCGATCCGAAGTTTACCACGGTGTTTGATAGTATGACCGTGCATGTGCCTGACACCGTGAGCGTTGCTGAAATAGTGTTTGAGTAGTTTGCGTACGCCAGGGTCTCCATGTATGGAGCGAGGAGCGCAGCGGTTATGCCGATGGAAAGTGCCAAGAGCGTTATGCATTGTTTTAGGTTGGCCATGGTATCAGCACTTGTTCTCTATGGTTATGGTCTGGGAGTATGTCCCAGGCGACTGGGTAAGCCCGTTGTTCTCCTGTGCCCCGAAGTACAGGGCTATCGCCTGGCTTGTGGCTATTACATTGAACGTGTCAACTATGTTGCCCGGCGCGAGGCCCAGCGTGTTGCCCTTTACCCCGCCAGCGTGCGATGAAAAGTCCCATATGGTGTTGGCTGCGAAGAAGCTGTTGCTGGAGTACACCCAATTGGTGCCTGAGAGCAGTATGTTGGCTGCCGTGTTGCCGTCATTGGTGTCCGTCACGGCGTTCGTGGTCGGGGCGTTGCCCAGCGGGTTTATGGCGCCGAATGCGATGATCGCGGTGGAGAGCGAGACTATGCAGTTGGACGGGACGGTGACCGATGCTGTCACGGTGTTCGAGCTGTTAGCAAATGCCAGTGCCGAGAGGCTCGGCGCAAGCAGACCCGCGACTATGCAGATTGTCGCGGCTATTATAGCAATATTTTGTTTTAGTCCTTTCATCTTCCCTACCTGTGGTCGTTGTCGCAATAAGCATTTGAAAAGTAAGGTTTATAAACCTATCTGCATTTTGAAATTCTTGTGCTCAGCACTTGTTTTCTATAGTTACCGTCTGTGTGTATATGCCAACAGCTTGCTGGCCGGGAATCTGCACGCCGAAATAAACTAACGCATCCTGGCTCTCCCCTATTACGTTGTATGTGTCCACGATGTTGCCTGGAGACAGCCCCAGCGTGTTCCCCGATACGCCGCTCGCGTGCGATGAAAAGTCCCATATGGTGTTGGCTGCGAAGAAGCTGTTGCTGGAGTACACCCAATTGGTGCCTGAGAGCAGTATGTTAGCCGGCATGTTTCCGTTGTTGGCGTCCCTTACCGTGTTTGCGGTGGGCGCGTTGCCGGATATGGACACTGCCCCGAAGTTTATCGCTGTATTAGACAGCGTGACCATGCACGTGAGCGATATGGTCAGGGTGGCTGCGACCGTAGCGGACGAGCTCGCGAATGCTACGGCTTCCATGTACTGCGCAATTATTATTGCCGACAGGATCATGGCTATTGCCAGCGCCGCTATGCCGTGTTTTACGTATGCTATGTTACCTACCTGGTCGTAATAAGAATTGCAACGCAATGTTTATATGGCGTTCTGTGCGCGACGCCAATCTACGGCACGGATGCAGGCTATCAGCACTTGTTCTCTATCGTTATGGTCTGGGTGTACGTGCCGGTCGCCTGCTGCGGCGGGACCTGCGACCCGAAGAACAGGTTTATCAGCTGGCTGGGGGCGATCACGTTGAACGTGTCCACCAGGTTCCCGGTGGCCAGACCGAGCGTGTTGCCGTTGATACCCCCTGAATGCGATGAGAAGTCCCAGACCGTGTTGGACGAGAAGAAGTTATTTCCTCCGGACACCCAGTTGGTGCCGTCGAGCAGTATGTTGGCAGGCGATGTCCCACCGTTGGTGTCTGCCACGGCGTTGGCAGTTGGTGCGTTGCCGGATATCGGCACAGTGCCGAAGTTGGCCGCGGTGTTGGATAGGATCACAGTGCAGGTCGCACCCCCGCTGCCGGTGAACGTTATGGCAAGCGTGTTGCCGGCCGGCCAGCTTCCCGCCGATGGGCTTGGAGTGTAGGTGAGCCCGTTAATCACTATGGGCACGCTGTACAGCCAGTTGCCGGTGTTGGTTGTGTATACTATGCTGGATGGCGCCTGGGCGAGCTGCGGATAGTTGCCGTAGGTTACGCTCCACGGCGTGCCTGCCGGGAGACCGGACTCGGTGAATGTGGTGGCTATGCCCGTGGTGCCGGCGCCGAAGGAGACCGTCGGAAGCGCACCACCGGGCGGATAGGGCCTCTGCCTGGTCCAGTTGACGTAGAACTTCGCGCCAGCGGACTTTGCACCGAACTCTATGTAATACTGAGGGTTGGTGCTTGGAAGGTTGGCAGCGGTAGTTATAGTGCTAATCACGTTGCCGTTCAGGTAGAATATCGCGTTGTTGGACTGCACCGACACCCCGTAGACCTCGTTGCCCACTATGGTGTTGACAGTTCGGTTGTCCTTGACCCCGTTGAACGACACGCCGCTGAGCACTCCCGCCCCCATAACGCTCTCGTATATGCCGTTGGAGAGGTCTCCTGCCGTAGTCGAGGCGAAGGTAAGCCAGTTCCTGAACACCGCGTTGTTGGACTGCGGGGAGATTGCTCCCTCCCCAGATCCCATGAGCCCGAAGCCGCCGCCAAGGGACACCGTGTTCAGCAGGAATATCTTCGCCTCGGTGACCTGGTCTATGCCCTCGGCAGGGCTGTTGGCCCAGGCGTACTTGCCGGTGAACAGGATCCCGTCGTTTATAACCATGTTGCCGGCTGAGGACCCCCTTGCGCCAGGGGTGTTCCATCCACTTGGCAGCGAGGTGCCCTGGAAGTTCCAGTAGTTGGTGAATACGTTGACGCCATCGTCAAGCACCCCGTAGCCTCCGCCTATCCCTATGCTGATCTGCGGCGCCTCGCCAGTCTGGTAGCCGCCAAGGAGGTTGTTCTGCGCGCTGGGAAGGTTGCCTGCGAAGCCTATGTAAATGGTGCAGCTGCTGCTAGCAGGAATGCCCTTGGGCAGCTGTACCCAGTACTCCAGCTGCGAGACGCTGTTGAGCAGCGTGTTCTGGTTCTCGTTCTGCACGTTGCCCTCCAGCCAGGAGTTCAGTATCGCGCCCTTGACGTTGAAGAACTCTATGTTGTTCATCGATGGGTTCTCGTGTATGGCGTTGGCCTTCGCGTCGAAGATGAAGTTTGCCTCGAATGGCTGGGCCGTGGGGTTGGGGTCGGGGTTGGTGAACGTTATCGGTATGTAGTACACTATATTGTCAGGTATCAGCAGGACGTTGGGGACCAGTATGTTGCCGGCTGTGCCGAACGATATCGTTGGGTTGGCCCCATCGGGCGGATATGGCCTCTGCCTGGTCCAGTTGACGTAGAACGGAGCGCCCGAACCGGCAGGGCCGCTGCCGAACGCTATTGGGTATATGGCTGTGGAAGCAGGCACACCGGAAGTTATCGTGTTCGTCACTGTGCCGTTGAGGTAGAATATTGCATTATCGGGCTGGAGCGTGATCCCCATCACCACGTTGCTGTCGTACATCTGGATGAATGTGTTGGTGGGAGAGGCCTGGTTGGCGACCAGCGAGTTGGCGCCCGTGGTGAACGAGGCGTAGATGCCGCTGTAGAACTGCCCCACTCCAGTGCCGAACGTGACTCCGGTGCTCGTGAGCGCGTTAGTGGTTATTGCGTTTATGCCGACGGCGACTGCCATCGCCATTCCCGCGGTGTTGGTGACCTCGTTGTCCTCTATCCATATCTTTGCCTCAAGTATCTGGTTGGCCGTCTGCCTAAGGTTGTTCACCACCGCGGAGTTGCCCTGGAACTGGAGCCCGTTGGAGAAGACCACGTTGCCCGCCTTTCCGCCGAGGTGCCAGCCAGTGGGCAGGGTGGAGCCTACGAAGTTCCAGTACGATGTGAAGACCGCGTTGCCGGTGTCGCAGCTGCCGTATGGGACGCTTATCTGCGGCGCCTCGCCCGTAATCGCGCAGTCCATCATCAGGTTCGCCGCCGCGCTTCCCGCGTCGCCCACGAAGTTGCCGGCGAAGCCCATGTAGACCGAGTATGTGCTGCTGCCCGATATCCCCTGCGGCAGCTCAATCCAGTAGTCGAGCTGAGCCACGCTGTTGAGATTGGTGAGCGCGTTCTGGTTCTCGTTGAGCAGGTTGCCCTCCATCCACGAGTTGAGCACGGAGCCGTGGCTGTCGAAGAACTCGATGTTGTTCATCGATGTCGTCTCGTATATGCTGTTGTCCAGGGCATCTATCACCACATTGGCGTCGTAGGGTGCGGCCGTGTCTGTGGCACTTGGGTTGGTGAACGTGATGGGTATGTAGTGTATGATGTTGGTGGGCAGTATTATGACCACCGGATCTACACCGGTGTAGTTGGCGTTGCCAGATGTGTCGAATGTGAGGCTGAACGCCTGGTTCGCGGGTATATTGTAGCTGAACGCCTTTGACACGGAGCTGGAGTTGACCGCGCCGGAGGCGACCACCCTGCCAGCTATCGTGGCGGAGTACGTGAACTGCGCGGTGTTGTTTGCAGCAAGGCTGGAAAATATCTCGGGGCTTATGGTGTACGAGCTCTTGCCGTCTATTATGGGATAGTGTATTACGTATGTCTTGTTGGGCTGGCTCACGGTCACGCCCGCAACGCTGATGTTCAGCCTTGGCACAGCCTTTCGCACTATGACCTGGCGTATTGAGAGGTTCCTGTTGCCCCCCTTCTCAACGTAGTAGAGCTGCTGGCCGGCCTTTACCCTTCTTGAGTTCTGCGTGTAGTTCCCGTAGTCCACATACACATAGCTGTTGTTGTACGAGATGTTGAATCCGCGCGCCGAGGAGAGCACCTTGTTAAGCTGGCTGGAGTTTAGCGCATTGACGACGCTCAGAGCCCTGGAAGAAAAGCCGGAGACTGACGCTGTGCCGAAGGAGGAGAGCAGGGTATCTGCGGATGCGTTGACGAGCAGCATCGTGGTTGTGGAGGAGGATGTGGTCGAAGGGACAAGGCTGCTGGCGAATGGCACCGCGAGCGCGCTGCCGGAGACAAAGTTGGCTGCGCCGGGCGAGGGTGTGTAGTTGAAGCTGCCGGCTTGCAAGCCCTGTATCACGAGAGGATAATTGCCGTATGATGTGTTGAAAACTATGTTTGACGGGGTGAGCGCGCTCCTGGTCTGGTTGGCGTAGCTGACGCTCCAGAGTATGTTGGAGGGCAGCCCGGTCTCCGAGAAGCTGGTCTGCTCGGTGAAAGATATCGCCATTGATGAGCCCGCGGCGAGTACTCCCGATTGAGTGCTGGGAACCAGCGTCGCTCCGCGGTACAGTATGTTGGATACGCTGAAGTTGTAGCTGCCGCCCACTGAGTTGAACACTACTCTAGCCGGGGATGTCGACGACCGTGGCGCCCCGTTGAGACTGACCTGCCACGTTACGTTGGCCGGCAGGCCCGACTCCGTGAACGTCGTGTTGAGGTATGCAGGAGCCGCAATAGTAGTGGTGGATGATGTCGATGCGGCGGTTGTGGTTGCTGATGTAGTGGAAGCTGAGGTAGTTGAGGCGGAAGTGGTGGGGGGTATTGTGGTTGATGGCGATGTGGTGGATGATGTCGATGCGGCGGTTGTGGTTGCTGATGTGGTGGAGGCAGTGGTAGATGCGGACGAACTCGACGAGGACGAGGAGGTGGATGTGCTCGTGGCTGTGCTAGTCGAGAGCGTGGTGGTGGCGGTGGTCAGCGATGTTGTGGAAGTTGATGTTGAGTTGATAGTGTTGCTCTGCTGGAATATCTGGAGCTGCGCGGGCATGCCGAGCACAGCGATTATTATCGCTACCAGCACCACAGAGTGGAAGGCCCCGCTCTGAGAGAATGTTTTTCCCACGTTAACCCTTACATTATTGTTGCGAATGATTAAATTATTTACCTGCCGCCGAGAGCCCTTCGCAGCCACGATATCAGCCCGCCACCCGTGCCCTTGCTCTCCTCGTGCTGCTCTCCCCTCGATGAGTAGAGCCTGCTGAAATCCAGCATCGCCCTGGAGAACTGCGCCCTCTTCCTGTAATGGTATACCGGAATGTGCGCAGCGATGCTCATCGGCACCGCGTCGTCCTCAGGAAGCATCGCGTCTATCCTGCTCCCGTATACGCTCTCTATCTCCCTGGGGCTGAGCTCGAAGGCCCTGCTCCTGATCCTGTTGACCACCAGGCTGTGCCTGATGTGGTATCGGTCAAAGACCTGCGATGACCTGATGGCGCTCGTTGTGGACTGCATGTCCGGCGTCATAACTATCAGCGCCTCGTTCACGTCCGCGAACACCTCCTTGGTGAATCCCGGAGGCGTGTCCATTATAACGAAGTCGTACTTTGTCTGGTGCAGCATCCTCGCGAACCTCGATATGCTCTCCGGATTCGGCTCGTATTGCTTCTGGCTTATCTCTCCGCACAGGATGTGGAGGCCGGTGGAGGGATGTATAGTGAGAACGTTGCTGAGCCTCGCCCTTCCGCGCATCACCGCCCTGAATCCGGAGCTCGCGTCCTCCAGCCCGAGGTGCATGCCGACCACGGGGTTGACATAATCCGCGTCGACTATGAGAACGCTGTATCCCAGCGCCTTCAGCACACCAGCAAGGTTGACTGAGATGGTCGTCTTGCCCACGCCTCCCTTCTGCGAGGACACCCTCACTATGTAAGGCTCCGCCATCCCATCAACTCCTCTTGAAGAGAAGCGCGAAAGCCGCGGCTATCCTCGCGAATATTCCGTTCGACCGCTTGACCTGGAACTCGAAGCCCATCTTGGTTATGTACTTCATCGCGAGCTCGCCGATCGCCGACGAGAAAGGGGCGCGCCTGTTCATGAGGTATGCGGGTATCCTCTCGGACACGCCGATTGGCACTATCTCGCTGTCCGGCAGCACGGCGAGCACAGTGCCGTCGTACATCTCGTCTATCTCGCGCATGTGGAGCTCGTAACCCTTGTTCCTGAACCTGTTGACTACGAGGCCGTGCTTGAGGTGCTGCCTGTCGTAGTCGTTGGCGAGCCTGACAGCGCTTACGCACGACGTCATCTCCGGGGTCGTTACGATTATCGCCTCCCCGAAGTTGCCGAACTCCTCCTCGGGGAAGAATCCGGGAGGGGTGTCGAATATCACGAAGTTGTAGTTGGTCTTGAACACCTGCTTGAACAGCCTCGACATCTGCGCGGGAGTAGGGTTGTGCGGCCTCGACACTATCTCGCCGGGAAGCACCTGCAGCCCCGACGGATTGTGCGGGACCACGGCGGATTCGAGGGAGGACTTGCCCAGCAGCACCGCCCTGACCCCCATGTTGGCGCCCTCGATGCCGAGGTGTATTCCCACGCTCGGATTTATGAAGTCGGCGTCGATGAGCAGCACCTTGCTCCCCGCGAGGCTCATCGCTATCGCGAGGTTGACCGAGACCGTGGTCTTGCCCACGCCGCCCTTCTGCGAGGACACCCTAATGATGTAAGGCTTGCTCATCTACTCAATCTGGTCGCTTCTCTTTATCTGCTCCCTTATCCTTATCAGCTGCTCGGACCTGTCCTTGCTGTACCTCGGCCTGCTTATGCCCCTCTCCCCTATGCGGATCAGAACGTAAGCCAACACTAACACTACGGCAACCCCTCCACCTATCTCAATGTCGCTCCTGCTTATGTTGAACGCGGCTCCATGGATCGGCTGCACCGAGGTTGTCGATGGCGCCTGCTGCGGCAGCACCACCACCGGTATCGAGTAGGTGAGCGTGCTGTTGCCCTGCGTTATCGTGAGCGAGAGCAGGTTTGTGCCAGGAGTCATCGAGCTCGTTACCTTGAACGTTGCCGCCAGCAGCTGGTTGGGGTTGGCCAAGATTATCTGCGACGAGTCTGATATCTGTATGCCCGGAGGGCCGTTGAGCGTGAAGGTGACCTGCGTCTGCGTGGTGCCGGTGTAGAGAGCGGTCACCGCGATGTTGTTAGTGTAGTTGGTGTAATACGTCGGTATGTTTATGTTCAGCACCTTGAGCAGGTTCTGCGGCGATACAGCCTGCGGCGCTACGAACACGTTGTGTACCCTCTGGAGGAGCTGCTGGTTCTGCGGATTGTTTATGGAATAGTAGGCATAGATCTGCTGCCCGACAGGCAGGTAGCCTATGTTCCATGTTATAACGTAGTATCCGCCCTTGACGGTTATGGTTGAGGGGGCGCCGTACGCTATTATCTGCGATGCGTTGAACGCGACTCCTATAGGCAGCAGTGTCTGGAGCGTGAAGTTGCTGGTCGTGGTGTTGTACGGGCTGGTTATCTTTATCACGCCGCTCGCGGTGTGCGTGTTGTTAGTGAGCGTCACCTGGTTGAGTATGGAAGGGTTGGTGGTCGAGCTGCTGAATATGTTGAACGTAACGTACTGCAGCTGGCTCGTGGTCCTGTTGGCTGCGGTGACCGAGACGTTGAGCGCGATCACGTACGTACCCGGGGTGGCGTTGGCGGGAGCGTTGAAGAAAAGGTTTATGGTGCTCGACTGCCCTGGCCCCAGCACAAGGCTCTTTGTCGAGAGAGTCACAAGCCCGGAGTATGGAGAGGCAGAAGCAAGGACCGTAGGTCGTGAGCCAGCAACGGGAGCCAAGACGTATGGCGGCGCAGGGTTGCCGGATGCGTCAGCAGGTTTGGCAAACGCCTTGGGCACTGCCGATTCGGATACGGCCGGCGCAAATGTGGCGCCCTGGAAGGAGATCGCACCGATGTTGAACGCTATCAGTTCCGGGGACGTGCTCGACGACTGGAAGCTCATGCTGTATATGGCCGATGTGCCTGCCACCAGCGAGGTGAACAGCGGCGCCGAGACAACGGTGAGTTGGGGCATCTGGACTATCGACGGGCCTGCGGGGGGGCCGGTGGGCGTGCTGTTGCTTGAGCCGCCACCGCCGCCGCCACCGCCGCCGGGGACCGTGTAGCTTGCGGACTGGTTTACCGCGCGTATCACTATGCCGTTGAAGAGCGTGTTGGCCGCAGCCGTTGCGCTATAAGTTCCGCTCTGCCCCGTCAGGCCGCTGAGCTGTATTATCACGTTCTCCTCCTGGAAAGGGGAGAGCGCGGGCAGCACCACGTTGAGGCCTCCCGCAGCGGGGCCGCTCACCGTGAGGTTGAACGGGATGTTCGCCGTGGCGTACTGCCCCTCGTTGGATATGTCGGCGAAGAATGATACCGCTGACCCCTTCGACGGGCTTGAGGGCGAGACGCTGAAGTTGGATATCACAAGCCTGGGCGGGTTGAGCGCTGCGAAGGTCGGGCTCGAGCTGTTGGTGTACGAGGTGCTGGTGAGGTTCACTTTCGCGTTGTATATCGTGTTGGTGAGGTTCGAAGTGGGGAACTGGAAGTCGTAGTTGGTGAGCACCGAGTTTATCTCGTTCACCGTTATCGAGTTCTGGAATGCGATCTTGTCGTTGTTGTTGTTTATTATGGTGATGAAGCCGCTTGTGGGTGGGCTAGTGCATTCGCTTGAGAGGGACTGGACCGAGAAGCTCGATGCGACGTTCCCGGTTATCGGGTAATTGGGAAGCAGGTTCACCACTACGTTGTACGGGCAGAACACGCTCACGTTGGCGGTGAATGACGCCGAAGCGCCTGCACCCATGGAGAGCGATGCGACTATGGATAACACTAAGAATGCTACCGCGTAAAGATGGCGCATATAAATAGATGATAGCGCTGGTATAAAATTGTTGCGTTCCGTTCCCTCGAAACGCGGCAGGGAAAATCCGGGCGCACTTCGGTGCGCCGCAGTACTTTAAATTTCTATGTAAAGTTCTTCGCCCTCCACGATGACGTCGTAATGCGGCTCAGGATCGAGATCCAGGGGGAACTCGACAAGGCTTCCATTGCTGACGTCCCACTTGGCCCCGTGCCATGGGCAGGTTATCACATTGCCATCAAGTTCACCCTCCCAAAGCGGCCCGCCTTCGTGGTTGCAGTGGCCCCTCATGGCATGGAACTTACCACCCACATTAGCGAGCACTATCTCGTCCTTGCCCTCTATCTTTACGAGCTTCAGCTTGCCTGGCTCCAAATCAGTGACCTTGCCTATGAGTACCTTTGCCATAATTCACACCGGATAAAATTGTCAGCCCGGATATTTATTGATTGCGTAATATCCCCA
>Ga0307372_10008791_pt1 | contig 14125 bp, 14 predicted proteins | sample OX1MG_FD_202533 | JGI IMG/M metagenome (GOLD analysis project Ga0307372, IMG submission 202533) | Soil microbial communities from Risofladan, Vaasa, Finland - OX-1 | ecosystem: Environmental > Terrestrial > Soil > Coastal area > Acid sulfate soil | place: Finland: Risofladan, Vaasa | collected...
CCGCCGGCGACCGCCAGGCCGATGCGAGCGCGATCGCGGATGTTGCGAGCGGGGCGTTCGGCGTCGAGTTGCAGCATGCACGGTCCTGGAGCAGGCGGCCCGGTCTGGCCATGGGGCAATCGATTGGACCATCGCAACGGGCTGAAGGTGCGAAACGCGCCTCAGCCGAAATGGGCATCGAGATGACGGCGGATCTCGTCCTCGATCGTCGGTTTCAGCGGCAGCAGCAGGAAGCCGAGATCGGCATGCACGCGCACGCGGTCCTTGCCGACCTCGATCACGCCGTTCACTCCACTGCGGCGAAAAGCCATGCTGTTGCCCTGCCACGCGCAGTCGACGCCGAAACGCTCACGCATCGCCGCGGCCAGTTCGTCGACGGTGGCGCGCGCCTCCTTCAGGCTGACCGCGTGCGTGCGCGTGATATCGATGCTGGGCATGCGGATTTCCTCCAATCGACCGATCTTAGCAGCGGCATTGGCGTGCTAGAGTCGCCGCGCTTTCCGGATCCCGCCCATGCGTCTCGGCCTGCCCGCGCCTCGCGACGACTTTGCCAGCTCCGCGTCGACGATCACCATCGGCCATGATGCCGGCTGCGATCTGGTGCTCGACGCCACGGGTGTCTGCGGTCGTCATCTGCGTCTCAGCCATGATCGCCGCGGCTACGTGCTCGACGTGCTGCCGGATGCACCGCGCGTCTACGTCAACGCCCGTCCGGTGCGCGTGCGCGCGCTGCTGGCGGCGGGCGATCAGATCACGGTCGGAAACACCCAACTGCTGCTGAAAAGCGACCAGCCGCCCCCGGCAGCGCCAGCGGCCGATGCCGACCCGCTAAGCCCGCCGGGGACCGCCGCCCTGCGCGTGTTGACTGGCGCGCTGTCGGGGCAGACTCAGCCGATCGCGCCGACGTGGAGTCACGATGGGGCCGGCCCGCGGGTCGGCGCGGTCCGGGTGGAATTGTGCGACGGCATACCCTGCCTGCGCAGTGCCGGGCTCCCGGACGACCAGCGCCCGCGCGTCAACGGCCACGCGGTGGCCACGGCGCGCCTGCACGACGGTGACCAGATCCTGGTCGGCATGCAACGCTTTCGCGTCGAGGCGCCCACGGTGGCCGCGCGCGACGAGGCGGCGCAGTCGTTTCTGCCGCACGAGGCCGCGCTGCCCGAGGACACCGCCGGCTCGCGCCGCGAGGTGTGGTGGCTGCTGCTTACGGCGGCGGTGCTGGCGCTGGCGATCGCGCTGGTGCTGGCCGCACGCTGATCGCCGCGGCGCGTCGCCGGGGGCGCCAGCGTGCCAGCAGCAGGGCGGCCAGGATCGCCGCATAGACCACCGGCTCGCGCACGGCGATGGTCTGGCCGAACTTCACCTGCCAGACGAAATGCAGGATCGCCAGCACGCCGATGGCATAGACCAGCTTGTGCAACTGGCCCCAGCGCCGGCCCAGCCGCCGCATCATCCCGCGCGTGGAGGTCGCCGCCAGCGGGATCAGCAACAGCCACGCGGCGAAGCCGACCGTGATATAGGGCTTCTTGGCGATTTCCACAAAGATCTGCGACCAGAATCCACCGAGGTCGATCACCAGATACACGGTCAGATGCACGCTGGCGTAGAAAAACGTGAACAATCCCAGCATGCGCCGGTAGCGAATCAGCCAATTCCAGCCGGTGAACCGGCGCAGCGGCGTGATTGCCAGCGTCAGCAGCAGCAGGCGCAGCGCCCAGATGCCGGTGTGTTTCTCAAGCTGCGACACCGGATCCGGACCCAGGGCGTTGTGCAGGGCGGCCAGCACCAGCAGCGCCAGTGGCAGCAGGGCGAGCAGCACCAGCAGCGGCTTGCTCCAGCCCACGGCATCCAGTGGGCGCATCAGTAGTCGCGCCTCAGATCCATGCCCGCGTACAGGCCAGCGACCTGATCGGCGTAGCCGTTGAACAGGCGCGTGGCGATGCGGTTGCCAAACAGGCTGAAGCCCGAACCGGCGATGCGGCGTTCGGTGTGCTGACTCCATGGCACCGTGCCGACATCCGGGTTGACGTTGGCGTAGAAACCATAACGGTCCGGCGCCGCCTGGTTCCACGAGGTCACTGGCTGGGTTTCGCTGAAAGCGATCTGCACGATTGCCTTGGTGCTCTTGAAACCGTATTTCCACGGCACCACCAGCCGCAGCGGCGCACCGTTCTGGTTGGGCAGTTCGCGCCCGTACACGCCAACCGCCAGCAGGGCCAGTGGATGCATGGCCTCGTCGATGCGCAGGCCTTCGCGATAAGGCCAGTCCAGTACCGGGTAGGACAAGCCAGGCATCTGGCCGGGGCGATCCACCGTGGTGAATGCCACGTATTTGGCGCGCGAGGTCGGCTTGAACCGCTTCAGCAACGCGGCGAGCGGAAAGCCGACCCAGGGGATCACCATCGACCACGCCTCGACGCAGCGGTGACGATAAATGCGCTGCTCCAGCGGGATGCCCTTGATCAGATCCTCCAGCGCGAAGATGCCGGGCGCCTCGCATTCGCCACCCACGGTGACGCTCCAGGGCCGCGGCTTGAACGCGCCGGAGTTCAGTGCGGGGTCCGACTTGCTGGTGCCGAACTCGTAGTAATTGTTGTAGTGGGTGACGTCCTGCCAGCTGGTCAGAGGTCCCTGGGTGTGGAACGCCGGGTTGGGCGTGAAACTCAGCGCGGTCCCCGGCGCGGGCGGCGGCGCTGCCGGTGTGGGCGCGCCGGCTTCGCCCTTCGGGCTGCAGGCCGCCAGCGCCAGCGGGCTCAGCGCCAGCAGACGCACCAGGCGGCGGCGATCCTGAAAGATCGCCTCCGGGGTCACATCGCGTTCGGGCAGGTCGGGCGGACGGCGCGTGGGCATGACGAACTCCGTGATATCGCAGCGATAGACCGCAGGAACGCATGGCGGCTTACACAGGCTACGCGCCGCGGGTTCATCTGCCGTGAACGCCGCAGGCATAATCCGCACATTCGAGGAGACACCCGTGAGCCGTACCTGGAATTTCGCCGCCGGCCCCGCCGCGATGCCCGACGAGGTTCTGCGCCAGGCGCAGGCCGAACTGCTGGAATGGCGTGACGCGCGTGCGTCGGTGATGGAAATCTCCCACCGTGGCCAGGCCTTCATGGCCCTGGCCGCCGAGATCGAGGCCGACTTGCGTGCACTGGCCGGCATTCCGCCGCACTACAAGGTCCTGTTCCTGCAAGGGGGCGCCACGCTGCAGTTTCCGCTGCTGGCGATGAATCTGGCCCGGCCCGGACAGCGCGCCGACTACGTGCTCAGCGGCCACTGGGGCGACAAGGCTGCACGCGAGGCGGCACCCTATGTCGAGGTGCACATCGCCGCCGATGCCCGCGCCAGCGGCTATGCCGCGTTGCCGCCGCGCGCCGACTGGCAGCTCGATCCGCAGGCGGCCTACGTCCACTACACACCCAACGAGACCATCCATGGCCTCGAGTTCCACCAGGTTCCGCAGGTTGGCGATGTGCCGCTGGTGGCCGATTTCTCCTCCAGCATCCTGTCCGCGCCGGTCGACATCAACCGCTTCGGGATGATCTACGCCGGCGCGCAGAAGAACATCGGACCCTCCGGCCTGACCCTGGTGATCGTGCGCGAGGATCTACTGGCGCGGGCGACGCGGCCGATGGCGGCGATCTTCCGCTACGCCGAGCATGCCGCGCAGGATTCGATGCTCAACACGCCCAACACCTTCGGCTGGTATCTGGCCGGGTTGACCTTCCAGTGGATCGCGCGCCACGGCGGTCTCGTCGCGATGGCCGCGCGCAACGGCCGCAAGGCCGACACGCTGTACGCCGCGATCGACGGCTCTGGCGGCTTCTATCGCAATCCGGTCGCGCCCGGCGCGCGCTCGCGGATGAACGTGCCGTTCTTCTTGGTCGATCCGGCGCTGGACGGGCGCTTCCTCGCCGAAGCCGAGGAGATCGGCCTGCTGGCATTGAAGGGGCACCGCGCACTGGGCGGCATGCGTGCCTCGCTCTACAACGCCATGCCGCAGGAGGGAGTGGATGCGCTGGTGGACTTCATGTGCGACTTCCAGCGCCGCCACGGTTGAGCGGCATCGGGCGATCGCGCACTATCGACGTCCAGGCATCGCCGATGCCCGCACGCTGACGATCATGACGGACACACCCGAGCCTGCCGTACCCAATCTGACCGAGGCGCGCCAGCGCATCGACGCCATCGACCGCGAGCTGCAGGCGCTGATCGCCGAGCGCGCGCGCTGGGCGCAGCAGGTCGGCCGCGCCAAGGGTCCGCTCAAGGCCGCGGTGGACTACTACCGCCCCGAGCGTGAGGCGCAGGTGTTGCGCATGGTGGTGGACCGCAATGAAGGCCCGCTGTCGGACGAGGAAGTAGTGCGGTTGTTCCGCGAGATCATGTCGGCTTGCCTGGCGCAGCAGGAGCCGCTGCGCATCGGCTACCTGGGTCCGGAGGGCACCTTCAGCCAGCAGGCGGCGCAGAAGCACTTCGGCCACAGCGCGCGCCTGCTGTCGCTGGCCAGTATCGAGGAGGTATTCCAGGAGGTCGAGGCCGGTCACGCCGACTTCGGCATCGTGCCGGTGGAAAACTCGGGTCAGGGCACCATCCAGTCGACGCTGGACATGTTCCTGACCTCGCGGCTGAAGATCTGCGGCGAGGTCGAGCTGCGCGTGCATCAGTACCTGCTGTCGCGCACCGGTCGCATCGAGGACGTCGAGCGCGTGTACTCGCATCCGCAGTCGCTGGCGCAGTGCAAGGTCTGGCTGCGTCAGAACCTGCCGGCCAGCGAGCGCGTAGCGGCCTCCAGCAACGCCGAAGGCGCGCGCCGCGCGCGTCTGGCCGACGATGTCGCGGCGATCGCCGGCGAGGCGGTGGCGCATGTCTACGGACTCAAAGTGCTGGCGGGGCCGATCGAGGATCGCCCCGACAACACCACGCGCTTTCTGGTGCTCGGCCGCGAACTCTTCCCCGCCACCGGCCACGACCGCACCTCGCTGCTGGTATTCGTCAACGACCAACCGGGCGCGCTGTTCAACGCGCTCAGCCCGTTCGCGCGTCACGGCGTCAGCATGAACCGCATCGAGTCGCGTCCGGCACACCAGGGCAAATGGCAGTACGCGTTCTTCATTGATCTCTCGGGTCACGTCGAGGACGCCGCCCTGCGCGCGGCGCTGGAGGAACTCGCTCCGTACGCCGGCGAAACTCGCGTGCTCGGCTCGTATCCGGTCGCCATTCCGTGAGCTTCGACGCTGCATCCTTGGCCAATGCCGCGACGTGCGGCCTGGGCGCCTACGATCCGGGTCACGATCTGCCCGCCCTGCGGCAGCGTTTTGCTGCCGCCATCGCCGAACTGGGTTCAAACGAGAATCCGCTAGGTCCCAGTCCGCGCGCGTTGGCCGCGGCACAGGCGGCGCTGGCCGAGGTGCATCGCTATCCCGATCCCAAGGGCGGCGCCCTGAAGACCGCGCTGGCGCGGCAGATGGGCGTCGGCGCCGGGCAGATCGCGCTCGGCAACGGCTCGCATGAATTGCTGATGCTGCTGGCGCAGTGTTTCGCCGATACCGCGCACACGGTTGTCTATTCGCAATTCGGGTTTGCCGTGTTCGCGCTGGCGGCGACCGCCAGCGGAGCGCACGCGATTGCGGTCCCTGCGCTTCCTCTCGACCATCCAGCGGCGCCGCTGGGTCACGACCTCGACGCGATCGCGGCCGTGGCTGGAGAGGACACGCGGCTGATCTATCTGGCCAATCCCAACAACCCCACCGGCAGCTGGTTCGAGGATGTCGCGCTGGCGGCGTTTCTGGATCGTGTGCCTGCAGATGTCCTGGTAGTGGTGGACGAGGCGTATCACGAATACGTCGACGTGCCGGGTCTGAGCAGCGCGTTGCGGTTCACCGGGCGCCATTCCAACCTTGTGGTGACGCGCACGTTTTCGAAGGCTTACGGCCTGGCCGGCCTGCGCGTGGGCTACGCCGTGGCGCATCCCTCGGTGATTGCGGTGCTGGAGCGCCTGCGCGAATCCTTCAACGTCAACAGCCTGGCGCTGGCCGCGGCCGCGGTTGCGCTGGGCGATCGCGAGCACCTCGTGCGCGTACGCGACTTCACGCTCGGCGAGCGTGCCTGGCTGGCGGCCGAACTGGCGCGTCGCGGTTATCGCACGCTGCCGTCGCAGACCAATTTCCTGCTGCTGGATCTTGCACGGAATGCGACGCCGCTGGAACGGCACCTGTTCGAGCGCGGCGTGATCGTGCGACCGATGAACGGATACGGACTGGATCACGCGCTGCGCATCAGCATCGGCAGCCGCGCCGAGAACCTGCGCCTGCTGGAAGCGCTGCCGTGAACGCGCAGCTGGACTGGATCAGCCGACCGGCCGGACCGCTGCGCGGCGAATTGCGCGTGCCCGGCGACAAGTCCATCTCGCATCGCGCGCTGATGCTGGCGGCGCTGGCCGAAGGGCGATCGCGCATCGAGGGTTTTCTCGAAGGTGAGGACACCCGCGCTACCGCCGCAGCCCTGCAGCAGCTGGGCGTACGCATCAGCGCACCTGCCGATGGCGTGCGCGTGGTCGACGGCGTCGGCCTGCACGGTCTGCGCGCGGCGGAACGACCCCTCGATTGCGGCAATGCCGGCACCGGCATGCGCCTGCTGGCCGGGTTGTTGGCGGGGCAGCGCTTCGACAGCACGCTGATCGGTGACGCCTCGCTGTCGCGCCGGCCGATGCGCCGCGTGATCGAACCGCTGAGCGCGATGGGCGCGCGCATCGACAGTCGCGACGGCCTGCCGCCGCTGCTCATCCACGGCGGGCGCAGCCTGCGTGGCGTGACCATCGACACACCGGTCGCCAGCGCGCAGGTGAAATCGGCGCTGCTGCTGGCGGGGCTGTACGCCGCGGGTACCACTGAAGTGCGCGAGCCGCAGCCCACCCGCGACTACACCGAACGCATGCTGGCGGCCTTCGGTTGGCCGATCGCATTCGGTCCCGGCTGGGCGCGGCTGCAAGGCGGCCAACGCCTGCATGCAACGGACGTGTGTGTGCCCGGCGATTTTTCCTCGGCCGCCTTCTTCATCGTCGCCGCCTGCGTGACTCCCGGCAGCGATCTCGTGCTGCGCGAGGTGGGGCTCAATCCGCGACGCATCGGTCTGCTCGAGGTGCTGCGCGCGATGGGTGCCGATATCCGCGTCGACTCGTCGCGTGAACAGGGTGGCGAGCCGGTGGGTGACCTGCATGTGCGTCACGCGCCGCTGCGCGGTATCGAGATACCGGTCGCACATGTGGCCGACATGATCGACGAATGCCCGATCCTGCTGGTCGCGGCGGCGGCAGCGGAAGGCCGCACCGCGCTGCGTGGCGCGCTCGAACTGCGGGTCAAGGAATCCGACCGCATCGCGGTGATGGCAGCCGGCCTGCAGCGCCTCGGCAGCGCGGTGGAAGAGCTGCCTGACGGCGCCGTGATCGAGGGCGGTACCTTGTGCGGCGGCGAGGTCGACAGCAGCGGTGACCATCGTTGCGCGATGAGCTTCGCTGTCGCCGGGCTGGTCGCCGCAACCCCGGTGCGTATCCGCGATTGTGCCAATGTCGCCACTTCGTTTCCGGGTTTTCTCGACGTGGCGCATGCGGCCGGCATGCGGGTGACGGCTGCGCCCGGCAGCAACGAGGCGGCCGCATGAGCCCCGAGGTGACCGAGCTGCCGCCCTTCATCATCGCCATCCCGGCGCGCTACGACGCCAGCCGTCTGCCCGGCAAACCGCTGCGCCTGCTGGCCGGCGAACCGCTGATTCGGCATGTGGTGCGCCGCGCGCTGGCCGCCGGTGCGGCCGAGATCGTGGTCGCGACCGATGACGCGCGTATTGCCGAGTCATTGGCTGGTTGTGGCGCGCGGGTGGTGATGACCGCCGTAACCCACTCCTCCGGCAGCGATCGGCTGGCCGAGTGCGCGGCGCAGAGGGGCTGGCCCGACGACACCGTCGTGGTCAACCTGCAGGGCGACGAACCGTTCGCGCCCGTCGCGGGCATTCGTGCCGTGGTCCAGGCGCTGGTTGCAACGGATGCCCCGATGGCAACCCTGGCAACGCCGATCACGGATTCCGCCGAGTTGTTCGACCCTGATGTCGTCAAGCTGGTGCGCGACCGCCGGGGTCACGCGCTGTACTTCAGCCGCGCGCCGTTGCCGTGGTCGCGGGATGCCTTTGCCGCGGATCGTGCCCACCTGCCGCGCGGGGTGCCATTCCTGCGCCATATCGGCATCTACGCCTACCGCGCCGGCTTCCTGCGCCGCTACGCCGCGCTGCCGCGCACGCCGCTCGAGCTGGCCGAATCGCTGGAACAGCTGCGCGCGCTGGAGCACGGCCACGCCATCGCCGTTGCCTTGGCGCCGGAGCCGTTTCCACCCGGAATCGACACTCCCGCGGATCTTGCTCGCGCCGAGCAGGGACTTGCGGCGCGTTCCGCGGGAAGTCCTCGCAGCGGTTAAGATCAACGCGCACAGGGGACGGAAACAATGCCGACGCGCAACACGGTGCAGGAATTCGCGGACGATCTCGATTGGGTCAACGTGCGCGAACGGCCGTTGCTGGCGGCGCTGCGCGGCCGCGTCGTGCTGCTGGTGTTCTTCAGTTACGACAGCATCCACAGCATCAATCTGATTCCGGAGTTGCGTCAGCTGCAGATCAAATACCACGATGGCGTTGCCATGCTCGGCATCCACGTCCCGAAGTACGCCGCGCAACGCGATACGGCCGGGGTCCTGAAAGCCGCCAATCGCCTGCACCTGCGCTTTCCGGTGGCCAATGACGCCGAGTGGTTGCTGTGGCGTCAGTTCGAGATCGAAGCGTGGCCCAGCGTGCTGGTGCTGGATTGCGAGGGCCTGCAGGCGGCGCGCGTGCAGGGTGACGACCGCCTGCGCGAGCTCGACGAGCTGATTGCCACCCTGCTCGATGAGGCGGCGGCGCGCGACCTGCGTCGCTTTGATCCGGCGCCAACATCGGCACGCCCGGAACCGCGGGTGGCGCTGCGCTTTCCCGGCGCGCTGGCAGTCGCCGGCGAGCGTCTGTATGTGGGCGACAGTGCGCACAACCGCGTGCTGGAGTGCAACCTCGAGGGGCGCGTGCTGCGGCAGTTCGGCTCCGGCAAACCCGGCTACTGGGACGGGCACAGCAGTGACGCCGGTTTCAGTGATCCGCAGGGGCTGGCCCTGCTCGGCGACGCGCTGTTCGTCGCCGATACCGGCAATCACGCGGTGCGCCGCATCCGTCTGCTGACGGGCGACGTCGCCACCGTGCTGGGGCGGGGTGAACTGGGCTGTGACGTGCCGCATGGCGGCGTTGCCGGCACCGAGCTGGCCGTCAGCGCGCCGGTAGGCTTGGCCGCCGGCGCCGATCGTCTGTATGTGGCGCTGGCGGGGCAGCACCAGATCTGGCAGCTCCATCTCGGCGACCACCGCGTTGACGTGCTGGCCGGCAGCGGCCTGGCCGACGTGGCCGACGGCGAGGCGCTGTCGGCGGCGTTTGCGCAGCCGGCGGGACTGGCGTTGCTGGCGGGCCAGCTGCTGGTGGCTGACGCCGGCGGCAATGCCCTGCGCGCCGTACGCTTGGCAGATGGCATGGTCTCGACGCTGGCTGGCGCCGGCCGCTGGCAGCCCGGGAAGGGCGAAACCGGCGCCTGTCTGGCGCATCCGCTGGGTATCGGTGTGGACAGCACCGGCCATGCCTTTGTCGCCGATACACTCAACGATCGCGTGGTGGTGTATGCCGGTACCGGTACCGGCGTGCGTGCGCTGAAGCTGGGCGAGCGCCTGCACGAACCCGCGGGCCTGTGCGTGGACGGCCGCACACTGTGGCTGGCCGACCGCAATGCACACGCCGTGTTGCGCGTGGACCTCGACGGCGGCGCTGTCCGGCGCCTGCCGATCGGCGAGTAAAATCCCGCGGATGCATGCCGACAATCCGGCCACCTTCGACGGCAAGGCTTTTGTCCATACCCTGACCAGTGCGCCCGGCGTCTATCGCATGTTCGGCGCCAGCGACGAGCTGCTGTATGTCGGCAAGGCGGGCAGCCTGAAAAAGCGCGTCGGCAGCTATTTCCTGAAGCCGCGCCTGGAGCCGCGCATCGCTGCGATGGTGGCGCAGACCGCGCGCATCGAGACCACGGTCACGCGCACCGAGGGCGAGGCACTGCTGCTCGAAGCGCAGTTGATCAAGACCCTGAAGCCGCGCTACAACATCCTGCTGCGCGATGACAAGAGCTATCCCGGATTGTTCCTGTCGATCGCGCAGGATTACCCGCGCCTGGTCTTCCATCGTGGCGCGCGCAAGGCGCCCGGGCGCTATTTCGGCCCCTATCCGGGCACTCATGCGGTGCGCGAAAGCCTGAGTCTGATGCAGAAACTGTTCAAGCTGCGCCAGTGCGAAGACAGCTATTTCCGCAACCGTTCGCGGCCCTGCCTGCAGCATCAGATCGGACGCTGCAGCGCGCCCTGCGTCGGCCTGATCGGACGCGACGAGTATGCCGTCGATGTCCGCCACGTGGTGATGTTCCTCGAAGGCCGCAGCAGCGCCGTGACCGACGAGATTGCCAAGGCCATGGAGCAGGCCAGCACGGCACTGGATTTCGAGCGCGCCGCGCGGCTGCGCGACCAGGTTGCGGCGCTGCGTCAGCTGCAGAGTCGGCATTACGTGCAGGGTGCAGTGGCCGACATGGACGTGCTCGCCTGCCGCATCGAGGCAGGGCTGGCCTGCGTCAGCGTGCTGTTTTTCCGCAACGGCGTCAGCCTGGGTTCGCGCGACTTCCATCCGCGTCTGCCATTCGACGCCGAGCCGGGCGAGGTGCTGGCACAATTCATTGCCCAGTACTACCTGGAGCGCCCACTGCCCGCAGAACTGGTGCTGAGCGCCGCGCCGACGGACGCCACGCTCCTGGCTGCGGCGCTCTCGGCGCACGCCGGCCACGCGCTGCGCATCGGCAGTGCGCCGCGCGGCGACCGCGCACGGTTCCTCGAGCTGGCGCTGCGCAACGCCGATGCCGCCATGGCGACCCGGCTCGCCAGTCGGCAGACGCTCGATATGCGCTTCGAGGATCTGCGCCGACTGCTCGACCTGACTGCGTCGCCGCAGCGCGTCGAATGCTTCGACATCAGCCACACCCAGGGCGAGGCCACCGTGGCGTCCTGCGTGGTGTTCGGTCCGGAAGGGGCGGAAAAGAGCCTCTACCGCCGTTTCAACATCACCGGCATCACGCCCGGCGATGACTATGCAGCGATGGAGCAGGCGCTGATCCGGCGCTTCCGTCGCCTGGCGGAGGGTGAAGGCAGTCGACCGGATCTGCTGTTGATCGACGGCGGCAAGGGGCAGGTGCTGCGCGCCGTCGAGGTCCTGCGCACGCTCGGCATCGAGGGCATCACGGTGGTCGGCGTCGCCAAGGGACCGGCACGGCGCGCCGGCGAGGAAACCCTGGTGCTTGCCGACAGCGGCCGCGAATTGCATCCGGGAGCCTCGTCACCGGCGCTGCACCTGATCGCCGCGGTGCGCGACGAGGCGCACCGCTTCGCGGTCGGCGCCCACCGCAAGCGCCGCCAGGCGGCGCGGGAACGCAGCGTGCTCGATGACGTCGCCGGCATCGGGCCGCGCCGGCGCACCGCGCTGCTGCATGCATTCGGCGGGCTGGCCGGCCTCGTTGCCGCCGGCATCGAGGAACTGGCCCGCGTCAAGGGCATCGATCGCGCGCTCGCCGAGCGCATCTACGACACGTTGCACGGCTGACGTCCGCCGCCGTGGCGTGCCACACTGCGAAAGCCCGCAAGAACGTGCCGCCGCATGCGTCTGAACATTCCCACCTGGCTGACCCTGTTCCGCATTGCCCTGCTGCCGGTGATGGTGGTGGTGTATTACGCGCCGATGCGTTTCGCCGACCTCGCCGCCGCCGGCGTGTTCGTCGCTGCCGCGCTGACCGACTGGCTGGATGGCTGGCTCGCGCGCCGCTGGGGCCAGACGTCGCGCTTCGGCGCCTTTCTCGATCCGGTCGCCGACAAACTGATGGTCGCCGTCACGCTGATCCTGCTGGTGCAGACCCATCCCAGCGTGCTGCTGGCGGTTACGGCCGCGGTGATCGTCGGTCGCGAAATCGCGGTTTCGGCACTGCGCGAGTGGATGGCCGAGATCGGCCAGCATGCGCGCGTGCGGGTGGCCACGATCGGCAAGATCAAGACGGTGATGCAGCTGGTCGCGCTGGTGGTGCTGCTGGTCGAGCGCAATGCCGAAACGCTGCGCCTCTACCACGTCGGCGAATTCCTGCTGGTGATTGCGGCGGGCCTGACGCTGATCTCGGGCGTGGCCTATCTGCGTGCCGCCTGGCCGGCGCTGCGTGAAGAGGGCAGGGGCGCGCCGTAGCGCGAGGGTCGGCCGCGGCGACTCCGCTCGCTGATGTCGGTCTGCGGAAACCGCCGGGCCGCGTTGGTCCATGCGCGCCGCTATTGACACCCCAGGGGCCATCCGTACCATACGCGGTCTGATGCGGGAATAGCTCAGTTGGTAGAGCACGACCTTGCCAAGGTCGGGGTCGCGAGTTCGAGTCTCGTTTCCCGCTCCATCGTTGCACCCGCAAAACCTCGGCCTGCCGAGGTTTTGTTTTTTCGGCCCTCGGGCTAAGCTCAACGGGCACAGGACGCCGGAGGCGATCTCCGCGGTTGCGGAGGCTGATTGCTTCATCCATGGGGCCAGGTGGCAGAGTGGTCATGCAGCGGCCTGCAAAGCCGTGTACGCCGGTTCGATTCCGACCCTGGCCTCCAAAGATGAGTGCTCGCCGTTCGACGATACGTCTGTGCGCCGTCCGGCCCGGGTGGCGAAATCGGTAAACGCAGCGGACTTAAAATCCGCCCTCCTGCAAAGGGGTTGCCGGTTCGACTCCGGCCCCGGGCACCAGTCGCGCTTGCGAACGCACTTGTCCGGCACGCGCTGGCGCTTGCAAATACACCTCGGGCCTGCCTAATGTCGCTGCCGGGGAGTCGGGGGACATCGCCATGATCAAGCTGGTGCTCGTGGATGATCACGAACTGGTGCGCACGGGGTTTCGCCTGATCCTGCAGCAGCAACTCGACATGCAGATTATCGGCGAGGCCGGCAGCGCCGAGCAGGGGCTGAAGCTGATCCGCGAGCTGAAACCGGATGTCGCCCTGGTCGACGTGCATATGCCGGGCATGAGCGGCATCGAATTGACCGAGCGCGTGGCGCGCGCACGGCTGCCGACGCAGATCGTGGTGCTGACGGTGGTCGACGATGCGCGTTTTCCCAAGCGCCTGATCGAAGCCGGCGCACTCGGTTACCTGACCAAGGGTTGCGCTGCTGAGGAGCTGTTGACCGCGGTGCGTCAAGTTGCCCAGGGACGTCGTTACCTGGCGCCGTCCGTGGCGCAGCAGCTGGCATTGGCGACGCTCGATGGCCAGGAGTCGCCGTTTGATGCGCTGTCGGGGCGCGAACTCGAAGTGGCGATGATGCTGGTGCGCGGCAAGCCGGTTTTCGCGATCGCCGAGCAGCTGCACCTCAGCCCCAAGACGGTGTCGACCTACAAGCAGCGGCTGCTGGACAAGCTGGGCATGGACAACGTGATCGCGCTGGCGCATCTGATGAGCGCCCATGGGCTGATCGACCAGCGCCCCGCCGGACATATCGATCTGCTGCGCAGCGTACCGCCCGCCTAGCGATTGCGCGGACGCCGCGGACCTGGGTCGGCGCCGGGCTCAGCCGTGATCGTGCTTTTGCGCTGCCGCGAATGCTGCCTGTTGCTCCGGCGTTGCTGCCTTCTGGTGTCGGGCCTTCCATTCGGCAAACGGCATGCCGTAGATGCGTTCGCGCGCGGCATCCTTGTTGATATTCACGCCGTGCGCTGCAGCGGCTTCACGGTACCAGTCAGCCAGGCAGTTGCGGCAGAACCCGGCGATGGTCATCAGTTCGAGGTTCTGCACATCGCTGCGCTGGCGCAGGTGTTCCAGCAGGCGCCGGAAGGCGGCGGCTTCGAGTTCGGTCTGCAGCTCGGACATGACGGCCTCGACGCGGGGCAGGGTGGTTGCAGGCACTCTGCCAGAAACCCGCCGCGCCGCGGCACCCGCCGTCGCGATCGCAACCGGATGGCGCGGGGTTTGAGATGTCC
>Ga0307372_10008793_pt1 | contig 14124 bp, 10 predicted proteins | sample OX1MG_FD_202533 | JGI IMG/M metagenome (GOLD analysis project Ga0307372, IMG submission 202533) | Soil microbial communities from Risofladan, Vaasa, Finland - OX-1 | ecosystem: Environmental > Terrestrial > Soil > Coastal area > Acid sulfate soil | place: Finland: Risofladan, Vaasa | collected...
CACTTTTTCGAGATCCCGTGGCGCTTCTGAGCGGGGGGCTTGATTCCGGTCTTGGCCAGGGAGCTGAGCACCCGCTTGCGGGTGTCCGGGGGCAGCGACTTGGTCGCCTCATAGGCCGCCTGCACCACCTTCTCAGCCAGGTCGGAGGAACGCTCTCGAGCCATCTCAACTGCCTCCACGGCATGTCGCTGAGCGCTGTCCGCCATCGGGTGGATCTGCTCGGCGAGCCTGCCAGCGAACTCGGGAACCTGGTGAGTGGCGGCGGCCAGAGCGGGCCCCATCGACTCCCCTGCGGACCGGACCCCCGTGCCTATGACCTCGGCCACCGCGCCGGCGGCGTCGGCGGCGGAGGCCCCCAACCTATCGATCGGCCGCTGCTTGCGGCGTAACAACCCCATGGCGGATCCTCCAGATCTGACGCTCTAAGGGCAGTCTACCCGGGATTTTCCCGAATGCTCAATTCGAGCGTGCCCTTGGGGGAGCGGACCCGCCTGCTCGGGGGCTGGGGGCGGGCTGGCGCCCCCTCCACTGGGGCGGGAAGTGTTCCAAGGGACCGTGCCCGGACCCCAGTCCGGGAGCGTGGCGGATGGCGGCTGTGACGTACTGCTTGGCCCTGGCGATAGCCATATCGGTGTTGCAGCCCCGGGCCAGCTGCGCCGTGATCGCGGCCGAGAAGGTGCAGCCGGTGCCGTGGGTGTGACGGCTGGCGATGCGGGTCCCCGGCAGCCGCTCCACCCCGCCCCGGTGGACCACCAGATCGACCGGGTCTCCGGGCGCGTGGCCCCCCTTGACCACCACGAAGTCCGGCCCCAGGTCCAGGATGGCCCGACCGGCGGCGATCGCGGCTGCCTCGGAGTCGATCGCCAGTCCGGCGAGAGCCTCGGCCTCGGGCCAGTTGGGGGTCACCACATGGGCCAGCGGCAGGAGCAGCCGGCGCATGGTGGCCACCGCCGCCTCCTCCAGCAGCCGGTCGCCACTCTTGGCCACCATCACCGGGTCCACCACCAGCGGGCCCCAGGAGAGCTCCCCCAGGCGCTCGGCGACCAGCTCGATGTGGGCGGCCGTCAACAGCATCCCGGTCTTGACCGCCTGGGGCCTCAGATCCGAGTCCAGAGCCGCGAACTCCGCCCTCACAAAGTCCAGCGGCAGGCCTTCGACAGCGGTCACTCCGAGCGTGTTCTGAGCGGTCAGAGCCACCACCACGCTGACCCCGTAAACGCCGGCGGCGGCGAAGCTCTTGAGGTCAGCCTGGATCCCGGCGCCGCCCCCGCTGTCGGTGGTGGCCACGGTGCAGGCGATGGCGGTGCCGGTCGCCATCAGAGCGCCCCGGCGACGGCCAGGCCCGCGTCCGAAGTTTCGAGGCGCCGCTCCCGGCGACGAAACAGGAGGTAAGCGACGGTGGTGACCGCCACCCCGACGAAAGAGCTGATGTCGGCGGGCTGGCCCTGGAAGAGGTGCTGGGCCAGCGGCGAAACGAAGCCCCACTCGCCGGGTGGAGGAGGCTCGTTGAAAAAGAGGAGGGTGGCCAACGTGCCCAGCAGGAAGGGCCACATCGCGGTCCAGCGAATGCCTCCCCGGAACCAGTACCCGCGCCGGGAGACCAGCTGCCGGGGATCCACCCGCCTAGCCCCCAGCCACCCGTCCAGGATCACCACCATCGCCCAGGCGGGGAACCAAACGTAGGTGATGGTGAGGAAGTTGACGTAGTTGCCCTGAAACCCGCTGCCCGCGAAGAGCACCAGGGCGGCGATCAGGCCGCCCAGGACCCCAACCAAGGTGGCTGCCAGCCAGCGCCGGACCCGAATCCCTATCGCCAGAGCACAAAGGGCGGCCGAGTAGACGTTCAGATAGTTGGAGCTGAGCTCGGCCAGAATGATGAAGGCGGCGAAGCAGTAGGCGAAGGCGACCGGCACCGAGGCCACGATCAGGTTCGGCAGCAGGCGGCCGGGGTCGGCGGTCTGGATGGCGGCGCCCAGGAGCCCGCAGCCGACCAGGCTGGCGACGCTGCCGCCTCCGCTGGCGAGAGCGACCCGACCGCGGCCAGAGTCCAGCGGCAGATAGCGGGAGTAGTCCGCGGAGTAGGTGACCCAGGACACCACCAGAGCGAAGGTGAGGGTGAATCCCAGCACCATCGCCGCCAAGTGGGGGCCCAGGGCGAGATGAGTTTGCAGGAGCAGGTCCCACTTGGGAAAGGTGAAGAGAGCCAACGCGCCGCAGACGATCAGGAACGCCGGCACCTGGATGTGTTGAAACACTGAGATCGTGCGATGCCCGTAGACCGCCACCAGGAAGGAGACTCCGGTGATGGCCACCAGGAGCGCCCCGGCCACCCACAGCGGGGTGCCGTTGAAGACCGGCAGAGCCCTGGTGGTGGTGACCGCGATGGCGCAGTCGTAGGCGAACCAGCCGATGGCGATGGTCATGGTCAGGAAGCCGCCCACGAAGGCGCCGCGGCGCCCGAACACCATTCGAGACTGGACGATCTGGGGCGCGCCGCTGCGGACCCCGGTCACCGACAGCAGCCCCAACAGCGCCCCACCGGCAGCGGCGCCCGCCAGCAGCACCAGCGCCGCGTCCCAAAAGCCCAGTCCGGCGGCGGAGATCAGGAGCGCCCCGGCGAAGAGGGAGAAGAAGTCAGACAGGGCACCTGCCCAGATGAAGAAGAGCTCCCTCGGCCGACCGTGGCGCGACGCCGCCGGCACTGGCTCCAGGCCCCTCAGCTCGATCCGCAAAAACTCGTCGTCGTCAGTCGGAATCGGCGCCGAGTCGGCCTCGACCTCAGCCACCGCCAATTCAGAGTCCCTCGTCCCGGCCATCTCAGCCTCCCTGCACCACGCGCTGATGGGGCCGACAGGAGGAGGCTTCCCGACGCTGGTACTAGCCAGATCCGGTGTTCAGGGTTGGCTTCCTGCCTCTCAGCGCCCTGTCGGCGCACCCCTAGCTGGGAGCAGTGCTCCCGAGTCCAAGTATAGTCGGGAGAGCGGAGGTGGGGAGCCCGGAATGGGCCGATGAACTCGTTTTGATCGCACCTTCGGACGATTAACTATCGTGACTCCGCATGTTCAACCAAGTGAACGACATGGCGCCGGAACAAGACCCAGCTCCGGCCGGCAGGGAAGACCTGGTCAAGCGATTCATCAGCTTGCAGTGGCGGCTGGGTCACGCGATCCGGACCACCTTGACCGCCTCCCTGGGCGCCAGCGGCGAGGCCGTCTCCGCTGCCGTCAAGGCGGCCACCCCGAACCAGCGGGCGGTCCTCATGGCGCTTAACCAGGAGGGAGCCCTGGCGATGGGCGAGCTGGCCCGGCACCTCGGGGTGAGCGCCAGCAGCGCCACCGAGCTGGTGGACCGCCTGGTCGAGCACGGCTGGGTCGAGCGCCTGCCCACCTCCAATGATCGCCGGGCCGTGGTGGTTCAGCTCACCGGACCAGCCCGGGAGATGGCCGAGCAGGCCCGAAGTCTGCTCCTGGCGGGCACCAAGACTCTTGTTGGGCAGCTCAACGATCGCGAGCTGGCAACCCTGGTCGGGCTCTTGGAGAGGGTCACAGAGACCGGTCCGGACCCGAAGGCCAGCGCCCTCGCTGCCGCGGCTTGCCGGCCCCTCACGGAGCGAGCCGAGTCGTGAACCGCTTCTTCGCCGGCCTGGGCCGGTTCGTGGTGCGATTCCGGGGCCCAGTGGTGGTGGCTTGGGTGGTGGTGGCGGTAGTCTGCATCCACCTGTTGCCCACCCTGGCATCGGTCAGCAAGGACACCAACTCCGCCTTCCTGCCCAGCACCGCTCCCAGCATGCGAGCGGCCCAGCTGGCCAGTCCGTTCCAGAACTCGACTCTGGCAGCATCCACCCTGGTCGCGGCCAGCAGCTCCGGGCCCCTCTCGGGCGCCGAGCAGGCGGCCATCACCCAATTCGAGGCCAAGATCAGCCAGCTACCCAAGGTCAAGCTGGTGCGGGACCTGGGCACCTCGCCCAACGGGCAGGCCCGCCAAGCCCTGATCGAGGCGGCGGTGCCCGCCTTCGGAGGTGGTGGCGGGCCAGCTCTGGTGGCGGCCATCAGGGCTGACTTCCAGGCCGCGAGTGTGCCCGGCCTCACCTACCACCTGACCGGCGACCTGCCCACCGTTATCGACAGTCAGCAGTCCTCCAAGCAGTCTCAGAACCTGACCCAGCTCTTCTCGCTGATCTTCATCATCGCGCTGCTGCTGCTGGCTTTCCGGGCCGTCCTGGCCCCGTTCATAACCCTGTTGCCGGCGGCTCTGGTGCTGGCCCTCTCCGGCCCGGTGGTGGCGGAGGCGACCCACCTCGGAGTCCAGGTTTCGGTGATCACCCAGGTGATCCTGATCGTGCTGGTGCTGGGCGCCGGGACCGACTACGGCCTCTTCCTGGTCTTCCGCGTCCGGGAGGAGCTGCGTCGTGGCCTCGATCCCCAGCAGGCGGTGGTGACCGCGGTCAGCACGGTCGGCGAGTCGATCACCTTCTCGGCCCTCACCGTGATCGCCGCCCTGCTCAGCCTGATCCTGGCCCAGTTCGGCATCTACCAGAGCCTGGGGCCGGCGCTGGCCATCGGCATCGGGCTGATGCTGCTGGCCGGGCTCACCCTTTTGCCCGCCCTGCTGGCCATCTTCGGGCGGGCTGTCTTCTGGCCCACCAGCACGGCCAGGGAGGAGGTTCCCCGGACCGGGATCTACGGGAGCATGGCGGGCGCAGTGGTGCGGCACCCGCTCTGGATCGTGCTGACCGGGGTGATGGTCTTCGGCGGCCTCGCGATCGGCTCACTGACCAGCACCACCGCCGGCTTCGCCAACACCAGCGCTCCCAGCGGGACCGACTCGGCGGCGGGAGCGGCGGTGCTGGCCAAGGACTTCCCCGCCTCCAACGTGCAGGCCTCAGCGGTGCTGTTCAAACTGCCCAGCTCCGCCTGGAGTGACCCCGCAGTGCTCGCCGCCGCCCAGCAGGACCTGGAGCGGACCCACCAGTTCCGCAGCGTCATCGGCCCGGTGGGAGCTTCCGGCCTCACCGCCAGCCAGATCACCTCTCTCCATGCCCAGCTGGGCGCCCCCGGGCTGCTGCCCCCGACCGAGCCAGCTGAGCTCACGGTCAGCCCCGCCCTCTACAACTCCTACCGAGCCCTGGCCCAGTTCATCAGCCAGGACGGCCACACCATCCAGTTCTCCGCCCTGCTGCTCAACAACAGTGACAGCTCGCCCCAGGCGATCGCGGCCGTCCCGGCGGTGCGCACGGCGGTCGCCCAGGTGGCCGGCCGGATCGGCGCCAAGGACAACGGCCTGTTCGGGGTGCTGCCCTTCGCCTACGACGTGCAGAGCCTCTCCACCAGCGACCTGATCCACATCATCCCCCTGGTCGCGGTCCTGATCGCCCTGCTGCTGGCGATGGTGATGCGCAGCCTGGTGGCTCCCCTCTACCTGGTGGTGAGCGTGGTGCTCTCCTACCTGGCGGCGCTGGGCCTGGTGGCGGTCATCTTCGTGCACCTGCTGGGGCAGAACGGGATCAACTTCATCCTGCCCTTCCTGATGTTCGTCTTCCTGATGGCGCTGGGCTCCGACTACAACATCCTGATGATGACCCGAATCCGCGAGGAGGTCCAACAGATGCCCCTGCGCCAGGCGGTGCGCCGCGCGGTGGGCATGACCGGGACCACGGTCAGCACCGCCGGGCTGGTCCTGGGGGGCACCTTCGCGGTGCTGGCGATCGCGGGCGGCGGTTCCGGTGGCTCCCAGATCCAGCAGATCGGCTTCGGCATCGCGGCCGGGGTGTTCATGGACACCTTCATCATCCGGACCCTGGTGGTGCCGTCCTTCGTGGTCCTGCTCGGACGCTGGAACTGGTGGCCATCGCGGCTGTCCCATCCGCCCCCCGTGCCTGCCCGGGAGGAGGGCGACGCCGCGTGATGGGACCAGCCTGTCGGCAGCAGCCGCCGACCACGACTCCCACCGCCTGGGCGGCGCGCCCCTCAGCTTGGGAGCCGGGCGGCGGTGGGCTGCGCTGCGACACCCGACGGCGCTGGCCGGCCCTGCCTTCCCCTCAGCAGGACGATCACCGCGGCCAGGGCCAGCAGCGGGATCTGGGCCAGGTACTCGTCTAGGCTCCGCCAGCTGATCCAGAAGGCCGCCAGGACCAGGATCGCAGCCGCGATTCTCCAGGCAGGGTAGCGCGCTCCCCAGAGCCAGATGAGCGCGATCGCGAGCCCGGCGGCGACCAGGGCGAGCAGCCTCGGGGGAGGCGCCACCAAGCCGCCCAAGACCAGCTCGATGGGTCCGGAGCCGAGGGGGAAGGTGCTGGCCCGCAGGCTGCCATAGATGCGGGTCAGAGAGTCCGGGTAGATCAGCAGCCACGGCACGACCGCCACCAACAGGGTCAACCCCAGGCCTGCCACGCGCTTCGCCGGGCCGCCCAGCTCGGCCGCCACCAAGACGTATCCGGGCAGGAAGAACCAGGCCAGCTGGTTGCCCCCGATCGCCAGCCCCAGGCAGGCCGCCGACAGCCAGGGCCGGCGTATCCAGACCACCGAGAGGGCCATCAGGCTGTAGGCGAAGGCCTCGCCGTTGCCGTTGGCGGCGAAGTTGATCGCGGATCCGTTCAGGTAGAGGGTGAGCAGCACCATAGCGGTCACCGCTGGCCAGAGGGGACCGGCCGCGACCGCCAGCGCCAGCAGCAACACCAGGATCGGAAGCAGAGCCCAGGCCGCCCGCTGCCAGGCGGGAGCATGCGCCACCGGGACCATGAACAGGGCCGCCAGAGGAGGCTTGCCCAGGGGCGAGAACAGGTTGGTGCCGCCGTGCCCGGGGCTGTCGGCGACGGCCAGGATCTGAGCCGGCGTGGGGTAGACCTTGACCTTGGCGAAGGGGCCCTCGCGGAAGGGGGTGGCCAGGGTGGCGGGCAGGTTGAAGCTGGCCAGGCAGGGGATCTCCGCCACCTGGTAGGGATCGTGGCCGGCCAGAATGGCCCGAGCCCCGCAGACAGCCATGACGTTGGCGTCATCGAGCAGAAGGCGGTTCTGGGCGATCGGGCGGGCGATCACGATCCCGATCACCACCAGCACCACGGCCGCCACCGCGGGGCTGAACCAGAGCACCCGGTGCAAGCGCAGCCGGCTGATGGCCCGCGGCAGCGGACGGCGGAGGGCCAGCGCCACCAGGATGCAGAAGACGGTGAAGGCGAGGTACTGGATGATCAGATTGGCCAGCAGCGCCGGCTTGCCGGGCACCCGCGCCGACAGCCAGAGCCAGTTGGAGAACTTGAAGGCGACCATGGCCGCCAGCAGCAGCGCCAGCCGATCGCCCAACTCCCCCGATGGCCGCCACTGGGGCCGCATCCGGGCCAGTGCTGCTCTCCAGCTGCTCAATGGGCGCGCTCTCCTGGTGGCGGTGGGGCCGCAGTTCGACAATCAAACACCGGAGCGCTGGGAGTTACCTGAAAGAGGGCTGGGAGTGTCGGTGCCAACGGGTCGCCCTGAGATCCTTGCGGGACCCCGCTTCGATAATGGGTTGGTGAGTTCGGACCCGCTCGTCTACAGCGACCACTGGCGGGTGCGCCAGTATGAGATCGACGCTTTCGGCCACGTCAACAACGCGGTCTATCTGAACTGGGCTGAGGAGATGGCCTCGCGCCACGCCGAGGCGAGCGGCATCGGCGCCGAGTGGGCCGCGAGGCACCAGGGCGGATGGGTGATCCGCCACAGCGAGATCACCTACCATGCTCCCGCCCGCTTCGGAGACGAGCTGGAGCTCAGGGTGCAGGTGGAACTAATCAAAGGCACCCGAGCCCACCGACGCACCACCATCAAGCGGCGGTCAGAGGGACTCCTCCTGGCTGAGGTCTTCACCGAGTGGGTTTGGGTGAGGCTCAGTGATGGTCGGCCAGCGCCTGTGCCCAAGGAGCTGGTGGCGATCGCGGCGGAGACGACGGCGGCGACCATCGCTCGCCTTCGAGTCCGCCCCCGGGACAGGGACTGACGCCGCCAGCCAGGCCGCCGGAGACTGGGGCTCCTAAATCCCCGCAGTCTCCGCTCCGCGGTGCCGGAGATCGCCCGGACGCCGGCCCGCCCCAGCAGCGACGACCTGAGCGAGCCGGCCACCCACCCGGGCATCGTCGCGGGGTCGGCTGGGTTGCCCTCATGCCCAAGCCGCCATGGGCAAGAGATCCGGCGGACTGCCAACCTGGCCTCACCCGCCCCGGCCTGTAACGAACGGCCGCAGGATCGTAACGGAGGCGCGGTCGGAGCCAGGATGCTCCCGGGGGATAGTCGGCAGCATGCATGAGCTGACCCAAGCCCGGCCGATGAGGTCTCTCTTCCGGGAGGGCTAGCCACTTGGCGGCTTTGACCATGGCCCCTCGCGGTTGACAAGGCAAGGACGCCCAGCCTCTGCTGGTGTTGGTTGGACGCGGCATCCTGAGCTCTGGGTGGCGGGTGTGCTGGGCCTGCTGGCGTTGGCCCTGATCCCGATCGCCTCCCGGACCACGGTGGTGGCGCCGGGCTTGGTGCCGATAGCCGCGGCCCTGATCCTGGTCGCCGACGGCGTGGGGGCCGCGGTGCTGCTCAGATCCGACGGTGGGCGCAACCCGCGGCGGCCCTGGCTGGCGGCCTGTTTCGCCTTCTCCGGCCTGATGGCGCTGGTCTTCCTGGGCACCTACCCCCGCCTGATGGCACTCCATGGAGTGCTCGGCGGGCCTCCCGAGGCCTTCGCCTGGACGCGCCTCGCCTGGCAAGGGGGGCCCCTGCTCTGCTTGGTGGTGGTGCTCGGCCTGCCCGACCGGTTCCTTCCGGCCCGAAGGAGGACGCTGCCCGGCCGCGATGGTTCAAGCGGCGACGCCTTTCCATGGGTGCTGATGACCTCGGTCGGGCTCGCCCTCGTGTCCCTGCTGGGGGCCGAACTGGCGGCGGCGTCCGGCCCGCCCCCTCTCCGCGGCACCAGCTACGCGGGCCTCTGGCAGGTGGTGGCCGGTCTCCTGCTGGGATTGATCCTGGTGCTGGCCGTGCCCGCGCTCCGGCGCCTGGGGCAGGCCCCGCAGCCAGAGCGGTCGCTGACCGCCATCGCCCTGGTCGGGTCCGCCAGCATGCTCTTGACCATCGTGGCAGCGCGCCGCTATTCCCTGGGCTGGGACGCCGCCTGGGTGTTGTGGGCGGCCACGGCCGGTCTGATGGCGCTGGTGTGCGTCGGCGAGGCCATCTCCCGGAACCGCGTCGACCCCACCGACCGGCTGCGCCCCTCGATCACCGACGCCCTCAGCCGGCTGGACCCGACCAGTTCGGTGGAGAGCCTGGCGACTGCGCTTTGCACTGAGCTCAAGCACCGAGCCGGGCTCGACTACGCCGCGTTGATCCGGTCCGGCCGCTCTGGGCTGGGCGTCGTGGTGGGCGCTTGCCCCGAGCCGGAACCTCACGAGTTGGGATTCCGCGACTCCATGGCCCCGCAGACCTGGCAACGGCTGATGGGGCGGTGCGCCCGGGACGGCGGCTTCGTGGAGGTGCTGCCCAGCGCCAGAGCCAGCTCCCCCGGTCCGGGCGGCTACCCAGCCCAGCTGCGGCCTGCGGGGCTCCGCGCCATGGCGCACGCCCCGGTGGTGATGGGCGGCCGGGTCGAGTGGGTGCTCACGGCCGGCCGCGGAGCCGCCAGCGACGGCGCCGCCGTCGCTGATCTGACCCAGATGCTGCCCACCCTGGCTGACGTCGCCGCGATGGCGTCCGTGCTGCTCGCCACCGGCACCCGCACTCTCCGCACCAGCGAGCGGGTGTGCGATCAGGTTCAGGGGATCCTGCGCGAGGGCAGCTTCCACCCCGTGTTCCAACCGATCGTGGCCGTGGACAGCGGCCTGGTGATCGGCCACGAGGCCCTCACCCGCTTCGAGAATGGGGTGCCTCCGGACCAGATCTTCACCAGCGCGGCCAGCGCTGGCATGGGCACCCAACTCGAGCTCGCCTGTCTGGCGGCCTCCATCGGCGAGGCGCGCCAGCTGCCGGGAAGCACCGGCTGGCTGAGCCTGAACGTTTCGCCCGCCCTGCTGCTGACGGAGGGGGACGCGCTGAACGCGCTGCTGGCGACGGCCGACCGGGCCGTCGTGCTGGAGGTCACCGAGCATGAGTTGATCGACAATTACAGCCGCCTGCGGGAAGCCCTGGCTGAGCTCACAACCGATCTGAAGGTCGCCGTGGATGACGCTGGGGCCGGTTTCGCCAGCCTGCGCCATGTGGTCGAACTCCGGCCGGCCTACGTCAAGCTGGACATCTCCTTGGTCCGCGACCTCGACCAGGACCCCATGCGGCAGGCCATGGTCACGGGCCTGGTCGCATTCGCCCGGCACTCCGGCTGTGCCCTCATCGCCGAGGGGGTGGAGACCGTCTCGGAGCTGGCTACCCTGCGCGCCCTGGGGGTCGGCTACGTTCAAGGCTTCCTGCTGGGCCGCCCGGTCCGGGCCGGACTGGCGGTCACCAGTGGCGCTGCGCGGCCAAGCATCGTCCCCGCGGCCACAGTCCCGAGCAGCCTCCAGGGCCCACGCTGATGGCAGCTGAGCCGGCAGTCGACCCCGGCCGTGCGCGGTTCCTCGTCCGTCACCTTTGCTCCTCGCTGGCAGCTGGATCCTGGCGGAACCCCTACTTCTGGACGACCCAGGCTATGGTGCTGGGGGTCCTCTGGATCCATTTCGTCGACGCCACTCTGTATCGCGAGGGAGTGCTCCCGATTCCCCCATTCGTGACCGTCGTCCTGGCGCTGGTCCCGGTGGGCTACGCGGCGATGCGCTTCGGTCTGCGGGGGTCCCTCCCCACCGCCTTGTGGGTTGGGCTGCTCCTGGTCCCCAACGTGATCCTCGTCGATGTCGGAGTGCTGCGCTGGGCCGAGGCCACCATGCTGCTGCTGTTGGTCGCGATCGCGGCGGCGGCGGGCAGGCTAGTTGACCTGGAGCGGGCCTCCACCCGCCGGCAGGTGGAGGCCGCCCGGCTGCGCGGGGTCACCCGGGTTGCCGACCAGCTCATGGACGGGGTGTGCGTTACCGACCGGGCCGGGACCATCGCCTACGCCAACCGGGCCTGGGCCCAGCTCCAAGGGCTGGCATCGGCCGAGGACGCGGTGGGGCGGAGCCTGGAGGCCTTCCACGATCCAGGCGGCGTCGGCCGCGAGCAGATGCCCTTCGAGCGCTCCTCCAACCCGGACGAGCCGCAGCGATCCGTGGTCGCCCACCACCTGCCCAATGGCCGCATGTACTGGGCCGACGTGTCCAGCACTCCCCTGCTCGATGACCACGACCAGGTCATCGGCAGGCTCAGCACGGTGCGCGACGTGACCCGGGACCGGGAGACCACGGCCGCCCTCAAGGAGGCCGAGGAGCGATCCCGCCTCATCTTCGAGCGGGCCCCGCTGGGAATGGCCACCGTCAGCCTGGATGGACGGTACCTCCAGGTCAACGCCGCCCTGGGCCGGATGGTGGGGCTGAGTGCCGCCCAGATGGTGGGGACGGAAGTCGTGGATCTCACCGTTGCGGATGACCGTGGAAAGACCCGGGAGGTGCTCGAGCAGCGCGCCCCAGAGCAGCAGTTCGTCAAGCGCTACATCCACCGGGAGGGCCATCTGGTCTGGGTCCAGGTCACTGCCAGTCTGATGCGTCACCCTGACGGGGAGCCCTGGTACTTCATCTCCCAGTACCAGGACGTCACCGAGGAGCAGCTTCGCCGCCAGCAGCTGGTGCGCCAGGCCTTTCACGACCCCCTCACCGGCCTGCCCAACCGGCTGCTGCTGGAAGACCGCCTCGAGCGGGCCCTGACCAGGACCAGGCGCCAACGCCACCGGGTGGCGGTCCTCTTCTGCGACCTGGATGGCCTTAAGGCCATCAACGACCGCCTGGGCCACCAGGCCGGCGATCTGGTGCTCTGCGCGGTGGCCGACCGCCTGCGGGGCTCGATCCGGGAGGTCGACACGGCGGCGCGCCTGGGTGGCGACGAGTTCGTGGTCCTGCTGGACGGTCTGACCGGCTCAGAGCAGGCTACCGCCACCGCGGCCAGGATCCTCGATGCGATCCGGCGGCCATTCCGCCTGGGGGAGGAGCTGGTGCCGATCCGGATCAGCGTCGGCGTGGCAATCAGCTCCGGCGCCAACAACACCGCCGAGGGGCTGCTGCGAGGGGCGGACACGACCATGTACCTGGCCAAGCTCGCCGGCGGGGATGGTTTCCAGGTGGCCGACCCGGGGACGCCGGCATCGACCCGGGGCAGCGCGAATGCCCGGCCGGCTGCCGGCGGGAGGCACCCACTGGGCACTCCCCCTAAATCAGGGGCGGAGGTGGATTGACCACAATATGACCCCACCCTCCGGGCCGGCTCGGCTGGGAGCTGGCTGGCCCGAGTGACGCTGCCCCGCAGTCCGGAGCTACCCGCCCGCGCTCATGCCCGCGATCGGAACCGGACCGAGGCCCGGCCGAGCGACGCGGGCGACGTTGGGATGGAGAGGGCCGAGGGCCCCACGAAGACCGGCTGGGACACGAACGGGACTGGAGCGACCCCGCTTCAGCTCTCCAGGGCCTGCTGGACCCGCAGGCCCGGAAAGCGGGCGAAGCCAGCATCGACGGTCACCCAGGTGGCGCCCTGCTCAAGGGCAAGGGCTGCCAGATAGGCGTCTGGGACAGAGTTGCCTCTCGCCCGCACCCGGCGGCACAGACTGACAAATATCGACCAGTGCAGCGGGCCCGGACGGATGGGGACCGCCGCGGGAGCCGCCAGCACGAGCTCGCAGAACTCGATGGCCGCCTCTGGTGGCGTGGGATCCCGGTACACCCGGTGGTTGGTCACGATCCGGGCGAATGAGCTCAGCACCAGCTCGCTGACTCCAAACGGCTCGTCGCCGCTGAGACGATCCTCCAGCCAGGCTTTGTACTCCGCATGGCGCTCGCTCTCGCGCCGACGAGCATAGACAAAGATGTTGACGTCAGCCAGCAGCATGCCGCAACCCGTTGTCACCGAGGAGTTCCGCGAGCGCATCCCTGTCCTCGAGGTCCACTCCCGGCTGCAGCCCTGAGCCGCCATCGGTGGGCAGCACAACCCTTGGCCGAACGGCAGCCAGCTCCGCCCGCTCGACCAAGAGCACCCTGAGCGCGTCGTCGACCACCTCGCCGAGGGTCCGATTCCGGGCTACGGCCCTGGCCTTCGCCTCCGCCAAGAGCCGATCGTCGATGTTGACCGTGGTTCTCACTGGGCGCATCATAGCATCACCAAAGCGCATCTAGGTGCGCCGTCACTTTGGAGGGCGCCCGAGCCGCAGCCGAGCAGATCCCGAGCGACCGTCCGAGCCGCCGGCATCGATCCGCCAGATTCAGGACCGGGGGGAAGCCACGGCCAAAGGGCTGCAGACACGCTGCCCTCCCGAATGCCCGCCCTGCCCCGCCCGGGAGACATCTACCAGGCGTAGGCCTCAGGCGCGGCCCCGCCCGGTCCGGGGAAGATCTTGTCCAGCCGGTCCAGCTCCTCGGGGCTCAGCTTGACCTCGATGGACCGGAGAGCGCCATCCAACTGGTCCTGGGTGCGGGGCCCGATGATGGGGGCGGTCACGCCCTCCTGGTGCAGGAGCCAGGCCAGCGCCACATCGGCCGGTTGCTCGCCCTTGGCCCGGCAGAACTCCTCGTACGCCTCCAGTTGAGCGCGGTGCTGGGCTATCCGCTCCTGGTTGTGCTGGTCGGAGCGCCGGCCCTCCTGCGCCTTCTGGAGGGCGCCCCCAAGGATTCCCGAGGCCAGTGGGCTCCAGGGGATCAGGCCCAAGCCGTACTCGCGGCAGGCGGGCAGCACCTCCAACTCCACCTGTCTGGCCATCAGGTTGTAGAGGGACTGCTCGCTGACCAGGCCCATGAAGTGGCGGGCCCGCGCCTGTTCCTGGGCCCTGGCGATGTGCCAGCCCGCGAAGTTGGAGGAGCCGGCATAAATGATCTTGCCCTGCTGCCGGAGCACCTCGAAGGCCTCCCAGATCTCCTCGAAGGGGGTCTCGCGGTCGATGTGGTGCATCTGGTACAGGTCGATGTGGTCGGTCTGCAGCCGGCGCAATGAGGCCTCACAGGCGTGCCGGATATTGCGAGCTGACAGGAAGGTGTCGTTGGGCCATTCGGTGGTGGATCCGTAGAGCTTGGTGGCGATC
>Ga0307372_10008795_pt1 | contig 14117 bp, 16 predicted proteins | sample OX1MG_FD_202533 | JGI IMG/M metagenome (GOLD analysis project Ga0307372, IMG submission 202533) | Soil microbial communities from Risofladan, Vaasa, Finland - OX-1 | ecosystem: Environmental > Terrestrial > Soil > Coastal area > Acid sulfate soil | place: Finland: Risofladan, Vaasa | collected...
CTAGCGGGCTAGGCCTCGATCGGGCGGCCCGTTCGGACCTCTTCGTCGCGCTGGGGAAATTCCATACCCCGCATCCGTCCGGCTCGCTCCTCGCGGAGCCGGTCGATCTCCTGGCGGAGCGCGTTCTCGATCAGGCGGGCCAGCGTGAGGCGCTGGGGCGGCCCCGAGAGCGCGACCACCGTGTTGCGCGCCTCGTTCATCAGCTCGGCGGGAAGCAGGAAGGTCGCCCGGACCTTGGCCGAGCGGCGGGTGGTTTGTTCGATCACTGCCTCCGAGCCTATCCCTCGAGCGCGGCACCTGTCAATAAGGCACTCAATTTGGCCCTTGCCAGAAAGACTTCCCTTTATTACGATACATTGCAGTCGCGCCCTGAAACCGCCAAATCTTCTGGGGAGGAACCCGATGAGTCACGCGATGCCACAGCCCGGCGAGGTCGAGGCGGCCGGTTGGGCAAGGCTCGAGGAGCTCAGCCCGGCGGGAGTGCACGCGGAGGACGCCGCCCACTGGCGGTCGGTCTATCGCGAGCTGGTGGCGACCATGGAACAGCTGCTGGAGACGGCACGCGCAAGGCAGACAGGGCCTCACCGCAACGGTTCCCGGACGCCTGCTACGCGCGAGACGGAGCAGCTGGCGGCCCGGGCGGAGTACTTCCGCCGACGGCTGAAGTGGTGGTCCGAGGTGGACGCCCAGACCGAGGACAGCGCTTAACGCTGACTTCAGGTTGGAGGAGAAAGCTGAGAGCCAACCTCCTCCTGGTTAGAGAAGCCCCGGGCCACCGACCGGGGCTTTCTCATTTTCAGGCCTTCTCTTTGGCCGTCGCTCGCTTTGGCCTGGCCGCATCAGCGGCGGGGGCCGTCAGCTGAAAGAGCTCGTCGCGCATGCGGTCGAAGACGGCCGCCTTAAAGCGGATCTCGACCTCACGGTCCGCCAGCAGAGCGTTGAACTGCGCGTGGCTCGCGACCAGCGCTCTCACGGGCGTCTTGGCCACCCCGTCCGCCATCGACGCCCGGCCGGTGAACATGCTCGGCAGCCCGATGATGTCACCGCTGTGGAGCGTCTCGTGCACCCTCCCCCCCATGGTCAGCTCGAGCTCGCCCTCGATGATGATCCAGAAGGTGTCGTTGTAGTGACCCGCGGTCAGGAACCGCTCACCCGCTTGCAGGGTTCCCTCGTCGAGGTTGGAGGCCATCCAGCTCAGCTGCTTGCCATTGAGGCCCGAGAAAACTGGCAGCTGGCTGAGCTCGACCAGCTTGGGATTGGAAGCTCTGCGTCGAATCTTCATTGGAAAAGGAGTCGCGGCGAAGATACAACTTTTCCGACGGTCGCTTCGAAGGCTGACCGAAGGTCCCGTCCGTGACGGGACTCTCGGGCACCCGCCGGCCGCCCTTCGCGCCCGATGCTATCGGGAATTGATGGACGCACCTGCCGGCTATCTGCACCTCGGTCTGATTCTCATCTCCTATCCGAACCTGATCGTCATCGGGCTGATGATCCTGCTCTTCGTGATCGCGTTGCTGGCGCCCTTCCACGGCGTCGGCAGCGGCGAGGGCAGGCACTGAGCGGGTCCTGGACGGTTCGCGTCCGCGAGGCCCTCGAGCGGCGGCTGCCAAGCGCCAGCCTGCTGCCTGACCGCCAGCCGTACTACGTCGGCTCCTGGGTCTACATCTTCGGGGTCATCACCATCGCCGCCCTGGTCTGGGTCGTGGTCACCGGCATGGTCCTGGCCTTCTTCGGGCCCCACTGGTGGCACGAGTCGGCGATCGGCCGCTTCTTCAACAGCCTCCATTTCTGGAGCGTCCAAATGTTCTTCTTCTTCATGGTCCTCCATCTCTGGGGCCAGTATTTCGCCGCCGGCTGGCGAGACGGCCGGGCAAGGACCTGGATGGCGGGCGTGCTGATCTTCCTGGTCAGCATCGTGGCCGCGTTCACCGGGTATGTCTCGCAGCAGAACTTCGACGCCCAGTGGATCGCCGTCAACGCCAAGGACGCGATGAACTCGGCCGGCGCGGGTGCCTTCTTCAACGTTCTCAACTTCGGCCAGATGTACGGGCTCCACGTGGTCCTGATCCCGCTTGCCGTGCTCTTCCTGGTCGGCCTCCACGTCGTCCTCGTCCGCATGAAGGGAGTGGTCAAGCCGATCGGCTGGAAGGAAGCCTCCGGGTCATGAAGCGCCCATCTGAGCAGACCCAGGAGGAGTACTTCCGGGGCGTCCCCATGGTGCCCTACGACCTGGTACGGGAGCTGGCGCTGGCCCTGGTCGCGATCCTGGTCCTGGTCCTCGCCTTCGCCCTCTTCCTCTCCTCGCCCGATGCCAAGCCGGAGACCATCCAGAGCTGGGCCAAAGCCGATCCCGCCGACTTCGTGACCACCGCCACCGGCGAGCTGGCCGGAACCACCCTCTCCGCCGGCTACGGCCCGCCCTACAACGGTGGATCCGCGTCGGTGCAGTCGCTCGGCTTCCTCTCGCCGCAGACCTGGCTCGGCGTGCACCAGCCGGTCGACCCGCCCAACGACTTCGTGCTGACTCCCCTCAAGATCCACTCCGCGGGGGATTCGGACCTCTCCAGCGCACTGAGCCAGTACCAGGCCGCCGACGCCAAGTCGCGGACCGCCTGGCTTGATGCCTACACCAAGGCCCTGGGCACAGCTCAGGTCGATCAGTCGACGGGCTCGATCACCCTCGACCAGGGCGACTACGGCCCGCTGCCGACGATGATGGACAGCCTCCTCAACCTGGCCCAGGCGGGCGGGCTCGACGGCCTCCTCCTGAGCCAGGGCGGCTTCTACCAGACCGACTACACCCGGCCGCTGCTGTTCATGGGGGACGGCGGCTACCTTTCCGGCCTCGCCGCCGACCAGAAGCTGACCGGCAGCCAGTGGGGCATGATGAACGAGACCGGCAGCTACCCGGGCCAGACCTGGCTCTGGCTGTTCACCTTCTGGTACCAGGTGCCGCCCGCGCTTGGCTCTGCCAACGCCGACCTGTACGTCGTCCTGATCATGACCGTGCTGAGCCTGGGCCTGATGCTGATCCCCTTCATCCCGGGACTCCGCGACATCCCCTACCTGGTGCCCGTGCACCGGCTGATCTGGCGGACACCGCCGCCCGCCTCAGCCGACTGAACAGCGTCCAGGGTCCTTCGCCAAGCCTCCAAAGGTCCTGGGACCCCCGCCTTCAAGGCCCTCTCTGGCCGGGCCCTTCGGCAGCCGACGCGGATCCTGCCACGCGGTTGACTGGTCATAAAGACAGAGGTTCCGCAAGAGGGCCCCGAATTCAGACCAACAAGGAGGCAGTTTCAAGTGACCAAGGGAATGCGGTGGCGGATAGTCACCCTTCAAGCGATCCTGGTTCTCGTCCTGGGCGGCGCGTCGCTGTTCCTGATCAGCGAGGGCAACTTCGTCAACCAGACCATCCACGACCAGCTGGCGGCACAGCAGATCTCCTTCCCGCCGGCTTCGGCGATCACCGCGGGCGGCGCACTCGACCCGGCCAAGTTCTCGCCCGAGATCCGCGCCCAGGCCGGCAACGAGGTCCTGACCGGTGATCAGGCTCGCATCTACGCGAACGACTTCATCGCGGTCCATCTGAAGAACGTCGCCGGAGGCAAGACGTATTCGCAGATTGACACTTCTTCCGGCACCGCGGCTCAGATCGCGACCGCTCAGGCGCAGAAGTCGAGCCTGTTCCAGGGCGAGACCCTGCGGAACATGCTCCTCAACGCGTGGGGCTGGTCGATGCTGGCGACCTACACGATCTGGGGCGGCTTCGGCCTGATGCTGGCAGCCCTCGTCGCCCTCGGCGCCCTCGTCTATGAGCTCTTCTTCTCCAAGCAGGAAGACACCGTCACGGTCCCGCAGGCCAAGTCCACCCGGGTGGTCCCGGCCTAACCCCAACTCGACCCCGCTCGCGGGCGAACCCCGGCGCTAGAGCGCCGGGGTTCTGTCATGTCATCTCAGAGTGGGAGGCGGACCTCGACCCGCGTGCCCTGGCCCTCGGCGGGCTCGACGCTCAGCGTTCCCGAGAGGCGCTCGGCCCGGCTGCGGAGGTTGGCAAGCCCCTGGCCGGTGCCGGCCGGGGAGGGGTTGAAGCCGACGCCGTCGTCCTCGATCACCAAGACCGCCTCGTCACCCTCTCGATGGAGGCTGACGCGGCAGGTCGCCGCCCGGGAGTGGCGCGCCACGTTGGAGAGTGACTCGCGCACCAGCTGCACGACGTCCCCGGCCCGCGGGCTGAGTCCCAAAGCCACCACGGGATCGACGTCGACCACGGTGACGATGCCCGACTTGTCCGCCGTGTCCGTGGCGAGATCGGCGATGGCCTGGCTCAGCTGGCGGTCGGCGAGGATGCCGGGCCGGAGCCCGAAGATGTAGTTGCGGAGGTCGCGGATGGCACGATCGAGCTCGGCCACCGCGCGCTGGAGCCGGTCCTGGAGGTCGCCCGGTCCGGCGATCGCGGCGCTCGTCTCGAGGTTCATGCCGACCGCGAAGAGCGACTGGATGACGCCGTCGTGGAGCTCGCGGCCAATCCTCTCACGATCCTCGACCAACGCTAGCCGGCTCAGCTGGTCGCGCACGCGGCCGTACTCCATCGCGACGCTGGCCTGGCTCGCGATGAGCTCGACCACCGTCAGATCATCGCTTCCGAAGGTGCGTTCGCCCTTGAGGTTGGAGACCGATAGGCTCCCGAAGACGCTCCCGCCAACCCGGAGCGGCACGACGATCGAGGCCCCCCTGCCGATCGGCCTGACGGCGTCGGAAGCGGAACGCGCATCGGCGGCGACGTCCTTGACCACCAGGCTCTCCCTGCTGCGGAGCACCTCACCGTCGAGCGAGTGGTCAACCGGCACCCGCTGGCCACGCAGCCGGTCCTCCGCATAGCCGTCGGCCACCTGGACGACCAGTTCGTCACCGCCCGGAGCCGGGATGTTGACCATGGCGAGGGAGGCACCGACGAGCTCCCGCGCCCTACGCGCGATGAGGCCGAGGATCTCGTTGGTGTCGTGGCCTTGAAGGATCATCTGGGAGACTTCCAGCATCGCTTCGGTCCGGGCCTGCTGGCGGTTGCGATCGGTGGCGTCGCGGACAGCTGCCAGGACATAGGTGCCGCGCCCCAGCTCGAGGCGACGGAGCGAGATGTCCACGGGGACCTCATTGCCGGTCTTGGTCAGGAGGCGTATCCGTAGGTTCGCCCCCATCGGGCGGGTCGGCAGCCCGGCTTCTATGTAGGAGGCACGGTGGTGCGGGTGCTGGGCTCGAAGCGAGTCGGGAACCAGAGTCTCGACCAGCTGTCCGACGAGCTCGGCGGGCGCGTAGCCTGAAAGCTCCGCCAGCTGCTGGTTGACGTTGATGATCCGACCTTCGAGATCTGCGATCACGATGCCGTCCGGCAGTGCCTCGAAGACCGAGCTGCGCAGGAGGTCGCTTCCCAAGGCCTCTCCGGCCATCCGGCTGGATCATAGCCCCTGGCTGATCGCGTTCCCCGAAGGGCGCTGGGAATGCCAGACTTCACCCCTACATGCAGACTCCTCCGAGCCACCGACTCCGGGTGATGCTGGTGGACGACCACGAGGTGGTGCGCAACGGCGTCAAGAGCCTTCTCCACGCGACCGAGGACATCGCCGTGGTGGCTGAGGCGTCGACCGTGGCCGAGGCGGTCAAGTTCGCTGCGGCCTCGCGACCCGACGTGATCGTGATGGACGTGCGCCTGGCGGACGGCTCGGGCATCGAGGCGACCCGCGAAATCCGCGCCGAGCGGCCGCAGACGCAGGTCCTGATGCTGACCTCCTTTGCGGACGACGAGGCGCTCTTTGCCTCGATCATGGCCGGCGCGGCCGGCTACGTCCTCAAGCAGATCCGCTCCGGCGAGCTGGTCAGCGCGATCCGCGCCGTCGGTTCGGGCCAAAACCTGCTCGACCCGGCGGTGACCAAGAGTGTTCTCGACCGTCTTCGCAAGGGCAAGCACCTGCTTCGCGACGAGCGCCTCGCGCGGCTATCAGCCCAGGAGGAGCGGATCCTCACCCTGGTCGCCGAAGGCCGCACCAACAGGCAGATCGGCGACGAGCTCCGGTTGGCCGAGAAGACGGTCAAGAACTACCTCTCCAGCATCATGTCGAAGCTCGAGGTGGCGCGCCGCGCCGAGGCTGCGGCCTACCTGGCCCGTCACACTCAGAACGAGAGTTAAGGAGACCGGCGAGGCCTACTTCACCAGCTCGCGGCGAACGTCTGGAGATAAAGGTAGGACGGGTGCGCGGGGGCCGAAGAGAACCGTCACGACCCCGCCCGCTGAGTTGGCGTTGGTGGTCGCGGTCGCGACCTCGTGGGGGACGTCCGAGGTCGTCAGGGTGACCCTCATCCGGTGCCCCGGCTCGATCACCGCCGAGCTCTCCAGGTCGACGCCGTAGGTCACGCCCGGGGTGAGCGCGGTCTGCGAGTCCAGGGTGTATGGGTGCCAGGGGATGAGCGGCTTGCCGTCGGCGTACTCGGTGCAGCTGACGACGATCGCACCGCAGGCGGTGGTCGTCAGCTCGCGCATCGAGAGCACGAGGCTGCCAGAGGTGATGGGGTTGCTGGAGCCGTCGGGAGCGACGTCGCTGAGGGTCGCGATCACCGTCGCGTCCGGTCGCGCCGATCGCAGGTCGAGGTGGAGGTCGAGCGGTCCCTGGGGTGGGTGAGCGGTGCTGACCGCCGGGCCGGTGAAGGTCACCCCCTGCGCCTCGGTCGCGCGCTGGTCGCCGTCGCAGCCTCCGGTGCTGAAGGCAGCGGCCGTCCACTGGGTCGTGCTGCGCGAGCAGATGCCGTTGAAGGCGGTCCAGGGCAGCGCCGCCGACCCAGGTGCCGCCGGGACGGCCGTCCCGAGGGGAACCGTCGTCGAGGGAGCCGGCGCCGGAGTCTGACGGCGACCCGCCGAGATACCAGGGCTGCGGCGTGGCGGTGAACGGGTAGGTCCCGGGGACGTACTGGTTCTGGCCCTGGAACCAGGTCTCGTCCGGGAACGATTCGATGTCGTTCGCCGTGCCCTGAGCCAGTGGTCGAACCAGCTCAGCTGGAGGCCGTCGTCTTCGTGAGCCGAATCGAACGGCCACAGCAACCGGCCGCGTTCGAGTAAGGTTCTCTATCCTAAGATGTTATAGTAGCGAACCCAAGTTAGAAGCGCGCGGTACAGCTCGCCGAGGAGCTTGCGAGCCGGTTGCGGCGAAGCGGGTTAACTATCGCGGTGACGATGAGCCTGGCCGCGATCGCGGCGGTCGCCCTGGCCGGCTTCGCCGCGGGCGCCATCAACGCGATCGTCGGCTCCGGTTCGCTGATCACCTTCCCAACCCTGCTGGCGGTGGGCTTCCCGCCGGTGGTGGCGAACGTCTCCAATACCCTGGGCATCTTCGTCGGCACCGTCGGCAGCGTGTTCGGCTATCGGCGCGAGCTGGCCGGACAGCGAGCCCGCATTCTCCAGCTGTTGGTGCCGGCCCTCGGCGGCGGCACCCTGGGGGCGGCGCTGCTGCTGGTGCTTCCTCAGCGCGCCTTCAAGGCCGTGGTGCCCGTGCTGATCGCCGTCGCGGTTGTCCTGGTCGTCGTCCAGCCCTGGCTCACCCGACACCTGGGGCCGCATTTCACCGGTCCTCTCGCCCAGCGCGTCCTGCTGCCGGTCGCCGTCTTCCTCACCGCCATCTACGGCGGTTATTTCGGCGCCGCCCAGGGTGTGATCCTGATGGGCATATTCTTGGTCCTGATCGATGACTCGGTCCAGCGGCTCAACGGTCTCAAGAACGTTTGCGCGTCCGTCACCAACCTCGTCGCCGCCGTCTACTTCGTCCTCTTCGCCAGGATCGCCTGGGAGCCCGCGCTGGTGATCGCGGTGTCGAGCCTGGCCGGCAGCCAGCTCGGCTCGGTCCTGGGCAGGCGGCTGCCCCCCAACCTGGTCCGCGTAGTGATCGTGGTGGCGGGGGTCGCGGGCCTCGTGAAGGTCCTGGCCTGAAGCGACCTCAGCCGAGCTCGAAGAGGCGCCGCTCCATGCGGTGGAGGCGCTCGATCCCGCCGTCGTCGTGGAGAAGGAAGTTGTCACAGGCCCAGCTGTAGGTGCGCTCGGTGGAGAAGGCCGGGTGGAGGGCGAAATACATCCCGGAGCCGACCGGCAGCGTCTCGTCGAACCGGATCAGCGGGCGTTCGACCATGTCGTAACCCTGCCCATGGAAATGGACGCGCCTCTCCTCGGGCCGTCCGTGGTCGCGCATGAAGGCGTTGTAACGCTCCCAGATCTCGGCTGGGTCGGCGCCCGGCCCGAGGAGGCCGGTGCAGAACTCCTGGGCCTCCAGCACGAACGCCTGCTGCTCGAGCATCTCGTCGCTGGCCCGGCCCAGCACGGCCGTCCGGCCGAGCTCGCAGTAGAAGCCGCCGGGGCCGTTGTTCTCGACCAGCAGGCTGAACTGGTCGCCCTCCCGCAGCGCCCGAGCCTGGAGGTGGCGGTTGACGATCTGGCCGGGCGAGCCGGAGGGCGCCGAGAAGGCCAGGAACAGTCCCTGCTCGCTGCCGAGATCGTGTCCGGCGTGCTCGGCGACGGCGGCCACCTGGAGCTCGGTCATTCCTGGGCGGATGGCGGCGAAGGCCGCCTGCATGGCGGCGTCCTGGGCCAGCGCGGTCTCGCGCACGAGGACCAGCTCGTCCTCGCTCTTGACCGCCTTGATGGGGTCCACCAGCTCGGAGGCGTCGATCAGCTCGGCGTTGGAAAGCGCTCCTCGCCTCAGGCCGTCGATGAGTGCGTGGGAGATCGCCCCGATGCCGAGCAAGCCGATGGTTGCACCCCGGTAACCTTCCAACGCGCTCGACGCCAGCTCGCTGTCGTAGCCGGCGGTGTAGTACGCCGACGCGTAGCTGGGGACACCGAGCAAACGTCCGACGCCGCGGCGGATTCCGTCGCCCTCCGGAGCCAACCTCTGGTCCATCCCGAAGGCGCCCTGGCCGATGACCGTCATCGGCTCGTCGCGTGGAAAGACGACCGTCAGGGCATATCCGTTGGTCGCCGGCAGGTCGGTCAGGTACTTGACGTAGCCGCCCATGAAGTCGTTGTTGGCCTGGGCGAGGAGGACGTCCACGCCGCGCTCCTCCATCGCCCTTCGAATCAGCGTCCAGCGCCGCTCCAGCTCGCGGGTCGGCAGCGGGTGGTTGACGCGCTCGCTCATCTCCGCCAATCGAAGCCGCCTAGTGTGCTGGAACCGAGGTTCGCAGCAAAATCGCAGCCAGGATAAGCCTGGAGGGTCCGCCGGCCGTCGCCTGCGCCGGCCCAGCCATTTGCAGGGAACCTCGGCTCCAGGGCACTAGCGCCTCACGACGTTGATCATCCGGTTCAGCTCTCCGGCCCGGAAGTGGCGGATGTTCTCGACCAGGATCGGCATCGCCTCGGCGGCATAGCCGGCGTGAAAGCCCGCCATGTGCGGCGTCACGATGACGTTCTCCATGCCGTAGAAGGGGTGCCCGGACGGCAGGGGCTCCTCGGCGAAGACGTCGAGCGCGGCCCCGGCGATGGCGCCCGCGCGAAGCGCGTCGACCAGCGCGTCCTCGTCGACGATGCCCCCGCGCGCCACGTTGACGAGGAAGGCTGACGGCCTCATCGCCGACAGCACGGCCGAGTTCACGATGGCCCGGGTCTGGTCGGTGAAGGGAGTCAATAGGATTAGGAAATCGAGCTCGGGGACCACCTCCAGCAGCTCCTCCCTGGCTACCATCCGGTCGAACCCGGCAACCTCGCGAGGCGCCGAGGTGATGCCGATCACCGTCATCCCGAGCGCCCTGCACCGCGGAGCCAGCTCCTCGGCGATCGCGCCGACGCCCAGGATGCCCACCGTAGACCCTTTCAGGAGCCGGACCGGGAAACGGTCCCAGCGACCGGTGGCCTGGCTGCGGATCGCCCGCGGCAGGTTGCGCGAGAGCGCCAGCATCGATGTCAGCGCCGACTCCGAGACGGAGGCGCCATGGAGCCCGCGAAGGTTGGTCACCAGGATGCCCTCCCGCAACGCCGGGCGGTCGGTGATCCCATCGACGCCGGTGCCGAGGGCTTGAATCCACTTCAGGCTGCGGCCCTCCTCGAGGACATGGTCGGCAATCTGGGCGCCGAAGGTCATCAGGATCTCGGCGTCCTCGATGTGCGGGGCGACCCGGCTGTGGTGGTCGGCCATCTCGACCTCCAGGTCGGGAAACGCCGCCCTCACGCCATCGCGGTACTGGTTACGGATCGGCTCCGGGAACGTCAGCAGAAAGAGGAGCTTCACGCCCGCGGAACGATGGGCACCAGCAGATGGGAGTCGTACCTCCCGCCGCTTCGGACGACGTGGGCGCCGGCGTTGCGGGTGACGCTGTGGGCCATCGACACGACCCCCGGAGGGTATTGCTGCACGTCCCGGCCTTGGATCACCAGCTGGAGCTGCTCCCCGGCGCCGAAACGGGTGCCGGACGGCCAGATCTCGATCTCCACCGGGACCGTCTCGCCCGGGGGCAGGCGCTGCTCGGCGCTATGGGTGTGCCAGGGCTGTCCCCGCGTCGAGCGGCGGGGGTCGAGCTCACGATGGGACACCCGCAGCCAGCCGAGCGCGACGGGCCCGTCCTCGAGCGCGTTGAGAAACGAGAAGGGCAGCACCCGGCCCTCCGCATCGAGCTTGCGAAGGCCGACGAAGAGGTCCATGTCGTCCGAGCCAACGGTCTCGACCCAGAGCTTGAGGGCCATCGAGCCGATCAGCTCGGTCTCGGCCTCGAAGCGGTGTACGAGCGTGACCGAGCCGGTCAGCGCGTCGTAACGAACCTCCGACTCCGTCGCCACCGGTTCACCGGCGAGAGTCCCGTGCTCGACGTCCAGGTAGAGCGGCTGGTAGCGCGTCCGGGCCGGTGGCCACTCACCCTCGGAGCGGGTCTCACCCTCGTAGAAGCGGTCGCGGACCTCGAGCCGGACGGGCGCCCAGGAGTCGACCTCGTTCGGAATGTCCTTCAGGAAGCGATCGAAGAAGAGGCGCAGGCGCTCGACGTTGTCGGGGCGGTAGTAGTACTGCCACTTCTTGCGGCCGTGGACGTCGAGCCACTTGTGCTTCGACGAGATCCGCCTGAAGCCCTCCAGGGTGCCTCGGGTGTGGAGGCCCTGGTCCGACCAGCTGGCGACCACGTAGGTGGGCACCTCGACGCGCGAGAGGTCGGCGGTTTTGCTCGCCCAGTAGTCGTCCCAGAGCGGGTGCTCCGCGTACATGGCGATGGTGTCCTCGACACGCCCGGTCGAGTACGGCACCCGCCGGTTGCGCCACATGGGGCCGAAGCGGTCCTCTGGGATGCCACCGTGGTAGGCCATCTCCCGGTAGCGGTCGCTGACGCCCTCCCAGGGGTTGAGCGCGGCCAGGTGCGGCGGCTGCTCGGCGCCGGCCCGCCACTGCACGATGGCCAGGTAGGACACGCCCGACATCCCGACCCTGCCGTTGCTCCATGGCTCGGCTGCCGCCCACTCGACCAGGTCGTAGATGTCGCGGCCCTCCTGCTCGCTGTAGAAGGTCGCGTCGCCCTCCGAGTTCCACGTCCCGCGCGGGTCGACGTTGATCACCGCGTAGCCGTGCCGGGTCCAGTAGAGAGGGTCGGGCGCCTCGAATCCGGCGTACTTCGAGATCCAGGCGGGGTCGACGCCGTGGTTGGGGAAGATCTCGTACTTGACCGGCCCGTGCTTCCCGTAGGGTCCCCACGCGATGACGACCGGGACCGGCTCGGAGGTGTACGGGCGGAAGACGTCGACATAGATGCGGACGCCGTCCCTCATGGCCACCGCGAGGTCGTACTCGATCAGCATGCCATCGGCCCGGACGACGCGGTGGTCGACCGGGGGACAGCCGCCTTCGGCCGGCGGCAGGCCGGGCAGGAACTTGGTCTGGAAGGCCTCTTCGGTCATCTCCGGCAATCTCCCTTGCGGTGGCGACCCGCGGCAAGTATGGTACTCACGACTGCGGTAGGGTGGATGCCACAAGGCACCCTGACCACCGCACCGAACGGCCGGTAGAAAGGAGAATTCGATGCGCATCCTCGTTAGCAGGCCGGCTCTGCCGGCCCTCGGCATGGCTCTCCTCCTGATGGCCTGCGGCGGCTCTTCGACCGCCTCCGTGCCCACCCAGTCGGGCGACATCAGTTACGGCGTGATCGCGCCCTTCACCGGCCCGGCCGCCCAGTTCGGCAAGCTGCTGAGCGCCCCCTGCTACGCCGCGACCGACCTCATCAACGCGGCCGGCGGACCACTCGGGCACAAGATCAACTGCGTGCCCGTCGACGACACCGGCGACTCCGCCGACGCGGTCCCCAACGTCACCAAGGCGGTCGCGACGGTCAGCAACTTCGACCTCGCGATCGGGCTCGAGAGCAACACCGCGGCGACCACGGTGCCGATCGTCAACTCGGCCAAGATCCCGCTGGTCACCACCAACGGGCTGACCCAGTTCAGCAAGAACAACAAGCTCTCGTACTACTGGCGGCTGACTCCCTCGGACGACGCCAACGGCGCCGCCTTTGCCAAGTGGGCCGTCCAGAAGGGATTCAAGAACGCGGTGGTCGTGTTCCAGAGCGACATCGGCTCCGAGGGCAACCTGCCGGGCCTGCAGTCGGCACTGCCCAAGCTCGGGGCCAAGCTCGCCCTCGACCCGCTCACCATCCCGGCCGACGCGGCGTCCTACTCCAGCGTTGTCGCCCGCGTCATCGCGGCCAACCCGGACGTGCTGATCTGGTCGGCCGACCCCCAGACCACGGCCACCTTCCTCTCCGAGTACAGCCAGCTCAACAACGGCAAGATCCCGCCCATGGTCACCGCCACCGACTCGCTGACCCCCGACTTCTTCGGACCGGTCTCCAAGGTCGTCGGCACCGACTACGTGACCAAGGACATCTATCTGGTCGGGTCGTCCTTCGATCAGACCACCCCGGCCTTCGACACCTACAAGAACGCGCTCCTCGCCGACAGCAAGACCCACGACATCGCCGGCCCGCTGAGCGCGGTCGGCCCGCCGGCCTCCGCCTATGACGGGATGAACATCGCCGCCCTGGCCATGATCGAGGCGGGCAGCACGGTGGGCTCGGTCTACAACTCCTACTTCGAGAAGGTCGTCGCGCCGAGCTCTGGCGCCGTCGTCGTCAGCAACTACGCGGACGGCAAGAAGGCGCTGGCGCAGGGCAAGAAGATCCAGTACGTGGGCGTCATCGGCGCCGTCGTCTTCGACAGCAACCACAATTCGGCCGGTGAGTTCGCCGCCAACATGTTCACGGCCGACGGCAGCGCGACGCGCGTCGGCAGCATGGACGGGGCGACGATCCTCGGCCTCCTCTAACGCTTCGCTGAAACTAACCAGGGCGGGCTGCCATCGGCGGCCCGCCCACCTGGGTCTCTGAATGCATCTCCTGGTCGAGGCTGTCGGATTTGGCATCGCGGCGGGGGCCGTCATCGCGCTGGGCGCGGTCGGGTTCTCGGTCCAGTTCGGCATCAGCAACATCCTCAACATCACCTACGGCGCGCTGATGACGCTGGCGGCCTACATCGGCCTCTTCCTGGTCGACCGCGGCGTCAACGCCTGGGCGGCGCTGGCGGTCGCCGCGGTGGTCGTCGGGGTCGTCTCCGTCCTCTACCATCGGCTCCTGCTGGCGCCCCTGGTCCGCAAGGGCACGCGATCCTTCGCGATCGTCATCGTGACCGTCTCGGCCGGGATCGTCCTCCAGTACGTGATCGTCGCCATCGTCGGCCCCGACGCCCACAGCTACGGACGGCAGAGCGGCTCCACGGTCCGCTTCGCCGGCCTCGTCCTCTCGGCCGGCCAGGTCGGGATCATCGCCCTGACCCTGGTCCTGATGCTCGTTCTCCACCTACTGCTGACCCGGACGACCCTCGGCAAGGCGATGCGCGCGACCGCCTCGAACCGGACCCTGGCCCAGAGCTGCGGCATCGCAACCGACCGCATCAGCGACATCGCCTGGCTGATCTCGGGGGCGCTCTGCGGCGCCGCCGGCGTCGCCCTCGCCATCACCACCGTCAGCTTCGACTTCTCGCTCGGGCCGCTGTTCCTGATCCCGATGATCGCCGCCGCCGTCATGGGCGGCGTCGGGCAACCCTACGGCGCCATGCTCGGCGG
>Ga0307372_10008796_pt1 | contig 14113 bp, 14 predicted proteins | sample OX1MG_FD_202533 | JGI IMG/M metagenome (GOLD analysis project Ga0307372, IMG submission 202533) | Soil microbial communities from Risofladan, Vaasa, Finland - OX-1 | ecosystem: Environmental > Terrestrial > Soil > Coastal area > Acid sulfate soil | place: Finland: Risofladan, Vaasa | collected...
TCATCGGAATCCAGAAAGCGAGCCTGATGTTTTACACCGGGCGCCGGATCACGGGCGAAGAGGCGCTTGCGTGGGGGCTGGCCGATTCCCTCGTCGCGCCCGAGCGACTGCGCGACAGCGCTTTGGCCCTCGCCGCCGAAATCGCGGAGAATGCGCCGCTCGCCGTGATCTCGACTCGCGCAACACTGCGCGCGGGACTTGCCGACGCCGTCAAGTCGCAGACCGATATCGAGTTCCGCGAACAGAGCTGGCTGATGCGCACCGAGGACCATCGCGAGGGCGTCAAAGCCGTGTCCGAACGCCGTCCCGGCCGCTTCCAGAGCCGCTAGAGCTTATGCTAACCACTTGAAGTGTCCGTCAAGAGTTCCCCTCCCCGTGCGGGAAGGGGACAGGGGTTAGGTCGCTCCGATGGCTGATAATCACGCGATCGAGTCGATTGTTGAAACCACCGCGGGCAAAGTGCGCGGAATAATCCGCGAGGACGGAATTCGTGCTTTCAAGGGAATTCCATACGGCGGTCCGACCGGCGGAAAAAACCGCTTCAAGCCGCCACGCCCGCCGAGCCGTGGCCTGGCGTACGCGACGCCTTCTTTTGGGGTTCGTCGTGCGTGCAAATTCCCAATATGGATATTTCCGCGCTGTTCGGTCCGGGCGGACTCGCGCGGCAGCCACGCGCGGGAATGACATGAGTGGCTTGACTGCTTGAGGAATTTGACGGTCGGAGCGTTCCTGCGCCGCCAAGTCTTCAATAAATCCAGGACGCTGGGAGCGACACAAAATACGGGGAAATTGTCATTCCGAGCGCGATTGAGTCACCAGCCTTGCGCCGTGTGCATGGACTCGCACAGAGCACATCGCGAGGAATCTCGCCCCTCGCGAAGGCAGCCCAGTGGAACGAGTTGCGCAACGGTCACCAATCCGAGACGGCAGGTACATCCGTTTTACGCGCAGTTCAATTCAAAATCGTGCGCTCGGTGCCAGCCGGCGCCGCCTTCTCGGCTCCGGGAGCCGCCGCGGCGGCCGCGTGGGCGGCGTCGCCGTTGACCAGGGCGGCGGCAAGGACTTCATCGACGGTATCGACGAAGATCATTTGCAGCTCGCCGCGGACTTCGGCGGGGATGTCCTCGAGGTCGCGCTCGTTGCGGCGCGGCAGAATGATCGTCTTGATTCCGGCGCGCCGCGCGGCCAGGACTTTTTCCTTGATCCCGCCCACCGGCATCACCTTGCCGCGCAGCGTGATCTCTCCCGTCATCGCGACGTCGGCCTTGATCGGACGGCCGCTCAGCAGCGACGCCAGCGCCGCCGCCAGCGTCACACCGGCCGAAGGGCCGTCTTTGGGAATCGCGCCAGCCGGAACGTGAATGTGAATGTCGGACTTTTCGAAAAAGTCCGCGGGGATTCCCAGCCGCTCGGCGCGCGAGCGGACGTATGACATCGCGGCTTGCGCCGATTCCTTCATCACGTCACCGAGCGATCCGGTCAGCATCAGGCCCTTCTGCCCCGCCATCCGGGTTGCTTCGATAAACATGATCTCGCCACCGTTGGGTGTCCATGCGAGCCCGGTTGCAACGCCGGTTTCGTTGGTGCGTTCGGCGACCTCTGAGAAAAAGCGCGGCAATCCGAGATAGCGCGTGACATCTTCCGCCGTTACCTGCGTGGGCATCGGCGCGCCTTCAGAAGTGGCGCGCGCGATTTTGCGGAACACGCGGGCGATCTCGCGCTCGAGGTTGCGCAGCCCCGCCTCGCGCGTGTAACTGCGGATAATCTCCGCGATAGCGCCGCGCGTGAACTCGATCTTCGAGTCGCCGAGTCCGTTTTCCTCGAGCTGCTTGCGAATCAGGTGGCGCTCGGCAATTTGCAGCTTTTCTTCCTCGGTGTAACCCGGCAGCTCGAGCACTTCCATCCTGTCCCGCAGCGCGGGCGGAATCGGGTCGAGCATATTCGCCGTGGTCAGGAACAGCACCTTGGACAAATCAAACGGCACGTCGAGATAATGATCCGAGAACGAATTATTCTGCTCCGGATCGAGCACCTCGAGCAGCGCCGAGGCGGGGTCGCCCCGGAAATCCATCCCGAGCTTGTCCACCTCATCGAGAATAAAGAGCGGATTATTCGAGCCCGCGTTGCGCAGCCCCTGGATGATCCTGCCGGGCAGCGATCCGATGTAAGTCCGGCGATGACCGCGAATCTCGGCTTCGTCGCGGATGCCGCCGAGCGACAGGCGCACGAACTTGCGTCCGAGCGCGCGCGCAATCGATTTGCCCAGCGAAGTTTTGCCGGTTCCCGGCGGCCCGACGAAGCACAGGATGGGACCCTTGGTGTCTTTCTTGAGCTTGCGCACCGCAAGGAATTCGAGGATGCGCTCCTTGATCTTGTCGAGGTCGTAATGATCCTCGTCGAGCACCTTGCGCGCGTTGCCGATATCGAGGTTATCCTCGGTCGAGACGCTCCACGGCAGGCTCACCAGCCAATCGATATAGGTGCGGACGACGGTATGCTCGGCCGACTCGGGCGGGATCATGCGCAGGCGTTCGAGTTCCTTGTCGGCGGCCTTGCGCGCGTCGGGAGGCATCTTGGCCTCCTCGATCTTCTTTTCGAGCTCGTCGATTTCGCTGGTGCGCGCGTCGCCTTCGCCGAGTTCCTTCTGGATCGCCTTGAGCTGCTGGCGCAGATAGTACTCGCGTTGATTCTTGTTGAGCTCGGTCTGGACCTGCGACTGGATCTTGTGGCCGAGTTCGAGCAGTTCGATCTCGCGGCTTAAGATCGCAATCAGCTTTTCGAGCCGCGCGCGCACGTCAATCGTGCCGAGCAGATCCTGCGATTCCTCGACCGCGATCTTCAGGTACGACGCGACCATGTCGGCCAGCCGCCCCGAATCGCGCACCTGCATCGCCATCACCTGCAACTCATCGGGCAGGTACGGCACCAGCGATACGAACTTCGAGAACTGGCTCACCAGATGCGCGTGCAGCGCTTCGATCTCTTTGTCCGGCGTTCCCTGGTCGATCACGCGGGTCGCGCGTGCGATAAAGTACGGCTCGGACTGGGTGAACTCCGTCAGCTCGATCCGCGCGATTCCCTGCACCAGCACCCGAACGCTCTGGTCCGGGTACCGCAGCATCTTGAGGATTCGCACCGCTGTCCCATATTGGAACAGGCCGTCGGAGCGCGGAGCTTCTTCTTCGGGATTTTTCTGGGCGGCAAGCGCGATTATCTTCTGCGCCTGTCCGACGTCCTCGATAAGCTTAAGCGAAGACGCGCGAGAGACCAGAAACGGATGAATCTGGTTTGGAAAAATTACGATACCGCGCAGCGGCAGTACCGCGAGCACATCGGGGATCTCGACCTTGCTCAGGTCTTCCTCGATATCAAAGCGCTTTTCCCCTTTGGGTTTATCCGCCATAGGACGATTGAAACCTCATTCGGAGGGAACGCCACAGCCCGTCACTTCCACCCAATCCACGATTTACCGTAGTATATGGATGCCGGCCTGACAAGGTAACCTCCGCCATTTGAAGGTAACCACGTTCGATGCCCGGCGCCACTGGCGAGGTAATCTTGTCCAAACCCCGGTTCGAAAAACTTTTCAGTCCCGAAGAAGCGAATCATCTAATTCCGCGGCTCGAGATCATCATGCGCGACTTGCAGCTGATGGCGAATTACGTCCGCACGCGGATCGACGAACTCGCGGCGGAAGATCCCGATCTCCTGAACCATACGCTGCCCGAGATCGTCGAGCTTCATCCCGACCTCGACTCGCCGAGCACCCGGATGGCGGAAGCTGTCGAGCAGGTCGAGGAGTTGGGATGCTTTCTCAAAGATATCGATCAGGGCCTGGTCGATTTCCCGTTCGACAACGGCGAAGAAGTGGTCTTCCTGTGCTGGCAGTTCGGCGAGCAGAGCGTGATCGCCTGGCACCCGATTGACGACGGCTTCGCCGGGCGCCGTCCGCTGCCCGGCGCGCCCAAACCGTGGCTGAATTGAAGCGCCGGGGTCCGCGCCGGAGAACGCGCGGCGGAAAATATCAATCATGATTGCACTGTTCGTTTATCTTCTCGCGATTTCATGCTGGCTTGGCGGAATCGTGTTCTTTTCCTTCTTCACCGCACCGGCGATTTTCACCCAGCTTCCCATCGCGGAGGCCGGCAAGGTCGTGCACACGATCTTTCCGCGCTACTACGCGCTGGGGTATATCGCCGGGACGATCGCGCTCGCCCTGTCGATCTACTTCACCGCGGTGCGCGAGCCGCGCCTATGGTGGGGCGCAAGCGTAGCCGCGCTTGCGCTCGCACTGGGACTCACGTTTTACGCGGGCGCGATCGTGCGTCCCCGGGTCGATACGATTCGCTCCGTCTCCGAAGAACAGAACCCCGACCCCGCACGCAAGGCGGAGTTCGATCACCTGCATCGTCTTTCGGTCTATCTCAATGGCGCGGTCCTTTTGCTCGATCTTGCCGCGCTGGCCGCAACCGCCGAGGCGCTGGGTCGCCGTGGCTGACCCGCGCTACAAGGCCGTCGTCCTGGACCTTTTTGATACGCTGGTGACGTGGAATCCCGCGCTGCTGCCGATTGCGGCATGGCGCGGACGCGAGTTCCGCAGCACCACGCCGCGGTTGTTTCCGATTCTGGAAGAGTCGCTCGGCGCGCGCTTCGACCGCGAGGCGTTCATGGACGCGCACGCCAAGGTGTATGAGGAAATCTTCGCCGCGCGCTCGCGCGATGAGGTCGAGATTTCGTGCCTGGACCGCTTCACCCGCACACTCGGGCGCCTTGGCGTCGAGCCCGCCGTTGCCGGGCCGCTTGCCGAGCGGCTGCGCCGCACCCACATGGCGTGCGTGCGCGAAGTCACCGCGGCGCCCGCGCCGCGGCTCGAGGCGGTGCGCAGACTGCACCAGCATTACCGGCTCGGCCTGCTCTCGAACTTCGACGACGCCGCGACCGGCCACGAGATCATGCACGACACCGGAATCCGCGCGCTGTTCGACGTGGTCGTGATCTCCGCCGAGCTGGGCCTGCGCAAACCGCATCGCGATATCTTCCGCCACACGCTCGACGCGCTGGCGCTGGGGCCCGCGGAGATTTTGTTCGTCGGCGACACCCCGCACGAAGACGTGCTGGGCGCCAAGCGGATGGGCATTCACGTCGCGTGGATCAACAAGCATCAGAAACCGTTACCCGAGGGAATCGGCGCGCCCGAGATCGAAATCGGCGACCTTGCCGAACTGCCGGATCGTCTCGGATGCTGACGCGGCGTTGAATCGCGATGCTGCCGAAAGAGCGCAAAGCGTTTTTCGATTCGATTGAACGCGCGCCGTTCGCCGCGATGCTTTCGTTGCGCATCGAATCGGCGGAGAACGGAATCGCGGTCGCGCGGATGCCGTTTCGCCCCGCGATCCTGAACGACGGCGGTGCTTCGGCGCCCGTCCATGGCGGTGCGATCGCGGCGCTGGCCGATTTCGCGGCGTGCGCTGCGGTATGGAGTCTCGCGCACACCACGCGCAGCGCGACGGTCGCGATGGCGATAAACTTCACCGGTCCGGCGATCAAGAGCGATCTTGTCGCCCGCGCAGCGGTCAAACGCGCCGGCAAGCGGATCGCGAGTATCGCGGTCGAAATTCGAGACCGCGCCGACGCGCTCATCGCCGACGCGCTGGTCACCTACAAGATCTCGTGAGCCGCGGCGGATGCGATGTCGCTGTCACCAATAATTGAAGAAATCCGCCGCGCCGGCGCGCCCTATGGACTCAATCTCGTCGCCGCCGCCGCGGTCGAGCGCTATGACGCCGCCGTCACCGCGCCATATCGCGCCAGCGCGATCGCTCCCGATTCGCGCACGATTGTCGTGATCGGCAATGGCGGCGGAGATTTGTGGGCCGCGCTCAAGCGCCACGCCGGCGCGCATCCTGGATGGTTCGAACGGGCCAATCCGCTCGACGACTTCACGCGCGAAATCGTCGAGCGCGAAATCGCGCCCGCCGCGCGCATCGGCGGCGCAAACGCGCGCGTCGTTTATCCATTCATGAACGACAGTGCGACGCTGAATTTTATCGAGCTGGGAAAAGTTGCGGGGCTTGCCGGACCGAGCATCCTGGGCGTCGTCGTGCATCCGGTGTACGGGCCGTGGATCGCGTTTCGCGCCGCGATTCTGATCGATCGGGTGATCGTCGCGCCGGGCGCGGCCGCCGCGTTCGATCCCTGCCCGTCATGCACCGTGCGCAGTTGCATCCCCGCGTGCCCGGTGGGAGCGGTCGCGTATCCAGCGGGATGGGACATCCCCATGTGCCTGACGCATCGCGTCGAAGACGAGCCCGATTGCGCGCCGCGATGCCACGCGCGCGCAGGATGCGTGCTCGGCCCTGCGTATCGCTACCCCGACGAGGAACTCGCCTATCATCAGATGCGCGCTCTGCGCGCGATGCGCCCGTGGTACGAGCAACACGTCAGGCGGAAATGAAACGATACCCAACCGGCCACAAAGACACGAAGGCACAAAGATGAAGGGGTTTGATTCAATCCCGGCCGAGACCGAGCAGATTGCGACAGCGATAGTCGATTCGGCATATTTGGTGCATCGGACTCTTGGCCCCGGACTGCTGGAGTCAGTCTATGAGGCATGCTTGGCTCACGAGATCTCCCTTCGCGCGATACCCATTCGGTCTCAGGTCTCGCTGCCGGTTCAATACAAAGACCTCCGGCTGGAAAGCGCGCTGCGATTGGATCTGCTCGTCGCAGACAAAGTGATCGTAGAACTCAAGGCTGTCGAACGAATGCTTCCGCTGTACGAGTCTCAGCTTCTGACCTACCTGAAGTTGTCAGGACTCCGACTCGGCCTGCTGATCAATTTCGACGTGCCCGCGATCAAAACCGGAATCAGGCGAATCGTGCTCTGAGCACGATTTGCCCTTTGTGCCTTGGTGTCTTAGTGGCCGCCTGGTGTCTTGGTGTTCTTTCTTATCCGAGTTTGCGCGCGACTTCTTTTGCGAAGTAGGTCAGGATCAAGTCCGCACCTGCGCGGCGGATGCTGGTCAGCACTTCGAGCACCGCGTGCTCTTCATCGATCCAGCCGTTGATTCCCGCCGCCCTGATCATCGAGTACTCGCCCGAGACGTTGTAAGCGGCGACCGGCACGTTGAACTCCTGCTTCACGCGCCAGATCAGATCGAGGTACGGCAGCGCGGGCTTGACCATCACGATATCGGCGCCCTCTTCGAGATCGAGTGCAACCTCGCGCAGAGCTTCGTCGCCGTTGGGTGGATCCATCTGATAGGAGCGGCGATCGCCGAACTGCGGCGCCGAATCGGCGGCGTCGCGAAACGGCCCATAGAAAGCCGACGCGAACTTGGCCGAGTACGCCATAATCGCGACCTGCGCAAACCCGTTTTCATCCAAGGCGCGGCGAATCGCGCCGACGCGCCCGTCCATCATGTCCGACGGCGCGACGATATCGGCGCCAGCGCGCGCGTGCGAAAGCGCCTCGCGCGCCAGCAGCTCGAGCGTCGCGTCGTTATCGACGTCGCCGCCCGCGACCACTCCGCAATGTCCGTGATCGGTGTACTCGCACATGCATACGTCGGTGATCACGGCGAGTTCAGGGACGCGTTGCTTGATTTCGCGAATCGCGCGCTGCACTTCGCCGTCATCGTTCCACGCTTCGCTGCCTTGCGCGTCCTTGCGCTCGGGAATCCCGAATAAAATCACCGCGGGCACGCCAGCCGCGAAGATCTCGCGCGCCTCGGCGACGATATTGTCCACCGACATCTGCGCGACGCCCGGCATCGAGGGGACCGGCCGCTTGACCCCGCGGCCCGGGCATACGAATAGCGGCTGGATCAGGTTGTCGGCGCACAGGCGCGTCTGGCGCACCATGCGGCGCAGGGTTTCAGTGCGGCGCAGACGCCTGGGACGATTTTTCGGAAATGCCATCTTTAAGCTGACCCCGCTTGCGAACCAAGCCGATGGATTATATCGCGCCTGCGTGTCTTAAGAAGCCCCGCGCGCTCGCGGGTTAGCCGCTCTTTCGTAGTGCGCGCGAATCGCCGCGAGCAGCGCGTCGGCGGTATAGTCGGCGGGCTGGACGACTACCTTGAACCCGTGCTCGACGGCGGTCGCCGCTGTGATCGGACCGATCACGGCCGCGGCGAGCCCGCGCGCGGCGTCGCCGATAAGCTCGCAAAAGTTCTCGACCGTGCTCGAGCTGGTAAAGGCGACCAGATCGATCTCACCAGCCATCGCGCGAATCCGATCCGCCTGCCGCGCGGCAGGCTTGACGGTGCGATATGCGGGGGCGACCTCGACTATGCGCGCGCCGTGTTCGAGCAGAATTTTCGGCAGAATCTCGCGCGCGACCTGCGCACGCGGAATCAGGATGCTCGCGCCGCGGATTCGGCGCGCACCGATTGCGGGAATAATCGCCTCGGCACGGTACTCGGTCGGCACCGCCGCCACGCGCAGCGCGTAGCTGCCGAGCGCGCGCTCGGTGGCGGGGCCGATCGCGCACAGCCGTGCGCGTCCGAGCTGCCTCAAGTCGTGGCCGAGTGCGCGCAACCGGGCGACAAAGCACTCGACTCCGGTTGCGCTGGTGAAGATAACCCAGTCGAATTTTTCGAGCCTGCCGATCGCGCCGTCCAGAGCCGCATAGCTCGACGGCGGCGCGATCGCGATAGTGGGAAACTCGATCGCGTCGGCGCCGAGCGCGCGCAGCTCGCTCGCGAACGACGCGGCCTGCGCGCGCGAACGCGTTACGACGATCCGCCGCCCAAACAGCGGCAGCTTTTCGAACCATCCGAGTTCTTCGCGCAGCGCCGCGCACTCGCCCACCACCACTACCGCCGGCGCTCCGAGTTTCGCGCGCTCGCATTGGGCGGCAAGCGTTCCAAGCGTTGCGAGCACGGTCTTTTGCGCGGCGGTCGTGGCCCACTGCACAGCGGCGGCCGGAGTCCTGGCGGCCAGACCCGCCGCGGCGAGCCGCGCCAGGACCGTCCGCATCCGCGCCGACGCCATCAGGATGACAATCGTTCCGCGATTTTTTGCCGCGCGCGCCAGATTGGTCCACGCGACCGACGACAGCGCCGCCTTGGACTCGTCCTCGTGGCCGGTGACGATTGCGACGAACGAGCCAAAGCGGCGATGCGTCAGCGGAATACCGGCAAATGCGGGCGCCGCGATCGCGGACGTGATGCCCGGAACGATCTCGAATCTCACGCCCGCCTTGAACAGCGCCTGCGCTTCCTCCCCGCCGCGGCCGAAGATGAAAGGATCGCCGCCCTTGAGCCGCACGACGCGATACCCTTTACGCGCGCGCTCGATAAGCATCCTGTTGATCTCGGCCTGCTCGACAATCTCCCCGCCGCCGCTTTTCTTGCCCGCGTAAATCAGTTCGGCGCCGTCGGCGGCAAGCTCGAGCAGTTCAGGATTGACCAGGTTGTCGTAAAAGACCGCGTCGGCGCGCGCCAGGCATCGCGCGCCGCGCACGGTTATCAGGTCTGGCGCGCCGGGCCCGGCGCCAACCAGATAGACGGTTCCGCCGCGCGCACTCCCGCGCTCACTCATCGCCGATGAGCCCCTTCGCCCCGCGCGCCAGCATCCGCTCGGCAAGGCGCACTCCAGCCGCCTCGGCGCTTTGCGAAGGATCGGCGCCATCGGTGGCGAGCGGTTCGTCGAGCGAGTCCGAAAGCTCGCTCGCGCCGTCAAGCGAGAACAGCATCGCGCGTATCGCAAGGCGGCCCGCGTCAAGCGTCGCCCTGACTCCGACGGGCGTCACGCACGACGCGCCGAGCGTCGCCAAAAACGCTCGCTCGGCGGCGGTCTCGAGGCGCGCGCGCCGATCGTCGAGCGCCGCGAGCGCCTGGGCGAGTTCGCGGGAATCGACTTGCGCGCGAGTCTCGATCGCGAGTGCGCCCTGCCCTCCGGCCGGAATAAAATCGCGCTCGTCGAGTATCGCAAATTTAACTTCCCCCGCGCGCCCGAGGCGGTTGAGCCCGGCTGCGGCGATAATGATAGCGTCGAGGCTGTGCTCGGCGACTTTCTTAAGACGCGTATCGACATTGCCGCGCAGCGGCAGAATTTCGAGCGCGCGGTTTTTGCGCAGCGCCTGAAACCGCCGCCGCATCGAGGACGTTCCCACCCGCGCCCCCGCCGCCAGCGCGGAAATATCCGCGCCCGCCGCCGACACCAGGATGTCGCGCGCCTCCTCGCGCTGCGGTACGGACGCGAGCGCAAACCCCGGCGGCATCCGCGCGGGCAGATCCTTCATCGAATGTACCGCGAGATCTATCGCACCGCCGGCCAGCGCCTGCTCGAGTTCCCGGATGAAGAGTCCCTTGCCGCCCACGCGCGCAAGCGATGCATGCGTGAGCTTGTCGCCGCTGGTGCGAATCAGAACGATTTCGAGCGCCGCGCCCGGCATGATCGCCGCCAGCCGCGCCTTGACGTATTCGGCTTGCACCATCGCAAGCGCGCTTGGACGCGAGCCGATCCTGACGCTCAAGGTCATCGGCGCCCCGGCCTATCGCTCGAACTCATCTTCTTCGTCGCCGTCGCCGCCGCCGAGCGCTTCGAGCTCCGCGCTGGCGCTGGAAATGTCACCGCACAGAAGTTTGCGCGCAACCTCGGCCGCGTAGGCGCCCTCGGGCGTGTTGACGCCGCTGGTGCGCAGGCCCTGCAAAATCCGATGCAGCAGCTTGTTGGTCAGGCCGCGGGTCAGCACCTCGACGCGCTCGCGTTCGGCGGGATCGAGCGCGGAGAGCCAGCCGCGATGCCGCCCGAGTTCGAGATCGCGCAGGCGGTCGATACTGTAGCGGATATCCTTGATGGTCGGCACGAGGTCGAGCCCGTTCATCCAGCGCCAGAAGGCGTCGAGCTCGAGCTCGACGATCTCTTCGGCCTTTTCGGCTTCGCGCTCGCGTTCGCCGCGCGACTTGTGCACGACCTGGGCTAGATCGTCGATATCGTAGAGATAGACGTTCTCGAGCGAATTCATCCGCTCGTCGAAATTGCGCGGCACGCCGAGATCGATCAGGAAGATCGGCTTGTAGCGCCGCTCCTTGATGATCGCCTCGAATTCGTCGGACGCGATTACCGGCCGCGTCACCGCGACCGAACCGATCACGACGTCGGCGATCTTGAGATACGGCTTGTAGTTGTCGAACGGGACCGCGGTGCCGCCCAGCTCGCGCGCAAGCGCAACCGCGTGGTCGAAGGTGCGCGAGGTGATGATGAGCGATTCGATTCCGAGCGCGCGCAACTGGCGCGCGGTCAACTCGGCCATCTTGCCCGCCCCCATCAGCATCACGGTCTTGTCGGCCAGCGAGTCGAAGATTTTTCCCGCCAGCGCCACCGCCGCCGAGCTGACCGAGACCGAGCCGTGTCCGATTAGAGTTGCCTTGCGGACCCGCTTGGCGACCGAGAAGCCTTTGTGGAAAGCGCGATGCAGCACAAGGCCGACCGTGCCCGCCTGCGCAGCGTTCGCGTACGCGAGCTTCACCTGGCCTAAAATCTGCGGCTCTCCGACCACCATCGAGTCCAGGCTCGCGGCGACCCGGAACAGATGACGCGCGCCGTCGCGGCCGTCAAGCTTGTAGAGCGCGTCGGCAAACGCCTCGAGCGCGACGCCGCGATCCGCGGCGACCCACTCGGCGCACTCTTCGAGCGCGCGCGCCGGATCCGCCGCGACGCCGATAATCTCGACCCGGTTGCAGGTCGAGAGAATTGCCGCCTCGCTGACTTGTCCGGCGCGGTTCTTAAGGCGCGCGAGCGCGGGCGCGATATCGCTATCGGCAAAGGCCAGCCGCTCGCGCACCGCGACCGCGGCGGTGCGATGGTTGACGCCGAGTATGAATACCGTCTGCTCCATCGCTATCCGAACCAGCCTCCGTGCTTGCCCGGATCGATCAGCGACACACCGACAAAAGTTCCGACCAGCACAAGGAATACGCCAATCGTAAGCGCCGCGACGCGCCGCCCGCGCCATCCCACCGTCAGGCGCGATTCGAGCAGCCCGGCGTAAAGAATCCAGATCACCAGCGACCACGACTCGACCGGCTCCCACGACCAGAAATGGCCCCAAGTCGCATCGGCCCATATCGCGCCGGTCACGATCGCAAGGCTCAGCAGCGCGAAACCCCACTCGAGCAGCGAATAGTTTATCCGGTCAAGCTTCTCAAGGCTCGGCAGCCGCTCCGACGGCGGACCCAGCGGACGCTTGGCCTTGAGCCGCGACTCATACGCCAGATAGACCAGGCTCACGCTCGATGCCAACACGAACATCGAGAAGCCCAGAATCGCCAGCGTGACGTGAATCGGAAGCCATACGCTTTGCAGCGCCGCCGGCAGCACGATTCGGGCCCCCTTCATCAGGATTGTCGAAGCGCCCAGCGCGAGCGCCACGACAGCGGCGGTGTAGGCACCGATTACCGCCATCTGCAGCCTGACGATCAGCACCATCCCGGCCAGCGCGGTCAGCCACGCGAAGAACGACAACGCCTGCGCGAAATTCGCGACCGGGATATTGCCGGCCTGCAGGCCGCGCGTCGCCAGATCGAAGGCGTGAAAAACCACCCCCGCGCCAAGCAGGATTGTCGCCCATCCGGGCGCACGCGAGTTTCCCGCGACTCGGCCGACGATAAAAATCGACGCCGAAAGCGCGTAGCAAACCAGTGCGGGACCGAGCCACAGCGTTTCCATCTTAATCAGCCGCCGCGCGAGGCCTCGTGCGGCGCCGAACAAAACCAGTCTCGCTTATTGTCGCCCGCATCCCGCGCGAGCGTATCAAGCCCCGCCCCAAGATGCGCAGTCAGCAGCCGCTCGACACCGGCGCGGTCGCCGGCGCGCAGCCGCGCGGCGAGATCCGACGCCGCCAGCGCCGCAAGCTTTGCCCCGCGCGAGGCGAGATCCGGATCGTTCGCGCGCAGATAGCGGCGCGCCGCGCGCATCAGCCCCAGCGCCGCCGCGTATTCCCATCCGAAGCGTTCTTCGAGCTCGCGCCGAATCCGCGCCGCCGTGGCGGGACTGGCGCCCGAGGTCGATACCGCAATCTGCAAGTCGCCGCGCCGCACAACCGCCGGCGCGATAAAATCGCACAGCTCAGGCTGGTCGGCGACGTTGAGCATCACGCCCAGCGCGCGCGCCTCGGCTGCGATCTCGCGATGAGCGGCCGGGTCGTCGGTCGCGGCGATTGCGAAATCGAATCCGCGCAGGTCGCCGCGCGTCCATCCGCGCGCGCGATAAGTAATCGTCCCCGCCGCGGCCATCGCGGCCAGCGGCGCAACGAGCGCCGGGCTGATCACCGTGACCGGCGCGCCCGCCTCGAGCAACTGGGCGACCTTGCGCGCGGCGATTTCGCCGCCGCCAATCACCACGCATCGGCGCCCTTCCATCGCAAGAAATATCGGCAGATAACCCATCGAATCACGATTACTCTAGTACACGCGGGAAATCCTAGACAGTCCCGCTTCCCGGCTCGCTCTGAGCGCCCGCCAACGCGTCGGGCGAGAGATGCCGCTTTGCCGGCTCTGCGCCCATTTCGCCATCGCCACCGGCCGCGTATTGACGGCGTCGATGCGCGCGCCGAAAATCTGGCTCGCAGCCGGAGCGCCATCGTGACCTCACCATTCTCTCATTCCTCTTTCCGCGCGATAAATCAGACCCGCGGCACCGTCGTGTGCGAGTATCTGGAGGACGCGGGCGGACTTGCCGGGCAAAGCCGCGGGCTGCTCGGGCGCGAACGCCTCGAAGCCGGCCACGGGATGCTCTTCGACAACGGCAGGTTTACGCCGTTCATGTGGATGCACATGTTCTTCATGAAATTCGCGATCGACATCGTATTTCTCGGCCGCGGCGGACGGGTCCTGAAGATCAGCCGCGAGCTGCGTCCATGGCGAGTCTCCGCGATGGTCTTCGGCGCGCGGCGCGCACTCGAACTCGAAGCGGGCGCGGCGGCGGCGAGCGGAACGCGGGTCGGCGACATAATCGCTATCGAATCGGCGATCGAATCGCGCAACGCCTGAGCGCGGCGCGCGATTCAATTTGGATCAAGGCCGCGCGAATCGGCTATGCTCGCGCGGTATGGAAACCGCGGACATTGCCGCCTCTGTCGCCGAGCCGTGGCACTTCGAGA
>Ga0307372_10008798_pt1 | contig 14112 bp, 14 predicted proteins | sample OX1MG_FD_202533 | JGI IMG/M metagenome (GOLD analysis project Ga0307372, IMG submission 202533) | Soil microbial communities from Risofladan, Vaasa, Finland - OX-1 | ecosystem: Environmental > Terrestrial > Soil > Coastal area > Acid sulfate soil | place: Finland: Risofladan, Vaasa | collected...
GCGCCGATGATGCCGCCGCCGCGGCAGAACGGGGCGAACGGGTCATCCTGGTCCGCACCGAGACATCGCCCGAGGACGTCCACGGCATGCTCGCCTCCGAGGGCATCCTCACGGCCCGGGGCGGCCTCGTCTCGCACGCCGCCGTGGTGGCGCGGGGCTGGGGCAAGCCCGCCGTGGTGGGGGCGGAGAAGGTCCGCATCGCGGGGCGGTCGTTCACCGTCGGTTCCACCGTCGTGCACGAGGGCGACTGGATCTCTCTCGACGGCGCCGCGGGTGAGGTCGTCCTCGGTCAGGTGGAGCTGGCCGAAGCCAAGGCGTCGGCCGAGTTCGAGACACTCCTCGGTTGGGCCGACGCAATTCGCAAGGGCCGTCTCAAGGTGCGGGCCAATGCCGACAACGGGCCTGACGCCGCCAACGGCCGGCGGATGGGGGCCGAGGGCATCGGATTGTGTCGGACAGAGCACATGTTCCTCGCCGAGGACCGCCTCCCCATCGTGCGCCGCATGATCCTCGCCGAGGACGCCGCCGCCGAGGACGCCGCGCTCGAGGAGCTGCGGGTCGCCCAGCGCGCCGACTTCATCGAGATCCTCGAGGTGATGGACGGGCTGCCCGTGACGGTGCGACTCCTCGACCCACCCCTGCACGAATTCCTCCCCGACACCGGTGAGCTCGCTATCAAAGAGGCGACAGTCGGGCTCGACGCCGAGGAGCAGGCGCTCTTCGAAGCAGCCAAACAGTGGCACGAGTACAACCCCATGTTGGGCACACGAGGGGTGCGGTTGGGCGTCATCAAGCCGGGGCTCTATTCGATGCAGGTGCGCGCGCTGATGGAGGCGGCGGTCCAGCGTGTGGCCGACGGCGGCAAGCCGGTGATCGAGATCATGATCCCGCTCACGGTGACCCGCGAGGAGCTGGCGCTGGCGAGAAGCTGGGTGGAGGAGGCGGTCACCACGGCCCTGGCCGGATCGGGGCGTTCGACGCGCCGTCGACTCGAGGTCCTCATCGGCACGATGATCGAGACGCCGCGGGCTGCGTTGCGCGCCGGCGAGATCGCAGAAGAGGCGGACTTCTTCTCCTTTGGGACCAACGACCTGACCCAGATGACCTTCGGCTTCAGCCGCGACGATGTCGAGGGGCGGATGATGTCCGCCTATCTGGAGAAGGGACTGCTCAAGCACAATCCCTTCGAGACCGTGGACGCGGACGGCGTGGGTGAGCTCGTGCGCCTCGGTGTCAGCCGGGGTCGTGCCACCAGGCCCTCGCTCAAGATCGGCGTGTGCGGCGAGCACGGGGGGGATCCCGAGTCGATCACCGTGTTCGCCGAGGCGGGTTGTGACTACGTGAGTTGTTCGCCCTTCCGGGTCCCCATCGCCCGGCTTTCGGCCGCCCAGGTGGTGCTCAACAGCGAGGCCCGGCGCCCCTCGGCGACGAAGAAGCGAGCGCCAGGCCGCCAGCCCACCAAACGCGCCCCGGCCCGTAAAGCGGCCGCATCGAAGAACCGCGCCGCGTCGACGAAGAAGCGCGGACCCGTGCGAAAGGCTGTCGCCCGCAAGACCGTTGCTAGAAAGACCGGCACCGGAAGGACTGTTGCCGCCAAGAAGCGAGCGCCGGCCCGCAAAGCTGGTGCTCGAAAAGCTGGTGCTCGAAAAGCTGGTGCTCGAAAAGCTGGCGCCCGCACGGCAGCTGCCGAGAAGCGCGCGCCGGCCCGGGCCGCCAAGCGGCCGACGACAGGGAAACGGGTGGCGCCCTCGAGGCGAACGGTGCGATCCAGGGCCAGGTAGCGGACCCGGTTCCAGATCTGGTTCCCGACGATACGACGGCGCGGTACCGTCCGGTCGTGGCCATCCTTGACGAGGACGTCGTCCGTGTGCGGGCCGCCACAGACATCGTGGCGCTCATCAGTGAACACGCCGCGCTCAAGAAGCAGGGCACGCGCTGGGTGGGCCTGTGCCCCTTCCACCAGGAGAAGACGCCGTCGTTCAGTGTCAATGCCGAGATGGGCGTCTTCCACTGCTTCGGGTGCCAACAATCGGGCGACGCCATCACATTCGTCCGCGAGATCGACCACGTCGATTTCGTCGAAGCCGTCCGACGCCTGGCCGAACGTAGCGGCATCACCATCACCGAGGACCCCACCGCCACCGCCGATCGTCAACGACGGGCCCCGCTGCACGACGCCATGGAGAAGGCCGTCGACTTCTATCACGAGCGACTCCTGTCGGCGTCGGACGCGGGGCCGGCGCGCGACTACCTCCGGTCGCGCGGCTATGACGGGGAGATCGTCCGGAAATTCCGTCTGGGATGGGCTCCCGATGATTGGGATGTCCTGGCCAAGCACCTGAAGGTCTCGGACAAGGTCCTCGCCGATTCCGGCCTCGGATTCGTCAACCGACGAGGCCGTGCCCAAGATGCGTTCCGAGCACGCGTCGTCTTCCCCATCTTCGACACGTCGGGCAAACCCATCGCCCTGGGAGGGCGCATCCTGCCCGCGCCCGTCGGCGACCCGGGTGCGACGACGGGACCGGTAGGGCCCAAGTACAAGAACTCACAAGACGGCCCGATCTACTCCAAGCGCCGCACCCTGTACGGGCTCAATTGGGCCAAGCATGATGTGATCGAGAACGGCGAGGTCATCGTGTGTGAGGGGTACACCGATGTCATCGCCTTCTTCGTGGCCGGGATGCCGCGTGCGGTGGCCACGTGCGGCACCGCCCTCGGTGAGGAGCACTTCCGGCTCCTGCGGAACTTCGCCCGGCGCGTCGTACTCGCCTACGACGCCGACGCGGCGGGCCAAGAGGGTGCGGGACGGGTCTACGAATGGGAACGTCATCACGAGGTCGACGTGGCCGTGGCCGCCCTGCCACCGGGCGCGGACCCGGCCGACCTGGCTCGCACCAATCCCGAGGCCCTGCGCGCCGCCATCGCCCAGGCCCAACCCTTCCTCGCCTTCCGGGTGGACCGGGTGCTCCAGGCCGCCGATCTGCGTTCGGCCGAGGGGCGGGCCAAAGCCGCGGAAGCGGCGCTGGCCGTGATCGCCGAGCATCCCAACGAGCTCGTGCGCGACCAGTACCTCATGCTCGTCGCAGATCGTTGCCGACTCGAACCCGATGCCCTGCGGGCGCTGGCGGGCCGAGTGGCGGACCGGGCCCGGACCGCACCAGGGGAGACCAAGGGCTCGCGACCCCGACGTGGAGAGGCCGACGGGTCGAGACGAGGCGCCTCCGAGGGGCGGTCCTCGTCCCCGGCTCCTCGACGGGGCGGTGCCGACATCTCCCGACCGGGCCTCGAAGCGCTGCGCCTGGCCGTCCACCGGCCCGAGCGGGTCTCAGACCGGTTGGAGGCTGTTCTATTTCCCGACGAGTTGCAGCGTGCGGCCTTCGAGGCCCTCACCGGGTCAGACGACCTCCACCACGCCGTCGAGACTGCCGAGGACCACGATCCTCGGGTGGCGAGCCTCCTCAGGCGTCTCGCAGTTGAGGAACCGGTCACCGATGCCGATGACGTGGTGGTGACTCTCGTGCGCAACGCCTCGCGCCGGGCCCTCGCCGTCGCCGAAGCCCAGGTCCGCCTGTCTCCGAACACGGTGGGCACGGTCGCGCCCGTCATCGCGCGAGTACGCCATGACCTCGATGAACTTGACGACTCCGATCGGTGCCTCGCAGCCGCGGACCGGTTGCTAGCCTGGCTCGTCGGAAGGGACGACACGAATGAGTGAGGTTCACCAGCCGGCCGGATCGCTCCGTCCACCTCCCGAAGGTGTGGCGGTCGAAGGCTTCGAGACGTTGCTCTCGGTCGGTCGTCGGCGCGGGTACCTCACCCAGGACGATCTCATCCTCGTGCTCCAAGCGGTGGAGCTCACACACGACGTCATCGAAGACGTGGTGGCGCGCGTCCGCGAAGAAGGCATCGAGTACGTCGAGCAGACGGGCAACGGCGCCGCGCCGGTCGTGCTCGAAGAAGCGGTGGCCGAAGCGGTCGCAGAAGTCGTGGCCGAAGAAGTCGTCGAGGGACTCCCGTCCAACCTCACCGTCGTGCCCATCGTCGACCCCTCCGACGTGGATGACACCGGCGACGACGGCCCCCTCCAGCGGCTGAAGCGGCGCGCCTTCAAGCGCGAGCCCGTCGACGAGGTCATGGACCGTCAGACGCCGCGCCCCGGACGCGGTCGGATCGCCTCGTACACCTCTCCCGATCATGGTGGGGGCACCGCCGCCGACCCCGTCCACACGTATCTGAAGGAGATCGGCAAGGTCCCCTTGCTCACCGGTGAGCTCGAGGTGGAGCTGGCCAAGCGGATCGAGGCCGGGACCGAGGCCGCTGACGAGCTCGCCCTGCGCGAGGCGGCGGCGGGGTCCCGGAAGATCCCTTCCGAGGAGCGCACCCGACTGCGGATGAAGGTCCGGAAGGGACAGCAGGCCAAAGAGGCGCTCATCGAGGCGAACCTCCGACTGGTGGTCTCGATCGCCAAGCGGTACCGGAACCGGGGCCTGGCCTTCCTCGACCTCATCCAGGAAGGCAACCTCGGCCTGATGCGGGCCGTCGAGAAGTTCGACTACACCAAAGGCTTCAAGTTCTCGACCTACGCCACGTGGTGGATCCGCCAAGCCATCACCCGGGCGCTCGCGGATCAGGGTCGCACCATCCGCATCCCCGTCCACATGGTCGAGACCATCAACAAGGTGGTCCGCGTCCAGCGCCAACTCCTCCAAGAGCTCGGCCGCGAGCCCACCGTTGAAGAGATCGCCGGTCGAGTGGAGTTCCCGATCGAGCGGGTGCGCGAGATCCAGCGGATCAATCAGGACACGGTGTCGCTCGAGCAGCCCATGGGTGACGAAGAGGACTTCAGCCTGTCGGATCTCATCGAAGACCAAGGCGCCGAAGTGCCCGACGATGCCGCCACCCGCTCGATGCTCCACGAGGCGGTTCGAGACGCGTTGGCTACGTTGCCCAAGCGCGAGCGCGAAGTGATGGAGCTGCGCTTCGGCTTGGAGGACGGTCGGGTGCGGACCCTCGAAGAGGTCGGCAAGGCCTTCGGTGTCACCCGCGAACGGATCCGTCAGATCGAGGCGAAGACGCTCGCCAAGCTCCGCCACCCCAATGCGGCCCAACCATTGCGCGATTTCCTCGACGAGGTCTGAGAAACGTCGCTGCTATCGTTCCCCCAACCGGCGCCCGACCATGTGGAGCCATTCCGGGGTAGCTCAACTGGCAGAGCAAGCGGCTGTTAACCGCTAGGTTGAGAGTTCGAGTCTCTCCCCCGGAGCAAGATGCGCACCAGCGCCTTCCAGAGTGCTGTCGGACAGAGACGGGGCCGTAGCTCAGTGGTCAGAGCAGGGAACTCATAATTCCTGGGTCGGAGGTTCGATCCCTCCCGGCCCCACGCGCGAACGTGTCGTTGCGGAGTCGAACTGACCACCGGCGACGACACGTGCTGTGACACCGATGGGAGGGTCATGAACATCGAAGAGTTCTACGAGGCCGACGAGCGTCGACGTCGTTCCGAGGAGATCGAACTCGGCACCGAATGGCACGACCGTGACGGTGTCCGTCACGAGGTGTCGTGGGTCGCCGACACCGGTGAGCTCTACGTCATGCGGGAGCCCGCGGCGCGCATCAGCGAGGACCCCTTCGGAGACGCATTTCAAGGGACGCTCCCCGTCGATGCCGTGACCGTGGCGGTGGTGGGGTGGATCCCCACTCGCGATGGCGTGGAAGCGGTCATGGTGGGGTGGCCCGACGCCATGGCAGGCACCGACAGCTTGGTGTGGTTGGCGGGCCGTCTGCGCGACGAGGCGGTGCCCAAGGCACCCCCCGCGAGCTGAACGCGACGCTCGGGCTCATGGACAGCTCCACGCGGGCGTTGCCCTTCGTCCTCACCGGGGCGTTGGCGCTGCTCCTCCTCGGTGGTATCGCACTGTCGTTGTGGAGCGCCCCGCCCTTCGTCGAACAGCAACTCCACGACGCGGCTCGCGCCACGATGTCGGCGTCGAGCTTCGCTCTCAAAGACACCAACTCGGTCAGCCTGCTCCACTCGACGGCGCAGTCGCCGGGCAACGGCCAAACGGTCGGCAGTGTGGTGTTCCTGGTCCTGTACCAGGCCCCTGCGTCGGTGCAGGAGACCGAGGTGGAGCCGAACGGGGCCACCGCCTCGGTGATCCTCATCGGTGACCGGCGCTTCCGGAAGTCCGGGTCGTCGTGGATCGAGCTGCCTCCGAGCGCCGGTCTCGGCGCCCGAGCCGTCGCCACGATCACAGCCCCGTTGCAAGGGGCGATCGACGCCACCCACGTCACCCGCCAGGGAGACCGCTACTCGTTCTTGCCCAGGGACCTGGACACGCTCCTGACCACGGCCCTCGGTGTCGACCCCTCTCGATTGTCCTCCCCACACCTGACCGCCGTGGTGCGCGGGGGGACGCTCACCCGTGAGACGATCACCGCCATGGTCACCAACCAACGCCTCCAGGTGGACCTGGTCTTCTCCGCCATCGGCTCGGCACCCCCGGTGATCGCCCCCCGATCAGCGTCGGTGGCGACGCCCCCGGTGAGCGGCCCGACGCCGCACTGAGGATCTGACGCCGCCGCTGAGATCTGCCCCGGGACCGGCCCCGAGGAGCCCAGGACCAGGGGCGGTCCGAGGAGGTCCGGCTGTCGGACCCCGGGGCGGGTGGATAGCATCGGGGGAACAGGTGTCACTTTGAGGAGGGGACGTGAAGGCCTACGACCGGCTGTTCATCGGTGGTGAATGGGTGACCCCCGCGGGGACCGGCACCATCGACGTGATCAACCCGACGACCGAGGAAGTCGTCGGCCGAGTTCCCGACTCCACCACGGCGGATGTCGACAAGGCGGTGGCCCTGGCGCGCGACGCGTTCGACAACGGCCCCTGGCCGCGCATGACCCCGGTCGAGCGGGCCGAGATCCTCACCAAGGTGTCCCAAGCCATTCAGGCTGACATGCAGGGCTTCGCCGAGCTCATCACCATGGAGATGGGATCTCCCGTGGCGTGGGGCACCATGGCGCAGGTCTTCGCACCCACGATGATCCTCGACTACTACGCCGGGCTGGCTTCGACCTTCCAGTTCGACGAGGTCCGCCAGGGACTGATGGGCGAAGTGCTTGTGGCCAAGGAGCCTGTCGGCGTGGTGGGGGCGATCAGCCCCTGGAACGTGCCGATGTTCATCGCCGCGGCGAAGCTCGCCCCCGCCCTCGTGGCGGGGTGCACGGTCGTGTTCAAGCCCGCGCCCGAGACGCCGCTCGACGCCTTCCGCCTGGCCGAGGTATTCGAGTCCGTCGGCCTACCCAAGGGCGTCCTCAGTGTGCTTCCCGCCGGCCGCGAGGTCGGTGAGCACCTGGTCCGTCACCCCGGGGTCAACAAGGTCTCGTTCACCGGTTCGACCGTGGCAGGCAAGAAGATCGGTGGCATCTGTGGCGAGCAGCTCAAGCGCTTCAGCCTCGAGCTCGGTGGGAAGTCGGCGGCTGTGCTCCTCGACGACGTCAACCTCGCCGAGGCCCTGCCCATGCTGCTCCCCAACGCCCTCATGAACAACGGTGAGGCCTGTATCGCCCAGACTCGGATCCTGGCCCCGCGCGACCGTTACCAGGAGGTCGTCGACGCCCTGGTCGAGTCGGTGTCGGCCATGAAGGTCGGCGACCCGCTCGACCCCACCGTCGAAGTGGGCCCCCTCGTCGCCGAGCGCCAGCGCGACCGGGTCGAGGGCTACATCAAGCTCGGCCAGGAAGAAGGCGCCAAGGTGGCTCTGGGCGGCGGCCGTCCGGCGGGGATGGACAAGGGCTGGTTCGTCGAGCCCACCGTCTTCGTGAACGTCGACAACTCGATGCGCATCGCCCAGGAGGAGATCTTCGGCCCGGTGCTGGCGGTCATCCCCTACGACGGCGATGCCGAGGCCATGTCCATCGCCAACGACTCGAGCTACGGACTGTGTGGGTCGGTGTGGACGAACGACCCCGAGCGCGGCCTCAAGATGGCCCGGGGTGTCCGGACCGGGACCTACATGCTCAACAGCCCCATCCCCATCGACTTCTCGACGCCGTTCGGCGGCTACAAGGACTCGGGCATGGGCCGTGAGTTCGGGCCTGACGGCCTCGAGTTGTTCCTCGAGAAGAAGTCCATCAACCTGCCGGCGGGCTTCAGCCCCTCGGTCTGAGCCAGCCCACCGGGCGTCACCCGCCTGGTGTGATCATCGGGAATTCTGATCTGGACTGCTGATCGAGACATCTGAACGGTGTTCGTGTGCTGGGGCCTTCGGGCCCCGGTGCCGCGTCCAGGGTGCGGCATCCCCGGCACCGCGTCCCCGGTGCTGTGCGTCAGCCTTGGGGGGCGGTGACCCCCATCTTCGGGGGACTCGTCGGCCACGTTGGGGTCAGAGCCCGGTAGGGGGTGGGCGCGTGGCCGGTGTCCCAGCGGTGGGCGGTGGCGTCGGGGTCAGGCCGGTGTCGGAGTCCGCCGCCGCGCACTGCTCACCCAGTGCGTGGACGAGCAGGGACTCGGGCAGGTGTTCGCTCTCGGCCAGGGTGGCCATCAGGGCCTGGTACTGCCCGGCCTCGCCTGCTGCGATCGAGGCGATGGGGAGGGCTTCACGGAGCTCGGTCACAGCTTGGGACTGCTGAGCCGCCGCCTTCTGCGGGGTGGGGGCGTGCAGGGAGGCTTTGTACAAGGTGATGGACCGCTCGACGTGCCGGCAGGCCTGGCGGGCCAGTTCGGTCCCGTTGTGACTGGCGCAGTCGGCCAGGCCGAGCCCGAGCACCGCCATCGTGCACAGCGCCAACCAGGCGCGCCCGGCGCGGAGTAGTCCATTCCGGTCCCTGCGACGTAAGCCCCGCCGCGTGGAGCGGCGACAGATCATCCGTCGAGCCAACCCGGGGCGGCGTCGAGCAGGTACCGGCTGACCGCCAGGCAGCGGTCGAAGACCTCACACAAGAGCTCCTCGCCGCCGAGGACCCGGGCCAGAGAGACCGGGTAGCGGGCCACGATCGACAACCGTCGCTCGGGCGCGTCGGTCGCCGAGGCGAAGGAGTCGATGGCCGACACCTCGAGAGGGAGGTCGATCCCGCCCACCCCGGCCAGGTCGATGGCCAATCGCAGGAGGTCCGGTCCATGGGGGAGCGGGGGGAGCCCCCAGGTGAAGGTCAGGGGGAAGTGGTACTCGTCGGGGGGCTCGGCGTCCTCGGGGAGGTCCACGACGGCGTCCTCGAACGACAACAACGTCCGGGGGTCGACCTCGAGGGCCAGGTGGAGGTCGAGGGGCCCACCGCATCCCTCTTCGGGGTGCAGGTCCACCTCCCAGGTCTGGCGCAACGAGTACGTCTCGACGAAATGGCGCTCGTCGTGCACGTGGAAGCCGTGGTGGTCCGAGTGGTCCTTCAGGTCGGCGACATAGCCCGCGACGTCGATGACGGCCACAGTGACCAGAGCCTACCGGCTCTGCCGCGGCGTCCCGTCGGGGTGACCGGGTGCCGGTAGGGTCCCCGAGGTGGACGACGACCAGCTCCTGGCGCTGTGCCACCGGGCGGTCGACGCCGTGCCGGTGGCTCTTGCACCTGTCGAGGACTGGCGGCCGCGCGGCGAGCGGCCCGGGCAGTACGCCATCGACCTGCTCGCGGACCGAGCCGTCCTCGAGGTTCTCGGGGAGGCGGGGATCGGGGTGGTCTCCGAGGAGAGCGGCGTCCACCGCCCGGACTCGCCACTGGTGGCGGTCATCGATCCCGTGGACGGGTCCACGAACGCGTCCCGGGGAATCCCGTGGTACGCGTCGAGCATCGCCGTGCTCGACGACGACGGGCCCCGCGTGGCGGTCGTCGCCAACCTCGCCAACGGGTCCCGGTATCACGCCGTACGCGGGGGAGGGGCGTGGCGCGGGACGACTCGGATCGCCCCCTCGGGATGTGGAGCGCTGCGTGAGGGCATCGTGGCGATCTCGGGGATGCCCAACCGCCACCTCGGGTGGGCTCAGTTTCGGGCTTTCGGCGCGGCGGCGCTGGAGCTCTGTGCGGTGGCCGACGGCACCCTCGACGCCTTTGTGGTCGGGACCCACGCCGCGCTGGCGCCGTGGGACTACTTGGGGGCGATGCTTGTCTGCCAGGAAGCCGGGGCGGTCATCGGTGAGCTCCAAGGTCGCGAGCTCGTGACCCGGGACCACAGCGCCCGTCGGGCGGTCGTGGCGGCGGCAACGACGAGTCTCCTCGAAGAGCTCCACAAGGCCGCCACGTCGGGTACTTCGCCTGCCCCGTCGTGATGGCCAGTCGACGCCGGATCCGCCGCCAAGGTTCGCCGCGCCCGGTCCGCTTGCCCCACTACCGGGCCGACGGCCAGCCCAAGACCCGCTTCGCGTCCGAGCAGGATGCGAATCGTGCCGCCTTCAGCAGCCGTCTCGACCTCGGCGTCGACCTGGCTGTCTATGCCTGCGACATCTGCGGAGGTTGGCACCTGGGCAACAGCCCCGAACGGTGAACTCGACCACTAAGTCCCGGAGACCGGTGCCCGGGCCACGAGCGCCCAGACGCGGTGGGGTATCGCCAGCGGTTCGCCCGGGAAGTCCTCCCGGAGAAGAGCGGCGAGCTCGGCGTCGAAGTTGGCGACGGCGTCGGGAGGAAGGGAGGCGGCCACCCCGGCACTGGCGCGAATGCGCCCGCGCCACGCCTCGTGGCTGTAGGAGACGTCCACGTCGAAGGAGAACGTCTCGAGCCCTGTGAACCCCACTTCGGCCACGTCGAGGGTCCACAGCGGGTACATGCCCAACCCGCCGGCGAGAGGCCACTCGGGATTGTGCTCGAGGATGAGTACCTCGGTGGCGGCCACGACGTTTCCCGGCAAGGGGAGCCAGTCGAAATGACAGATGACCAGGGCACCGTCGGGTACCAGGACCCGGAGACACTCGGCAGCAGCAGCCGGACGATCGAACCAGTGCCAACACTGACCGGCGGTGACGACGTCGAAGGCATCGTCGGGCGAATCGATGTCCTCGGCCCGGCCCACGCCAAAGTCGACGTGGACGCCCTCGCTCGCCGCGAGCCTACGAGCTTCGAGAAGAAGGGGCTCGGAGGGGTCGATCCCCACCACCGAGGCCCCTCGCCTTGCGAACCCACGGGCCAGGGTGCCCGTGCCGGTGCCGAGGTCAAGGAGGCGTTGTCCCGAGCGGCCGATGCCCATCGTCGCCAGTCGGACGAAGAGCTCTGTCGGAAACCCGGCCCGGTGCGCGGCGTAGTCCTTTGCCGTCTTTCCGAATTCGACCCCCACGGACCCGAGTCTCGCGTGGATCGACCCCGGCGCCGTTCCGACGCGCCGTCCTCGGCGAGTCGGAGCATGACAACGCCACCATCATGACAACGCCGCCATATGGTGAACGCTTGAATCCATACGGCGCCAAGGAGGGTGTTTCCCATGACAGACCCCAAGGCGAGTCGCCCGCACATGCCCGGCTACGGCATCGCCGGCCCTGACGAGGGGCGAGGCCTGTTGCCCTGGACGTGGGCCGAGGAGCGCCTCGTGCGATCCCACGATTACTGGTTAGCGACGGTGCACCCGGACGGCGCTCCCCACGTCATGCCCGTGTGGGGAGTGTGGGAGCACCACGCCGCTTGGTTCAGCTCCAGTCCCCAGGCGCGAAAGGCGAGAAACATCTCGGCAGATCCGCGGGCGGTGATCTCGACGGACAACCCCCTGCAGCCCGTGGTCGTGGAAGGAGTGGTGCAGCGTGTGGGGGACGATCACGACATCGAGCGGTTTACGACATGGGTGAACTCCAAGTACAGCGCAGATATCGCGGTCGCCTTTTTCGCCGAGAATGCGTGCTTCCGGCTCGAGCCGCGCCGGGTCTTCAGTCTTGACGAATCTGACTTCACCGGTTCACCCACGCGCTGGCTCTTCGGGGAGGGTGATCTGTCAGGGGGAGCGACTCCTGGATGACCTCGCCGTCTTGGCGATCATCACGTGGCACGGTGAGCGATGCGCCACACTGTTGGGAACCGACCCAATAAGCCGCCGGGCGCCTTTCATGCCTCTGGATCCCACCACGATGAGGTCGGCGTCGACCGATTCCGCCACGCTGATCAACACGTCGGCGGGAGCGCCAGGAACGGCGTGTGTCGTCACCGGGATGGGCGCTACCCGCTTGGACACCTCGGTCAGCAGCTCTTCGCATGCGCTTCGCACCTCGAAAGCAGTGAAGCCGGGGTCGGGTACGGCAACAACGCCGGTATGGGCCACGGCAACCGATGTGGCTGGGTCCCTATATGCCGAGACCAAATGGAGGCTCGCTGCGCAACGCTGGGCGAGGTCGACCGCAAGCGCTACGGCCCCCGTCGCGGTGTCCGAGCCGTCAGTTCCCACAACGATCTCGCTAAACATCAAAGCTCCCTCCGACGGTCGAGTACGGCGTCGCAATAGTGACATCAACGCGTGAGACGCGCGTCCTTTCGAACCTCTTCGCCCGCACGGGCGATCCGATTGGAAGGTTCGATGAGCGCGGTACGATTGGCCCGGGACGGGCGCTTAGCTCAGCTGGTAGAGCAGCTGGCTTACAACCAGCAGGTCGGGGGTTCGAGTCCCTCAGCGCCCACTCGAAAACTTCCTGGCCAGACCCGTGGGTGCGATTTCACACCCGCTCTCGTGCCCAACAGAAAACCCAACATCCGAGCGGGGAGCACGGTTCGTGGGGTGGCCCGAACTCGAACTCGGCTGCGATGTCGATCAGCTCGCCCTTTTCACCCGGATGTCGACGTGGAGCCCGGCGGCGCCGAGCATGTTGACGAGGCTGTCGATACTGAACAGGTCGACCTTGCCTCGCGTGAGGTCGGAGATCCGCGGCTGCGTCACCCCGAGCCGCTTGGCGGCCTCCGACTGGGTCATGCCTGACGCGGTGATGTAACCCACGAGCTTGCGCATGAGGGCGGCTCGGATCTTCAGGTTCTCGGCCGTCGCCGGATCCTCTCCGAGTGCCTCCCAGACGCTCTTGTATTGCTTGGTTGTCACTTGTGTCCCTTCCCTCTCGCAATCTTCATCATCTGCTGATACCGGCGCTTTCCGAGGGCAAGCGCGGCCTGCGGAGTCTGCTGGGTCTTCTTCTGGAAGCAGTGCAGCACATACACCTCTTTCCCGACGCTCGCAACGAAGAACACCCGAAACGCTCCACTTGACTCACGCACGCGGATCTCCTGGCACCCCGGCCCGACCGACGGCATGGGTTTGCAGTCGTGTGGGGCGTCCCCCATCTGCACCAGGTAGAGCTGGTAGCCGGCTCGGTGGCGTGCCACCGTAGGAAAGGCACGAAGTTCCTCGTCAGAGCCCCCTATGAAGGTGACTGGCTTCACCGTGCAGAGTATACAAGACTTTGTATCGATGCAACTACAGACCTGGGTCTCCAAGGCGGGCGTCGGACCTCGGGAGCGGGCATGATGGTGGTCCTGTTCGACACCACCTGTCACCCTTCGCGAAGAGACTGGACCGCCCACCGCGTCGACCACTCACGGTGTCGGTTGCACCATCGGCGACAGACTGAGATCGCCTCACCGGTACACCGCTACTACGACCCAGTGACGGAGCAGTTCGTCAGCGTCGATCCTCTTGTGGACGCAACAGGGACTCCATATGCGTACGCTGGTGGAGACCCAGTAAACGGAGCCGATCCGAGTGGGTTGGCCAAATGTGGGTGGAATCCGTTTTGTTACGTCGGTAGCGGAGTGATCAAGGCGACGCACTGGGTGTGCGCTCAGGATCCAGCCGCAGTCATTTGTCCGAACTCTGCCGCCTATCAGCCTCACAGCATCTTTCCATCAACCTCTCCGTCGTGTACCGCGAGAGGTGTTATCGGATCGGCGCGTCCCAACTTCAATGACCCTGCAGAGTCACCCGGCGAAGGATGGGAGTGGCGAGGAACTGGGTTACCGGGATCAAGCAAGGGGAGTTGGTACAACCCGAGCACTGATCAGAGTCTTCACCCGGATCTTGAACACCCTGGGCCGATCGGACCGCACTACGACTACAAGGTCCTGACACTGACGGAAAATCAATACGAATCCGCCCGGGTGAGGCAGTCCCTGAGTTGCCATCAGTGTCAGAGGTACCTCCGATCGATGTCCGTGGCCATGAGAAAGTCC
>Ga0307372_10008799_pt1 | contig 14111 bp, 13 predicted proteins | sample OX1MG_FD_202533 | JGI IMG/M metagenome (GOLD analysis project Ga0307372, IMG submission 202533) | Soil microbial communities from Risofladan, Vaasa, Finland - OX-1 | ecosystem: Environmental > Terrestrial > Soil > Coastal area > Acid sulfate soil | place: Finland: Risofladan, Vaasa | collected...
AGCAGGTGCTCAACGAAAAGCTCGGCCTCGACCCCGCCGACATCCAGTACATCGACGGCGACACCGACCGCGTCGCCTTCGGCATCGGCACCAACGGCTCGCGCTCGACCGTGATCGGCGGCTCGGCTTTATGGATGGCGGCCGACAAGATCATCGCCAAGGCGAAGAAGATCGCCGCCCACCTGATGGAGGCGGCCGAGGCCGACATCGAGTTCGCCATCGGCGATAACGGCGGCACTTTCACGGTCGCCGGCACCGATCGGCAGATCACCCTGACCGACACGGCCAAGGCCGCCTTCCGCGCCGGCAACCTGCCGCCCGGCCTCGAAGGCGGGCTCTACGAGACCGGCACCTTCGCGCCCCTCGACTTCACCTATCCCAACGGCAGCCATGTCTGCGAGGTTGAGATCGACGCCGAAACGGGCGCCCTCGACATCGTCAACTATGTCGTCGTCGACGATGTCGGCACCGTCGTCAACCCCGTGGGGCTCAAGGGCCAGATCCTCGGCGGCGTCATGCAGGGGCTGGGGCAGGCGGTGATGGAGCAGGTCGTCTATGACCGCGAGTCCGGCCAGATGCTGACCGGCAGCTTTATGGATTACGCGATGCCGCGCGCGGCGGACCTGCCGCAGATCTCGATCGCCTCCAACCCGGTGCCGACCAAGCGCAATCCCTTGGGCGCCAAGGGCGCCGGCGAAGCCGGCACGGTCGGCGCGCTGCCCGCCATCGTCAACGCCGTGATGGACGCCCTCACCCCCATCGGCGTCAAGACCATCGACATGCCCGCCACCAGCGACCGCATCTGGCGCGCGATGCGGACGGCGCGCCGTTCCTAAATTCGAGCATCGCAGGCATGTCGGAGCGCTGTAGGCGCACGCGGCCTCTGGAAAGCCCATGTCGGCTCTTTAACTCGTATTGAGGTTTGGAACGGTCCTTGAATGGCGGTGTCTCTTTACAAATCCTATGTTAGGATTTTCGCGATGCCACGTTCCCGCCCAGATGACCTTCCCGACTTCCGGTTCCCTCCGGTCGTCGAGGTGTACCTATCTATCCAGTTCGAGCCGATCGTCGGGTTTGATGCTGCGGTGATGAGTACGTGCTGCTCCGAGTTTGCCGCTAACTTCCCTAAGATCCGATATCAACAGCTACTCGCCCATGAGCTTGAGGCCTTTAGCGCCTCGCCGCCAGCAGCGCCGGCCTTCCAGTTCCAGATTGGCGGTTCGCCCGATATCAGTGTGCGCTTGGCGCTAACGAGCGCCGATGGCGCACGGCTGCTGCAAATCCAGTCGGATCGGCTTGTACACAATTGGCGACGCCAAGGAAGCGAGACCAATTACCCCCGCTACGAGTCGATTCGCGAGGCGTTCGAGGGCCACGCCAGAACTTTTTGGGGACTGGTGGCCCGGGCAGGCTTGGCTGATCCGGTGATCGACCAGTGTGAAATCAGTTATATCAATCGTATTGAGGTGCCGGCGGATAGTGGGGGGTATGCGGGAGCTGACCGCGTGTTTTCGCAATTGCGGTCCACAGATGGGCGTGGTTCCCTTCCGAGGCTAGAGGATCTCGGGTTTCGGGCGAGATATGTTGTCGAAGATGCGGACCATCGGCCAATCGGCCGACTTCATACGCTGGCGCAGCCTGAATTCGACCACAGCGGTGCTGCACCGCCAGCCTTTCGGTTCAACCTGATGACTCGCGGTCGCCCGCCCGCGCCCACGCTCGACGGTTCCCTGAATTTTTTTGATCTGGGTCGGCGCACCATTGTCCGCGCGTTCGCCGCGCTGACGATGCCCGAAATGCACCAGGTATGGGGACGCACCGATGTTGCTTGATGCCTCATTTGACGGCCCAGCGAGGGTCGATTATTTCGCACTGCATCGGGCGTTTGAGCGACCGGCCTACACCGAGTCGGCGCCGCCGGCTGATCCGGCAATGACGTTTGCGTTGCAGACGGCGCCGACATGGTGCGGCGAAGCAGAAAAGCGCCTGGCCTGGATCTTGTCGTTGCCGGAAAACTGGGACGGCAAAGGTGCCCGGCGAGTCGAGCATGAGACAGTTCGCCGCGCGTGGTCTTTTCTGCGCTCGATCATGCCAACTAATGCGGCGGCACCGGACATCGGCCCGACCAAGGACGGCCAACTGCTACTTGAGTGGCACCGCCAGTTGGCTGATTTGGAAATCAGGATGCGCGCTACGGGTGAGTTTGAGGTGGCCTTCGAGGATATCCGCGAACCTGAACGAAGCTGGGATGACGTGGTCACCGTCGATATCGAGCGTGTTATCAATGCCGTACGCGAGATTTCCGAGTGCGCCTGATCTGGTCCGACATTGCCCTTCACCGACGATCCCGCGATAGCGAATGCTGAGATCCTTCTCCGCCGCATCCCATATCCGGCAGAGATCACACCCGATCCAAAGGCCAAACTGGGCATCCGACCCCGGTCATCAGCGTTTGATCCCAACGCTGACGGGTCGCCGATGTCGGTGCAGCGACTGTTGATCCTGAATGGGCTCGGCCTGAACCCCATCGACGTGATGCTGGCGGAATTCCCCGAATGGGGGATTGTTTCGTTTACCGCGGAATTGATCAGAGGATTTGGGAAAGGAGTGGCGTCGGATGCCACCGATGAAGATGGTCCCGCGCATGCTATCATAGAGGATCTGACCAACGGTCAGAAGCGACAAATCGCCAAGGCCTGCGATTGGCTAGTACTCCCGGCCGGTTTTAATCCGACGCGGGAAGCGCAGCGATGATGAAAAAGGCTCCTGCTTCAGCCTCCAGCCCGAATAACAATCAATAACGCTAACGGTCGGCTACGCGCGTCGGCGCGGGGGCGGGGGTGCAATCCGGGCATTGGCAAAGCGCTTGCCAAACGCGTTAGACTGGCGTCAGCGAAGCCACACCCGAAGGGAGCCCGCCATGCATTACCGGCGCATTTCGGCCGATTGCCATCTCGACATGCCGTGCATGCCGCCCGAGTTGTTCGTCGAGAACGCTAGGGCCGAGTTGAAGGACCGCATGCCCTATGTCGAGGACGGGCCGGATGGGCCGCATTGGGTCGCCAGGAACGGCGCCGATTTTGGCCTCGTCAACGGGGTCGGGCCGGGCGGCGCCAAGCTCGTTCCCGGGCAGAATGTGCGGGTCGACATCATGGCCGCGCACGGCCTCTATTCCGACGCCCAGAAGGGCAAGTTCCGCTGCCGCGACCCGCATCTGCGCCTCAAGGACATGGAGGAGGACGGGGTTGACGCCGAAGTCATCTACGGCGTGCTCGGCACCGCGTCAAAGCTCAACGACATGGAAGCTTCCAACGAGGTGCTGCGCATCTACAACGATTGGCTGAAGGAATTCTGCAGCCATTACCCCGACCGCCACATTGGCCTCGCCTGCCTGCCTTATGGCGACATCGACGCGGCGGTCAAGGAGGTCCATCGCGTCGCCAAGATGGGGCTGCGCGGGCTCGAGCTGTCGTGTTCGTGGGACATGGAGCCGATGTGGCACCCGGATTGGGAGCCGGTATGGAATGCGGTCGAGGCGGTGGATTTGCCATTGCATTTCCACACCTTCCCGACGACCCCGCCGCGCGCCCGCGAGTTGACGGGTCAGGTGCGGCGCGCCGCGATGTTCACCGGCGTCTCGGCGTTTCAGATGGGCCTCGTCCACATCATGGCCGGAATGATGGGCGCCGGCGTTTTCGAGCGCCATCCCAACCTGCGCATCGGCTTTGGCGAATCTGGCGTCGGCTGGATTCCCTATGCGCTGCACCGCATGGATTTCGAGTTCGAGGACCGCTTCCGCGACCTGATGAAGCTGAAGCCCAGCGAATACTGGCGCCGCCAATGCCGCGCGACGTTCCAGTTCGACCCGATCGGGGCCAAGCTGGTCGATGATATCGGGGCCGAGACCATCATGTGGGGTTCCGACTATCCGCATACCGACGGCATCTGGCCGGAATCGACCAAGTACATCGACGAGCAGTTCGCCGGACTGTCGCCCGAGGTGATCCACAAGATCACCTGCGAGAACGCCGCCAAGTTCTACCGGCTGTCGAACTAGGCTCGCCGACGTAGCCCTCTCCCGCCATCGCGCGGCGAGAGGGCCGGCCGCCGCCGTGCTTGAGCCGCACCCGGCTCGACCGGGCCGCAACGGGCTAATATATATTGGTCGCGGCATCGGTCGGGACCGGCAGCGGAGTGGCGCAGATGAAATTCGGATTGTTCGGCGGCGCGCGGGCGCGCGGCGGCCCGGCCGGCGACAGCGAGGGCTACCACGATTTCATCAAATACATCGTGGCGGCGGAGGAACTCGGCTTTTCCAGCGTGTTCCTGGTCGAGCATCACTTCACCGGCTTCGGCCAGGTCTCGGCCTCGCTCAACCTGCTCTCCTATCTGGCGGCCCGCACCGAGACGATCCGCCTCGGCACCGCGGTCGTCGTGCTGCCGTGGCACAACCCGGTGCTGATCGCCGAAGAGGCGGCGACCCTCGATCTGTTGTCGAACGGGCGCCTCGATTTCGGCGTCGGCAAGGGCTACCGCCCCTATGAATTCTCCGGCTTCTGCGTGCCGCAGGACGAGGCGACGGCCCGGTTCGACGAGGCGATCGACGTGATCCGCCAAGCCTGGACCCACAAGGACCGCTTTTCCTATGACGGCAGGTGGTGGCACTACGACAACATCGTCGTCGAGCCGGCGCCAATCCAGCAGCCGCACCCGCCGTTCTGGATGGGCGCCGGCAGCCCGGAATCGATCCGCCGCGCGGCCCGCGAGGGCTATTGCCTGCTGCTCGATCAGATCGCCCCGATCGACGCGATCATCGACCGGGTGCGCGTCTTCCGCGAGGAATGCGAGAGGGTCGGCCGGCGCTACGACCCGACGATGGTCGGCGTCACCCGCGGGCTGCAGATCGTGCACAACGAGGAAGAACGCAAGCGCGCCATCCTGACCCGCCGCGAGGTCCTCAAAAACATCGGCGATCTGGCGCGCGGCCCCGGCGCCGAGCGCTACCACCACATCAAGGATGATCCCGACGCCTTCCAACTCGACGACGCGCCCTTGCTCGGCACGCCCGAGGAGATCATCGCGCAACTGAAGCGGCTGGAAGCCGGCGGCATCGAAAACGTGCTGTTCGCAGCACCGGGCGCCTCGGTCGCCGGCCTCAGGACCTTCGCCGAAGAAATCATGCCGGCCTTCGACGCGAAAAGCTCGATGGCCTTCGCCCAGGTGTAATACGCCGTCGTAACACCCCCACCGCCATCCCGGCGAAGGCCGGGACCCATCCTTCAAACACTCGGTCGCCGCAGGATGGGTCCCGGCCTTCGCCGGGATGGCGAACTTGTAGAAGCCGAGGTCAATGGAGGGAGGGATATCGCCATGATGCGCATCGCCGAAGCGCTTGAAGCCTTTCGGCCGCATCGCGGCGACGCGATCGTGGTGCCCGGCCGCGGCGGGCGTTATTGGACCGATCTGACCGACCAGCAGACCCTCGACGTGCCATTGGGCGACCCGGCGATGGGCGGCCATGCCGGGTTTGCGCTGGGCCTCGCCTTGGCCCGCCCCGAGCGCAAGCTCGTGCTGTTCGACAGCGAGGGCGACATCCTGATGAGCCTCGGCATGCTGGCGACGATCGCCGAGCAGGCGCCGGCCAATTTCTACCATTTCCTGTTGGACAACGAGGTCTACGCGACGACCGGCGGCCAGCCGGTGCCGAACGCCAAGAACATCGCCTACGACAGGCTGGCGCTCGCCGCCGGCTATCCGCGGGCGCATGCCTTTGACGCGGTCGACGATCTGGCGCGCGAGTTGCCGGCGATCCTCGGGCGGCCCGGCCCGGTCTTTGTCGCGCTCAAGGTGTATCCGGAAGTCGAGAACACGCCGATCGGCCGGCGGCAGCGCTGGCAGACCCGCTCGCGCGACCAGGTATTGGCCGATCTGCGCGGCGCGCTCGGGCCGGCGCGATGAATGGCAGCCCGGCGGCCGTCGACGCCGGCAGCTTTGACTATATCGTGACCGGCGCCGGCTCGGCCGGCTGCGCCATTGCGGCGCGCCTCAGCGAAAACGGCCGCCACCGCGTGCTGCTGCTCGAGGCCGGCCCCGAGGATCGCGCCTTCTGGCTCCATGTCCCGGCCGGCTACAGCCGGCTGTTCGCCAATCCGCGGCTCAACTGGATGTTCGAGAGCGAGCCCGAGCCCGAGCTCGAAGGCCGCACGATGTACCAGCCGCGCGGCAAGGTGTTGGGCGGCACCAGCTCGATCAACGGCATGGTCTACATGCGCGGCAACCCGGCCGATTACGATCTGTGGCGGCAGCGCGGCTGCACCGGCTGGGACTGGGACAGCGTACTGCCCTATTTCAGGAAGGCCGAGGACCAGGAACGCGGCCCCGACGCGGCGCACGGCGTCGGCGGCCCGCTGCGCGTCTCCGACCAGGCGGTGCACTGGGAATTGGGCGACCATTTCATCGCGGCCGCGCTCGAGGCGGGGCTCCCGGCCAACAACGATTTCAACGACGGCGAGCAGGAAGGCGCCGGCCCGTTCCAAAGCACCACCAACCGCAAGCGGCGCTGGAGCACCGCGACCGCCTATCTCAAGCCGGCGCGCGCCCGCCCCAATCTGGCGATCCGCACCGGCGCGCATGCGACGCGCCTCGTCATCGAGGACGGACGGGCGCGCGGCGTCGAGTTCCGCTGCGACGGTGTCACCAACATCGCGCGGGCGCGCGGCGAGATCGTCGTCTGCGGCGGCGTCTACGGCTCGCCGCAATTGTTGCAGCTTTCGGGATTGGGGCCGGGCGAGCTGCTGCGCCAATTCACCATTCCGGTGGTGCGCGATATGCCCGCGGTCGGTGCCGATTTGCAGGACCATTTCTATGTCCGCCTCGCGTTCCGCTGCACCGAGCGGCTGACCCTCAACGAAATCGCCAACAGCCCGGTGAAAAAGCTCCTCGCCGGGCTGCAATACGTGCTGTTCAAGACGGGACCGCTGACCAGCAACGGCATCTGCGCCGGCGGCTTCGCGCGCAGCGATCCGCGCCTCGAGCGGCCCGACATCCAGCTCAATTTCAGTGTCTGGAGCTTTGCCGAGCGCACCCAGCGCGGCGTTGTGCCGCATCCCTTTCCGGGCTTCACGATCAGCGCGGTGCATCTGCGGCCCGATGCACGCGGCAGCGTCATGCTGAAAAGTCCCGACCCGCTGGCGGCACCCGCGATCCGCTTCAACTTCCTGCGCACGTCCTATGACCTGCAGGCGTTGACCGCCGGCATGCGCCTGGCGCGCAAGATCACCCGGCAGCCGGCGCTCGCCCGGTATGTCGCCGAGGAGCTGGTGCCCGGCGCGCGGGTCGAGAGCGACGCCGATTTCGAGGCCGCGATCCGCAAGAATGCCGTGTCCAACCTGCACCCGGTCGGCACCTGCCGGATGGGGGCCGACGAGGCGGCGGTCGTCGATCCGCGGCTGCGCGTCAACGGCATCGCCGGATTGCGCGTCGTCGATGCCTCGGTGATGCCGAGCGTCCCGGCCGGCAATACCAACGCGCCAACGATCATGATCGCCGAAAAGGCCGCCGACATGATCCTCGCCGACGCCCACGCCGCCTAACCGGTTTCACCGGCGCCGGGCGCCGCGCTGCCGCTCCTCATACCTGCAGAAATCATGTATCGCGCTGTAAACCGACGGCGCGGATATTCGATAAATTCAATCTATATTCCGGCGCGGTTTACGTAAACTCAACATTCATTGATCAGAAATACGAGGCGTTTTCAGTCGGAAGGAACTATGGCATTGGCCATGCGCGGGATGCGAAGCGCTCTCGAAGGGTTGCCGATCCGCTACCAGCTGGTTGTGCTGGCCATCGCCACGGCGGGACTGGCGGTGCTGAGTTTGACGGCCGCGTTCATTGCATATCCGAGCTTTTTCGCCGACGGCCGGCTTCTGTCGGCCGTGATTGTCGCCGCGCTCGCGGCAGCCGCCGGGATCGGGCTGGCGACGCTGCTGCGGGGTTTCATCACCCGGCCGGTCGATCAACTGCGGCAGACGATTGTAGAACTGAAAGCCGCCACGCTGCGGGCCGAGACTACAAGCCGCGTCAAATCCGAATTCCTCGCCAATATGAGCCATGAGCTGCGCACGCCGCTCAACGCGATCATCGGCTTTTCCGATCTGATGCAGTCGCAAACTCTGGGCCCGGTCGGCAACCGGATCTACGTCGAGTATGCCGCCGACATCCATTTCAGCGGCACCCACCTGCTCGAAATCATCAACGATATCCTCGATGTGGTGCGGTACGAAGCCGGCAAAATGGAGCTGAAAGAAGAGCCCGTCGCGGTCGAACGGGCGATCGGCGAGGCGCTACGGCTGGTCGCGCCGCAATCGGCGCAGGGCGAGATTGGGCTCGTCTGGACGCCGCCGGAGCCGCCGCTGCCGCCGCTTTTGTGCGACCGGGTGCGGCTGCGCCAGATGTTACTCAACATCCTGTCGAACGCGATCAAGTTCACCATGCCCGGCGGCTCGGTCGAGATCAGGGCCGAGCTGGCCGAGGGTCTGACGCTGGCCATCACCGACACCGGCATCGGCATCGAGCCCGAGGACATCACCCGCATCATGACCCCGTTCGGCCAAGTCGGGTCGGTATATGCCAGCGCTCAGCGGGGCACAGGCCTCGGATTGACCCTGACCAAGGCGTTGATCGAGGCGCATGGCGGGCGCTTGAGCCTCGACAGCGTTGCCGGGGTCGGGACGACGGTGCGGCTCGCCTTCCCGGCCGCGCGGGTCATCCGGGCGCCGATCGACAGCGGCGAACCGCGCTGAAACGCCCCGGCCGTCCCGGCGCCGCGCCCGCGCCCCGCGCCCCGCGCCCCGCGCCCGGCGAGAGACGTGACGTCGGTTGGCAAGTTGCGCATCTTGGAGGTCTTGAACGGACGAGGGCCGCGCGATGAACATTAGCGACACCACCGCTGCCGCCGATACCGCGGCCTGAGCCCTCGCTCGATGCACGGTCTTCTGGGCGTCGCCGCCATTCTGCTGTTCGCCTGGGCGATCAGCGAGGATCGGTTTCGCGTGCCATGGCGGATTGTCGCGGTGGGGGTGCTGCTGCAATTTGCCCTGGCGCTGATCTTCCTCAAATTCCCGCCGGCCGGGACGGTGTTCCTGTTGCTCAACCGCGCGGTCGAGGCGTTGCAGAGCGCGACCGAGGCCGGCACCGGCTTCGTCTTCGGCTATCTCGGCGGCGGGCCGTTGCCGTTTGCCGAGACCAGGCCCGGCGCCGCCTTTGTCTTCGCCTTCCGCGCGCTGCCGCTGGTGCTGGTGATCAGCGCGCTGGCGACGCTGTTGTTTCACTGGGGCGTGTTGCAGCGCATCGTGCAGGGGTTCGCCTGGGTCTTGCGCCGCTCGGTCGGGGTTGGCGGGCCTTTGGGGCTGGGCGCCGCGGTGCATATTTTCGTCGGCCATATCGAGGCCCCGCTGTTGATCCGCCCCTATTTATTAAAGCTCGCGCGCGGTGAATTGTTCGCGCTGATGAGCTGCGGCATGGCCGGCATCGCCGGCACGGTGATGGTGCTCTATGCGACGCTGGTCGGCTCGGTCATCCCCAACGCGCTCGGCCACATCCTGATCGCGGCGGTGATCAGCACCCCGGCGGCGCTCGCCATCGCCGCGCTGATGGTGCCGTTCCAGCCGGACCCGTCGCCGGTGGCGCTGCTCGTGATGGAGGATCCGCCGGTCAGCGCGATGGACGCGGTCGCCAAGGGGACGCGCGACGGCATCGTCTTTCTCGCCAACATCATCGCGATGCTGGTCGTGATGATCGCGCTGGTCAGCCTCGTTAACAGCGCGCTCGCCCTGCTGCCGGACCTCGCCGGCGCGCCCGTAACGTTGCAGAGCCTGTTTGCCTACGTCTTCCGGCCGGTGATGTGGCTGATCGGCATCCCGGGGCCGCAGACCGCGGCGGCGGCGTCGTTGATGGGCACCAAAACCGTGCTCAACGAGTTTATCGCCTATGTCGATCTGGCGCATCTGCCGGCGGCAGCGCTGAGCCCGCGCTCGCGCCTCATCATGACCTATGCGCTGTGCGGCTTTGCCAATTTCGGCAGTCTCGGCATCCTGATCGGCGGCATGGGCGCGATGGTGCCCGAGCGCCGGCATGAGATCGTCGCGCTCGGCCTGCGCGCGATCCTGTCGGGCACGCTCGCCTCCTGCATGAGCGGCGCGGTCGTCGGGATGCTGCTGTAGGTTTGTTCAGCCGGTCGGCACGACGAGGCTCTGGCCCCGGGCGCGGATCTCGTCCGGCCAGCGGGCCGGGCGGCGGGCGTCGAGATCGAGGTTGACGCCGTATTGGCTGAGCCGGGCCACTTCCGTGCCGCTGTGCGGGTCGCGCATGCGATGGACGAGGCGCAGCGACGAATTGCCGAAATGCGCGATGCCGGTCTCGACCAGGTAAGGTTCGTCGATCGCCAAGGTGCCGGAGACGCGTAGTGCCAGCTCGAAGGTCGAGAAGCCGCGCCGGCCGGTTTCCATGTAGCCGGCGTCCATGCCGATCGCCGCCCCCACCTGAACGCAGGCATCGGTGAAGCGGTGCACCATCGCGGCGACGCTGAGGCGGCCGTCGGCGCTCAGATCGGTCGGCTTGACCCGGCCGCGCGCCGTCGGGATGAAGCCGGAAGTGCCGCTCGGCTCGGACCGCGCCTCCACCGTCGGCCCCTCCCACGCGCCAAGCCGTCCGGCGATCGCGAGGCGGCGTTCGGGCGACAGCGACCCGGGCGGCAGCTCCCAGCTCTCCTCGACCCAGGCGACGGTTTCGCCATTGGCCGAATCGATGAAGCGATGACCGAGACGCAGCCCGCCCTCGACGGCGAGCGCCGCGCTGTCGATGTGAAAGCTGCTGCCGGCGCGCAACTCGCGCATGAAGCGGACATCGAACCGGCGGGGAAATCGGCCGCCGCGCAGGAACTCGCGCAGCGCCAGGATTTCCGCCAGGTTGCGTTCGGCTTCGCCAAGCCGGTCGAAATAATAGGCGATCGTGAAATGCTCGGTGACGTCGCATTCCCAGGGCGGCACCGTGCCGCGATAGGTCTCGTCCCAGTTCTGCATGCTCGGTCCGTTCCGTTCAGGCTGCGCCGAGCGCCCGCCGCTCGGGGAAGAGGCCAAAAAGGCCAGCGCGCGAGGCCGGGCACACGCCGCGCTCGGTGATGAGCGCGGTGACGAGCCGCGCCGGGGTTACGTCGAAGGCGAAATTTGCCGCCGGGCTGCCCTCCGGCGTCAGCCGCACCTCGACCCGGCGGCCGGACGCGGTCCAACCGGCGATATGCGTCACTTCGCGCGGGTCGCGCCGTTCGATCGGGATCTTGCTGCCGTCCTCGATCTGCCAGTCGATCGTCGGCGAGGGCAGCGCGACGTAGAACGGCACGCCGTTATCCTGCGCCGCCAGCGCCTTCAGATAGGTGCCGATCTTGTTGGCGACATCGCCGCCCGCCGTCGTGCGGTCGGTGCCGACGAGGCACAGATCGACCTCGCCGCAGCGCATCAGATGGCCGCCGGCATTGTCGGCGATGACCGTATGCGGCACGCCGTGCTGGCCCAGTTCCCAGGCGGTCAGGCTCGCCCCCTGGTTGCGCGGCCGCGTCTCGTCGACCCAGACATGCAGCGCGAGTCCGGCATCATGGGCCCGGTAGATCGGCGCCAGCGCGGTGCCCCAATCGACGGTGGCAAGCCAGCCGGCATTGCAATGCGTCAGGATCTGCACCGGCCCCGGCCCGCGCTTGTTGCGGCCGGCCGCCGCGATCACGGCCGCTCCGTGCTCGCCGATCGCGCGGTTGATCGCGACATCCTCCTCGGCGAGCGCGCCGGCGCGCACCAGGGCCGCGGCCAGACGCCGCTCGGGCGGCAGTGCGGCGACCGCGCGGTGCACCGCGGCGAGCGCCCAGGCGAGGTTGACCGCGGTCGGCCGGGTCGCCGCGAGCGCCGCAACGGCTGCCTCGATGCCGCGGTCGGAGGGATCCTCGGCGATCGCCAGCGCCAGGCCATAAGCCGCCGCCGCGCCGATCAGCGGGGCGCCGCGCACCTGCATGTCGCGGATCGCCCGCACCGCATCGTCGAGCCGCGCGAGCCGCGCGACCACCAGTTCGTGCGGCAGCCGGGTCTGGTCGATGATCTCGACGACAGGCTCTTCGGCCCGCCCGCCGGCGGCGCGCCAGATCGTGCGCATCGGCCTGCCCGCGACATTCATCGCCGGCCCCCGAGGCGCCGTACCGGCCGATGCCGGGTCATGTTCGGTGCAGCACCCGCCCGGCCACCGCCGCGAGCCGCGCGACGAGCGCGCCGTCGCGGCGCTCGGGCGCGGTCACCACGGCGTGCTCGAGCGCATGCCGGCAGCCCTGCCGGCACGGCCCCGAATGCAGTGCCAACAGCGGCACGACGGCGCGAATCAGCGCCCGGGCGCGCTCGGCATTGGCCTGCAGCACCGAGAGGATCATGTCGACCGACACGGCGTCGTGGCCGGCATGCCAGCAATCGTAATCGGTCACCATCGCCACGGTCGCGTAGCATATCTCGGCTTCGCGGGCGAGCTTGGCCTCGGGCATGTTGGTCATGCCGATCACGGCGCAACCCCAGCTGCGGTACAGCTCGCTTTCCGCCAGGGTCGAGAATTGCGGCCCCTCCATGACGAGATAGGTGCCGCCGCGCTTGATGGCGATGCCGGTGCCCGGGGCCGCTGCGGCGATGGCGTCGCCGACCCGGCCGCAGACCGGCTGCGCCATCGACACATGGGCGACGCAGCCCGGCCCGAAAAAGCTCTTCTCGCGGGCAAAAGTCCGGTCGATGAACTGGTCGACAACGACAAAGTCGCCGGGCATCAGATCCTCGCGCAGGCTGCCGACTGCCGACAGCGACAGGATATCGGTGACGCCGCTGCGTTTCAGCGCATCGATATTGGCGCGGAAGTTGATGGAGGACGGCGGCAGCTCGTGGCCGCGCCCGTGCCGCGGCAGAAAGACGACCGGCTGCCCGCCGAGCTTGCCGAAGCACAATTCATCCGAGACCGCCCCGAACGGGCTCTCGACCCGACGCCATTCAATGCCGGTCAGCCCGTCGATCTGGTAGAGGCCGCTGCCGCCGATGATACCGATGACCGGGCTCGACATGACGCTCCCGCGACGCGGCCCGTGCGCCGCTTCGCTCCCCGCAATGAACCGCGCCCTAATGTGTCATTGCCGCGGCGCGCGACGCAATCCTCATTCAGTTCGGCTCAATCAGTGCCGGATGCGCGACCAGATCTTGCGCTTGGCGGCGTAGAACACGCCGGTCGTGACGATCAGGAACAGCATCACCTTGAGCCCCATGCGATGCCGCTCGTCGAGGTTGGGGTCCGATGCCCAGCTCAGAAACGTCGCGACATCGTGCGCCATCTGCGGCACCGTTGCCTTGGTGCCGTCGGCATATTTGACCTGGTCGGGGCTGAGCGGCGGCGGCATCTTGATATGCTGGCCCGGGAAAAACTTGTTGTAATAGGTCCCCGGAACCTCCTTGAAGCCGGCCGGCGGCTTGGTGAAGCCGTTGAGGATCGCATCGACGTAATCGGCGCCGCCGTCGCGCGCCGCGACGATCATCGACAGATCGGGCGGCAGCCCGCCATTGTTGGCCGCTCGCGCCGCCGCGTCGTTGGGGAACGTCGGGGGAATCGGATCGGACGGCCGGGCCGGGCGCTGAAACATCTCGCCCTGGTCGTTGGGGCCGTCCGTCACCTCATACTTGCCGGCGATGCCTTTGACCTGGTCCTCGGTGTAGCCGATCTGGGTCAAGTCGCGGAAATAGAGGTGCTTGACCGGGTGGCAGGCGGAGCAGACCTCCTTGTAGACCTGAAAGCCGCGCTGCAAGGCCGCCTCGTCATAGGTCCCGAAGATGCCGTCGAACGACCAGTGCTGCTGCGGCGGGGCAGGCGCCTCCTGGGCGCGCGCGGCGCCCGCGGCCGCCGCGATCATCGATACCGCCAGCAACAAGGCGGCGACAGGCTTGGCCATCTAGTGCGTCTCCGTCGATCCGGTTGTGCCAAGCACCGCGGCGCCGATGCTGAGCGGCAACGGCCGGGGCCGCTCGAACTTGCCGATCAGCGGCATCAGGATGAGG
>Ga0307372_10008800_pt1 | contig 14111 bp, 12 predicted proteins | sample OX1MG_FD_202533 | JGI IMG/M metagenome (GOLD analysis project Ga0307372, IMG submission 202533) | Soil microbial communities from Risofladan, Vaasa, Finland - OX-1 | ecosystem: Environmental > Terrestrial > Soil > Coastal area > Acid sulfate soil | place: Finland: Risofladan, Vaasa | collected...
TACCGCGCCGGAAGTATGACCGAACTTGTGCGATTCTACGTAAGTCCTGGCTGGACGAACGAAGAGTTGATCGTCTATGTCGCACGTGACATCGTCGCTGGTACGTCCCAGACTGAGGAGGACGAGGACCTCGTCATGGAGATAATCAGTCTATCCGACGTTGTTGAAAAAATTGCTAGTGGTGACGTTTCTGACTCGAAAACGGTCGTCGGACTGCTCGCCTGGCTTGGAATCAAGCTCCCACGCAGCTAAAGTACTAATCGGGTACCGATCCTAAGCGCGAAAACCACCGTTTCGTACTCGTGATACACTGTATTTACAAAGTGTACGTACACCTGCTATGATGTCCTCGGAATTTCCGGATTTGGCTTGTGCGCGGTGTGTCTAGAAGTCATGCAGCATCATGCCCGAACTGCGTAGTACTTTCAGGCCGCCCCGTTCGGCCACTTTCACCTATATGAGTGGTGCCACGTGACCACTAGAGTTACGGGTGTAGAAATTGAAGCGGTTCGAGCCGCCGGGGATGATGCGACAGGGGATTGTTCGTCAGATAAGATCGCGAATACGAAAGCGGGGGACGTAATGGAACGGCGACGACAAACAGCATTGGAAAAGCGCGTTCTGATTGTTGACGACCATCCCCTGTTTCGACAGGGACTTCGTCGTCTGATCAGTGATGGTGGGGCGTTCACGGTCGTTGCCGAAGCCGCGAACGGCCACGAGGCGATCCGAGAGGCCGATATTCATCGCCCTAATCTCGCGTTGATCGATGTTCAATTGCCCGGGATTACCGGACTAAATGTCGCGCGCATCCTCAAGAAGCAACATCCTTCAATGCAAGTCGTAATTTTGTCGATGCACATTGATGACGAGCGCCTTTTCGAAGCTGTTCGCGCAGGGGCCTCTGCTTTTCTCACGAAAGATATCGAAGCACAAGATCTTACAGACTCGCTTGAGCGCGTAATTCGCGGTGAGCAGATTATTAATACCGCAGTGTTGTCGCGCCCGGAGCTTGCCTGGCGCGTGCTGGCGGAGTTTCGCCAGTTGACCGGCGACAGCGAGGACGATCCGTCGGAGAGTATGTTGCCGAACGCGCCTCGTTTGCCACTTTCGGTTCGCGAGATTGAAGTTCTCGACTGCGTGGCTCAGGGCCTCTCCAACAAAGAGATTGCCGACGAACTTTTCATTACTGAGCAGACCGTCAAGAATCACATGACGTCGGTGCTGCGTAAACTCGATGTCAATGATCGGGTGCAAGCGGTGCTCTGTGCGGTGCGCAACGGCTGGATCTCGATTGGCCCGCCGCTCGTCGCTTAATCTGAATGCTGGTCTCCTTCCATCCCCACTGGACGTATCCGGAGTGCTTCGGCTCTCCGGATACGTCTTTAATCAGCAGAAATCTCGCGGAGCGCGATATCAGTGCGATACTGCCGATCGTCGAACGTCACCTGCTCGACTGCGTCATACGCCCGCGCTCGCGCCTCGGCGAACCCTTCGCCGCATGCACCGAGTGAGAGGACGCGTCCGCCGCTGGTCACGATACGGCCCGCGGCATCGCCTTTCGTTCCGGCATGAAAGGCGAGTACCTCAGGTGTGAGGTCGTTCAGCCCCCGGATTTCATGGCCACTGCGATAGGACTGCGGATAGCCTCCGGATGCAAGCACGACCGAGACACAGGTGCCACTGCGCCATCGCGGCTCGGCAACGGATTTGAGACATCCGTGAGCGCAGGCGTCCAGCAGTTCCGCAAGATCGCTGGACAGGAGCGGCAGCACAACCTCGGTCTCGGGATCGCCGAAGCGGCAGTTGAACTCGATCACCTTCGGTCCTGAGTCAGTGAGCACGAGCCCGGCATAGAGCACGCCGCGGTAGATGATGCCACGGGCGTTCAATTCGGCGATGGTTGGCGCCAGAATCTCACGTTGAATACGCGAAAGCAGCGCGTCATCGACCAGTGGCACGGGCGCATAGGCGCCCATGCCACCCGTGTTGAGCCCGAGATCACCATCGAGCGCGCGCTTGTAATCGCAGGCAGGTATGAGCGGATAGATCGTTTCGCCGTCGGTCAACGCCAGCACCGAGACCTCGCGACCGGTTAGAAACTCCTCAATCAGGATCTCATTCCCGGCATTACCGAAAGCGTGATCGGAGAGCATCGAGCGCACCGCCTGCTCGGCGTCATCACGCGTCTGCGCGATGATCACCCCTTTTCCGGCCGCAAGTCCATCGGCTTTGATCACGATCGGTAGTTCAGTGTCGTAAATCGTGTTGAGCGCCGCGTGCGGATCGCGAAAACACTGCGATCTGGCGGTGGGGACACCGGCCGAATGCATGATGTCTTTCGCCCAGGATTTGCTGCTCTCGATTCGGGCCGCCGCCGCACTCGGACCGAAGATCGCCAGATCGTGCGCGATAAACGCATCGGCGATACCGGAGGCCAGCGGATCTTCGGGGCCAACCACGGTGAGATCGATGTCGTTCGCGCGCACGGCCGCGATGAGTCCGTCGAAGTCGTTGACCGGGACCGGCAAATTCGTCGCGATCTGCGCCGTGCCCGCGTTACCCGGCGCAACAAAGATCGCGTCGACCCGAGGCGATTGGGCCAGTTTCCAGACAAGCGCGTGCTCCCGCGCGCCGCCTCCGACGACCAGAATATTCATCGACACGCTCTGTTACTCCCACTCGATGGTAGACGGCGGCTTGCTCGAAATATCGTAGACCACGCGGTTGATCCCGCGAACCTCATTCGTGAAGCGCAGGCTCATGCGAGCCAGCAAATCGTACGGTAGGCGAGCCCAGTCGGCGGTCATCGCATCGTCGCTGGTGATGGCGCGGATGGCGCAGACCTGGGCGTAGGTGCGCAGGTCGCCCATCACGCCAGTCGATTGCACCGGCAAGAGCACCGCGAAGAATTGCCAGATCTGCTCGCCTAATCCGGCAGCCTCGATCTCCTGGCGCACGATCGCGTCGGCCTGGCGCAAGATTTCCAACGAGTCGGGCTTGATCTCGCCGAGGATACGTACCGCGAGTCCTGGGCCCGGAAATGGTTGGCGATTGACGATCTCGTCCGGAAGCCCCAGGATCTTGCCGGCCGTGCGAACTTCATCCTTGAAGAGAAAACGGAGCGGCTCAACGAGTTCAAACTGCAGATCTTCGGGCAGACCGCCGACGTTATGGTGTGTCTTGATTTTGTCGGCGGTCTTAGAGATCTTGGTGGCGCTCTCGATCACGTCGGGATAGAGCGTCCCCTGCGCCAGGTATTTGAACGGACCGTGTTCCTCGGCGGCGCGTTCGAAGACGCGGATGAACTCATCGCCGATGACGATGCGCTTCTGCTCCGGGTCGGTCACGCCGGCAAGTCGCGTTAAGAAGCGATCGGTGGCATCGACGTAGACTAGGTTCATTTTGAAGTGGCGACCGAAGATTTCGCGCACGGTCTCGGCTTCGCCGGCCCGTAAGAGTCCGGTGTTGACGAACACCGGCGTCAGCTGATCGCCGATGGCGCGGTGAATGAGTGCTGCTGCCACGGACGAGTCGACACCGCCGGAGAGCGCCAGCAACACGCGGTCCGAACCGACACGTTCGCGAACCGACTTAACGGCTGACTGCACGAACGATTCCGAACTCCAGTTGCCGGTACAGCCGCAGACATCGTAGAGAAAATTACGGAGGATGACGCGACCGAGCAACGTATGCACGACCTCGGGGTGAAATTGCAGACCGATAAGCTGACCGCAACTCATCGCCGCATAGGGCGAGTTTGGGCTCTGCGCGAGCGAGTTGAAGCCGTCCGGCAACCGTTCAATACGGTCACCGTGACTCATGAGAACGTCGATATTCTCCGGAAGATCGGTGAAAATACCGCCCGGCTCCGAAATATGAATCGAAGCCATTCCGAACTCGCGATCGTTTGCCGAGGCAACCTTCCCGCCCAGCGCCTCCGCCAGGAGCTGCATCCCGTAGCAGATGCCGAGCACCGGGAGACCCTTTTCGAGCACCCAGTCCGGCATCTTCGGTGCACGTTCGTCGTAGACGCTACTGGGACCACCCGAGAGAATCACGCCACGTGGATGTAAAGGTTCGACTTCGCTCCAGGTCACGTCGTGCGGCAATAGCTCGGAATAGACGTTGGCTTCGCGGGTTCGTCGTACGATCAACTGCGCGTATTGCGAGCCGAAATCGAGGACGACAACGGAGTCGACCGACGCGTCTAACCCGACCGGACTTGAGACACTGGCGCCTGATTCCGTCTCACGAGCGGCTCGGTCTGGTGACATCGAGCTTGGTTCGGTCTGCAATGAGTCTCCTTTGCTGTGGAGTGCGCGGGGCGGCCGGTTCCAACGTTCCTATTTTACCCTGAACCGGTCGATCTTCGGTGCGCGATGCGGCGAAGCGTGTATCATCCGCTGCGGAGGTAGTGCCGCGCATGAATGTCAAACATGAGAAGATCCGGACAGCCGATCGACCATTGCGCATCGTCGTCCTACTTTCAGGTACCGGTCGGACGCTCGAAAATCTGCTGATAGCGTGCAAGTCCGGCACACTCTCCGTCGATGTCGCCCGAGTGATCAGCACACGCCGAAACGTGCGCGGTAACGACGTCGCCCGCAATGCCGACATTCCGCTTTCGATCATCCCTCGGCGTGAGTTTGAGACTCCCGAACGGTTTAGCGACGCGGTGCTGGAGACGATCGGCCAGGAGCACCCAGGGTTGGTCGTCATGGCTGGTTTCTTATCGAAGATCGCCATTTCTGACGAATTGGTGGGACGGGTGATGAATATCCACCCGGCGTTGTTGCCGATGTTTGGTGGTCTGGGCCACTACGGTCAGCGGGTCCACGAGCAGGTGCTGGCGTCGGGTATGAAGATTTCCGGCTGCACCGCGCATTTTGTTGACGATGAGTACGACGCTGGTCCAATCATTGCTCAGGCATGCGTGCCGGTGCTCGACGACGACGATGCGGATTCGCTGGCGGCGCGGGTGTTCGCACGCGAGTGTGAACTCTATCCTCGAGCGATTCGCTTGTTTGCCGAGAATCGCCTACGTATCGAGGGGCGACGCGTTCGCGTCTTGCCAGCAGATTGAATCGTGTCGGTTGTCACGCTACGGCCGTTTCCAACGTCTTACGAGATGTTGCATGCGCGATGACCGGCGACCATACTTGACCGGGTTTGCTTGAGCAGTGGGAGGATTTCGCTTCAGGTGAATGTCAATCCACTTCGTGTGGGCGTTGTCGGGACGGCAGCCGGTTCAGCCGTACACATCCCTGGCCTGCGGCAGGTTCCGCTGGTGGAGGTTGCGGCGGTCGCGGGTATCGATGGCAGTTCGGCGGCGTCAGTCGCCGCCCGTTATCAGATCCCGGCGTATTACGACGACTATCGCCTGATGTTTCGTCGCGCACGCATCAACGCGGTGACGATCGCGGTTCCAGCGGAGTTCCATCATAGCGTGGTGATCGCAGCGGTCGAACATGGACTGCACATTCTGTGTGACGCACCGATGGCGCGTTCCGCTGCCGAAGCTCGCGACATGCACCGTCTGGCCCGCGACGGGCAGATATTCGGGTCGATCGTATTCCCGGCGCGTTGCATCCCGGCACGCCTGCGGATGAAGCAACTCATCGACAATGGTTATATTGGCGACCTCCAGTCGATTAGTGTGACGGTCTTCCGTTCGCCTCATGTGCGCAGTCGATCGATCGTTCCGTTGGAGCCGCACGTTAGCCTGATCCAGCAGCTGGGTAACGATTACGTCGACACGCTGCGCTGGTGGTTTGGCGACGTTCATGCCGTTGCCGGCGCACGTACGGCAGCCGCCCTCGCCGATATTGAAGCTCAGCAGCCTGCATCCAATTTTTCCATTCTGCTTCAGTTTGGCTCCGGTGCTATTGGCTCGATCCACGTTTGTGCGACCTCACCTGTCGACCTCGGCGATGAGGTCGTAGCAGTCGGCACCGACGGCATGCTCGCATTGCGCAACGACAGCAAGATATTTGGTAGCAAACGGGACCAGCAGACGATCACCGAGCTCGCCATACCGGACGAATTGGCGCTCAACGCACCGAAGAGTGTTGATCCCCGCGTTGAGCCATTCGCTCAGTTGGCGTACAACTGGGCGCGTGGCGTTCTGAGCGGAGAAGCGAGCACGCCGTCGTTCGAAGACGGCATGAAGGTGCAAGAGATCGTCGACGGCGCGATCAAGAGTCAAGATTTGGCTCGCTGGGTTGACACCAGCGGTAAGAAGTGGCCGGTTTAGTTGACTGGGAAAGGATGAGGGATGGGATTTCGGGAGGCGCTCGACACTCCGTGTCTGGTCGTTCATGAGGAGATTCTCGAGCATAACGTGAACGTGATGGCCCACTACGCTCGCTCGCGCGGAATCAACGTCCGGCCGCACCAGAAGACCCACAAGACGGCCGAGATCGCACGTATGCAGCGTGACGCGGGTGCAACCAGCGCTACGTGCGCCAAACTCGGTGAGGCGGAGGCTTTGGTCGGCGCGGGCGTTTTCGATGAGATCCTGATCGCCAACCAGATCGTCGGTGAGCAAAAGGTAAAACGGCTACTCGCGCTGATGGACCGGGTGCATATGATCGTTGCGGTCGATGGTCCCGAGGCAGCACAGGCGCTGTCCGATGCCTGCGTCGCGGCAGGCAAGACGCTCGACGTTATTATCGAGGTCAACACCGGTCTCAATCGGGCCGGTCTGACTCCGGGTGAAGACGTGCTTACGCTCGCACGCTTGTTGCACGAGATGCCGGGTTTGCGCCTGCGTGGGATCATGACGCATGAGGGGCATGTTGCTCAGGCAAAGACTGCCGATGAGTTGGACGCGGTCGCCGCAAAGGCCGGTGAAGCGCTCGTCGCCACCGCGAATCTGCTACGTGCGAACGGATTTGAGATCGACATCGTGAGCGCGGGGTCGACGCCGGCTGCGTTCTCGACGACGAAGGTCGACGGCATCACCGAGATGCGACCGGGTACTTACGTATTCAACGACAACACGGCATTTCGCATTGGTCGCATCGGTCCAGAGCGCTGCGCCCTGCGTATTCTGACGACCGTAATTAGCCGTCCATCGCCCGATCGTGCAATCGTCGATGCCGGTTCGAAGACGCTGGCGATGGATCCGTCGCCGTCCAAGCCGGGTCACGGTTACATCGTCGAATACCCGACCGCGACGATCGTGCGCATAAGCGAAGAGCATGGCGTCATCGAACTGCCCGAAGAGGCGCGTGGGCTGAAGGTGGGCGATCGCATCGAGATCATCCCGAATCACGTTTGCCCAACCGTTAACCTGCAGGACGAGATGTTCGTCGTGCGCGATGACGAAGTCGTCGCCTGCTGGGACATCATTGGCCGGGGCAAGGTGCGGTAGTTCCCAACCGCGCCCGAGAACATGCGCACAACGCCGGGCCTCCATCTCGTGGGGCCCGACGCTCGGTTTCTGAGCGATGAGTTACGAGTGCGTCGCGGTGTGAGCGGAGACGGTGGCGACGAGCACCCGATCGAGGAACTGGCTGATCTCCATATGAATGCGGCCGGAGCGTTTGGCCGGGATGTTCTCTTCCTCGATGAAGCGCGTCATCGCTTGGATGACCGGATAGCGGAAGAAGAGGAACGCTTCGACGGCGTCGTCGGCTGAGAGTCCCGCTTCGGCACTCATTGAACCGTAGCGGCGGCCAATCGACTGGCCCTCTTCAATGATCTGGCGGTGATTGACCCGTTCGTTGATCGAGCGAATCGCCAGGTCGACTAACTTACGGCCCAGAACGCGGAGTTCTTCCAGTTGACCGGCGTTGTAGGCGCGATACCAATCCCGCGAGCGTACCTGTCTCAGAAAATCGCTTTCATAACCTGAAAATGAGAGGTCGGTCAGCACCTGGCGGCTCATCCGCCGTCGGGGGCGGGCCTCCCCTTGCAGCATCGCCTTCAGATCGTCTTCGTTATAGCGACGGTGCCCGCCAGGCGTGCGAAAGACCGGCACCTTGCCTGAATCGCTCCAACGACGTAGCGTCGATTGATCGACGCCCAGCAGCTGGCAGGCCGCCTCGATCGTGAGCCAATGGGCTAGGTTATCGGGGACGATTTCGTGGTCGTCGTGTCCGAGATTTGACATTATGGTCCTTGACGGTGGCAAAATCTTAGCAAATCTTGGTATGATAATACTTGGCTCGCCTCAGGTGTGCAACCAATCACTCTGTGGCGTCGTCAGCCCGCTGTCGCGACTGGCCAGCGTGGCGCATTGAACGATTAAACAGCTACGTATCAATTCATTTTGACCAGGAAGGGAGTCTGTCGATTGGCAAGATCTGACATGATCCAGGCTGAAGGTGACGTAGTCGAAGCCTTGCCGAACGCAATGTTCACAGTTGAACTTGAAAACGGACACAAGGTGCTCGCGCATGCATCTGGCAAGATGCGGAAGAACTTCATCCGTATCCTCATCGGTGACAAGGTTCGTCTCGAGCTTTCTCCCTACGATCTCCAACGAGGCCGAATCACCTATCGCTTCCGCTAATCCTCCGGTGGGCGACGACGGCCGAATTTACGGATTCGGCACGCCGTCCATCAGACTTCATACCGACCCAGTAATTCAGGTGGTCCCGCTTCGATAATCGAGACCGTCGCTTCGTGGAATTTTGCAAACTCTTGCACGGTGCGTAGCACACGCTTCGCCCGACTCTTGTCCAGTCGTACGCCTGGTTCCAGATGCAGCGCCCGGATGTAGAAGACTTTTTCGCGCCGGTCAACCTTAGGGTCGAGTCGCCCAATTAACGTTCCACGATCAAGAATCGGCAAGGTGAAATAGCCATAGACGCGCTTCGGAGCGGGCGTATAGCATTCGATGCGATATTCGAAATCGAAAAGTTGTAGCGTACGGGCGCGATCCCAGATCAAGCTGTCGAACGGCGACAAAAAGACTGTGCGTGATGGGCGTCGCCCAGCACACACCTCGTCGAAAATGCCACGATTCGACTCGGCGACATATGCCTGGCCAACATCTTCGATTTCGACTGGGAACACGATCTGGCGGAGCGCAAGATCTTCAAGAATTTCGACTGGCTTCGGTGACGGGTGGCCTCGCACTCCCCACCTGGTGCGATAGTAGTCGTTGAGCCAACCCGGCAAAGTGATGCCCATGGCCTGAACCGCACTCGTCGCCAACACGCGGCGCTCTTCATCTTCGTCGGGTAGTTCGGGCAAGTGGAGATCGGGGAAGACGCGTTCGCTCAGATCGTAGTGGCGCTGAAAGTTGACGCGGCGCTCGATTGCCAACTGACCCGTCAGCCAGAGCAGGTCAAGTGCCTCGTTCGTCGGCTTTCCGCCATACCACGACCATGCTTTGACCGGTTGATCGCGATTCGGACGCTCGAAGTGGCCTGAATGGAGCGGTCCATTGCGACGAACCGCGTCGACCACATCGTTGAGCAATCCGTCGTTCTCTCGAACCCACGTGGCATACCGGTCCGCGATTTGGATCATGCGACGCCTCAGGTAGGGGTAGAGTTCGATCGGGATAAACGACGCCGCATGCCCCCAGTATTCGAAAATCTGATGGTCGGGGTGATGGAGTTCGTCGAGCCAGCGCTGCTCGTATTGACCGAGCCTGCTCCACAGAACCAGATAGTGGCTGCGTGCCACGACCGAAATGGTATCGATCTGCAGGCAGCCGAGTTGGCGTACCATTTCAGCCACCTGGTCTTTTGTCGCCTTCTTGTTGACTCGGTTGTCGAGGCCCTGAGCAATAACCGAGATTGCTCTGGCCTCTTCTCGCGTGATTTTCTGCATGGCCGTCGCGCTCCTCTCACCGCAGTGGATCAAGGATCATATTCTAGCAGAACATTTGATCTGTACGTCCGCGCATCGTACCCGCGCGAGCGGTTCGCGCGATTGGTCGCCAACAGGTGACTTATTCAGCCAGGCTTCGAATCGTGAATGGGTACTCTCCGTTGGCAATCATGGTGAGCAAGCGTTGGCGGCCCTCTTCGATGAGCCGAAAAAGCTCAGGACTGGCGTGCTCAATGCCCGCGTCGGCCAGTTCCTCCTCATCGAGTACCAGGACATCATCTTTATCGGGATATGAAATGACATCGATAAACAGATCGTGCCAGAAGATGGTGTTGTCGGTCACCCAGCTTGGATGCGTGACGTTGCTATACCAGCCTTTGAGCGTCCCATCGTGGGTGAAATCCGCGAAGACGTTGAGCGGTTCGTGCAGTGAAAAAAATTCGAGGAAGATGTCTCCCGGCTCGAACACCAGGTAACCGAGATCGTATCGCCGCTGTTCCCATGGCGCGCAGGCCGCGACCCAGCCGGGCAGCGTGTCGATCGCGATGCCGGGATAGCGAATTGCCTCGCTTCCGTCGGGTCGGAGCTTGACGATCGTGACGGGCGAGCCGACCTCGGGCAGCGTCGACGATGTTTGCGACGAATCGGTCATGCGCCAACTCGGATAATACGGAGCAGATCGCCGGTCTTTTCTTCGAGCAACGGCCAATTCGCCGCTTCGACGTTGAGCCGCAGCATCGGCTGCGTGTTCGAAGCTCGTACGTTGCACCACCAGTCCGGATAGCTGATCGTGAGCCCGTCGAGATAGTCGAGCGATGCGTCCGAGTAGGCGCGTTCTAGCTGCTTCAGGACGGCCTGCTGATCAGCCACCTCGGAGTTGATTTCACCCGAGCGTACGTAGTGATCGATCGGGCGTAGCGCCTCGGCAATTGTGACGCCTTCGACCGACAGCAATTCGAGGACCGTCAATGCCGCGATGATGCCCGAATCGGCGTACCAATTGTCGCGGAAATAGAAATGACCCGAGTGTTCCCCTCCGAATACGGCATCGTGTTCGCGCATGAGCGCTTTGATGAACGAATGCCCGACGCGGGAGCGAATACCGACTCCTCCTTCGCGCGCGATCGTTTCGGGCACGGCACGCGAGCAGATCAAGTTGTAGACGACCGCGCTGCCCGGATGCTTGCGCAATAGCGACTCGGCGGCAAGTGCGGTGATCATATCGCCGCCGACGAACTTGCCATCGCCGTCGAGGATGAACATGCGGTCAGCGTCGCCATCGAAGGCGATCCCGAAATCGGCCGAATTGGCGCGAATGGCGTTACACAGTTCCCGGGTGTTCTCCGGCTCAATCGGATTGGCGGGGTGATTCGGGAAGCGTCCATCGAGTTCGAAATAGAGCGGAATGAGCTTGACCGGTAGATGCTTGAAAATCTCAGGCGTCATCTTGCCGGCCATGCCGTTCCCGGCATCGATGGCGATCGTCAGCGGTTTGATGACACTTGTATCAATCATCGAGAGAACGTGCGCCGCAAATCCGCGCAGAACATCCTTGGTGTAGAGTTTTCCGCGCGTCGTCGGGCGACCGAAGGCGTTCCCTAGCACGAGATCTCGGATTTCTCCGATGCCTTCGTCCATGCTCAACGGTCGCGCCTCGGAGCGGCAGAACTTGAAACCGTTGTACTCTGCCGGATTGTGCGAGGCGGTGACCATCACCCCTGCAGGGAAGCCGTACTTACCGACGGCAAAATAGAGACTGTCGGAGCTCACCAGTCCGATATCGCAGACGTTGGCACCCTGATCACGAATGCCGTCGATCAACGCGCTGGTGAGCACCGGCGACGACACGCGCATGTCGCGCCCGACTACGACGTCGCTCGGGTGCATATATTCGACGAATGCGCGGCCGATCAGATAGGCGATCGACGGGTTGATCTCACTCGGGTAGACTCCGCGAACGTCGTACGCCTTGAACAACGAAGCTACGGACGCCATCTCATTCCTCCGTCGCAATTGGTGTAGCCGATCCAACGAATGTGTGAGCCGCGTGCAGTGCGTGCACGCGCGGCGTGGCTAGATCGGGTTAGGATCGGAGAAGAATTTCGTCTCAATATCGAAGCGCTCGACCAGTGCCGCAGCCAACGCTTGTACGCCGAGGCATCAGTCGCCTCGTGACCACCGGCGATGACCGAGATACCTAGTTCACGGGCGAGTGCCATCGAAGGTTCCCGCACGTCGCCGGTGAGCAGTACCTCACAGCCGAGAGCTGCTGCCTCGTCGAGCGCCGAGTAACCCGAACCGCTTAGAATACCGACGCGATGTACGGTCGACGGACCGACATTGAACACGATCGGGTTGTGGCCAGTTAGTTGTTCAACGTCCGAGGCAAGTTCGTCCAGGCTGACGCGATTCGGAGCCGAAGCGATGTAACCGATCGACCGGCCGTTGACATCGGCAAACGGTTGCTCAAGCGATAAGTCGAGGGCCGCCGCCAGCAGAGCGTTGTTCCCGAGAGTCGGATGAGCATCCAACGGTAAGTGATAGGCGACAAGGTTCACGTCCGCGTTCAACAAGAGTTGAAGGCGAACCCGTAGCGGTCCGGCGATCGGCCGCGAGCGTTCGCCCCAGAAGAGGCCGTGGTGCACCAGCAACACGTCGGCCCGCCAGTCGATTGCTTCGCGGATGACCTTTTGATTGACGCTCACCGCGCTGGCAACCCGTTGGATCGTGCCGCCTCCGGCCACCTGGAGCCCGTTCAACGACGGATCCAGAAAGCGCGTCGAGTCCAGCGTCGCCGAGCAATATTCGATCAATTCATTGATTCGAACCACGGTGTGCCCTCCACGAACGAAGCTGCCCTGATTTTGCCACGAAGCGCGGGCGGGGCGTAGCCTGACGCGCGTGCGTCGGTTCGTTATCGAGCATTAGAGTGGGTGATCGCCGTGCCTCCCTCGTACCAGGTTGTCCAGAATTGTTATGCTAGGCTCCGAATGTCTCTGGCATTAACAGCAACGGTGCGCTTCTCTTACTCAGTCGGATGAGATGTCGCTTTGAAGAGTGGGCGCTATGATCGGAAATTTCGCGGTAATATGAAGGCACTACGAACATTTCGGGTTGTTCCCAACTTTCCTCCTGAACTGCTGCCGTTACGGCAGATCGCGCTCAATCTTCGGTGGGTCTGGGACCATGAAGCTCGCTCGCTCTTCGCCGATCTTGACGGCGCACTCTGGGATCGTACGCAGCATAATCCCATTCTGATGCTGGAGTTAATCGACCAGGATCGCCTCGACGCGGCAGCGCGGGATCAGTCGTATGTCGCACGCCTTGCCGAGGCTGAGCAGATACTTTCGCGCTACATGCGCGGCGAGTCGACCTGGTATCGCCGCTCGGAAGCGGGATCGGACCAACCACTTGTCGCCTATTTCTCAGCGGAGTTCGGGGTGACTGAATGCCTGTCAATATTCGCGGGCGGCCTCGGGGTTCTAGCGGGAGACCATCTTAAGTCGTCAAGCGATCTCGGTCTGCCGCTGATCGGCGTCGGCCTCCTTTATCAAGAGGGCTACTTCCACCAGTTGCTGAGCGAATCGGGCTGGCAGCAGGAGCTGTATGGGCAACACGAATTCGAACAGCTTCCACTTACGCGTGTTCTCGGTGACGACGGCGAGCCATTGCAGGTGCGGATCGAAATGCCCGGAAGACTCGTCTATGCCAATGTGTGGCGCGCGCAGGTAGGACGCATCGCGTTGTTTCTCCTTGATACGAACTCGGCTCGCAATCAGCCTGATGATCGGCGGATAACCGATAAGCTGTATGGTGGTGATATCGATGCACGCATCAAGCAAGAGATCGTACTCGGCATCGGAGGGTACCGTGCACTGCGGGAGATGAAACTGAACCCTTCCGTCTTCCACATGAACGAGGGGCATTCGGCGTTCCTTGGGCTTGAGCGTGTGCGCCAACTTATGGAACGACACCATGTCTCGTTCGACGCCGCGCGTGAGGCTGCTTCGGCAGGGTTGGTCTTTACGAGCCACACGCCAGTCCCCGCCGGCCACGACTACTTCACGCCCGACCTGATCAATCACTACTTTGGCGAATACGCCTCGTCGCTCGGAATCTCTATGCAGGAATTCCTGACGCTTGGGCGACAAAATCCATTCGACGACGGCGAACTGTTCTGCATGACGATTCTGGCGCTGAAGCTTGCCTGTTTCAGCAATGGGGTAAGCGAACTCCATGGCGATGTCACGCGCAGGATGTGGAGCGGACTCTGGCCGGGTGTACCAGTCGACGAAATCCCGATCGGACGAGTAACCAAC
>Ga0307372_10008801_pt1 | contig 14110 bp, 8 predicted proteins | sample OX1MG_FD_202533 | JGI IMG/M metagenome (GOLD analysis project Ga0307372, IMG submission 202533) | Soil microbial communities from Risofladan, Vaasa, Finland - OX-1 | ecosystem: Environmental > Terrestrial > Soil > Coastal area > Acid sulfate soil | place: Finland: Risofladan, Vaasa | collected...
GAGTCTTCTTCTTCATAGCTCGTCGCGCTACGCAGGGTCAGCAAAACATCTTCAGTTTCGGCAAGAGCAAAGCGAAAGTTGTTTTGGAAGACCGTCCCAGCACCACATTCGCGGATGTGGCTGGCGTCGACGAGGCTAAAAATGACCTGGTGGAAGTTGTTGAGTTTTTGAAGACGCCGGGGAAATTCCAGAAGCTCGGCGGCAAGATTCCGCGCGGCGTGCTGCTGGTAGGCATTCCGGGAACCGGCAAAACGCTGCTGGCTCGTGCCGTAGCGGGTGAAGCGGGTGTGCCGTTCTTCTCCATGAGCGGTTCTGAGTTTGTCGAGGTGCTGGTGGGCGTGGGCGCGAGCCGCGTGCGCGATCTCTTCGACCAGGCCAAGAAAGCCGCGCCGAGCATCATCTTCATCGACGAAATCGACGCCGTGGGCCGCCAGCGCGGTTCCAGCATCAACAGCAACGACGAACGCGAGCAGACGTTGAACCAGTTGCTGGTCGAGATGGATGGCTTCGATACACGCCAGGCCGTTGTCGTCATCGCCGCCACCAACCGCCCCGATGGGCTTGATAAAGCCCTGCTGCGTCCAGGTCGCTTCGACCGGCGCGTCTCAGTGGAACGTCCCGACTGGAATGGCCGTCTCGCCATCCTCAAGATTCACTCAAAGGGTGTACCGCTGGGGCCGGATGTTGATCTGGTGGCCATCGCGCGCGGTACGCCGGGCATGGTGGGCGCTGATCTCGCCAACCTCGTCAACGAGGCTGCTCTGCTGGCTGCTCGTCGTAACCTGGATTTCGTCACGCAAAACTGCTTTGAAGAGGCGCTGGATAAAATCCTGATTGGCGCGGAACGCCCGCTCGTTTTGACCGAAGAGGACTTGAACGTCGTCGCCTATCACGAGGGTGGGCATGCGTTGACCGGTCTGCTGACAGATCTTGTCGATCCTGTCACCAAAGTCACCATTGTACCTCGCGGGCAGGCTCTCGGCGTGACACAGTATACGCCGCTCGATGATCGTTACAACTACTCGCAGGAGTTCCTGGAGTCGCAACTGGTGACGGCTCTCGGTGGGCGCGCAGCCGAACAGGTGGCTATCGGGCGCATCACTACGGGCGCGGAGAACGATCTGCAGCGCGTTACCGCTATTGCGCGCCAGATGGTTGCGCGCTGGGGCATGAGCGAACGTCTCGGTGCCATCTCTTTCAGCGAGCGCGAGGACCCCTTCGCGGGTACCTCCCTTGCCTCCAGCTCGCGCGAGTATAGCGAGAAGACAGCCACCATCATCGACGAGGAAGTCAATCGTATCGTTAAGTGGGCCTATGAGACAGCGGTAAACCTGCTCACAATCCACCGCACGACACTGGACCGCATTGCTAAAGAGCTGCGCTTGCATGAAACTCTGGATGCCAAGCAACTGCGCAAAATCCTCGAAGATACAGGTTCCATAGAGGCCGCGCCAGCTTCGTATCGTTAGCTGTGGGGAATCAAACAGAAAAACGGGCATCCGCGCAGTGGATGCCCGTTTTTCTGTTTGATAGAAAATTACTCTCCAGCCGCTCCGCCAGTCACCTGAGCGATAATCTCCTCGTCGGTTACTTCACCTTTGATTGTCGCCTGTCCAACAAAGAAGATCACTACAGCCACAACCAGTGAAATCACGGCTATACCTCCAATCCACATCACCCACCAACTCTCGGAGAGCAGGGGCGTCCAGGGGCCGGTGAAGGTCGCGTAAGTCAAGTGCTTATCTTGTCAACCTGGGAAAATTGACCTGGCTGGCGTGTTTTGGAAGCTTCATGATTCCCACACTGATAGGAAACATCATTGGGAGAGGATCGCTCGTGGCGGTCCTCAATTATGCCCAGGTAGCCTCTGAGAGGGTGGGAGACGACCAAAAACCGGGTTGAGACTACCCACGACCGGACCGGGAACTATTCAAGATGTGAGACAAAAGTTAAGGCGTTGACGACGCGCCGGGCGTCGTGGATGCTTTGGGTATTGCGGAAGCATTGGGCGTCGGCGTTGCCTGGCCATTCAGGATGGCCTGCTCAGCCTGGATTTTTCGTTGCAAAGCGAGCAAGTAGGCCTGTGCCCCATCCAGGTCGGTCTCGGTAATGGTTTGTAGCTTTTTGGGCATGTTGTGGGCCTGGTCTGACCAATTCTTCAGGATATTAGTGAGCGCCAGCAGGGTAGCGTTGTCCGCGTTGATCTGTGCCAGCCAGCTCCGTGCCTTGATGAGAGCGTTCAGAAGGGCTAACAGAAAATCGTCCGCGATAGTCGAGGCCAGCGTCACAATGGGTGAGACGAACACATCGTAAGCCACACGCGTCAGGTGTGCCGCACCGATGGCTCCTTCCAGCGAGACTCCTTCCAGCGTATCCAGACCGTTGATCAGTTCTTTGCGCACCGCTTCACCACCTGCCGCGACACCACGATTAAAGGCGTCCTGAATTTGATGTTCGACGTTAGACCCGGCGCTTTCTAATGCCTGCGGAATCTTCGGGCCGAATTCATAAGCTGCCACTGCACCGCCGCCAACTACCAGCGCGCCCACAATCAGCTTGCGCCGCGAGAAAAGGCCGCGTTTCTTCTTCTTTGGCTTCTCGCGCTGCTCGACTTCTTCCTCGTCGTCTATGTCATCCTGGGGTGCGAAGCCTCTACGTCTGCCGCGGTCTGTGACCTCTGGTAAGTAATCACGTCGGACGGCGGGCACGCGCGCTGGATCAGGACGGCCAACACGCCCTTCTAGAGGATCCGCTTCATGATCGTACAGGATGTCAGGATCGAGAAGGTCCAGTTCATCATCAAAAGGAACGCGCTGCTCTAGCGGGTCTTCCACAATACGACTGGGATGCCTGGCCTGTACCGGATAAACCTCGTAGTCATTGTAAGGACGGGCCGGATGTAGGAAGCGAGAGCCTTCGACTCTGGCAGGCGTTCTCTTGCGCAACGTCTGCACTTCGTCCTCAAGCTCCATATCTTGCAGGTCTGCGTGTATATCCGGGTCGATTTGCCCCGTATCTTCCGACGTACCCGTTTTGGACTTCGTGGCGATAATCTGCTGGCGCAGCAGCTGCCGCGCGCGGCGCGGGTCAGGACGTGGCACGAGCGGGCCGGTGGTTTGACGGCCACTTATGCTGCCAGTATCTTTTCCCGATAATGGTTCGCTGCGAGGAGAGGTGCCCGATAATCGTCCAGATTGAGTGGTACCGTTGAGAGGCTGACTGCGCAATGGATCGTAGTCATAACCGTATTGTCTTCCAGGACTCTTACGGTAAATCCTTCTTTCCGAATGATCATCATTCATCGCATTTTTCCTTCTGTAAGAATCGTATGTACATCGTGCCCTTGTTGCCTTATTTTACTCTATTACAGAGCCTTTTTCAACCGGGCGATATACGCATCAAAAGGCATCGTTGCGTTTAAGCGGCTTTGAAAGCCGCACCCAACACATAGGTTATCACAGCTTCGACCGCGCCTACAACTGTCATCTCCAGGCCGCTATTGAACCAGGAGCGTCCGGTGACGAGCGTTTTGGCCGCGCCCACCGCGAAGTGAGCTAGCAGGCTGATGAAGGCCGCGACAAGGATAGCTGGAATGCCTCGCAAGAAGAAAAAAGGAATGATGGGGATAAATGCTCCTATGGCCGTCGAAATGCTGGCTGAGAAAGCGGCAACTACGGGGTTAGGGAAGCTGTCCTCGGATAATCCCAGCTCTTCCTGCGCCAGTGTGCGCAAGAACTGGTCTGGTTTCTCAGCCATGCGGGTCGCCAGCAACTGTGACTCGTCTTCGGTGAAGCCTTTCAACTGGTAGAAAAGCGCGAGTTCTTCCTGTTCCTCCAGCGGGTCCTCTTCAATTTCACGCTTTTCGCGTCCAATTTCAGCCTGGTAGACTTCGCGTTCGCTTTTGGTAGCCAGGTAGGCTCCCGATCCCATCGAGAGGGCACTGGCTAACATTCCCGCCAGTCCGCTGATGAGCACCAGGTTGCTGGCTGTTCCGCCCGTATAGCCCGCTACGCCGCTCACAATACCGAAGACCGCGCCCAGGCCATCGTTCGCGCCGTAGATGGCATCGCCAAGCCAGCCGCCACCGCGCTTGTGCCAGCGTTCGCGCCGCAGCATTACGTCGAGCATGCCCTGCGGGCCAATGGGGCTGATGATCTCACGAATGACACGCCCGTGACTTTCTTCATCACGTCGCACTTCGCGCAGCATTGCCTGCGCCTCAACATCGTTGATGCTGCGCGCCTGCGCTTCATAGCGCGCGATATCTTTATCCTCTTCGCCCTCAAGTTGACGCAGGGCTGCTTCCGTTCCCAACTGGCGACGCAGCCAGCCTTTGAAACGCGTGCCTATCGAACGCTCCTCTTTTGGATGCTGCGCGCCCAACTCGGCCAGCTTCTGCTCCCACTTCCGGGCATGCTGCTGCTCAGCATCGGCCATTTTTACCAGAATGGTGCGACGAGCTGCGTCGCGCTCGCGCTGTGCCAGGTCACGATAGGTGCGCACGCCCTCCATTTCACGCTGCCAGTTTTGCCGCAGAGCCGCGATAAGCTCCTGCTTTGTGGCGTTATCGAGCGGTTGCGGCCCTGTCTGGATAGGGGTCGCCTCATTTGACGATGCACGCGCTGCATCCGGGTCTATAATTGGATCATTTTTCTGATCTGTGCTCATGCCTTACATTTCTCCTGAAAGGGCGCTGCACATGCTGAAGTGCGTACTCGTGAGAACAAATCGAGTATTAGTACACCCTAATGTTGAATCGAATCTCATTTTTTCATATATAGAGTGTATCTCATGGTAGGGATACGCGTCAAGTAGATCTTTCAGGGAATAGAGATGTAGGCCTGCACCGACGGCAAATGGGCAAGTCTCTGGTAGGCATGATATAACAGGGATGCGTGTCTGCGGCGTTCAGCCTCATCCATGGGTAGGGTAGTACGGTAATTCTCAAGCTGTATGCCTGCCTCATGATAAGCGTATTGTAAGGGAGAAGTGTCTTGTTCAAAATCCGTGAGCCTGGCGTGATCTTTCAACATGGCATCTCTCTGCTTGTCGGGAAATTCTTTAATCTCTTGAGCTGCCAGGTTAAAAAGTTGCTCGTTGTCTAGAGCCTCCTGGATAGCAGTTTCCATTGTGTCGGAGTCGTGAGGGAGTAGAGGTTCGTTAGTTTCATCGGTAAAGCGGGAAAGAAGTACTTCCCTGCCCTGTTTGCGCACAAGATCAATGAAGATGTGGAAAGCAGTTTTCCTGGCCATGCCCCAGATGGAGAGGACTGGCTCTGCCTGGCCATTACTGCCAGCAATTACCCGCCTGAGGATGTGTTCGATAGTATCACTTACGATATCTTCAGCGGTTGCTTCTTCTTCATCTTCCCAACGTGAAAGGTGGCTGTCATAGACCAATCTACACACCAGCGGTTTGAGGCGAATATAAAGCATTGACCAGAGATCATCGTCGTCGTGCTCGTAAGCGGGTAGCGTGATAATTGGCATAAGTAACTCCTTGTACCCTGTCGGATACCACAGTTTGCTCTTGCATCACAAATTGATCGCCTACAGAAACAGCTCCGCGCTCTCTACCTGGGCCATTTCAGAAAAAACAATCAGGCGTTAAAACAACGATTGTGACAAAGCAGCTGTAAAAGGAGTTACTAAAAAGTTTAATTCAACTGTATTTCTTCGGTTATGAATATATTAGCACAATATTTCTCAAATTTCAATAGAAGATACTGATAGCTACAAAGAATTTCTGTGTATAAATCATACCATGAGCGATATTTTAATAAAAAACGGCATATAGAAAAGAAATTATAAGGTCACTATATAAAACATAAGTAAAACTGGTAAATATGTCAAATAATGTCAAATAATATTTAGGATATTGTGGCAAAAATTTCTTAGTGGATAGATCATTTCAAATAGTTCTATGATTTTCTTATGTAACAGGTACATGAGTCCCAACGATGTAAGGAAAGTTGTGAGAATTATTGACTATTGCGCGTAATTAGTTTAGAATGGCGGCTGGGATATTGCCGTTTTTCAGAGTATTTCTCAATTATCTCAACCGTTTCATAGCATTTCAAGATGTTTCATGATGTCTCTTCTGCTACAATGATAATAAAGGGCTAACATTTTTGCTGGGAGAAAAGGGTGAACAGGCAAAATACATCAAGCTCCGAGGATGAAAACGTACAGCGTATTCGCGAATATTTACAGCAACCTGAAGCGCGTGAACGTATCCAGAGGTATATGCGAGACGTGCAATCGAAGGCGACGGTGACGACCAGTGGGGCGGCCAGAATATTTGGGTTTGGAGAGCAACAACTGCGCGATTGGGAGAAGAAAGGGCTTATCTCCACTGAAAGAACCTCACAAGAAGGCAAGGAAACCCGCGGTCATCGTCAGTTTACCTTTGATGAGCTAAACAAGTTAGCAATAATCAAAGAACTCACTAAAGAGGGCAACTTTACGCCGGCTGAAATACCTGCGATGGTTGATGCGATCTGGCGCGAGGTGATGGGGAGTGAAGAGCAGCAAACACAGATTGAGGCGAGAGACGAACAAACGGCTCTTGATCCAGAACTTCCTATCATTCAACATATTCATCGCGCCCGCGCGCAGCTTTTCTTGCGGTTTTATGCTTCGCACGCGCTGCGCCTGGCGCTGATGCTGATCGCTGAAGACGTACCGGGCAATACCGTCGGATTGTTGTTGCCGATGCGACCGCAGGCCTGGCAACAACAGGTGACGCGTAGCGAGGATTTGTACCTCTTAGGTGAGACTCTGCTGGGTTGGCTCACTCGTAGCCGTTCGACACATACGTTGTTTACGCGCAATCCGTCATTTGAATATAGCACAGATTACCGTATTCATTCGTTATGCGCGCTGGCAAATGATAAGCCGACAGATGAGACGCCTGTAGATCGTACCTACATCATTGTGCGCCGTGACGCAAGCCCTTTAACCTTGAGCGCAGAAGTTGTTGAGACGATCAGCGCCCTGCTTGCTCCGCTTTACGAAGATGCTGATAAGGTGATCGAATACTTTGGGCCGAATATGAATGATGCGCTCGAATCGTCACCTGACCTGAATAATACTCATATGTATCCTGACCTGTTGCTGGATAACCTGGCGAACATGATCGTCCGCCACGGTGGTTATGTAGACCGCAAACAACGCTGGCGCTTCTGCTGTATCTTATTGCCAAAGGAATCTGATCGCCCCCTGCAACAACGCACGCTGGTGGTACGCGCGCAGAGCGCGAATTCGCCCCATAAAGTAGGCGTTGCCAGCGTTTCTCCCGGCCTCGATTTGAACAGCTTGAGTCTACGCGCTTACCAGAGCGGTGAGGTATGTTACCGGGACAAAATAGCGCCTGAAGATTCCGTAATTGCTTTTCAAGATGTTGAGCATCCTGTCAACGCGGCCATAGCTATACCCATTGGAGCAGAAGATGGCGAGCCAGAAGCTGTCATCTATGTCACTTCCGAGTGGGAGGGTGCGTTTTCCCGCGTGCAGGATCGATGTATCTTGCGCTTGCTCGGAAGAATGGTAGGCGAGGTTATCAGAACATACAGGGTACGCTTGCAAACGGTAGAGAAACTGGGAAATATCCTGCGACATCCTGATGTTGTTGACGATCTGATAGGGGAATTTTTCTCGGAAAACAAATTTATTCACGACATGGAAGAATTCCTGCAAAACTTTAAAAATCAGATGAAACAGTCCGCGCTGGCGTCAACGAGTACGAACAACGAGTCAAAACCTGAGCATTCGGAAGAATATCTCATTTCTCTGATGGGCGTGGATGTCGATCACCTTTCCAGTTACGCTTTGAAATATGGGGAGCGTGCAGTAAGAAACCTGTGTCACGAAATTGGTCTGCGTATCAAAGGCGAATTGGCTTCAACTTTTAGAATGTATCCCGGCTGCAAGTTTTATCACATCTACGCTGACCGCTTCTTTATCGTGCTTAGAAATGTCCCATTTGATCAGCTAATCGCCAAAGCCAGGCTCTTGAAGAAGAGTCTGGATGGACCATATAAAATCAATCTATTTAGTTCATTGCCCCCTGCTCCCGGCTCGCTCGAAGAGATCAAGATCACTGTGCGCCTGTCTGTCAGCGCGTATAACGAGACGACGCTTACAAGATTGTTTGAGCAGCATCCTGACGAAAGCAGTGTCTATCGAGAGTATGAAGCAATCGAACGCGCGCTGGCAACAGAACTCAAGAAGGGCATGTCGGACGGTGGCAACCAGATTCGGATTTGGAATCCCACGACGCGTTCATATGAGCGATTAGAGGAGAGCTAATACCTGTATCAAACCAGGTCAAAATCCTGGTACATTTGAGGGAGAGTGTGTTTGTATGATTGTATTTATTTTAGGTCGTACTGGCAGCGGTAAATCTACTACCGCGCGTTTTCTGACAGGAGTTGCACGCGATCTGGGGTGGTCTGTTCAATCTTTTAATGATTACTATTACCTGCGGGACATGTATTTGAACGATACCTCGCAACGATTTTGTCCCACTGAACATGACGGATTTGAAGTGTTAAATTGTTCAGTTTACAAAGAAGCGATAAAATCTCTCGCCCGGCAAATTCAGTGTTATCATCCCGAAAACGACCGGACGCTTATTACGGTCGAGTTCACCAGTGATAACTACCGGGACTCTCTTCAACTCTTCGATAATTCTCTCCTGAGTAACGCGCATTTTCTTTTCATCAACGCAGATCTAAAAACTTGCCTGGAGAGAATCCGCAGACGGATATTCCATGGAAATACACAGGATGATTACTACGTCAAAGATACGGTGCTACTTTGCCATTATCCTAGCCCTTATATGCCCCTACGCGTAGGTGAACGCAAAGCGAAATACATTCATAATATGGGATCATTGGACGATCTACGGGATAGTATAGTTGCTCTGGCTCCCTTACTATTAGAACAAGCAGTACACAAGCATAAACCAGCCTGTGTTGAAACATCCACTCTATCTGTTGTTAAAAAGTTCGCAACTCTCGTGAGTAATATTGAGTCAAAGTGTGAGCATTTAATGATTCACAGAGGATCTGCCACTCCTTTGAACTCCACTCGTTTTTTTATTCAGGAAGATGTAGCATCCTCTGCGGTAGAAGCTCCCGTAGATCCATTAGTGTCCGTCGTTAGTAATCCAGCGCTGGTTAGCTCAACAGTGTCGTGATACTCGCACCATAAGCGTAGGTCATGCGGGTCGGCAAGCAGGAACTGACCTTCGATTTAAGTAGGGGCCGCGCCACTTGACAGCTATGGTATCCTAAACTCGTAAAGAGAGAACGAAACAGCCGTACAAATTCTGCCGTGGCGGCGTAGCTCAGTCGGTAGAGCAAGGGACTCATAAGCCCTGTGTCACAAGTTCGATTCTTGTCGCCGCTACTTTTTTTTGTCTTCTCTTCCAGCTTAGCGGGCCAGCACAGCTACCTGAATTTGATAGTATCTTACTTTTGGTGAGTTGACATCTCGCAAAGTCTGTTGTATGATATGCAAGCCGACGCGGGGTGGAGCAGTGGTTAGCTCGTTGGGCTCATAACCCAAAGGTCGGAGGTTCGAATCCTCCCCCCGCTATCAGTTCGCATCTGATGCGGCATCCCATCGACGCGGGATAGAGCAGTGGTTAGCTCGTCGGGCTCATAACCCGGAGGTCGCAGGTTCGAATCCTGTTCCCGCTATATATTCTGAAGGCAAAACGAGGGCGACTCACGAGGGTCGCCCTCGTTTCTTATACTCGTGTGATATACTCAGTCATTGGCGTAAGCCTGAGTATTTTGAAAATAGAGGAGTGTATCACATGGGAAGTCTTGAAGGGCGCGTTGCATTTGTAACAGGAGCGGGACGCGGTATTGGAGCCGCCACCGCGCTGCGCATGGCTGAAGAGGGCGCGCGCGTGGCGCTCGCCGATGTAGATACGGAGGGATGCGCGCAGGTTGCCGCCGAACTGAGCAAGGTTGGCAGCGAAGGGCTGGTCTTGCAGTGTAATGTCGCCGATAGCGCGATGGTGCAGGATGCCGTTGATAAGGCCGCCAGTCATTTTGGACGCCTCGATATTTTGGTCAATAACGCCGGTGTGCTGCGCGATAACCTGCTCTTCAAAATGTCCGAAGAGGACTGGGATACGGTCATGAACGTGCATCTGAAAGGTGCTTTTTTATGCAGCCGCGCGGCCCAGAAATACATGGTCGCGCAGAAGTATGGGCGTATCGTCTCGCTGTCCTCAACGTCCGCGCTTGGTAATCGCGGCCAGTCCAACTATTCCACCGCGAAAGCCGGTTTGCAAGGCTTGACTCGCACGCTTGCTATCGAACTGGGACCATTTGGCATCACGGCCAACGCGGTCGCGCCCGGTTTCATCGATACCGAGATGACACGCTCGACCGCGCGCCGCCAGGGGTATGACCCCGACGTTGTGATCGCCGAGGCGTCTAAAACCATTCCCGTGCGCCGCGTCGGGCTGCCGCGTGATATCGCCAACGTGATCACTTTCCTCGTCTCGGAGGATGCCGGTTTTGTGAACGGGCAGATTATCTATGTCGCGGGTGGCCCGCGTGTGTAAAGGGAGGATCATGCAAACCCAGGAACGCCGCCAGGCTATTATCGTACTTGATTTTGGATCGCAATATAGCCGCCTCATCACGCGCCGCGTGCGAGAATTGCACGTGTACAGCGAACTGGTTCCCGCTTCAACCACGCTGGCGCAGTTGCAACAGCAGGAGCGGCTGGATATTCGCGGCTTCATCCTGTCTGGTGGCCCGGCCAGCGTCTACGACGAAAACGCGCCCCTGTGTGACCCGGCTATCCTCAACAGTGGCCTGCCCGTCCTGGGTATTTGCTATGGTATGCAGCTTCTCGCTCATCAATTAGGTGGTCATGTCGCTCCGGCCAGCGGACGCCGTGAATATGGGCCAGCCACGCTGGAAACGCTGGCTGGCGCGGCCAACGATGAGCATGAGCAGCTTTTCCGCATCTTCGCTGGCATAAACGCTACCCCTGCTCAGCCGCTTGCCTCTGATGCTCTGCGCATCCCTGTATGGATGAGTCATGGCGACAGCGTCGATCTCTTGCCGGCGGGCTTTCACGTGCTGGCTACAACGGAGAGCAATCCTGTAGCTGCCGTTGCCAGTGCGCAAGGCATGGTCGGGCTGCAATTCCATCCTGAGGTGTCGCACACGCCGCAGGGCAAGCAAATTCTGAGCAACTTTCTCTATCGCATCTGCGGCTGCGAACCTACCTGGACGACCGCTTCGGTCATTGACGAGGCGGTGGCGCAGATTCGGCAGCGCGTCGGGGAGAGCGGGAAAGAGCGCGTCATCTGCGGGCTGTCAGGCGGCGTTGATTCGGCGGTGGTGGCCCTGCTGGTGCATCGCGCCGTGGGAGAGCAACTCACCTGTGTCTTCGTTGATACAGGCTGCTTGCGGGCAGGCGAACGCGAACAGGTGGTAGATACATTCAGTAGCCACCTGCATATCCCGCTGGTTGTTGTCGATGCGCGGCAACGTTTCCTGGCGAAGCTTGCCGATGTGATCGACCCTGAACAGAAGCGCAAAATCATAGGCGCGGAGTTTATTCGCGTCTTCGAGGAAGAGGCTGTCCGGCTGGCTAAGCAAGGCGGTCCCATCGCGTTTCTGGCGCAGGGGACGCTCTACCCCGATGTGATCGAGAGTACCAGTCACGATACCGCCGCAACTGCTACGCGCATCAAAACGCATCACAATGTGGGCGGCCTGCCGGAAGACATGCAATTTCGGCTGATTGAGCCGCTGCGCATGCTCTTCAAAGACGAGGTGCGCGAGATCGGTCTCGCGCTCGGCCTGCCTGACGAGTGGGTCTGGAGGCATCCTTTTCCCGGCCCCGGCCTGGCTATTCGCATTATTGGCGCGGTAGACGAGCAAAAACTGGAGACGCTGCGAGCTGCCGATGCCATCGTGATTGAAGAAATCCGGCGCGCCGGAGTGTACCGCGAACTCGGCCAGGCTTTCGCCGTGCTCACACCCTTGCAGAGTGTTGGCGTGATGGGCGATGGACGCACCTATGCCAACGTAGTAGCGGTGCGCGCCGTTACCAGCGGCGATTTCATGACAGCAGACTGGGCGCGGCTCCCTCCTGACCTGCTGGCGCGTATTTCCCACCGTATCGTCAACGAAGTGCCGGGCGTCAATCGCGTCGTGTATGACATTACCTCGAAGCCGCCTGCCACTATTGAGTGGGAATAGGGTATGCAATGCTCGAATTTGAAATCCTGGCATGCGGCCTTTACCGGCCCGATCAACTTGATATCACCTATAACCCTTCTCTGCGCATGCCCACCGATCCCGCTATTCAGCAATGGATGGATGATCTCTGGACGCAAAAACTGCTAATTGCGCGTGAGAAGGGCATACCCTTGTTCGACGCGCCTTTATACCGTTTTGTGGATGTCGAAGCGCGAGCAGATGGCATACTGCATTTGACGTTGGGCGATACAGGCTACAAGGAATATGTCACCACGCGCGTGCCAGAGTTCTATATGGGTCGACAACGCCAGGAATTGGGCAACGCGCTCTCCGTCTGTTCCGTTGTCGAGACCAGCGATGGCTACATCCTGCTCGATAAACGCCAGGGCGTGGATGTGTACGCCGGGCGTTACCACGTCATCGGTGGTTTTTTTGAACGTGATCGTGATAGCCTGGGAGACGCGCAGCCTGATCCCTTTGGAGCGATACGCCGCGAAATTCGCGAGGAGACCGGCATCCAGAGCGCCGATATCCATCAACAATATTGCCTGGGCGCGGTCTATGACCAGGCGACGCCGCACGCCGAACTGTGCTTTATCACGCGCCTGCATATCTCCCTTGCCGAAGTCAAAACGCGCGTGCCTGAAGAAGACGAGATCAAGCAATTGGAAACATTGTATGTGACCGGGCAAAGCCTGCGCGCCTTTATCGAGAAGCATCACGGCAATATTTCAGCAACGGGTGAACCAAATCTGCTGCTATATGGAGAACTACATTTCGGCAAGCAATGGCTGGATGATATTTTGGCGCAAATTTTATAGGGACGCGCTCAATCGCGTCCACAGGAGATAGTGCGTGAACGATGTAAGCAGACAATCCTCGTATGCCGTGAGGGTATTGACGGGAGCGCAGGCCGGCATCACCTTTCCTCTCAACAAGGCGGTCACTATGATCGGGCGGGCTTCACAAAACGACATCGTCTTGAATGATACCTCAATTTCGCGGGAGCACGCGCGCATCGTGCAAAGCGGCTCGTTGTGGAAGATCGAAAAGCTGGCTGAGAGGAATACGCTCAAGATTAACCAGCGCGAGATGCAAGCGGGGACCATCAATCACAATGATACCATCACTCTGGGCGAGCTTACATCGTTCGTGTTTCTCATCACCCCGCCAGTACAGGCCTGGCGTCAACCCACTCCACAGGTGCCTGCCGCCCGACCTGAACAGCCGTTGCCGAACTTTCCCAGGCAACCCACGCCGCCACCCTCCGTCTTTCAGCCAACGCCGGGTCCCGCTCCAGTGGCTCAGAGAGTGCTGCAAATGGAGGATAATAGCCTATTTACACAGCGTGAGTCGAGCGCCGTGCCTGCGTCTGGCGTCCCGGCCCTCGAAGTAAGCGCCAATATCTCCAATTTCAAACAGATCACGCCTCTCACGCGGCCCATCATTTCCATTGGGCGCGATCACTCGAATGATATCGTCATCAATGCGCCGACCGTTTCCGCCTTTCACGCGCAGATTGAGAAGCAGGGCGATACCTTCGTGCTGGTTCATCCACATCCGCAGGCCAAACAGCAGCGTACCCTCAACGGACTGCTCTACCAGGGGCTACATATACGCGGCGATCAGCAGTATCGCAAATCTCTGGCGCGCGGTGACATTTTTCGCATCGGCGACGAGAACGGCACGCTCGTCACCCTCACCTTTAACGATGGCAGCGGCGCGGCCCAGGAAAGCTTGCCGGAGATACGTCCTTTCCCGCTCAATATACCAGTAATAACTATCGGGCGTCACAGGGATAACATCGTCACCCTCAAGCATCCCCAGGTCTCCGCGCATCACGCGCGCCTGGAACAAACGGCTGGC
>Ga0307372_10008802_pt1 | contig 14108 bp, 15 predicted proteins | sample OX1MG_FD_202533 | JGI IMG/M metagenome (GOLD analysis project Ga0307372, IMG submission 202533) | Soil microbial communities from Risofladan, Vaasa, Finland - OX-1 | ecosystem: Environmental > Terrestrial > Soil > Coastal area > Acid sulfate soil | place: Finland: Risofladan, Vaasa | collected...
GTGAAGCCCGACGGCGTGCAGCGCCGTCTCGTCGGCGAGGTGATCACGCGTTTCGAACGCCGCGGCCTGCACCTCGTCGCCCTGAAATTGCTGCACATCGACCGTGAGCTGGCCGAACGGCACTACGCCGAGCACCGCGGCAAGCCGTTCTTCGCCGGCCTCGTCGACTTCATCACCACGGCGCCGGTCGTGGCCATGGTGTGGGAAGGCGATGACGCGGTCGCGCAGGTGCGCTCGATGATGGGAGCGACCAATCCCTCGGCGGCTGCCCCCGGCAGCATTCGCGGCGACCTTGCCGTCAGTATTGGCAATAACGTGGTGCACGGCAGCGACTCACCGGGGCGCGGCGCGGAGGAGGTGGCCCTCTTCTTCCAACCCGCCGAGCTGGTCGAGTGGAGTGGCGCCGACGCCTCGTGGGTGAACGGCTGAGTCGCTAGCCGAGGGGTTTGGGAGCGGGAGGTGCGCTCCGTGCGGCAGCGAGCCGGCGCATCCGCCGGCGCCGCCAGCGCCACGCCTCGTAGGCCGCGATCCCGAGCGCCGGAAGCGCGAGCGCGGTGGTGGTCACGGGCTGGAAGGTTGGTCCCGCGCCGAGTCCGCCGAAATGGTCGAGCGGCCAGATCCGCAGGATCGCCTTGGCGAGGATGTTCTTGCGCGGCACGAGGCCGAAGACGCGCGAATCGCTCGAGAAGTTGCGGTTGTCGCCCATGACGAAGTACTCGCCGGAAGGGATGGTGAGCGGTTCGGGGCTCGACGTTTCCATCCCGGACGCGGTGCAGCAGTACTTGAGGGTGGTCCACGCCTCGGGGAGATAGGGCTCGTTCAGGAGCTGGAAGGGGCCCTTGCCACCGGGCTTGATGAGCACCTGGGTGGGGTTGTGGTCCCCGTTGATCTCGATGACGTCACCGGGGAGGCCGATCACCCGCTTGATGAAGTCCTGCGAGGGATCGGCCGGGGGGATGAGGATGACGATGTCGCCGCGTTGCGGATTCCCGCCGAAGTCGTAGGAGATCTTGCTGGCGAGCAGAAGGTCCTGGTTCTGCAGCGTTCCCACCATGCTCTCGCCGTCGACGCGGACGGTCTGCAGGGCGAACGCGATGGCGATGTACAGGATCACGGCGATCAGCAGCACCTCGACCGTGTCGCGGACCCATGATCCTCGCCACCACGGACTTGGCGCGCTCGTCGCTTCCGGGGGCGGGAGAACCTGAGCCACTCGGGCCGATTATGAGGCGAACCACCCATGGCGCCACCCCTGTGGCCGGGATGCGCTGCTCCATCATTGGACCGTGACAACGGGGGTTCAGCGCTTTGCCGCAGTGCTGATCGCAGCATGCGGAGCGCTCGTGATCCCGATCGCGGCGAGCGCTCATGCGCTCCTAAGCGCCTCGTCGCCCCCGGCGGGCGCCCATCTCGGCACCGCCCCCGGGGTCGTCTCGCTCGAGTTTGACCAGCCCCTCAACGCCGCCCTCTCGCACGCCACGGTCATCGATCCGACCGGGCACGACTGGCCGGGCAGGGTGGACAGCGCGTATGAGATCCGCATCCCGATGGCAACGAATGCCTCGGGTGTCTACACGGTGGACTGGACCTCGGTGAGCACGGCCGACGGCCACCACATCAGCGGCAGCTTCACCTTCGACGTGGGGATCGCCGGCACGGCGTCGCCGGAAGTCGCCGCGAACGCCGTCCCCGGACCGCAACCGTCGGATCTTGCGATCGGCGCCGTCAAATGGGTGGAGGCCATCGCCTTGCTGTTCCTGGCCGGCCAGGTGCTGGTGAGCAGGCTGGCCCGGGCGTCACCGGCGCTCGAGTGGGTGATGCCGAAGTTCCGTGCCTCGAGCATCGCCCTCTCAGCCGGGCTCGTGGCGGTCTGGGCCGAGGCGACCGTCGGCTCGGGTGGGCACAGCCCCGCCGAGTACGTCGCGTTCTTCAACGGATGGTCCGGAGCGGCGTTGATCGGCCGCCTGGTTTTCGAGACGCTGACGCTCATCGCGGTCGTACGGGAGTGGCGAAGCCTGCCGGTCTGGCTGGGCGGAGCGCTCGTGATGCTCGCTGCGTCCGGCCACGCCGCCGCAGTCAGCCCTGCCTGGTACGGGGTCGGCCTCGACGCGGTCCATCTGCTCGCGGCCGGATTCTGGGCGGGCGGTATCGCGGCACTCGCGGTGCTTCGTCCTCCAGGAGGCTGGCGTTCGAGTGGAGCCCGCGTCCTGCTGGCCAGGTTCACTCCCGTCGCGCTGGGGGCATTCGCGGCGACGGTCGTCGCGGGAGGGCTCGAAGCCATCACGCAGCTCGGGTCGATCCAGGCGCTCTTCGGTACCGCCTACGGGCGGGTGCTCCTGGTGAAGATGGCGCTGGTCGCCCTCATGCTGCCGCTCTCGGCGATGGCGTGGCGGCTCAAGCGACCACACGTGCGTGTCGAGGCCGCGCTCGCCGCGGGCGTGGTCGCTGCGGCCGCGCTGCTCGCCTCGTTCCCGACGCCACCGACGGCGGCGGCCCGGAAGGCGGCCGAAGACGCCGCGGCGACCCCGACCGCGGGGCTTCCACGCGGCGACGAACTCACCATGGCGGGGGCCGCGGGGAGCGACCTGGTCGGCCTCAGCCTGTCACCGGGAACGCCCGGGCCCAACCGCGCCACCGTCTACGTGCTCCCGGTCAACGGCAGCGCGGCGGCTCAGGGCATCGCCGCGAATATCGCGGTGAACGGCGCCTACAAGGCCCTGCTGCCCTGCGGCGACACCTGCCGTGTGGCAACCGTCGACATCCAGCCGGGGGACACGGTTTGGGTCGACCTGCTCAACAGCGGCGGAGGCGAAGCCGTGTTCACGATTCCGCCACTCCCCGCCCCGTCCGGTGACGCTCTGCTGACACAGCTCGATACGGCGATGAAGGCACTGACCGCATACCAGGTCAGCGAGGTCCTCAACTCGGGCACCGTGACCATTCACAGCGTGTATTCGTCCGTCGCGCCGGACCGCAGCACCTGGACGATCAACAACACGGGGACGACCGTCTGGATCGGCACCACCCAGTACACGCAGGAATCCCCGGGTCAGCCCTGGAATCAGCAGACGTCGCCTGCCAACGCCGTCCCGTCGTTCGTCTGGGACTATTTCAAACCGCTGACCAACGCGCATGTGATCGGGAGGCAGGTGCTCGACGGCGTCCCGACCACCGTGGTGGCGAGCTTCGGCAATTCCCAGGCGACGCCCATCTGGTTCACCTTCTGGATCGACGCCACCGGGCGGGTCCGCAAGGTGGCGATGACCGCTCCCGGACACTTCATGGTCGACACCTACACGAGCTACGACAAACCGGTGGACATCGTCGCGCCGGTCGGGTGATTCGCCCTGCGGGATGCGGTCCCACGCTGCCAGAATGTGAGCGAACCACGACCGTGGGACCCGCTAGCAACACGAGGCAGAAGATGGCGCTCCTGACGCAGACCCCGTACAAGGCGAAGACGTTCGATCTGTCCGGACTGGCCGGCATCTCCGACAACACGCTCGAGGTCCACTTCGGACTTTATGCAGGTTATGTCAAAAACACGAACCTGCTCAACGAGCAGCTCGTCACCATGCAGCAGGCGGGCCAGGGCCTGTCGTCAAATCCGTCGTACGCGGAGATCACCCGGCGGCTCGGCTTCGAGTACAACGGAATGGTCCTCCACGAGTGGTATTTCGGCAACCTCACCAAGGCGAGTGGCGGTGGCATCTCGTCATCGTCGGCGCTCGGACGCGCGCTTGGCGAATCGTTCGGTGACATCGACACATGGCGCAAGGACTTCACCGCGATCGGCGGCATGCGCGGCGTCGGCTGGGCGGTGACCTTCCTTGACACGGCGACCGGCAGGCTGAGCAACCACTGGATCACGCTCCACGAGGATGGCAACATCGCGGGCTTCAGGCCGATCGTCGTGATGGACGTCTGGGAGCACGCATTCCTGCTCGATTACAAGCCGGCCGATCGCCCGAAGTACATCGAGGCCTTCCTCGCGAACTTCGACGCCGACGCGGCAGAGGCACGCCTGACCGGAGCAGCGGACCGCCCCGTCGGCTGATCCACGCGTCTTGGGCCTAGAGCGGCCGGCCGCCGAGCCTCCGGTACAGCGCGTCCAGGTCGGAGTCCTCGGCCCAGTCGATGACGATCCTGCCGCCTCCACCCTTGCGGCGCTGGAGGCGAACCGGGACCCCGAGCGCGTGCTCGAGGCCGCGACGCAGGGCGACATCGTCCGGAGCGACCTCGTCCGGCGAGGTGGCCGGCGTTCGCGTCAGGGGGCGCGCCGACGCCCGTGTGAGGCGCTCCTGGACGGCGCGCTCGGTCTCGCGGACATTGAGCCCGTCCTGGATCACGAGGGCCGCCACGGCCTCCTGATCGGCCGCGACCGGAAGCACCAGCAGCGCCCGCGCGTGACTCGCGGTCAGCCGGGAGTCGGCGACCGCCTCCTGGACGGGAGCTGGGAGGTCGAGCAGCCGGATCGCGTTCGAGATGCCCGAGCGGCTCCTGCCGAGCCGGAGAGCGATCGCCTCGTGAGTGAGGCCGAAGGCGTCGGAGAGCCGGGCGTACGCGGCGGCCTCCTCCATCGGGTTGAGATCGGTCCGGAGCAGGTTCTCGGTGAGTGCCATCTCGAGCTGATGGCGGCTCGACTCCGCGGCCGGCCGGACGATCGCCGGGATGCTGGAGACGCCGCCGAGCTGAGCGGCTCGAAGGCGCCGCTCGCCGGCGACGAGGATGTACGAGTCCCCCTCGCGCTGGACGACGATGGGGTGGAGCAGGCCATACAGGCGGATCGAATCGCCGAGCGCGGCAAGCGCCTCGGAGTCAAACGCCCGGCGTGGCTGTTCGGGGTTCGGCGCGACCGTGCGCGGGTCGAGGCCGATCAGGAGCGATCCTTCCTCGGCCTCCGCCTCGTTGGTCAGCAGGGCGTCGAGGCCGCGGCCAAGCCCGCGGCGTCGGAAGGCGCGGGGCGCTGGAGATTCGCTCACACCGGACTCGGGATGCCGGCGGCAGCGAGGGCTGCGCGACCGTGGATTCGCGCATCGAGGTTGGCGCTGAGCTCTCGGTACGCGATCGCGCCGCGGCACGTCGGATCGTAGAGAGTGATCGGCATGCCATGGCTCGGGGCTTCACTGAGGCGGACGTTTCGAGGGATGAGCGGGGTCAGGAGCTGATCGCCGAAGCGGGACCGCACCTCGTCGACGACCTGGTGGGCGAGCGCAAGACGGGCATCGAAAAGGGTCATGACGATGCCGGCAATGGTGAGCGTGGGGTTGAGCTCCTTGCGGAGCAGCGCCAGCGTGTGCATGAGCAGGCCGAGCCCCTCGAGCGCGTAGAACTCGCACTGGATCGGGATGAGCAGTGCGTCCGCCGCGACCACGGCGTTGATGGCCAGCAACCCGAGGCTGGGTGGCGAATCGATCAGGACGTAGTCGTCGTCGGATGCGAGGGCCTCCAGCGCGTACTGCAGGCGGCGCTCACGGCGGGCGAGGTCGACCAGCTCGATCTCCGACCCGGCAAGCGCGATGGCGGACGGTACAACGTCGAGACCGGGCACGGCCGTGGGCAGTCGTGCCTCGGCGAGCGACCTGCCCATCACGATGACGTCGTAGATGCTGGTCTGCACCGTGCTTCGATCGATGCCAAGACCGGAAGTGGCGTTGGCCTGGGGATCGATGTCGATCAAGAGCACCTTCCGGCCCATCTCGGCGAGCGCTGCGCCCACGCTGACGGCCGTGGTGGTCTTTCCGACACCGCCCTTCTGGTTGGCGACCGCGAGAATGCTAGGAGGCACGCTTAGCGGCTGATTATGGCCGGATCGCGGCGCCCATCAGCGGGACGCGGAGTTATCCCGTGTTTCCCCAGGCAACACGCGCGCCGCCGGCCCCGAGGCGAGTTGGGGATGCCGTGCAGCCGCCTCAGACTGTGGAAAACTCCGGACGCGCGATCGAGACTTCCGGAGCGATGTTCAGCGCAGAACTTGACGGTGAAACAAGGCCGAACTATCGTGCAGCTATGGCCCCCGATTCGACGCAGGACGCTCCGGCCGGTCCGGAGCCTCCGGATCACGCCGATCTCTCGATCGGCTTTCTGCTGGGCCTGCTGGTGGGTGAGGGTCACTTCGGCGGTGACGGCCGCCAGCCGCAGGTGACGCTCCGGATGCACGTCCGCCACGAGGAGACCTTCAACTGGCTGCGCCGGACATACCCGGGCAGCGCTCTTTACGGCCCTTACCATCACGGCGGCCGTTCGTACTACCAGTGGTCGGCTCGGGGACGGTACCTTCGCGAGCACATCGTCCCGCTGGTGGAGCGCCACCGTTCGCTGCTGGACACCTATACCGCAGCGCGGTTCGACACCATGTGCGAGCGCTACACGATCACCCGAGAAGGCGCCGGCGCCTCGTCGGACGCCTGACCGCGCCCCGCTACAATCCGGAGGCGATGCTGGCTCCCTCCGCTCAGACCTGGCGCCTGCTCTCCGCCGCGCCGCCGCGTGAGGTCTTTGCGGTCATGGAGCAGATGATCGGAACGGCCCCCTACCGCTTCGAGGTCGTGGGCGAGAGCGAGGCGCGGATCGTCGAGCATCGCCGCCGTGGTCTGTTCGGACAATGGGGGCGTCCCAAGGTCCGCATCCGCTGGGTCCGGTGCCGCGCGGTGGCGGTGACCGAGGGAACCTCGGTCGAGGTCGAGGCCAGTTCGGGGGGAGGCCTCATCTCCAAGGCCATGGGTAAAGCCGATCGCGGTCCGACCACCCGAGCCCTCCAGGTGATCCGTCTGCTCACCGCCGGCGCCGCGGACTCGCGGACGGTCTACCGCGATCGCCGCATCCCGCCCGGTCCGGTCACCCTGGTCGCTTCATGGGCCGGTATGCCCTATCGCCTCTTCGTGGAGCCGCGCCACGACGCTCCTCGCGGCGGCGAGATCCTCACCGCCACCGAGGTCGAGGCGCTTGATGAACGCAGCGGGCAGTTCGTCAGAGTGCGCGTCGCGGGCGCCGGCGAGGGCTGGGTCGAGAGCGACCAGATCGTCCCGTCGCCGGCCGTCTCGACCCGCGCGGCGCAGGTCGAGACGGCGCGTTTCACCTGATAAAGCCGGTGACCGGCTCGGGCCGCGGCTGTGCCGCGGTCAGCGCAAATGCGTGGAGAGACCGCCGAGTGCGACGGTTTGCGCCTCTCTCAGAGTGGTGACCTGGCTCCCTGCGGTCAGCTCTCCACCACTGCGCTGGTCGGGAAGGAGGTGGTACTCGAAGAATCCGTCATGGGCTAGGTTCCTCCTTTTGCCTGAGTGCCACGGCACCGCGTCCGCATGCGTCGTGTTCGAGGCGGGGCGGGTCCGGGCCGAGAGACGCTCGCAAAGTGTATCCCGGTTCGGGCGCTCAGCGTGACCGGATGGACGGCGTGGCCCGCCATTCAGGCCGGGTCAGAGCGGCAGGCGACCCATGAACCCGGTGTCGCGGGAATGCCAGTAGCCGATTCGCGCTTCCCCGAGCCGCCAGCAGAGGTAGACCGGCGCTCCCTCCCTGACCGACGCGAAGTCGACGAGCCCGGTTTCCGGGTCGCGCAGGATGACGCCGAGTCCATCGATGTCGGCGGTCAGTCGCTGGGCCTCGTGGAACGGACCCGAGGCTCTCATGGCCGCGCTGGCGGAGCCGTTCGACGTCACCGGGTGGGCGTCCAGGTCAGCCGCATGCTCGAGCGAGGCGCGGTGGACGTCCCGGAGTGCGGTGAGCAACCTCGTGAGCTCTGGAAGCAGCGCGGTCGCCTCGGCGTGCGTGAAGACCCGCTCCATCGGCCACACCATGCCAGACCGGCCATGCCGGCGTCGAGATCAGTAGATGCCGAGCTCGAGCTGAGCCTCGTCGGACGCCATCGTGCGGGGGTCCCACGGCGGAGTCCACACCAGATTGATGTGCACATCCCGGACCCCGGGGAGCGGCGCACACACCGCGTGCGCCTGCGTCTCGATGATCGGCCCCATCGGACAGTACGGCGTCGTCAGCGTCATGTCGATGGTCAGCAACCCGTCATCGTCGATCGTGGTGCCGTAGATCAAGCCGAGCGACACGATGTCGATGCCGATCTCGGGGTCGTAGACCTCGCTCAGCGCGGCCCGGATCAGAGCGTCGGACGCCTTCGCCTCCGGCTGCGAGGCGGGTTCGGTCGGCGAGATCGGATCTGCGGAGCTCATTTCTCGATCCTCAACGCCGGGGCAGGCGTGGCTGCGGTTGCGGCGAGACCTTCGAGGAGCGCGTTCCAGACAAGCGTTGCGCACTTCACCCGAACCGGATACGCACGCACACCACGGAGTGCTTCGAGGTCGCCGATGTCGCCACCGTCGTCAGACGGCGCGCCGTCCCCGGTCAGCATCGCCCGGAAGCGCTCGGCGAGCGACGCGGCGCCCTCGACGCTCATTCCGGTGACGGCCTCACAGAGCATGCTCGCGGACGCCTGGCTGATCGAGCAGCCCCGGCCGACAAAACCGATGGCCGAGACCGTCCCGTTGTCGAGCCGGTAGCTCAGATCGATCTCGTCACCGCAGAGCGGGTTGTTCGCCTCGACAACGCGGTCGGCGGGTTCGACCGCATGGTGATGACGAGGGTTGCGATAGTGGTCGAGGATGATCTCCCGATAGAGATCGTCGTCGACGGGCGTGTAGCCGACTGCCATAGCACCATCGTAGTCCAACGGTTCGCGCCCAAAACCTGAGAATGGAGCGATGGCTCGCATCGACGTCCTCGTGCGCCACGGAAAGCGGAGGGCTGATCCGGCGTTCTGGCTGCTCATCGGGCAGCTGATCATGTTCACCGGCGTCGCTGCCGTGTTCCCGATCGCCCCGCTCTACGTGGCGCACCGCGGCGGCAATTCCGTCGCGGTGGCGATCTTCATCGCCGGTCCGCTGGTCGCCAACACGCTCATCCAGGTCCCCGCTGGGCGCCTCTGTGACCGATGGGGACGCAAGCCCTTCCTGATCGGGCCACGGCTCGTCTACGCGTTCCTGTCGCTGTTCCTGTTCTTCAACATCGGGACGCTCGCCGTGCTCACCGCGATCCGGATCCTCATGGGGGCCTGCGCCGGCGCCTACGTCCCCGCGCTCCGGGCGGCGCTCACCGATTTGAGTGCCCCCGCGCAACGGGCGCAGCGTTTCTCCCAGCTGCAGGCCTACGAGATGGTCGGGCTGCTCGTCGGTCCGCTCATCGGCGGAGCGGCCGCCCTCTGGCGTGATTCCGCCGTGTTCGGGATCACGGGGCTGTCGATGTTCATCGGTCTCGGGTCGATGATCCGAGTTCCCGAGACGCGCGCCGAGCGCGCGAGCGCGGTGGTGCGAAAGGAGCCCTTCCGCTGGTGGCGGATCCGCGGCATCGTCGTGCCCATCGCGGCGCTCTTCGCCGTCGGCACCATCTGGTCGATGTACGACGTGGTCTGGCCGCAGTACCTGGCTGCGCGCGGCTACGGACCGCTGATCATCGGGCTGTCGGTGAGCTTGTTCGCGCTCCCGATCCTGCTCCTGGCGCGCTCCGGCGGCCGGCTGGCGGACCGAGCCGACCGGCGCAAGCTGGTGACCGCCGGCCTGGTGGTCGTGGCCGCCTGCGCCGCCACCTACCCGTTCCTTCAGTTTCTGGCGGTGATCCTGACCGTCGGTGCGATCGAGGCGGTTGCCACCGTGATCCTCGAGCCCAGCCTGTTCGCCGTGATCGGCGACAGCACGCCTGAAGCTGTCCGCGGCCGCGCCATGGGTATCGGCGGCGTGTACCAGTTCAGCGGCATGGCGTTCGGAGCGGCCGTGCTCGGCTCCCTCTACGGCGTGAATGCCGGGCTCCCCTTCTGGGGCGGCAGCGGCATCCTTCTCGCGGGCGCCCTGGTGTGTGCCGTCTGGCTCCCGGGCCGGCCGCCCGTGTCATCGCACCAGCCCCAGCCCACAGCGTTCCAGATCCTCGAACGTGAGCAAGCGTAAGGCCCCGGCGGAAGGTCCGCGCCTGTTGCTCGGTCACGGCGCGTCCGGCACCGCGGCATCGATGCGTCCCTGGGTCACCGAGCTCGCGCGGCACGGCGTGCAGGCTGTCGCCCTGGACCTGCCGAGGTCGAACAACGACCGGGCCGTCGACGCGTTCCGCAGCGCGCTCGACGAACAGCCGGGCGCGGCGATCGGTGGGCACTCATACGGCGGGCGGATGGCCGGCCTGCTCGCCGCCGACGAGCCGGTGCGAGCGCTCGTGCTCCTGAGCTATCCGCTCCACCGGCCGGGGCACCCGGACGACGTGCGCACGGCGCACTGGCCGCGAATCGACTGTCCCGTACTCCTCCTCTCCGGCGACCGCGACCCCTTCGCGAAGATCGATCTGCTGCGCCGCGAGGTGCGCTCGCTGCGCGACGCGGAACTGGTCATCTACCCGGGCCTCGGACACGGATTGCTCGCGGTTCGCGAGGACGCCGCCGCACGCATCGCGGCGTTCCTCGTCAGCGGAGCCTAGACCCGAAAGACCCGGCGCACCTCACCGAGCCCCTCACCGAGTGCGTCGATCTCGTCATGGGTCGTGTACAGGTACACGGAGGCGCGCGCCATCGAGGGGACGTCGTAGCGGGCCATCAACGGCTGCGCGCAGTGGTGCCCGGCACGGACCGCGACGCCGCGCCGGTCGAGGATGGTGCCCACGTCGTGCGCGTGCACGTCGGCGAGGTTGAAGCTCACGACACCGCCGCGAGAGTCGAGACCGCGTGGACCGAATATCATGATATCGCCAACTTCGTCCAGAACATCGAGAAGGTGGCGGGTGAGCGACATCTCGTGCGCGTGAATTCGATCGCGACCGATGCCGTCGATGTAGTCGCACGCGGCGGCGAGGCCGACGGCGCCGGCGACGTCCGGCGTCCCCGCCTCGAACTTGTGGGGCACCGTGTTCCAGGTGCTGCGCTCGAGCGTGACCCGGCTGATCATGCTCCCTCCCCCGAGGAACGGCGGCATCCTCTCGAGCAGGTCGGGCCGGGCCCAGAGCACGCCGATGCCCATGGGACCGCACATCTTGTGTCCGCTGAACGCGATGAAGTCGCAGTCGAGGTCACGAGCCGACACGTTCATGTGCGGAACGGACTGGGCCGCGTCGACGCACACCAACGCGCCCGCCGCGTGGGCGCGCTCGGTGATGGCGCGGATGTCGTTGACGGTGCCGAGCACGTTGGACTGATGGCCGATCGCCACCAGCTTGGTCGGCGCGGCGAGGAGTCGGTCGAGACCGCTCAGGTCGAGCCGGCCGTCATCGTCGACCTCGATCGCCGCCAGCTGCAGGCCCCGGCGCTCGGCCGCGAGCTGCCAAGGGACCAGGTTGCTGTGATGCTCCATCACGGTGACGACGATGCGGTCGCCGGGATCGAGCAGCCGGCTCGCGTAGGACGACGCCACCAGGTTGATCGCCTCGGTGGTGTTGCGGACGAAGACGAGACCCTCGGGCGGCGCGTCGAGAAACGCCGCGACCCGCAGACGGGCCCGTTCGAAGGAGTCGGTCGACTCGTTGCCGAGCGTGTGGACGCCTCGGTGGACGTTCGCGTTGCTGGTGGCGTAGTACGCGTCGACCGCGTCGACGACCGCGCGCGGTTTCTGCGACGTGGCGGCGGAGTCGAGGTAGACGAGCGGATTCTTCCCGATCGTGCGTTCGAGGATCGGAAAATCGGCACGGATACGAGCGACGTCGAGCCCCGGCTCGGCCGCGACCGGCGCGCTCACTGCACCGTAACCTCGTCGGCGAGCGCGACCCGCAGCAGGCCGTCGTCCGACGTCTGGATGCTGTGCACGCGAACCGGCTCGACCGCGGGAAGCGACAGCGGCTCGCCGGTGCGGAGATCGAAGCTCGATCCGTGCAGCGGGCATTCGATGACGCAGCGGTCGATATCGAGATCACCCTCGCTGAGCGATGCCTCGGCATGGCTGCACGTGTCATCGAGCGCGTAGAAGGTGCCGTCGACATTGAAGATCGCCACCGGGGTCTCGTCGATCTCGACGCGCGCGGCACATCCCGGTGGGATGTCGCTCGCCCGGGCCACGTCGACCCAGCCCCGGCTCATCGCCCGTCCGCCGTGACCCCGGCCACGGACCCACCGGCGATCTCCGCATCGAGCAGCGTCCCGGCGAGCTCCGCGAAGCCGCGGTGCGGGACCCGGTCGAGGACGTCGTCCATGAAGCCGCGGACGATCAGTGAGCTCGCCTCTTCGGGCGGCACGCCTCTCGCCATGAGATAGAAGCGCTGGTCCGAGTCGATGTGCCCGGCGGTGGCGCCGTGACCGCATTTCACGTCGTTGGCCCGGATCTCCAGTCGCGGGATGGAGTCGGCCTTAGCGCCCTGGCTGAGCAGGAGGTTGCGGTTTGCCACATACCCGTCGGCGTGAACCGCTGTCGGCGCGACATCGATCATGCCGCCATAGACCGAGCGCGCATGGTCGCGGACGGCGACCTTGAGCAGCAGGTTGCTTCGCGTCTCGGGACCGCGGTGCGCCTGGAGCGACTGGTGATCAAAATGCTGCGTGCCGTCGCCGAAGCAGATGCCGAGAACATCCGCCTCGCTGCCGATGCCGTCGAGCATCACCTCCCACCACACCTTCTGGAGGCGGGCGCCGAGGGTGACGCCCATGAAGCGGAGCTTCGCGTTGGCGTCGAGCACGGTGCGCTGCAGGGCGACGTGCCAGACGCCCTCACCCCACTGCTGCACGGTGTTGTAGTCGAGGCGCGCGTCGCGACCCGCCGAGAGGATCACCATGGCGTCGCTGAAGAGCGACGCCGGTCCCGAGGTCGACGCGTACGCATCGATGACCGTGAGCGATGCGCCCTCGTCGAGCACGACCACGGTGGACGGGAAGACCGCGCGATGCTCGCCGCCGGCCGGATGAGCGATCCAGACCGGGACGAGCGCCTCGACGCCCTGCGGGACGTACACGAAGACGCCGCCCCGCCACAGCGCATTCCAGAGCGCGACGAATTTCGACTCGTCGACACGAACCGCCGCGAATGCCCGCTGCACGAGCTCGGGGTGGACCATCGCGGCGTCCTCGAGTGTCGTCACGATGATGCCCTGCGCATGGAGCGTGTCCGCTCCCTCGATCGCGGCGGCCGCCGGCGAATCGATCACGAACGCAGCCTTCGGTGCGGCGACGTCCCGCTGGGCGCGCATCGCGTCGACGACCGCCGAGTCGACTTCTTCGATCGGCGTGAAGCGGTCGGGGTGCAGCGACGAGATGTCCGTTCGCCGCCAGTCCTCATCGCGCTGCGACGAGGGCATCGGAATCGCCTCGTAGGCGTCCCAGGCGATGCGGCGGCGCGCCGCGAGCCACGCCGGGGATGCCTCAGCTCGCACTGCCGCGACCTCCTGCCCGAGCGTCGCTGCGGGCGAATCGGCCAGCGGGGTCGTCACCCGATCGCGCCCTCCATGGAGAGCGCGAGCAGACGGTTCAGCTCAACCGCGTACTCCATCGGCAGCTCCTTGACGAAGGGCTCGAAGAATCCGTTGACGATCAGCGCCGTCGCGTCCTGTTCGGGGATGCCGCGCGACGTCAGGTAGAAGATCTGATCCTCCCCGACCTTGCTCACACTCGCCTCGTGCCCGATGGTCACGTCCGGGTTGTCGATGTCCATGTACGGGTAGGTGTCGCTCCGCGACTCCTCGTCGAGGAGCAGCGCGTCGCAGCGGACGCTCACCTTGACGTTGTGGGCCTTGGGAAGGACCTTGATGTGACCGCGGTACGAGGTGCGCCCGGTGCCCTTGCTGATGGAGCGCGACACGATGTTGCTGGTGGTGTTCGGTGCCACGTGGATCGCCTTGCTGCCCGCGTCCTGGTGCTGGCCGTTGCCGGCGAACGCGGCGCTCATGACCTCCGCGTGAGCTCCCTCACCCATCAGGTACACGGACGGATACTTCATGGTGACCTTGGAGCCGAGGTTGCCGTCGATCCACTCGACGGTCGCGTTCTCGTTGGCGATGGCGCGCTTGGTGACCAGGTTGTAGACGTTGTCCGACCAGTTCTGAATCGTCGTGTAGCGGATCTTGGCGCCCTTGTGGGCGACCAGCTCGACCACGGCGCTGTGCAGCGAATCGCTCGAGTAGTTCGGTGCCGTGCAGCCCTCGATGTAGTG
>Ga0307372_10008803_pt1 | contig 14107 bp, 19 predicted proteins | sample OX1MG_FD_202533 | JGI IMG/M metagenome (GOLD analysis project Ga0307372, IMG submission 202533) | Soil microbial communities from Risofladan, Vaasa, Finland - OX-1 | ecosystem: Environmental > Terrestrial > Soil > Coastal area > Acid sulfate soil | place: Finland: Risofladan, Vaasa | collected...
TGGCGGTGAGATCGAACCCGCCACCGCCCGCCGGATCGGGGTGAAGAGCTTGCCTCGGCTCCATTGCCGGACCTCGCGCAGCGTCTCCAGCGCGGTCTCGATGGCCTCCGGGGTCCAGGGCGAGGTGGCAGCGAGCACCTGGCCCGCCAGCTCCAGCATCTGACGCTGGCCGGGGTCGAGATCGGGAGGGGTCGGAGCCTCCTTCAAGAAGGCGAGCAATTCGGCGGCCTGGGCCAGCCGCGGGAGCCGCTCTTTCAGGGCCGGCGCCGCCGCCCGGACCGTGGCCGGGGGCAGATCGGGCAGGAAGGGGAGCAGGCGCTGGCTGAGGTCGTCATCGCTTAGGGAGCGAATGTAGTGGGCGTTGACCCAGTCCAGCTTCTCCCAATCGAACATGGCGCTGGCCCGCTGGACGCGTTCCAGGCGGAAGCTGTCGACCAGCTCGGGGAGGCTGAAGATCTCCTCCTCGGTGCCCGGGTTCCAGCCCAACAGGGCGAGGTAGTTCAAGAGCGCCTCGGGCAGGTAGCCCATCTCCCGATAGAGCCCCAGCCGCGCCTCCGGATGACGGCGTTTGGAGAGCTTGGCGCGATCCTTGCCCACGATCACCGGCAGATGGGCAAAGGCGGTTGGGCGCTGGTAGCCCAAGGCCTCGAGAACCATCAGCTGGACGGGGGTGTTGGAGAGGTGCTCTTCGCCGCGGATCACGTGCGAGATCTCCATCAGGGCGTCGTCGATCGGACTCGAGAAGTTGTAGAGCGCGACTCCGTCCGAGCGAACCAGCACGGGGTCGCCGATGAGGTCGTTGTCGAACTCCAGGTCGCCCCGCACCAGGTCGGTGAAACGGGTCTGGCCGGCGGGCACCAGGAGCCGAACCACGAACTCGGTGCGCCCGGCTGGGGGTTGGCGCAAACAGCGGCGCGAATACCGGTAGGGCAGCTTGGCCGCGGTCGCGGTCGCGCGTTCTTGGCCGAGCTCCTCCCGGGTGCAAAAGCAGCGATAGGCGGACCCGGCGGCGAGCAGTCGGGCGGCGTGCTCGCGATAGATGTCGAGGCGCTCGCTCTGCCGGTAGGGCCCGTGCTCTCCGCCCACGTCGGGGCCCTCATCCCAGCCCAGTCCCAGCCACCGGAATCCGTCGTAGATGGCTTCCTCGTAATCACGGTGATTGCGCCCGGTGTCGGTGTCGTCCACGCGGAGGATGAATCGGCCTCGATTCTGACGCGCAAAGAGGAGGTCGAAGAGGGCGGTCCGAGCGCTGCCTAGGTGCACGTATCCGGTCGGGCTGGGCGCCATCCTGACCCGAATCTGGGAAATTGGCACGGGTCACATACTAGTTGCGTGCCAGGGGTGATGCTTTTGAACGGAGGCGCCGAATTCGGTCCCGGCAACGAGACTCAGGACCGGTTTCTCATCGCCGCCGCCAAGCCGGGCCGGGCCTTCGTTCTGACCACCGCGGTGGCTCGCCACCAGCCCCAGCTCGCCGCCCAGGAGGCTCGGGCCTGGTTCAAATCCCTGCACCTGGCGGTGGAGGATCTGGGCCTCTGGGATCCGGAGCGGGCCGACTCGCCGGAGATGGCAGCCCGGGCGGCAGAAGGTGGGTTCTTCTATCTCGCCGGCGGCGATCCGGACGTCCTGCTGAGTGTGCTGCAGGGCACCGCGACGTGGGCGGCGATACGGCGCTCGTGGCTGGAGGGAGCGGCTCTGGGCGGGTCGTCGGCGGGAGCCATGGCTCTTTGCGCGTCCACCCCCGTGCCCGTCTCGGGCGGAGGCTGGCGACTGGAGCGGGGGCTGGGCCTGGTGGCGGGGGCGGCGGTGCTGCCTCACTTCGATAGCCCCGGCCGGGGCCTCCTTGAGGCCCTGGGGTCCACTCCCGATATCGCCTTCATCGGATTGGATGAACGGACCGCCCTCTGCTGGAGTGGCGGCCCCTGGATGGCACTGGGTCGGGGCCGGGTGACCCTCCTGCGCGGCTCGCGGCGACAGAGCTACGGGTCCGGATCGGCCGTCGACGGCTTGGCCGATCCGGTCTCGTGACGACGGCGGGCGAAATCATCGAGGTGGGTTCCCTGCGCATCCACCACACGGTGGCGGGAGAGCGAGGGTCACCGCTTCTGCTGCTCCACGGATTGGGCTCGTCGGGCTACCTGGAATGGGGGGCCAACCTGGATTTCCTGGCTTTTGAGAACCGGGTGTTCGCGCCTGACCTGCCCGGCTTTGGACGCAGCGCCAAGCCCCCGGCACCCTACGGCGTGGCTTACTTCGCGCGCTTCATCGACGCCTACATGGACGCCGTCGGTCTGGATTCTGCGGTGCTGGTGGGAGCTTCAATGGGCGGGCGGGTGGCGCTGGAGGTGGCGCTGTCGAATGCCGCCCGGGTGGACAAACTGGTGCTGGTTGATGCGCTCGGGTTGGGTCGGCCGAGCTTCCGCCCCTACTACCCGCTGCTGGCCCTGCCCAAGGTCGGGGAGGCAATGATGGGGGCCATCCGGCTGGCCCTGAACAGACTCCCGCCAGAACTCGTGGAGCGCCTCCGCCGCCGCTGGGGCAGGGCCGCCGCTTTGGACCCCGCGCGTGACGATGACTACGTGGCGCAGATGAAGGAGATCCTGACCTCGGACGGATACACCCGCTCCTACCTCGCCACGCTCCGCTCGCTGGCCGCGCCGGACTTGCTGGGGGGCTCCGATCTGGCCACCGTGCTGGCGCCCCTGACCGTGCCCGTACTAATCATCTGGGGCGCCAACGACCCCCTCTTTCCGCTTCAGCACGCCCACGCCGCCCACGCCCTGTTGGCCGGCTCCCGGCTGGTGGTGATCGAGGGGGCCGGGCACTCCCCCCAATCCGACCGGCCCGGCGAGTTCAATCGCGCCCTGGTTGAATTTGTCCGCTGACCGCGAGCGCTACCTCGGCCCCGAGTACCTGGCCGCCCTGGCGCGGGGTCACATCGAGCCGCTGCTGCATCGTGATCCGCAGCGGCCGCCCCGCCTCTACCGGCTCGTGACCTGGTTGGCGGCCAGATTGATACCGATCCTGTTCCGGTTCCACGTCCAGGGGCTGGAGAACCTACCCCCGCCGCCCTATCTGCTGGCGGCCAACCACCAGGCCTGGTTCGACGCCCTCTTCCTGCTCGCGGCCCTGCCGTCTAGGCCCATGATCTACACCATGGGTCGGCGGGAATCCGTCTTCGACCGAGCCTGGAAACGCTGGCTGCTGCGACGCATGGGGGTCTTCCCGATCTCTCCTCAAATGGGCGAACTCGATGCCACCGCGCTCGTCAGCGTCTACCAGCTGCTGGGTCTGGGGGCGGTGGTGCTGATCTTTCCCGAAGGCCGCTACTCGGTCGGTCGCACCCTCCAGCCGCTGAAACGCGGGGTCGCGCATTTCTCCCTCCAGTCGGGGGTGCCGATCGTGCCGGTGGCCCTTGCAGGCCTGGATCACTGGCGCCTGGGGGGGGTCATCGAGGTCTCGATCGCGCCCCCCCTGAGCCCGGATCCGCCCCGCTGGTGGAGCCTGAACCAGCGCGTCAGCGAGCTGGTCGAGACCGTGCGCGAATCCATTCTCGGGGCCTTTGGCCGCCGCCGCGGAGCCGCTGCCGGCGGCGGCGGGCTGCTCGAATCGATCCGTACCCGGGTGTCGGGTCGGCGCCGACGACCTTAGACTTCGCCCTCGTGCACCTGATCGCGGGGTCGGAGAGCTGGGCGGGGCGCCACGTGTCCGCCGCTCTGCGAGCGCGCGAGCGGGTGCGCGAGTTGGCGTGGGGGACCCCAATCGGACGCTCACTACGGGGCGTGGGCGTCATTCACTACGTTGCCCAGCGACGCTCAGCCCTCGGCTCCCGGAAGCCCGATGCGGTACCGGATCCGTGGCTGGCGGAGTTGCTCGGGGCGGCCCGCGAGCAGCACGTCAAACGCGTGGTGTATCTCTCATCCTCCCGCGTCTATGGACCCCAGATACCGCATGGCCCGGGGGCTCGGATCGACGAATCGACCCTGATCCGCCCCCGGCACGAGAACGAGCACGGGTTGGCCGCCGAAGAGCAATGGCTGCGGGCCCAGCCCGATCTGGAGGTCGTTGTCGTGCGACTGGCCCAGGTGCTGGACGCAGAGGAGCCGGTGGTGGCCGCCTTCAGCGACCGCCTGGGGCGGGGCGACCTCTGGCTGCCCGGGGGAGGGCGCGCGGCGCGCACCTTCCTGGCCGGAACCGACGTTGGCCACCTGGCCCTGGCCGCCGCCGACCGGGGCCGGGCGGGCGCCATCCACCTGGCGGGCGGCTTCCGGTCGTCGTGGCTGGAGGTGGGGGGGAGGATCGCGCCCGAGGCGCGGATTCGGGGGCTGCCCTACGACCTGTCGCGGCTGCTGGCCGGGTGGCACCGTCTCCAGGCCGACGCCGGCGCCGACCACTGGAGCGGTGCGGAGATGGTCGATCTGCTGGCTCGGCCCCAGGTCCTCGACGATGCACGGACGCGCCGCGACCTGGTCTGGTCGCCGCTCGTCACCACCGCCGAGGAATGGGTTGCCGACTCGACTCCGGCCCCCCGGCCGCGGCGGCGGGGAAAGAAGGCGGGGTGAAGGCCAGCTAGGTCACGACCAAACAGGTGATGGTCTTGAAGACCCCCTCCACCCGCTGGATGGTGTCGACGATGAGCTGGCCGACGGCGTTGACGTCAGCCGCCTCACAGACCGCGATCACGTCATACTCGCCGGTGATGGCGTCGGCCGCACTGATTCCGGGCTCTCCCTGGAGCCGCTGAGCCACCTCCAGAGCCCGCCCGGGCGAGGTGTTTATGAGCACGTAGGCCTTCATCGATCAACCTCCTGGCGCGCTGCTTACGGCCTCCAGACTAGGCAACTAGCCTAGCGCGCCTGAAGCGCTCTGATCATCACCTCGTCGGTCATGTTGGCCCCGGAGAGGATGACCACCACGCGCTCGTCGGATTCCGGCGCGTAGTGGTAGAGCAATGCGGCCAGGGCGGCCGCCCCGGAAGGTTCGGCCAGCAGGTGCTCCCACTCGAAGTAGAGCCGGACGGCGGAGAGCATCTCGGCCTCGGAAACCCTGATCATGCGGTCCACGCAACGCCGGGCGATCTCGAAGGTCCGGATCCCGGGGGCGCTGGCGGCGAGGCCATCGGCCATGGTCTGGACGCTGTCCAGCGTCACCACCGAGCCCGCCTCAAGGGAACGGGACATGGCGTCGGCGCCGGCCGGCTCGATGCCGATCACGCGCACCTGCGGACGCTTGTGCTTGAGGTAGAGGGAGAGGCCGGCGATCAGTCCGCCGCCCCCCACCGGCACGATCACCGTGTCGAGGTCGGGAATCTGTTCCAGCAGTTCGACCGCGATGGTCCCCTGGCCGGCGATGACGTCCGCATCATCGAAGGCGTGAACGAAGGTGGCGTCGGTCACGCCCTGGACCCGAACCGCCTCCTGAAAGGCGGCCTGGTAGTCGCGCCCGTGGGTGATCACGTGGCCGCCGAGGCGCTTGATGGCTTCGACCTTGAGCTGATTGGCGCTGGCAGGGACGTAGATCGTGGCTGGTACCCCGAAAACCTGCGCCGCGTGCGCGACCCCCAGACCGTGGTTGCCGGCCGAGGCCGTGATCAGCCCCGCCTCTCGCTCGGCCGCGCCCATCCGGATCAGTTTGTTCAGTGCGCCCCGCACCTTGAAGGCACGGGTGGGCTGCACCCCCTCGATCTTGAGGCTCACGTGGCATCCGGTCTTGGCCGTGAAGGCCCGCGAATACTGGAGGGGAGTCGGGTCGAGGTAGGGCGCCAGCGCCCGGGCCGCCTGCTCGATCATGTCAGGGGTCACCGTCAGTGTTTCCGAGGCCCCTTCCGTCACCGTCAGCAAAGTTTAGATTCGTGGGGTGACAGAGGAGTCTGACCCACTTTCGGATCGGGAGAGGCAGCGCTTGCGCTCGCGGGAGAGAAAGCTGTCCCGGGGCAGGCTGGTGGTCGACAACCCGGGGCTCAAGAAACTGACCCTGGACCTGGCCCAGAAGCGCCGCCAGGAGACCGCCGAGTCGGGCTCGAAGCCAAAGGCGATCCGCCCATCCAGGATCAGGAAGAGCGGATCCAGCTGAACTCGGCGATAAGATGTTCGGGCATGCGTGCCAGGCGGGTGACCAAGGCCATATTCCCCGCGGCCGGGCTCGGGACCAGATTCCTGCCCGTCACCAAGGCCCAGCCCAAAGAGATGCTGCCGCTGGTCGACAAGCCGACCATCCAGTACGGGGTGGAGGAGGCCATCGCCTCCGGCATTGAACAGATCTTCATGGTCACCGGCGGCGGCAAGCGGGCCATCGTCGACCATTTCGACCACAGTGAGGAGCTCGAGCACTACCTGAGGGAGAGGGGCAAGGACGAGCTGCTCCAGATCGTCCGCGGCGTCGACTCCCTGAGCGATCAGGTGGACATCACCTACGTGCAGCAAAAGCAACCGCTGGGCTTGGGCCACGCGGTCTGGACGGCGCGCCGGCTGGTCGAGGGTCAGCCCTGCGCGGTGCTGCTGGCCGACGACGTCATCCTGGGCGCTGTCCCCTGCCTGCGCCAGCTGATCGACGCCCACGTTGAAACCGGCGCCACCATCCTCGCCTGCCGCCGCGTGCCGAGGGATCAGATCAGCCGCTATGGCGTCATCCAGCCGGGAGTCGGCCGGGGTCGCCTGCACGAGGTGCTGGACATGGTCGAGAAGCCTCGATCGAGCGATGCCCCCTCGGATCTGGCCATCTTCGGCCGCTACGTGCTGGCGCCCGAGGTGTTCGAGGCCCTGGACGACACCGATCGGGGGGCGGGGGGCGAGATCCAGCTCACCGACGCCATCAAGCGCACCATCGGCCCGGGCCGGGTGGTGGCGCTCGAGTTCGAGGGCGATCACTATGACACCGGGACGGTGCCCGGTTATCTCAAGGCCAACCTGGCTCTGGCTCTAAAGCGAGACGATTTGCGCGAAGAGATGTTGGAGGTGATCAGGGGCTTGGTCTCCGCTTCGGAGATCGCCGCCGGATAGCCCGCCCCAGACCCGCTTTCTGGGCTCTGGAGTTCGTGGATGCGCGGCTATAATCGGGTCACGCTCTATGCGCTCGAATTTTCCCCCCCAGGATTTATGGCTATGGCAGTATCAGGTAAACGACGTTTTGACGACGACCGCGTCGTGCGCTATGAAACACTGGAGCACGACTTCGAGGTTGAGGTGGCGCGCACCCTCAGCAAGTGGTGCGTCACCGTCTACCAGCTGCCCGACAAGGACATTCTGGCGCAGGACTTCTTCCCCGAGCGCTGGAAGGCGTTGGCTCGTGCGCAGGACTTCCTGCGCCTGCTGAACCAGCGCAAGAGGGACGGCGAGACATCCCCGGAATGATTCGGCCCGGGTGCTGAGGCAAAGCTTCCTTCGCCGCGAATGGGGTGCTGTCAGTTTCGTGCTGGCGGTCCTGGTGGGTGCGGTGGTGGTGCCCTTGGCGCTCACCTTTGGTCATCACTCGACACCGCCACCGGCCGCCGCGACCACGCCCGCCAGCGCCGCCAGTTCGGCCCGCTGAGCGCGTCGGCGGGGATCTCTCGAGGGGGGCCCGCCTCGGTCGGACACCGTGGTCACTCCATGGACCCGGCTCAACGCGGGCCGCGGGTCTCGAATTCACGCCAGACGTCCTTCCAGACCGCTTCCGTCTTCCCCTCCAACTCGCTCTGGGGGCCGTCGTTGTGGATCACGTGGGGCGCTAGGCGTCGGCTCTCCTGGATCGGCATCTGAGCGGCGATGCGAGAGCGCGCCGCCGCCTCGCTCAGGCCGCGCTCGGCAACCAGCCGCCGGACCCGCTCGGTGGGGGCGGCCTGGACCAGGATGACGGTGTCGAACCAGTCCGCGCGGCCGGTCTCGTAGATCAGGGGCGATTCCACCACCACCACCTCGCGGCCCTGTTCACGGGCCGCCGCCAGCAGCTTGTCGATCTCCATCCCAACCAGGGGATGGATGATCTGGTTGAGCTGCTGCAGCCGGGCTGGGTTGGCGAAAACGATCTGGGCCAGGGCCGCTCGATTGAGTTCGCCGCCGGGATCGACGATCTGAGGACCAAATGCCTGCGCCAATCGGGCCAGTCCGACCGTCCCCTTGGCCTCCACCTCGCGGGCGACTCGATCCGAATCGATGACCTGGATACCTCTGGCCGCGAGGATGCGTGCGACCGTGCTCTTGCCGCTGCCGATTCCGCCGGTCAACCCGACCACCCACATCGCAGCCGGATTATCGGTTCCGGGCTCGATCCGCGCACCCCAGCGGGACGCGTCACTAGGATTGGTGGCCATGTCTGACGAGTATCGGCTCGACGCGATCGTGATCGGGGCCGGCCCGGCAGGCAGCGCGGCCGCCCTGACCATGGCCCGAGCCGGGCTCCAGGTGGCTCTGATCGAGAAGGGTGTCAAGCCCGGCTCCAAGAACGTGATGGGTGGGATTCTGTACACGCATCAGCTGGAGCGGGTGGTGGGCCCAGCCTGGAAGGACGCCGAACTGGAGCGGCCCATCATCGAGGAGCAGCGCTGGATGCTGACGCCCGAGGCGGCCATCCGGGCGCTCGGCTACAAGAACCTGCGCAATCGGGAGAACCCACACTCCTACTCGGTCCTGCGCGCCAAGTTCGACCCCTGGTTTGCCGCCCAGGCCGAAGCCGCCGGGGCGATGTTGATACCGGAGACGGTGGTCGAGGAATTGATCGTGCGTGACGGCCGGGTGGTGGGTGTGCGGACGGGCCGTGAGGGCGACCTCATGGCCGACGTGGTGGTGGTCTGTGAGGGCGTGGGGCTGGGCCGCGAGCTGCTCGTCAAGGCGGGATTGAAAAAGCCCTTGCGTGCCAACCAGGTGGCGATGGCGGTGAAGGAGGTCATCGCTCTGGATCCGGCCCGGATCGAGGATCGCTTCAACTGCGAGCGGGGCGAGGGGGCCTCGATCGAATGCTACGGCTGGGCGACCAAGGGTCTTTCCGGCTTCATGTTCATCTACACCAACAAGGATTCGCTCTCGGTCGGAGGGGGTGCCCTGCTGAGCGAGATGACTGACACCCACCTCAGCCGATCGGAGCTGGCCGAGCGCGCTCCCAACGCCCTCCTGAACCACTTCAAGAGTCACCCCGCGGTGCGGCCCCTGCTGGCCGGAGGCGAGACCGTCGAGTACCTCGCCAAGCTCATCCCCGAGGGCGGTCTGGGCGGCATCCCCAAGCTCTACGGGGATGGTTACCTGGTCTGCGGAGACGCCGCCGGACTCTCCAATCCGGTCCACCGCGAGGGTTCGAACCTGGCCATGGAATCGGGCCGGCTGGCCGCCGAGACGGTCATCCACGCGGCCGAGGTGGGCGACTTCAGCGCCCGTACCCTGGCCGAGTACAAGGGCCGCCTTGACCACAGCTGGATCATGGCCGACATGCGTAAATACCGCGGCGCGGTGCCTCTACTTGAGCACAACCCCCGGCTGATGGGAGCCTACGTGGGCCTGATGGATCGGGCTTTGGACGAATTCTTCCGGGTTGACGGGCTCAGCAAGTGGGAGAAGCAGAGGCGGATCCTGGCCATGGTCCGCGCCCAGGGTGCGTTCCGCCTGGCCCGCGACTCGGTCCACGCCGCGTGGACCCTGCTCCGGCCGCTGGGGCGCTGATCCAGATCCCCCTGCACGGGTCAGCTGATCCACTGCGTCGGGCGTGCGCTTGGCAGCGACGAGGACCGCTACATGCTTCTCCACGACGGCCGACCATGTGGGGGAAGAAACAGCATGTTCCCTTGACTTCAAGTCGGCTTGAAGTCATATGGTGACGTTATGACCCATGTGCGACACGAACACCGTCATCTGACCGTGGCCTGCGACCTGGACGTGGCCGACCTCAAGACCCGAGCCGCCGAGTGGCAGGTGCTGCGCGACAGCTACGGGCTCAGCGCTGAGGCAATCCCTGGCGGCACCCGGCTATGGCTTCGGGCTGACGCCGAATCGGTCGCCGAGAGCCTTGTCCAGCAAGAGGCCCAGTGCTGCGGCTTCTTGGACTTCGAGATGACGTCGCAGGGAGAGCGGGTTCGCCTGGACGTCACCTCGCTGGCGCCGGAGGGTGCACAGGTCGCCGCCTTCCTGGCCGGAATCGATCCTGACCCGTCGCTCCTATGTTGCTGATCGGGGAAGTCTCGGAGAAGTCCGGGGTTGCTACCTCGGCGATCCGCTACTACGAGGAACTCGGCCTCGTACGACCGCTGCGACGCGAGTCAGGTCGCCGACTGTTCGGCGACGAAGCGGCGGCTCGCCTGCGAGCAATCACGGCGGCTCGAGAGGCTGGTTTCAGCTCAGCCAGTCAGAGGGAACCGGAGAGTGGCGGACACTCGTCGAAGCCAAGATCACAAGCGTCGAGGATCGCGTCGACCGCCTCCGAGCCGTGGCACAAATCCTTCGCGACAGCCTCGAATGCGGTTGCCACGCCTGGGACGAATGTCCGATCGTGACTCTGTAGGGCTCGATTGGCCGCCATGCGCCTTGTGAGAACAGGGCTCGCCACGAAGGCCTGAACCGGCGGGCGACTCATCGTCAACCGCGCCTACGGCTTCCACTCGGCCAACGCCGCAACCCGGCTCATCATGCACACTCTCGGACCCATCGAACACGTCCTCCCGCACGGCGTCGAGGCTCAGGACCCCTGAATCGCCCCACATTCATTCTGGGAGGTCCAAATAGAGCGGTGTTGCGACGACCAGCAGAATCCGCCCATCCTGCCGGGACCAAGATCCACGACACCGGTCTCAATCGGTCGTCGCAACACCTCGATGACGGAGGTGCGCAATGCGTGTTCGAGATCGGCAGCGGAGTGTACAGCGCTATCGCGGTCAGGTTCCCTCACCGGGACGACCGACCGTGGCATAAGGCGCTGGACGGCGGGCCGTGCGTCTGCCGCGCCTGTGCGCCTGTGCGCCTGCACTACTCAACATCTGCGTGCCGCGGTCGGAGTCCGCAGAAGCGCAAGCCGCCCACCGATCGTGTCGTCTTGACCTACTATGACTGACTCAGTCATAGTTGTTGAATGGCAGGGTTGATCGTAGAGTGGGTCGGCGCGCTGGCGTCCGCTGTCGATGTTGAGGTGGCGCTGGCGGTCGGCGAGTGCGGCGCCACGGAGCTGGGCGCGCTGCTCACGTGCCTGTCGTTTCGAGAGGTGGGCGTCGGCGAGCTTGGCGAGGTGCTCGGACTGACCGGCTCGGGAGCCGTGCGCCTAGTCGATCGTCTCGAACGCGACCGGCTGGTCACTCGACAGGCGAGGCAGGGGCGCTCAGTGACCGTTCGTCTCAGCGCCCGTGGCCGCCGGCTTGCCGTGGACCTCGAACGTCGACGCCTGGCCGCGATCGAGGACCTGCTGGCACCCCTGTCGGCCAAGGACCGGGCCATCTTCACTGACCTGCTCGACAAGGTGCTCCACGGCGCTGGCCTGGACGCGCCGGGAGCCCGGACGGTCTGCCGGTTTTGCGACCATCGGCGTTGCGACGGTGACGCGTGCCCGATCGGGCGTTCCCTACGAGAGCATGACGAGCCAACCGTCAGGGCCACGTCTGGAGCACGCTGATGGCAGACGCACGCTCCGATAGCGACGACCGGACTGTGCTCGATGGTCACGCGCGCGTCGAGCTCACGCGAGTACCGACGCCGCTGCAACACCTACCACACCTTTCCGCCAGCCTCGGGGTGCGGGTCGCGATCAAACGAGACGACCTGACGGATCTGGCTCTTGGAGGCGACAAGCCCCGCAAGCTGGAGTACGAACTCGCGACGCCAGTACGCGAAGGCGTCGACTGGCTCGTCGGGTGTGGCAGCGCCCAGAGCAACTTCGCCCGACTGCTCACGGCCGCCGCCCGCCACCTCGGCCTCGGCTGCTCCCTCGTGCTCGCCAACGGCGACCATCCCGAGGACCAGGGCAACCTGCTAGTGGTGAGGCTCATGGGCGCTGACGTGCGTCTCGTCGAGACCGACGACGTCTGGGACCTCGAGGCCCAGTGCCTCGCGGTCTGCGATGAGCTTCGCCAGGGTGGCCACCGGCCGCATTACGTGCCGGTCAGCGGGACGACTCCCATGAGCTGCCTGGGGTATGTCCGCGCCGGCTTCGAGCTTGCCGCGCAACTCGGTGACGCCCGTCTTGAACCCGACGCTCTGTACCTCCCGTTCGGAACCGGCGGCATAGCCGCCGGGCTCGCTGTCGGACTGCACGGGGCCAACAAGGACCTCCGGTTGGTCGGTTGCAGCGTCAACCGCCCAGCGCAGGAGTCGTGTCGAGCGCGGACGGCGCACGCTGGCTGAGGGAACGGTGGGGGCGGTGGGAGTTGTAATGCTCGACGTACTCGGCGAGCACGGTCTTCAGATGGCGGCGGCCGAGGATGAGTGTCCGGTCGAGGATGAGTGTCCGGCCTCGGCCCTCGGTGTGAGCCGCCGCGTGACGCCTGCGGGGCCGCCGACCGAATTCGTACACTGCGATCATCGAACCCGGTGGTTGCTGCCCCGGGGTTGACCCTTTCGTACACAGGCCTCGTGCCCTCAAGTGGATCTGTCGCTCTGGGGTCAGCGACCCACCAGAGACACGGCGCCGAGCAAACGGTGACCTGATAGGAGGCTGGCAAGAGCCCCTTCGCAGTGCTGTCCCGCCCGCCCGGCTGCCGATCATCAATCCGCCATGTCGAGGAGGCCGATGACTGCAACCAGTATTCCGATTGGTGGAATCATGGAGTGGGGCTCCTATTCCGTGCCCGAACGGGCGGCGTGCGAAGAACGTGCGTCCTGAATGGTCACAACTACGACTCGATTCTCGGCCTCGAGAAAGACGTAGACGACAAGCATCCATCGCCAGGGACCGAGCACGAAGCGAAAGCCTGACCAGCGCCCGCCAAGCTCTGGCCCGAGCCGAGGAAGGCGACCGAGTGGGCGCAGAGCGCTCTTAAGTTCTGTTTCGTGGTCCTCGGCAGACTGTGACTTCGGATCAACTGATCCAGGTCGATCGTGGCCGAGTTGGATACCTCGACCCGCGCCACGCGCTAGAGGTCTTCCAGGCTCATCGTCCGACCCGCGTTGGAGTCCGCGAGTCCCTGCTGGGCGCGCTCAAACGCACCGGGTAGGCCGTCCAAAAGGGCCGCGGCGTGGCGTGGATCAGGGTCGGCTTCGTCAAGCGCTTGTGAAAGTAGTGATCGCGCCAGCGTGCCCTCGTTCACGTGCGTTCGCTCAGCTAGCTTGGCGAGCTTGGCGGCATAGGTCTGATCAAGGGTGACGTTCAGTCGGCGGCTCGTAGCTGGCATGATCCAAGAGTACACGAATCAGCACGCCACGTGCATGTGGCGTGGTCATCCGAGGCGATAGCTGAACTGCACATAGCGCTTGGTACTCGGGGCTTGGTCCCTCACGCCCCTCGCCAAAGAGCGAGCGCGCATTGAAATATGTACGTCTCTGACGGTTAATATGTACGTATGACTAAGCGAACGACAATCGAAATTGACGAGGGACTTCTTGCGCGTGCCAAGAAGGCACTCGGGGCCACGACTACTCGCGCAACGGTCGAGGAATCGCTGCGCCTTGCGGCGCAAGCGGGGGAGGGCGCGCGCTCGGCGCGCGCAAGTGGGCAGCAGGATTATCTGCAGCGGCTCAGGAAACGCGTGGATCTCAAGGTGCTGAGCTCGGAGGAGATGTGGCGGTAGGGGGCTGGATCCTCGACAAAAGCGCTGCAGCCCGCATAGACAATCCTCACGTTGCCTCCCAATTGCAGGAGATGGCAGGGTCGCTGTTCGTATGTCCCGTGGGCGAACTTGAACAGCTGTATTCGGCGCGATCGGCCCAGGACTACGACGCGCTGAAGGCCGATCTTCGTGCGAGCTTCGACATCGTCCCTGCTCCATCTGATGTGTTGGACCGCGCCCTGCGGCTTCAGCGAGACCTGGCGCGCCATCACGGCATGTGGCACCGGACGCCGATCCCCGATCTGCTCATCGCAGAAACTGCTCTGCATCATGGCCTTGGCGTGGTTCATGTCGACGGCGACTTCGAGCGAATTGCCGAGGTTCGTCCCCTCACCGTTCGCCGACTGGCCCATGGCCGGGTCCAGCGCTGATCGCTGAGGTACACGCAAACCCGCGCAT
>Ga0307372_10008805_pt1 | contig 14105 bp, 12 predicted proteins | sample OX1MG_FD_202533 | JGI IMG/M metagenome (GOLD analysis project Ga0307372, IMG submission 202533) | Soil microbial communities from Risofladan, Vaasa, Finland - OX-1 | ecosystem: Environmental > Terrestrial > Soil > Coastal area > Acid sulfate soil | place: Finland: Risofladan, Vaasa | collected...
TTTCTCGATCGCCCGCCACGCACTCGCCGTCGCCACGTTGGAGACGATGGGATCGGCGCCCAGCGTAAGCCCGCCGACGGCCTCAACCGCGATTCCGTGCTCCTCGAGCAGGTCCAGAATGGCGTGACCCGTCAGTCGGCCGCCTTCGGCATGGAGCGTAGTGATGCGGCAATCGATGTAGTAGTCGCTAGTGCCGCCGGAGGACAGTTTGAACTGGCCCAGCCGGAAGCTGGACCCCGCCAGGAGCGAGAGCAGTTGCTGCGCGTGACTTGTCTGCGCCATCTCCCCGATTCTACGGGACCAAGCTCGCACCGCCAGCACGTCCTTGCACAAACTCCATCTGCGGGTATTAGCCCTTGCGTTGCGCGTTGGCAAGCTATTCGATGAACGAGCGTGGATCGAACAGCCCCAGCCGCACATGCCACGTTGTGCTTTGTCCCGGTTCCAGCGTCACCATCCCGGTGTCCATCGCCCCCCATTCCTTCCCGAACGGATCGACAAAATTGAACTGGGGTTCGATGGCAACCATCTGCACGGCCGATGGCGCATACATCTGGATGGTCTTGATCGCGGGAGAAAGCGCCTCGACTTTGAGACCGTAGTTCGCGGCCGGATCGATCACCTGGACGATTGCTTGACCACTCTTCCACTCAAGCTTGCTCCAGTTGTCGTCATAGGAGTTCTTGCCGAGCGGCACGCCGCCGCGGGCGCGAAAGTCATATTTGGTTCCATCTACGGGCTTGATCTTGCCTGTGGGGAATTCGTTGTCGTAGTTTTCCACCTCGGCAACGTCTGAGCCCGGGATTTGCACCCGCACCTGTGTGCGGTCTCCCGAGGGCAGCGTGAAGCCGGGGTGCCAGCCAATGGCCATTGGTTCAGCTACGTCTCCCACGTTGTGCGCATCCACCACGATGTCGACCGCATCCCCAGTCAGCCGGATCGTGAACTCCAGATCCGTCTTTGAGAGCCAATGTCCGCCAAAGTCGCCGGCATGGATCACACCGGTCACCTGATCTCCGTCAGGAATCGTCTTCACCTGCACATCGTTGGCCCTGGCCTTGAAGATGAGTCCGTGGGCAGCAGGGCGCTCGGCGTCTGGCTTGCCCCAGGGGCTGACCGGCAGGGTAAGGGTGTGTCCTTGCCACTCGGTTGTGATGGACTGCCTGTCGGCGGTGAGCTTGCCGCGCACGCGATTCGGGTAAGGAATCAGGAAGGCGGCGCCGATTCCAAGGCTCATCAAGCCGTTCGGATCGTCGTGCTGGGCAATCATTTTGGCCGCCGCAGCCGGGCCCGGCGAGGCGAGGACGTTGATATTTCCTTTGCCGGGGAAATTCGCCGTGATCTCAAGAATCTCCATGCCCCGGCCGGGAGCGACTGCGACGCTGGTGAATTCAGGCACCCGTTTGTTGATCACGGGCCGGTGCAGCGTGACCACGCGTTGCCCGCCGATCTCGATGGCCGTTTGCGCTTTTGCCAGCGGAGGAAAGAGACACGCCATCACCGGAGCCAGTGCCAAGGTACGAAGGAAGAGCTTCATCGCGGACCCATCCCTGGAGATGCATCGAAACTCTTGGGAAGCGCTAAGCGGGGGATGATTCGAAGGACCTGCCCAGGCGTATTCCGAAGGCGCAATCATTCTACGCCGCTTCTGGCGGCTGCCAAACTATGCGAGAGCGGCGCTTTCCAACTCCGCCTAATCTTCCGCCGGGATACGAGAATGCTGATCTCGCAGCTTTTCCGGAAGCTGGCTCCGCACCAAAGCCGCGGCCGGCAAATCCTCAGGGCATCACGACCGGCGCTGGCTCTCTCCCCACCCAAACCCAGCCCTGTGACCCTCGGCACAGCCCAACTCTCGCTTTTCGGACAATCTGTAAGGGAGGGGCGCTTCTGTGCCAGAGCGCCCTTGCTTATTTAGGGAGGCAAAAAGGGCATACCCCCCTACCCCCCCTGGTCCATAATGTGGGATGAAATGACTTCAAGAGTTTATCAAGTATTTGTTAATAAAAGACTTGAATCCATATTCGCCGCGCCGAAGCCTGGAAAACACGTATCAAAATACGAGACGTTGCCGGTTCAGCTTGATCCCGTCGAGCCGCCCCAGCAGCGTCACCGCGATCTTTGCCGGATCGAATAGCCGTTCCGCCATCTGCTGCACCTGCGCCGCCTGCACCGCTTCGATGCGCGCGATGATTTCGTCGGCGGTGAAGAACTGCCCGAAGTAAATCTCCTGCCGCGCCAGGTTGGCCATGCGCGAGTTCGAGCTCTCCAGCCCCATCAGGATGTTGCCCTTGAGCTGGTCCTTGGCCCGCGTCAGCTCCTCGTCCGTCAGCAGATCGTCTTTGAGTTTGCGGAATTCCACAAGGATGAGATCGATGCACTCCAGCGCCTTGCCGACCGAGGTGCCGGCGTAGACGCAGAGGGTGCCGGTGTCGCGATAGGGGCTGAGATCGGAGAAGACGGAGTAGGCCATGCCGCGGTCTTCGCGGATGGTCTGGAAGAGGCGCGAGCTCATGCCGCCGCCGAGCACCGTGTTGAGGATCAGCGTGGCGTAGCGGTTTTCGTCGGTGATGGGCGGCGCGGGGACGCCGAGGCAGATCTGCACCTGCTCCAGCGCCTTCTTGTTCTTGAGCAGGATGCGCGCGCTCGACTGCGGCGCGGGCAGTTCGGTCAGCGGCTGGCCGGCGCTCATGCCGGAAAACTTCTCCGCAATGTCCTCCACAAACTGATCGTGTTCCAGGTTGCCGGCGGCGGAGAACACCATGTTGCCCGCATGGAAGCGCCCGGCGTGGTAATCGAGCAGCTTGGGCTGGTCCAGTCCTTTAACCGTAGTTGTGGTCCCCAGGATCGGCTTGCCCAGCGGGTGATCCTTCCAGAAGCTCTGCGTGAATAGTTCGTGCACCAGCACGTCGGGATTGTCCTCGTCGATCTTGATCTCTTCAAGGATCACGCCGCGCTCCCGTTCGATGTCATGCGAGGCGAAGACCGGGTTGAGCACCAGGTCGGCGAGCACGTCGAGCGCGATGGGGGTATGATCGGCCAGCGACTTCACGTTGAAGCAGATCATCTCCTTGCCGGTGAAGGCGTCGAGGTTGCCGCCGATCGAGTCCATCTCGCGCGCGATGATTTGCGCCGAGCGGTTGCGGGTGCCCTTGAAAACCATGTGCTCGACAAAGTGGGAGATGCCGTTGGTCTCCGCCGGCTCCCCGCGCGAGCCTGACTTGATCCACACGCCCATCGCCACCGAGCGAAGATGCTCCATCCGCTCTGTGAGCACAATGAGCCCGTTGGACAGGATGGTGCGGCGAAGATTGCGCTCGATGGTCATCACTAGTACAGACTCAATTCTAGGCCAGAGGGCTTGAATGAAATAAAGAGGAAGGGTGAACTCGGCGACTGGACCCGACGAACCGCGGCTGAACGTTGGATGAGGAATGTGGTGGCGCGGGCTGCATCCCTGCCTGGAATGCCCTATTCTGGGCTCAGGCGATGGGAGATGAACAGGCAAAACTGGTAAGCCTGGGCCAGGAATCGGCTGGCTACCGGGCACTCTTTGGCATGACCCGTGCGGAGCTGGAGGACCTGCTCAAAAGCATGGGCGAGCCATCCTTCCGCGGGCGCCAGATAGCCGAAGCCTTGTACCATCAGCGGGTTACAGAAATTCATCAGATCACTACCCTGTCCGTTCCCCTGCGCCGGCGCCTGGCCGAATCCGGTTGGCAGGTCGGCCGGCCGCCGATCGCCCAGGTCTTCCGCTCCATCGACGGCACCGAGCGCTACCTGGTGGAGGGCGTAGCCGGCGCCGACACGGTGGAGGCGGTCTGGATGCCCGAAGGCGATGAGGGCGAAGCCGGCGACGGCTCAGACGAAGATCAGGCGAAACCATGGTCCCGAGCCACCATCTGCGTCTCCAGCCAGGTGGGCTGCGCCGTCAATTGCCGGTTTTGCCTCACCGCGCGCCTCGGCCTCCAGCGCAACCTCACCGCCGGCGAAATCGCCGGACAGGTCATCGCCGTTCTCGATCGCCATGCCGTCGAGATCGGCCGCGACCGCGTGAACCTTGTCTTCATGGGCATGGGCGAGCCGTTCCTGAACTACGACAACTTCATGGCTGCCGTCCGCCTGCTCGTTGAAGAAGCCGGTCTCAGCCCGCAGCGCATGACCGTCTCCACCTCCGGCATTGTTCCCGGCATCGAGCGCTTCGCCCTCGAGCCTCCGGAGATCCGCCCCAAGCTTGCCATCAGCCTCAACGCGCCCAACAACGACGTGCGCAGCCAGGTGATGCCGGTCAACCGCAAGTGGCCCATTGAGGCGATCGTGGATGCCGTCCGCGCCGTCAAGTTGCGCCCGCGCGAGCGCCTGACGTTTGAGTACGTGCTGCTGGGCGATGTAACGGATCGCCCGGAGCAGGCGCGCGAAGTGGCGCGATTAGTCCGCCGCACCGGCCTGCCCGCCAAAGTGAATTTGATCGCGTGGAATCCCGGCCCAGGCATTGCTTACGAAATGCCGTCTGCCAACTCCGTCGAAACGTTTCGACAGAAACTGCTGGAGGAAGGAATTGCCGCCTACCTGCGCAAGCCGCGCGGCCGCGATATTTACGCCGCCTGCGGGCAATTGAAGCGCACGGTGGAGGGGAGTTAAATCGGGCTTTTCAGCAAGACGACGAACAGGAAATCGGACGTGCTCGTTTCCTTTGTTTGAAAATCATGCCGCCCGCTCCACCACTTCCAGCTTCGTCCCCTCGACCTTCTGCAAATACGCCACAATCTCAAACAGGTTCTTCGCCTGCGGGTTGCCCTTGGCGCTGAACATGCGCATCAGCACCTTGGGCGAGCGGCCCAGGTCCGCGCCCAGCTTGATGAATCCAACGGTGCCGTTGATGTACTTCCGCAGGACGGATTTGCCCGTCTCGACGTCCCCGGCGATCATGCAGCCGACGGCTTCCTTGAGCAGCGCGCGGCGAAAACCGGCGCTCTCTTGCAACTTCTTTCGCAGAGTTTCATTAAAGCTCGTCGTTAGTACCATGTTCCCTCCCGCTTGCGCAACCTGAACTCCAGCCAGAGATCTTTGGCCCGTTTGATGTCAGCTTGTTGGCGTTTTTTGCTGCCCCCGGCAACCAGAATGACGAGCCTCTCTCCATCCCGGCCGAAGTAGATGCGATAACCCGGCCCGAAATCAATCCGCAACTCCTGGACACCCGCCCCAACGCTCTTGATTGAAGAGAGGTTGCCGTGCTCAAGACGTTCGAGAGCAGTTGCCACGCGTGCCTGCGCCTCGTCGCTCAACGCATCGAGCCATTTCAGAAATGGTGTGCGGCCCTGCCGGTCAACGTACTGCCGGATGTCGATCACGCATGAATGGTAGCACAAAAGATACCATTTGAGTCAGCGTGATTTCAGGAGGGTGTTTGGCATCCGCCTGAAGCACAATGAAACTGAAGCGAAGCGCCAATCATGGTGCTTCGCCCCGCTATTCACCGTCGCCGAACCATCGCGCCGCCGCGCTCAGTCGTTGTAATTCAACCCCTCCAGCCCCAGGAATGCCGCGCCCGAACCCAGTTCCTCCTCGATCCGCAGCAACTGGTTGTACTTGGCAATGCGGTCCGTGCGGCTCACCGAGCCCGTCTTGATCTGCCCCACGCCCGTGGCCACGGCCAGATCGGCGATGAACGTGTCCTCGGTCTCCCCCGAGCGATGCGAGATCACCGACGTGTATCCGTAGCGCCGCGCCAGGTCGATCGCCTCCAGCGTCTCCGTCAGCGTCCCGATCTGGTTCACCTTGATCAGGATCGAATTCCCCACGCCCTCCTCGATGCCGCGCTGCAACAGCTTGATGTTGGTGCAGAAAATATCGTCGCCCACAAGCTGAATGCGCTGCCCCAGCTTTTCGGTAAGCACCCGCCAGCCCGCCCAATCGTCCTCGGCCAGCCCGTCTTCCAGCGACACAATCGGATACTGCCGCACCCAGTTCTCGTAGAACTCCACCAACTGCTCGCTCGTCAGCTCGCGCTTGTCGCCCTTCTTGAAGACGTACTTGCTCTTTTCCGCATCGTAGAACTCGCTCGACGCCGGATCGAGCGCGATCGCGATCTGTTCGCCCGCCTTGTACCCGGCCTGCTCAATCGCTTCCAGGATCAGCTCCACCGCCTCGTCGTTCGATTTCAGCGACGGCGCAAACCCGCCCTCGTCGCCCACAGCCGTGTTGTAGCCCTTCTTCTTCAGCACACTCTTGAGGGTGTGGAAAGTCTCCGCCGCCCATCGCAGCGCCTCGCTGAAGCGTTCCGCGCCCACCGGCATGATCATGAACTCCTGGAAGTCCACGTTGGAATCCGCGTGCGCGCCGCCGTTCAGCACATTCAGCATCGGCGTCGGCAGAATGCTGGCATTCACGCCGCCCAGGTAACGATAGAGCGGAATCTCCAGTGTCTGCGCCACCGCCCGTGCGGTCGCCATGGACACCGCCAGAATCGCATTCGCGCCCAGCTTGCCCTTGTTGGCCGTCCCGTCTAGCGTGATCATCGTCGAATCGATCAGCCGCTGGTTGGTCGCATCCATGCCCTCCAGCTCCGGCGCAATCACACTCTCTACGTTCTCCACCGCCTGCAGCACGCCCTTGCCCAGGAAATGGCTCTTGTCTCCGTCGCGGAGCTCGACGGCCTCATGCTCGCCGGTGGAAGCGCCCGAGGGCACAATGGCGCGTCCCTGCGCGCCGCTCTCCAGAACCACGTCGGCTTCCACGGTGGGATTGCCGCGCGAGTCAAGCACCTCGCGCGCACGGATGGCAACAATCTCGGTCATATCTGTCCTCGCAATGCGGTGCAGCAGCCGGTCATTTAGTCGGGGACGGCGATCCACGCGAAGAGCTTCACCGGCCGCATTCTGAATGGTTGTCAGAAGCTTCTCCGCGCTGCGCACTCGAGTCTCCATCCCTTGAAAAAATGCGAATGTTTTCCAAGGGGATTCTAACAAAGCGATCCGCACAAGCCCCTGTGGCGGCGGTCACACTGCGCGCCAGCGCCGCCCCGTGCAGTCGGATTGCACCATGCCCGTTGCACCGCTGTTGTCGAGGAAGATTCGTATCCGGCGAGACACTCCTTCGCGGCTCCCCATGCCGCGCGCACTCAACTGCGCGCTAGGCTTGAGCTTAGGCGGAATTGTCGCCGGGCTCCGGCTGCGGCAGACAACTTTTTGCCCAGGGCGGGTTCCAAATAGATAAGAGGAATTGTGCCCGCCTGAAGGAGTTTGCATGCATCGGTCCATTCTGACGTGTGTCTTCCTGGCCGCCGTTTGCGCCGCACTGAGTGCGCAGCAGGCCGCGCAGCAGACCGACCAGAAAGCTCCGCAACCTGACCAGAATCAGCAACAGACGTCGCCGTCCGCTTCCTACGAGGGTGTCTCCCATCCGCCCTCTGACGACACCATCATGGCCGACGAGCCGGCCAATCCTGTGCGGCACAAGCCGTCCGCGGGCAAGCTCCTGGTCCAACCTGCGCCGGCGGCGCAATCCGCGCCCGCTGCGCAGACCGCGAGAGCCGCGCAGCCGCATCCCACTTCAGTCGATCCCAGCGACAACTTCCCCAATCCCGATGGAACCGACGATGGCATCGTCCAGGTAGCTTCTCCCGCGGCCGCTCCCGCGCCCGAGCTATCCTCGCGCGAAGCCCCGGACCCCGACGGCGACATTGTCCACCCCTTTCCGTCCACCCCGGGCACTCTTCAGCCCGGCACCATGATCCGCGTCCATCTCCTGACCGAGCTTTCCACCAGCGGCAGCCAGCGCGGCGACGAGTTTCGCGCGCGCGTCGGCAGCGACGTCTTGCAGGACGGCCTGGTGCTTATCCCCGCGGGGTCTGAAATCGACGGCCGCGTAGTCGATGTCTCCAGCGGCACCCCCGGCGGCCATGGCACCATGCGCCTGCGCCCCGACTGGGTGGTCCTCTCTGACGGATCGAAGTACCGGATTGACGCGCAGGTTACCGGCACTCCCGGTTCCAAAACCCACGTCAGCAGCGAAGGCACCATCGCCGCGGGCTCGCGCTTTAAGAAGGACGGCATCGAGTATGGCGGCGGCGTGGGCGCCGGAGCCGTCACCGGTGCGGTGCTGGGCGGCCCTGTCGGCGCGCTCGCCGGCGGCCTCATCGGCGGCGGCGCTATCACCGTGCACCTGCTCATGGATCATCCCCAGGCGACCCTGGAGCCGGGAACGGTGCTGATCTTCTCCCTGAACAGCGGGCTCAATCTCCAGGCCCCGAATATGAGCGGCAACTGACCGGAGGGATGTTTCCCGGGCGCGGCGCAGATCCACCGTCAAATTTCCTTCCAACCGGTACAATATGGAGATGGATCAACGCAGCTCAACTGCGCCGTGCGCGGCACATCTTCGCGATCAGGGGTCTGCCCAGGCATGAAGCGCTTTTGGGGACTGCTCCGGTTCGGGCTGCCCTACACGTTTTACTGGCTGCCCGGCGTGTTATTGCTGGCTGCGGTCGGGTTTCTCGACGCCCTGCGCATGGCGTTCTTCGTCCCCATTCTGGGCGTTGTGTTTCAGCCCAGCAATCCCTCCAGCGCCCTGCCGCTTAACCCCTTCGCTTCGGCGCGATGGCAATTCGATCTCCACAAGATCTTCCCCCCGGCTCTGCACATTCACAACGTCCTCACTGTAGTCGCCTTTGCCCTCGTCGGTTCCACCATCCTCAAAGGAATTTGCGACTACGCGGGGACCTACCTGGTGAACTACGCCGGGTTCGGCCTCATCACCGACCTGCGCAACAGGCTCTATGAAGTCATCATGCGCCGGTCCGCCAGCTTCTTTCACAGCCATCCCACCAGCCAGATCCTTTCCACGCTGATCAACGACGTCGATAAGGTGCAGGTCTCCGTCAGCACCATGCTCGGCGATTTTCTGCAGCAGTTCTTTACCTTTGTCTTCACCGTCGCCCTGGTCATCATGCTCGGCGGTCGTCTCAGTTGGGTGCTGCTCCTGTTTGTTCCCGTGGTCATCGCTTCGGCGCGCCGCATCGGGCGCTCGGTCCAGACCCGGACCCGCACCGGGCAGGACAAGCTCGCGGAGATCCAGAACATCCTCCATGAGACCGTCACCGGACATCGCATCGTTAAGGCATTTAACACAGAGCTGTGGGAGATTCTGCGCTTTCGCAGCGCGGCGCGCCGCCTGTTCAAGGCCAACCTTCGCAGCGTGCGCATCCAGTCCATCAGCTCGCCGCTGATGGACACCATCGGCTCCATTGCCATCGCGCTGCTGCTCTGGATCGGGCGCAATGAAATCCGCCACGGCCGCATGAATGCGGCGGTCTTCATTACCTTCATCATTGCCCTCTTCAAGCTCTACGATCCTGTCCGGCGCTTCGCTTCCTACTACAACAACTTCCATCAGGCCATGGGCGCGTCGGCCTCCATCTTCGGCTTCCTCGAGCATGGCGATGACGTGAAGGAGCCCGTGCGTCCGCGCACCCTCGCCGGCTTCCGGTCGTCGCTGCGCTTTGACGATGTCGGCTTCTTTTATTCCAACGAGGAAGGCGAGCACCAGATCCTGCACCACATCGACCTCGACGTAACGGCCGGCGAAGTGCTTGCGCTGGTCGGCCCCAGCGGAGCAGGGAAGTCGACCCTCGTCAATCTCATTCCCCGCTTTTTCGACGTGACCTCTGGGCGCATCCTGATCGACGGCCACGATGTCCGCGAGTTGAGCCTGGCCTCGCTGCGCCGGCAGGTCGCCCAGGTGACGCAGGAGACCATTCTCTTCAACGATACGGTGCGCAACAATATTGCTTACGGTCAGCCGGAGGCGAAGATCGAGGTGGTAGAGCAGGCCGCGCGCAACGCCCTGGCGCACGACTTCATTTTGCGCATGCCGCAGGGCTACGACACCGTGATCGGCGAAAAAGGCTTCCGCCTCTCCGGCGGCGAGCGCCAGCGCATCGCCATTGCCCGTGCCATCCTGAAGAACGCGCCCATCCTCATCCTCGATGAAGCCACTTCGGCGCTCGATTCCGAAAGCGAGGCCCTGGTGCAGGAGGCGCTGGCCAACCTGATACAGAATCGCACGGTCGTTGTCATCGCCCACCGGCTCAGCACCGTGCGCCGCGCCACCCGCATTGCCGTGCTGGAGGATGGACGCATCACCGCGATCGGGCCCCACGACGAGCTGCTGACCACCTCGCCGACCTACCGCCGGCTTTATCAGCTCCAGTTTATGGATGTGACGGAGAGCAGCGCCCCGGCCGAACGCGAGGTGGGACAACTGGAACCGGAGATGCCGCAGTCCGACCGGCTGCTGGAGCCTGCCATCTCCATTGAGGGTGAGGATTAGCACGATGTCCATCTATTCCATGACCGGCTTTGCGCGTGTGCAGGTGCGGGTTAACGATCAACTGGGCTACACCTTGAGCCTGAAAAGCGTGAATCACCGTTTTCTCGACCTGCAGTTGCGCATGCCGCCCGGAATGGACGCGCTGGAGATGGAGTTGCGCCGCATGCTGAAAGAGAACCTGGTGCGCGGCCACGTAGACCTGCTGCTGAGTGTGGAGCGCACCGGCCAGCAGGCCGGCGGATACAACCGCGAGCTGGTGGCCGCTTACCTGACGGCGTTCCATGCGGCGCGCGAAGACCACGCCCTCACCGGGCAGCCGGACCTGAATGCGATCCTGCGTCTGCCCGGCGCCTTGCAAAGCGACAACCGCGGGGAAGAGGATCTGGCTCCGCTAAGCGAAAGCGTGCTGCGCGAGATGGGCCCGCTGCTGGGCCAGTTGAAGGTGATGCGGGCCCGGGAAGGCGAGTCGCTCGAAGCGATTCTGCACGCGTCGCTCGACCGCCTGGCTGAAGCCGTGCAGGGCGTGGCGGAAATGCGCTCGGATGTGGAGCAGCGCTACCAGGATCGCCTCACCCAGCGGCTCACAGCCGCAGTGGGTGCCGACTTCAACCGTCAGCGCGTCCTGGAGGAAGTGGCCGTTCTCGTCGACCGAAGCGACATTGCCGAAGAGCTGGCGCGCATGGCCACCCACATCGGCCACTTCCGCGAGCTGCTCACTTCCGGCGGCGAAGTCGGCAAGAAACTCGACTTTCTTCTCCAGGAGATGAACCGCGAGGCCAACACGCTTCTCTCCAAAACCGGCGGCGTGGGCGGCAAAGGCACCCGCATCACCGAACTGGGCCTGGCCATGAAGTCCGAAATCGAAAGGGCCCGCGAACAAATTCAGAATGTGGAGTAAAGGCAGCCTCCAGCTTCTAGCCACTAGCTTCTAGCCCGATGATTGACGGATTGACCCAGCGGCGCTCGGGAAAAAGCTAGTAGCTAGAAGCTGGAAGCTAGAAGCTGAGGAGAGCATTGGCTGGCATTCTATTCATCATCTCCGCGCCCTCGGGCTCGGGCAAAAGCACCTTGGTGAACGAACTGCGCAAGCAGGTCACGGGCATCGATTTCTCCATCTCCTGGACCACGCGGGCTCCGCGCGGCTCGGAGGAAGACGGACGCGAGTACCATTTCACCACGCGCGAGGAGTTTGAGCGGGTGATTGCGGAGGGCGCTTTCATGGAGCATGCCGAAGTCTTCGGCAACCTCTATGGCACGCCGAGAGCGTCCCTCGACGAGGCGCGGCGACAGGGCCATGACCTGCTCCTCGACATCGACGTGCAAGGCGCCGCGAAAGTGCGCAAGGCGATGCCGGAGGCAGTCAGCATCTTTGTGCTTCCGCCCGACCCCAAAAAACTCCGCACCCGATTGCGGAACCGCTTCCGCGCCGAGGGCCAGGTGAATGAGGCCGACCTTTACCGGCGGCTCTCCGAGGCCAGCAAAGAGATTGAAAACTATAAAGAATACACCTACATCCTGATCAACGACCTGCTCGACCGCGCGGTAGCCCAACTTGAAGCAATCGTCCTGGCTGAGCGATACTACCGCAATAGCGAGCCGATCGCATTTCGTTCGCGCCGCGTGCTGGAAGTGGCAGCGGCCTGCCGCCAGTCCAATTCGCAGGAGCGGTTAAAGCCCGTTCTGGAAGCGTTTGGCATTGGTAATTCCCCTGACCAGCAGCAGTTTAACTTTGACGAGGATCAGGATGAAGATTGAAACCGAGTTTGACTCGAACTACCGCAAGGTTCTAGTCGCGGCACGGCGCGCCCGCCAGTTGCAGAACGGCTCGGCGGCGCTCGTTCCCACCCACTCCACCAAGGCATGCAAGATCGCCCAGGACGAGATCGACGCGGGAAAGATCGCCTACGTCAAGAAGGAAGAGACGCCGGTGGTCAAGCCGCTGGTGGATGAGAACGGGGTAGCGATTCTCGGCTGAGAGCTTCCCGCGTTCTCTTGTGGACGCCCCTTCAGGCCGCTTCGGCATGGGGGAAGTCAATGGTACGCGTCTCCGCCAGCTCGTCGAAGATTGCCCGGTACAGGATCATGGCGGTGCGTAGTTCCTCGGTGCTCGCTTCGTTTTTGCCCGCGCGGACGGTAATGCCGGAAGCCCGCCGGTAAGGATCCGCCAGCCGTGGATGGGGCACGGAGAGGTCGTCGGCGCGCTGTTCAAAGCGGCTTCCCGGGTAGCCGCGCGCCTGCAACACAGTGTTCAGCAGCTCATCGGCTTCCGTGACCGCCCCCCGCGGGTGGTCCACAAACCGCGCCTGGATGGCGTCCCATTGCGAGAGAAACAATCTGCGCTGGTCCGGCGCGATCGGCCTCAACTGGTAGTGTTCCACGCGATTGAGCCGTGCCTGTAGCGCGGCCTCGGCGCGCCCCCGCGAGTGGTATCGAACTAGAGCGTTGTCATATTCCGATCCAAAGCGCCGTCGCAGTTCCGCCGTGCGCGTCCGCCCCCGCTGCCGCCCCACCCCCCACGCGATGAGCAGCATAATCACGAGAACCACAACGCATGCGCCGATGACGAGCTGGGGACTATAAGTATTCATCTATTCCTCTCCCGGCGGAAGCGACGGCGCCGAAGCAGCCCTCGGATGCACTCGGCCCCGAAATCCTCCACCTGCTCTGTGGGATGGGCGGGCTTGGCCAGGGTTTGCTTTGCCGGCAGGTTAAACCATCCGCGGTGCGCGAAAAAACGATGAACGCCGGCGAGATCCATCTTGCGGATTCCGCCCGGGCTCAGTCGCTGCTGTCTTTCCCGTAGTAGCCTTCTCGCGTCGACACGGTGTAGTCCTTCTTGTCGGTCGTGATCGTCACCTTGTGATAATCGCCTTCGGTGTCCGGCTTGTCCGGCGTGTAGGTCAGCAGGTACTGGCTGTGGAGCTCGTCCTGGATGAGTTTGTAGATCGGTGCCAGGTCCGCTGAATGCCGGGCCTCGTAGGCGTGGCCGCCGGTGCGCACGGCCATCTCGAACATCACGTGCTGGCCGTCAATGCCGTTGCCGCTGGTGGGCTCGGGCTGCCGCCGGCCGCCCGGAGTGCCCCCCGGATAGCCGCCGGGATAGCCTCCCGGATAGCCTCCGCCGGGATAGCGCCCTCCCGGATACCCCGTTCCTCCCCGATTGGCCCCCGGCATGTTCGACCCGGGAGTGCGGTCCGGCTCGCCCTTGCTGAAGATGGTGTAGACCTCCACGCCCTGGTGATCCGCGGCATCGATCGCGTCGTTCATCGTCTCCTTGCTTCCGTGGTCGGCTCCGTTGGAGAAAACCACCAGCACCTTGCGGCCGGGCTTGTTCTTCATCATTTCGTCGCAGGCCAGGAAGACGGCGTCGTAAAGCTGGTTGGCATCGTGGCGGCCGGCGGCCAGACTGGGCGAATCACTGGTTTCCGGCCCCTGGTCTTCCGCCTGCTGCTTGGCCCGGGTCGCTCCCATCTGGTCCAACTGCCCGTAGAGCGCGCTCCGGTCGCTGGTGAAGTCCTGGAGCAGCTCCACTTCCCGGTCGAAGTGGATGAGAAAAACCTCGTTCTTGGTCCCCGCCGGGATTACCTGATCCAGGAACGCTTCCGCCGCCTTGCGATCCGCATCCGCCACGCTGCTCACAGACTTGGCGGTATCGATAATCAATCCGATACGGAGCGGTTGGTCGTTCCCCAGGGCCAGGCTCGAAATTGTCTGGGGCCGTCCGTCCTGGGTAAGGGTGAGGTCGCTCTTCTGGAGGTCGGTGACCAACTCGCCCTTCT
>Ga0307372_10008806_pt1 | contig 14105 bp, 14 predicted proteins | sample OX1MG_FD_202533 | JGI IMG/M metagenome (GOLD analysis project Ga0307372, IMG submission 202533) | Soil microbial communities from Risofladan, Vaasa, Finland - OX-1 | ecosystem: Environmental > Terrestrial > Soil > Coastal area > Acid sulfate soil | place: Finland: Risofladan, Vaasa | collected...
CTTCCAGCTGGTCGCTCAGCGTGTTTCCGGGGGGCAGTTCCGGCAATGTGCCGACGCTCGTCACCAATCCCAACCTGGCGAACCCGAGCGGCATCGCGCGCGATGCTGCGGGAAACATTTACGTTGCCAACTCCGGCGAAAGCGCAATTTCCGAGTACGCCTCAGGCGCGAGTGGTGCGCCCAATCCTATCGCAACCATTGTCGGCTCTAACACGGGCCTCAACAATCCGGTCGCCGTCGCACTGGACTCAATGGCAAATATCTACGTAGCTAACTGTGGGACGTGTATCGGCGCGACCGGGACTGACAGCATCACCGTCTATCCAGCCGGCAGCAACGGCAACATCGCCCCGACTGCTGTGATTTCCGGGACCAATTCCGGACTGACTCTCCCGGCCGGGCTAGTGCTGGACGCCAACGGCAATCTTTATGTCGCCAACGGGGCTAACGCTGGCAGCGTCACCATTTACGCCAAAGGCAGCAACGGCAACGTCGCTCCGGTCGCCTCTATCAGCGGGGACGCCACGAGCCTGGTCAACCCGGCAGCCATCGCCTTGGACTCTGCCGGCAACATCTATGTTGCGAGTGGCGACTACAACAACGACGACGGCGGCACCATCGAAGTGTTTCCGCCCGGCAGCAACGGCGACATCCTGCCGAATACAATAATATATGGCTTCTGTAGCAACCTGGATGGCCCACAGAGCCTTGCGGTGGACTCCTCCGGCAATATCTACGTCGCCAACAATGGCTATTTCGGCATCAACCCGGGCACCATCACGATCTACGCCGCCGGAAGCAGCGCATGCGTAAACCCTAGCGCCACTATCGCCGGCACGGCTACGGGACTTGCTCAGCCGGCCGGCTTGGTCCTGGATTCAAGTGCGAACATATATGTCAGCGATTCTTACAACGACAGCATCTCGCTCTTTCCAGCGGGAAGCAGCGGCAACGTCACGCCTACCCTAACAATCGGCGAACCCGCCACCGGCATCGACTTTCCTCTCGGCGTAGCCTTCGATAGCCACAATAATGTGGCTAACGCCGGAAGCCAGGACGGGGCTGGCGACCTTGATAGTATCACGACCTATCCGGCCGGCAGCAATGCCAACGTCGCACCCACGACCACGATTAGCTCGGGCGGCGCCACCGACAAGACCCGGCTGAACGATCCTGCCGCAATTGCTTTGGGTAACAATAATGGAATCTGGGTCGCGAATGCTCTGGGCGGCGCAAGCGGCAATGGCAGTCTTATATGGTATGCACCGGGCAGCAACGGTAATGTCGCGCCGCAGGTCGTCATTGCTGGTTCCAGCACCGGGCTGAACGACCCGGTTGGCCTCGCGATCAATAGCGCCAACAACCCATTCGTGCTGAACGCGACCGGCGGACCGGACTATGCCGGCAGTGTGACCGTCTATGCTTACACCAGCGATGGGAACGTGGCCCCGATAGTGACGATACAAGGCACTAGTAGCAGCGACAACACGGGCTTTGAGTACCCAAGTGGCTTAGCTCTCGATAGCAGCAACAACATCTATGTCACTAACGACGGCAGCCTCAGCGGCGGGTCCGACTCCGTGACGATCTATGCGGCTGGCAGTCATGGCAACGTCGCTCCGATGGCGACGATCTCAGGCCCATTGACCCAACTCGACCTGCCCAGCGGCATCGCCGTGGACTCGAGCGGAAACATCTACGTGGCAAATGACGGCAGCGACGGAGGCAACATCGATAGCATCACCGTCTATCCTCCGGGCAGCAACGGTAACGTCGCGCCGACGTTCTCGATCAGCGGTACGGCAACGGGCCTTGGGGCGCCAAGCTCTATCGCCATCGAACCGTAACTCCGCGGCGGGCGGCAATGAAACACGCTGGATAATCGAGGCAGAAAGTAATGACTTTTGATCGACGTGTGGGCTTGGGGAAAACGTCTAAGGGTATCATTCTTGGGGTACTCGCGGTACTCGTTTGGGTGACGAGCGTCGAAGCTGCGACAAACGGCAACGTCGGAAAAGTGCCGGTGGGATATCCTACGCTTGAGCCAGTTTGTTATTGCGTATATGGCCTACCCAGCGGCTACAGCGCCCAAGTGACCAGCGTAAGTCTAAGCGGCAGTGGCGGAGCGCTTTATTCCGTTGCATCAACCGGCAACGCTTGCATCACAAACCCGGTAACATATCTGACTGGTACCGCCACGCTTGCGATGTGTAATGCGCTTGATGCGCTCCCAATAGGTAAATGTGGGATTAGCTCTTACCCATACTCATGCGTATACTATTTGCAAGTTGATCCGCTGCATCCCGGCCCACTTCCCAGTGCCACCTTGACGACGGACGTAACGTTTAGCGACAACACTACGGCATCACATTCCCAATCCCTTCAGGGAATTGGCGGCATCATCCTTGCGCCCGCGGACTCGACGAGAGATAATCCCGACATATTTCCGCTTAGTACACCGCAAACCAGCACGGACCCGGGCACCGCATCGATCACTTTCACAGCGGCAAATCTGCAAGCCGCCGACACCATAACTTGGAAGACTACGACGGCCTATACGACAAGCGGGGGAGAGTCGGTACCGAGCAGCACACCCACTCCATTTGTGGGTTCCCCGAATCAATCTATTATGCAGTCGTTCACGGGTGTGGGCGGCAAGATGACCGTAAACGCGACAGCAGAGGGTTACACGGACACGGCAACGGTCTACATTACTGGGACTGCGATTTCCACTAGTTATATTACTCAAGTAACAACGAACATGTATAATCCGCAGACGGGCTTAATATGGTGGGCCGCCTGCTACCCCGAATCTATTTACGATGATCGCGTACACCGAGACAAAAGGTCAGAACTGCCAGCAATTCGCGTATCTTGGCGACCTCGTACCTCCCCGATTACCACTCTACGGTGTTGATCAATTGTGGCCAATCGAAAGCTATAAATATGGTACTCATGCGAGCGGCTGGGCGGTCGGCCTCATGCAGGTTCAACTTAACAACCCTTACGCGGATGAGATGAACACCGCTTGGAACTGGCTCGATAATGCTCAGGCGAGTCTAGGCATTTTCGACAATAAGGTCACGAACTATGCCGTGAAACTTCAAAACAAGGCTATCGCGACGTACAAGAATTCAACGGGGAGCGCAAACCGTGCCCTGCCGGAGCTTAAAAGTCTGCAATTGGAAAATATGGCTTTGGGAGAATATGGCACAAGAGCGAATAGCAATCCCAGCAAGCAATATTACATACCCAAATGTGTAGGAGGGACCGTGGCCGGCGACGTCTGCACTTGCTCCGGTGGTTGCACTAGCGTTCAGGGATGGCAGTGGGAACCAAGGGGGACAGATAAGACCAACGCGGCGATGAATTATGCGGATACAGTGCGCTCGGCACCTTCTCCCCCGTGTCCTTAAGCTGCTTCTTCAGGTAATGTAGGGGTATGGATTGGTACACGTATGATCAATCGAATATTGATGATCACTTTTGTGTCGGTCTTTTGTGTGTTTGTGAAGTCCCTAGAGGCGGCACAGACGGAATTGGCGGCGGCTGACTGGTCAGTCCAATCTCCGCACAGTCTACTGGTGAATCCGCCATCCGATGACGGGGTGTTAACCTTGCTTAATAAGTTAACATACATCCCGGGTAGTTATACTAGGATATGCTCATCGCGCTTTGCCGATCTCCGCCATTCAGGCACCCTGTCATTGATTGTGTCTGCCTCCGATGGAGGGGTTTGTGATCTCCAGATAATCGACAAAACCGCCTCGGGATTCGTACTATATGATGTCGACAGTTCAAGAGACAGTAATATCGAGCTTAAGGATATTGATGAGAATGGCGGTCTTGAGCTGATTGCCGACGTCGATCTGACCTCTTACGATGGCGCGGGTCACTGTGAAGCGACCTGGCCGGTGGTATACGCCTGGACGGGCAGTGGCTACATCGACGTCAGTAACCAATACAAGGGATACTATGAGCAGTATCTAAAGTCTCTGAACAGGCGGATGGCCGCCAGCTTTTCCGGAGTTGAAGAAGCACAGGCGCCGGTGGCTAGTTATACCCCGGAGTCTGAGGCCACAACTAGTCGTTACATATATACTTTGTCGCCTTATTCCGAACTGCCGCCCCCGGATGCGAGCACTGTTCAGGGAGAGTCGCCAGCGCCAGCCGCGACTCCGGGGGCCGCGATAGGGGCAGACCCCTGCATGGAAGCGGAAGCGGCGAAGATTGAACGCTTCTTGGGTATCTCGCGTGACGCCGGGATGAGCGATGCGATCAATTGGGCGAACACCGATGATGTCGCGACGCGACGGTTCGCTATCGATATTCTGTCCGATATCGGAACCTCTGACGCGATCGTATATCTGCGGACCCTGAGCAATGACTCGAACAGGGAGGTGGCATACTTCGCGAAGTCCGCCTTGGCGAACATGGGACAACCTATTGTTCACAAGGTCGAGCGAGCGGATGTGGACGAATCGCTGCAGAAGTAGGCATTCGCGCCGCACAGCACGGGCCAGCCAGTACCACCTGCGAGGTTGACTCGGGACCCTTCGAGGACAGTAATTAATGGCCGAGTGGCACCGCCGCTTCCTTGAGACCGCCCCGACGCCAGACACACGCAACCGACTTGGAGAACTGAGTATGCGCGAGCGCGAATCATCATTCGCGCGCCTCGCGTTCTGACTATTGCGGCGGCTAGTGTTCCAGGGCGCGGGAGAGGGCCCGCGCGGTGTATGCGACCAGCGGGATCACCCGCTCGTAGTCCATCCGCACCGGACCCAGCACGGCGAGGCTCCCGAGCGGCATCGCCCCGCTGGCGTACGACGCCGCGATCACGCTGAAGCCCGAGAGCCGCGCGTCAAAATTCTCCGACCCGATCGAGACCATCGGATGGCTCTGGCGGAGACTCTGTTCGAGCAGTTCGAGCAGCGCGGTCTTGTCTTCGAGCGCGCGCAGCAGTTCGCGCAGGCGGGCGGGATCGGCGAATTCCGGCTGATCGATCGCCTTTAAGCTGCCGTCGACGTAGAGTTCCGCCGGCGACGGATTGCGCGTGATCGCGCCGCCCAGAAACAGCGCCGTGCCGATAAACCGATCGACGTTGGCGCGATCCTCGCGCAGCCGCTCTTCGATCCACGCGCGGGTCTGCTCGAGCGAACGGCCGCGCAGCGACTCGTTGAGATAGCCGGCCATCCGATCGAGTTCATCCTGGCTATGGTCGGCGCGCGTCCCGACCAGCCGGTTCTGCACCCCGCCCGCCATCGCGACGAACACTGCCAGCACTTCGCGCTCGCGCAGCCGGATAAAGGTCACCCGTTCGAGCACCACCGACTCCAGCCGCGGCGCCATCACCAGCGCCGCCTGCCCGGTCATCAGGGCGAGCAGGCGCGAGGTGTCGCGGATGATCCCGTTGGCGTCGGCCGGCGGCGCCGAATAGTGCAACTCGATCTGGGTGCGGTCCTCGAAGCCGATGCGCGGCGGCGTGAGATGATCGACGTAGTAGCGAAAGGCCTTGTCGGTCGGCACGCGCCCGGCCGAGGTATGCGGCTGCATCAGGTAGCCCGCATCCTCGAGTTCGGCCATCAGGTTGCGGACCATCGCGGCGCGCACTCCGAGCGTGCGGCGCGAGGCGAGTTGCTGGGAGCCGACCGGCTCGGCGGTCGCGATAAATTCCTGCACAGCGGCGATCAGCAGCGCGTGCTGCCGGCGTGAGAGATCGTGATGTGCTTCGCCGCTTGGCATAACCGCGGCGGGTGGGGAGTCGCGCGGCGATGGCGACCGAGGGGAAGACGCCGACCGCGTTCCCGGACCCGTCAGTTACGATTTTGTTACCTAATGCGGGCGCCATACAAGCGCCGCGTCGCGATTTGTGTCGATGGCACGCAATTGCACGCCACGATAGGCGCCGGACGTGGCTCTCAGGCGCGGCCCGGCTTGCGCATCACGAATTGCGATCGGCGCTTGAAAATCTTCCGCGCGCGCCCGCCGGCGACGAATTCGTCGACCGCGCGGGTTACGCCGTCCGCCCAGAAGCCGGCGTGATGGTAATCGTCGCAGACGATGTAGCCGCCCGCCTTGAGCTTGGGCCAATAGAGCTCGAGGTCCTGCTTGACGAACTCGTAGCTGTGATTGCCGTCGATATAGATCCAGTCGAACTGGCCGTCGGCGAAGGTCGCGGCGGCGTCGGCCGAGGCGGCGCGATGCAGGATCACGGCGCGCCCGGCGATATCGCTGGCGAAACGCTCGCGCACGAAGCCGTAGCGCGAGGTGGTCTCGAGCTGGCGCGGCGACGCACCCGGCGCGGCCGGTGCTCCGGCCGGCATCTGCTGGCGGTATTCGCCGCTCTCCTTGCTCCACGGGTCGATCAGATGAAGTTCGCGGGGGCGGTTGATCACCAAAATCCGTTCCGAGAAGTCGCCGAGGTCGACGCCGATCTCGCCGACCACGCCGCCCCGCGGCATGCGCGCCAGGATAAAATCGCGCACCGCTTCACGCTCGGGCCGCCGCCCGGCAAACCGCAATCGCCAAAGTACCGGATTCATCGCAACGAATTTGGCGATGCGCGCTTCAATGCGCAAGCGGGTAGCCAGTCACCGGCGGCAGCGCTTCGGGCGTTGCACGCTGGAAACTGAACGCGGCGGGGTCCCAGCGGTAGCGCGCGACGGCGAAGCGCGGCGCGCCGACGCCCGTCGTTGCGCGGGAATAGGCCGTGACGCCGGTGACGTCGCCGGCGATCGTGTGATCGAAGAGCAGCGTCGCGTGATAGCCCGCGCCGCCCCGCGCGGCGCTCGCCGGAGCATCGGCCGCGCGGGCACCGCCGTGGCGCTCGATCGCGAGCGACAGCACCACCCGCGCACCCGCCGGGCGATCGGCGATCACCACGTAACGGTCCTCGACCATCGCACCCGGCGCGTCACGCGTGGCGAAGATCAGGAAGGCGCCAGCGGCCGTCGCGCCCTCGATTTTGAGAACCTTGTCGAAGCCGGCGTGATAGCGCGTGGCCGGAGAATCGTGCGGCTGGCCGAGCCCGACGAAGCGGATCGCGCCGCGCCGGGCCGACAGGATCGCGACCCGCTCGCTATAATACGGCTCCAGTTGCGGCGTGTCCGACGCACATCGATAGGCGAGCCATACGGCCGACCCGCCAATGCCCAAAATCGTCACGGTGACGCGCGAGGTCCCGCCCGCGCCGTGCGCAAATCGTGCGATCAGCGCGGCGCATTCATGGCGCATCTGCGGCGACGCACCGACCGCCAGCGCGTTGACGACCGGCGCCGGCGGCGGCCCGGGCGAGTAGGGCGGCGCGAAATAGACCGCCAGCCGATGCGCGTCGCGCGGCGCGAGCATCACGGTGGCGTCGCTCTGCGGAAAGGCGCCGGTCGCGGTGGCGGCGGCGCTGACGCCGCATGCGAGGATTGCGATACCGAGCACGGCCACGGCGGCGTATCGCACCGCGCGCACGGCGATTGCGATTGGCGCATCGGCGCGCCGTATCGCTAGCGTTTTTCGCTGAGGCAAAGATTTTCGCGTCATGGTCGATCGGCCGGCGGCGGCGGCCCATTCCGGCGGCCATCATATTGATCCGATGCCGTGATGTCGCCGTGGCGGCACAATTATTCGCTGGGTGGCGCTATGTTCTGTTTCGCATTCGCACGCGCATCAGAGCGCCGCACGCGCCGCGGCGCAACTGTCGCGCGCCGCACGCGCCTGCTACGCTGGCCGTTCGTCGGGCGATTCGCGGCCGCCACGCGATGCGGCCGGCCCGGCCGGGCGATTCGCCATGGCGCGCGCGCGCAAAACCGTCAAACCCCGTCCGCTCTATATCCCGGTCGTGCCGGACAGCGCGGCGTGGATCGCCAACGACGGCTACGACCGCCGCGCGTGGAGCGATCTGGGTCTCAGCGCGTCGACGATCGGCGAACTGATCGAGGCGGGCGAACGTCTCGTGCCGCATTTCGGCGCGCTCATCGCGGACCTGTTTTTCGCGCTCTTCAAGTACAACCTGGTCTGGCTCAAGCCCGACGCGGTGCGCCGCAGCGCCGCGCTCAACCGCACGATCCTCGAGCAGCTCGTGCCGTCGCCGGCCTTCGAGATTCTCAAGGCGCGCACCCTGCTCGAAGAAGACAAGGCGGTGATCGCGGCGCTGGTGCTCGGCGAACAGGTGCTCGAGCTGGTCCGCGCGGAGCAGATCGTCAACCGCCGCGAGATGCTCGACCTGTGGGACTTGCAGCATCAGGAGGAGCAGCTCAGGGAGCAGGGGGCGGCGCTCAAGAACGCGGCCGAGCTGGCCGAGCGCAATCAGCGCGAGCTGCCGCCGCAAGATCCGGCTCCCGATGCCCCGGCGGCCGACCCGCCCGAGCCCGGCGCCCCCGCGGCCGACCGTGCCGCGATGCAAAAAAAAATCGCCGCGCTCAAGGAGTCGGCCGAACGCGCGGTGCAGGTTGCCGAGGCGCGCCTTAACCAGAAGGCGCGGATGTTCGACGACCAGGTGCGCCATAACGATCGCGGCGCGCTCAAGCGCCTCCAGCTCGGCGCGGCGCAACTCGCCCAGGAGATCGATCGCGTCGCGCAGGACAGCCACGACTTCAGCCTCGAGTTCGGCCAGGGCGGCCGGATGGCGGCCGGCGAGCGCCTGGAACTCGGCCGGCGTCTGGCGCGCAATCGCAAGCTCGGCGAACTCGCCCGGATGGTCGGGCGCTTCAAGCAGGAGGCGCGCGCGCTACGCCACAAGATGCTCGATCGCGGCTCGGCCGAAGCCTACGACCTCGAACGCGGCGCCGATCTCGGTCGCCTGATGCCCTCGGAGTTGCTCGCAATGCATCATCCGGGGCTCAAGGCCGATTTCCATCGCCGCCTGCTCGAAGGCGAAGTGCTCCAATACCGCCTGCGCGAGGACGAGCAGAAGGGCAAGGGTCCGATGGTCGTATGCATCGACGTGAGCTCTTCGATGCAGGGCGACAAGGAGCTGTGGGCCAAGGCGGTCAGCCTGACGCTGATGGATATCGCGCGGCGCCAGCGGCGGCTGTTTCGCGCGGTGCTGTTTTCGTCGGGGCCCGAGAGTCTGCGCGTCATCGATCTCAATCGCGAGCGGCGCTACCAGCCCGACCTGCCCAAGGTCATCGAGATGGCCGAGTATTTTCCCGGCGGCGGGACCGATTTCGAGGCGCCGATCGACGCGGCGGTAGCCCTGCTCGAGGAGCGCAAGCTCAAGCGCGGCGATATCGTCGTGATCACCGACGGCGAATGCGCCGTCGCGCCGCAATGGCTGGCCGATCTCAAGCGCCGCAAGGACGAGCTTCAATTCTCGATCTTCGCCGTGCTGGTCGACGTCGGTTCGAGCGAGCTCACGACGCTGGCGCAGTTCAGCGATCGCGTGAGCTCAGTCAAGCAGCTCACGGCCGCGGGCTCCCGCGAAATTTTTCTCAAGATCTAGCGGCGCGCCGCCCTATACGCGGACCACGTGTACCCGGGGAATCGAAAGGAAATCCTCGTCCTGGGTGTAGAGCGGCAGATCGCGCGCGACAGCGGTCGCGGCGATCCAGGTGTCCATTATTTTCGGTCGTCTGCTGAGTGCCCGGGCCGCGGCGACGATCTCGGCAAAGGCGCGCGCGATCTCCGCATCGATCGGGATCGGCTCAAAGGTGTCCTGCACCGCTAGCAGCGTGCGCAACCGCCTATTGCGCACAGCCGCCCGTTCCGCCATCAGCACGCCCAAGTGTAACTCGGCCAGCGTGATTACCGAGATCGCCGCCGCGGCCGGCACCGCGCCGAGCGGCCGTCCGCTCTCAGTGGCGATGAATACCGAGGTGTCGAGCAATCCGTGGACTGGCGGGCGGGCTGGCGGCGCTCGCGCTCACAGATCGTCGATTGTGCCGCCGGTCGCGGCGTTCAGGTCGTGCGCAAATTTGCGATCGAGCGGCGCGCGCGCGATCAGGCGCTCGACCCGCGCGCGCGGCACGAATTCCCGGCGCGCACCGCCGGCCGGCACAAGGTCGGCGACCGCGCGTCCGTCAACGGTAATCCGCATCGCTTCGCCTTTCTCGACATCGCGCAGCACCTGGCTAATCCGGTTGCGCATTCGCGTTGAGGGATGGTTTTCATGCGTCGCGTAGCCTATTTGCTACATAAGCTTACCGCGCCGGGCGCTGGCCGACAAGCGCCATCAGCGGCGGCGCGCGCTGAAGAACTCGCGCAGCATCGCGGCGCATTCGCTTTCCATCACGCCGCCGTACACTTCGATCCGATGGTTCAGGAGGCCGTCGCGCCCGAGGTCATAGACCGAGCCGAGCGCGCCGGCCTTGTCGTCGTGCGCGCCGTAGATCACCCGCGCGATACGCGCGTGGATGATCGCGCCGACGCACATCACGCACGGCTCGAGCGTGACGTAGAGCGCCGCGCCGTCGAGACGATACGCGCCGAGGCTTTGGGCGGCCGCGCGGATCGCCTCGACCTCGGCGTGCGCGGTGGGATCGTGCGCCGCGATCGGGCGGTTGTGGCCCACGCCCGCGATCGCCCCGCCGGCGACCACGATCGCGCCCACCGGCACTTCGCCCGTCGCCGCCGCGCGCCGCGCCTGCGCGATCGCCCGCGCCATCAGCGCCATCATCTCGGAGTCGTTTTCGTTCGCCACCGCTTCGATGGTAAGTTCTTTCGCGGTACGGCGAAACTCACTGCGGAGCGGGATTTAGATGGCGGAAATCGGCGAAATCGAACCGGCGGAACTCCAGGCGCGGCAGACGCGCGGCGATCGGATTGCGGTGCTCGACGTGCGCGAGCCGGGCGAGGTCGCGATTGCCGCGATGCCCGGGGCGACGCATATTCCGATGAACGATATTCCGGCGCGGATCGCCGAACTCGATCGCGACGCCGAATGGGTCGTCGTGTGCCATCACGGGATGCGCAGCGCGCAGGTCGCGATGTACCTGGCGCGGATGGGCTTTGCGCGGGTGAGCAATCTGACCGGCGGCATTGACGCGTGGTCGCTCACGGTCGATCCCGCGACGGCGCGCTATTGAACATCACCGGGATGTTCAAGTTGTCGAGTTATTTGCCAGCAAGTAATTCAGCGCCACGGAGTAAATCGAGATGACCCTGCTCGCGGCCGCGATCCAGATGTCGACAACTGGCGACAAGGCGGCCAACCTCGCGCGCGCCACTCATCTGATCGGTCTGGCCGCCGCGCGCGGCGCCAAATTCGTCGCCCTGCCCGAGGTCTTTAACTGGCGCGGCAAGCGCGCCGACGAGGCCGCCGCGGCCGAGACCCTCGCCGGCGAGACGCTCACCCTGATGGGCCGGCTCGCGCGCACCCACGATCTCCATCTGCTCGCCGGGTCGATCACCGAACGCGGACCCGGCACCGGCAAGAACTACAACACCTCGGTCCTGCTCGGACCCGACGGCGCGCAGCTTGCGGTCTACCGCAAGATCCATCTGTTCGACGTGGACCTGCCCGGCCGCGTAACCATCCGCGAGTCCGACGCGAAACTAAGTGGCGCGGAAGTCGTCTCCGTGGCGACCGCCATCGGCACCATCGGTCTGAGCGTCTGCTACGATTTGCGTTTTCCCGAACTCTACCGGCGGCTGGCCTTTGCCGGCGCACGGCTTATCGCGATTCCGAGCGCCTTCACCTTTCCCACCGGCGAGGCCCATTGGGAGGTGCTGATGCGGGCGCGCGCGATCGAGAATCAATGCTACGTCGTCGCGCCGGCGCAATTTGGCCCCAACGTCCACGGCTTCAGCGATTACGGCAATTCGTTGATCGTCGATCCGTGGGGCCGGGTGCTGGCGCGCGCCGCCGACCAGGAGGGCGTGGTCGTCGCGCCGATCGATTTCGACTATCTCGAGCGCGTGCGGCGCGAATTGCCCGCGCTGACTCATGCGCGGCTGCGCTGACTCGTGCGCGGTCCGATTCAGCGCGGCGGGCGATGGCTTGACGCTGCGCGGCGGGCGGGTTAAGCAGGCTCACATGATCGTGGCCGCATTAGGGGCCGCATAGCGATTTGAGCCCCGCGCGCGGCGCGCTGGCGAGTATCCGCGGCATTAATCGAATGGCCGCGGCATTAATCGATCGAGTCGGCAGACCGGGCGCGCATCAAGCTTCGCGCCGAGGAAGGACGCAATGGCAGAAGGACCACTGGCAGGTTTTCGCATCCTGGATTTGACCCAGGTTGTTTCGGGGCCGTTTTGCACAATGCTGCTCGGCGATCTCGGCGCCGACGTAATCAAAATCGAGCCGCCTGAGGGCGACTCGACGCGCATGTTTGGCCGTCCGTTCAAGGGCGGGGTCACCGCCACTTTCCTCAATTTCAACCGCAACAAGCGCGGTATCGTGGTCGATCTCAAGCAGGAGCACGGCCGCGATATCGTGCGCCGGCTGGCGGTCAAGGCCGATGCGATTATCGAGAACAATCGCCCGGGCGTCGCCGATCGCCTCGGTATCGGCTACGCCGACATCCGGCGCGCCAATTCGAAAATCGTCTATTGCTCGATCTGCGGCTTTGGTCCCAAGGGCGAGTACGCCAATGCGCCGGCCTACGATCCGGTAATCCAGGGCTTCTCCGGGATGGCGATGCTGCAGGGCGGGCGCGAAGCCAAACCGACCGCCGTCAAGATGGCGCTGGCCGACAAGATTAGCGGCATGACCGCCGCACTCAGTATCGTCAGCGCGCTGCATGCGGTGCGTGTTCGCGGCGTCGGGCAATCGATCCGGGTGGCGATGACCGAAGCGATGATCGCCTTTATGGCCAACGACTCGACCTTTCTCGGCTACACTTTCCAGCCCGACACGGAATTCAAGGACAAGGTGCCCAAGAGCGGCAGCCTCGACCCCTTCCAGACCCGCGACGGATGGGTCACGATCGCGCCGTTCAAAGACGAACAATGGGAGCGGCTGTGCGCCGGCGCCGGCCATCCCGAATGGTGGCAGATCGAGAGCCGCCCCGATCGGATGCGCGCCGCCTTGCGCGGTATCGCCAAACTCTTTCCCGAGCAGGACACTGCGCACTGGCTGCGTATTTTGCAGGAGGCCGACGTGCCCTGCGGTCCGGTGCATAGCTACGACTCGCTGTTCAGCGAGCCCGAAGTCGTGGCCAACGAGAACTTCACCATCTACGAGTATCCGGGCGCCGGTGCGGTGCGCGGCACCAACCCCGGGATGCGTTTCAGCGAGACGCCGGCACGGATGTGGCGGATGGCGCCGCGCCTCGGCGAGCATACCGAGGACGTCCTGCGCGAGGCCGGTCTGCCGCGCGAGCAGATCGAGGAGTTGCGCGGCGAAAAGGTGATCAACTGACGCGATCGTGATCCGGTGCGCCCGCCTTCATCATGGCGTCACTGCGCGCGGAGCCACGGCGGCTTGAGGCGCGCAATCTTGCCATAGACCGGGCAGTCGGCGTCATGCGCGCCCGGCAGATAGCCGGTGCTGAGCAGAAATTCGCCGGTGATCTCGCCGCCGGTGAAGGTAAACGTGTTCTTGAACAGCTTGACCCACGCGGGCTTGTCGAGCGGATGGTGCGCGTCGAGCCACGCGGCGAACGATCCGTCGGTGCGGCGCAGCGCGACCAGGCGCCGGGCATTTTCGATCGCCGCGTCAACCTTGAGCCGATTGCGCACAATGCCGGCGTCGGCCAGCAGCCGCGCGCGATCTCGACCGTCGTACGCCGCGACCGTGTCGACGTCGAAGTCGCCATAGGCCGCGCGGAAATTTGCCCGCTTGGCCAGGATCGTCAGCCACGACAGGCCCGCCTGATTGATCTCGAGCACCAGGCGCTCGAACAGCGCCCGTTCGTCGGGCACCGGAAAGCCGTACTCGCGATCGTGATACGGCCCGTGCAGCGGATGGCCGGGGGCGATCGTGCAATAGCTCATCGTGATGCTGGCGCCACGTGCGCGCCGGGCGCGATCCGCACGCCGGCCGCAATCGGCCGCGCCTGCCGATGCTGACGCCCGTCGCGAGTCGGCGGCTTGCAGTCGCGTCGTGTGCTCCGTATGGTTTGGCGCATTCGCCTCCTGGTACGCGCGGCCAGCGCGCCGCGCATAGGGATTAGCCTGAAATGGACGGAGCTGACAACCGCGTTCAAGCGCTCGGATTACGCGGACCGCAA
>Ga0307372_10008807_pt1 | contig 14104 bp, 17 predicted proteins | sample OX1MG_FD_202533 | JGI IMG/M metagenome (GOLD analysis project Ga0307372, IMG submission 202533) | Soil microbial communities from Risofladan, Vaasa, Finland - OX-1 | ecosystem: Environmental > Terrestrial > Soil > Coastal area > Acid sulfate soil | place: Finland: Risofladan, Vaasa | collected...
CCCAAGTCGACTCCTCCTCCGCGGACGGATGACGTGCCGACCAGGCTTCCCGGCGCTCCTGCTATACACTCTAGCCGAGGTCGCTCCGACGCCCGAAGGCAGTCGACAGCGACCGCCGGCGGTTCCGTGCAGTATTTCTTGCCATATGCGATAGTTACCATATGCAGGAAGAGTCGTCCCAACTGGATCCCGGTCCTCGGTGAGGGCCGAGGCGTCGTCGGCATCCTGTCCACCTCGGCGGTGGTCCGGGGCTACCGGGCGGGGCCTGACCGCCGGGCTCCGCCAGGTCTCCCAGATCGCGCCCGACGCCCTATCCCTCGATGTTCGGGTTGCGGATGGCTCCCCCGCCGTGGGCCGCTCACTGCGCCATCTCGGTCTCCCTCCGGGAACCATCGTCATGACTCTCCAGCGCAACAGCGACCAACTCCTCCCGCGCGGGGACATGGTGGTCGAGGTAGACGACACGCTCGGGTCCTGACCAGGAAGTTCGATCTAGAAGAGGTCCGCCGAACCTTCTCGGCGCCCGCCGGGGACTCATACGAGCAGGTGTAGCGACGGTGGCTAACCAGAGGCGGCGTCGGGTACGACCAGCGCCGCTTGGGCCACATCAACTGGCTCGAGCGACCGAAGCACGGCAAGTCGACGAGCTCGACGACCGGACGATCACGGATCGTCACCCTGCTCCCACACCCACCGCAGACCGGTCGTTCGCCTCGTGTCTCAACATGGACTCGGAGCGGGCCGCCGCCGGTGTCGTCAACGCCGAGGACGATCACATCCGGCAGACCAACCAGCAGCTCGCACATCAACGTAGGTCTTGTTCCACAGGGGCTCTCGGATCTGGAGGCGTAGAGAACCGCCGGACTCGCTGAGCCCCTGCGCCGCGTCAGGGATGACCTATACCCCGCACATCTCCGAAGCGCCACTAAAGTGGCGCAGTGAACCCGACTCCCAGGAGCTACGAGATTGTCAATCTAGGTGATATCTGGATGGCAGCGTTTGACCACCTTCGCCCAGTGGTTGTGCTTTCCAGACTCGACAATGACGATCTTGCCTCCGTGCTCTTCAACGACGGCTCTGGGGCGCACCAGGCGATGCCCGAGGTAGCACAGAACGACGCTCCGACCGCACCTGCCACCGCGCCCAGCTATTTCTCTAGGAGCCCTTCCGCGACTTTCTCCTGGGCGGCACTGGAGTGACGGCTCCATTGAGAACGATGTTCACGGCCCTTACGAGTCGATCTTGCAGTGGCTCGTCGGGCAGATCCCAATAGCGACCAAGCCAGTTGAACGTGGTGAGCAGCATCACCGCCGTGAGCACCTCGGCCAGCTGGTGCGGATCGCAGTCCGTGCGCAGCTCCCCGGCGTCTTGGCCCTGCCGCAGCAGCGCGGCGAGCAATCGATACATGGTCTTCTGTTCCTCTTGAATCGGTCCTGCTGCGCCGAAGAAGGCGGGAGTCCGAGTGACCAGGGAGTGCCAGCAGGCTCAGGGGTTCTATCTCGCAAGCCCGATGCCTGCCACCGAACTTACGACGCTCAGAAGGGACGAGTATTGCTGGCCTACCGGCGACCTAGCGACTTCTCCAGTTCCGTCGGTGGCCTCGGCGACGAAGATGTAGGCCCAGGCCACCCAGTCCGACGATCACGACGGCAGCGGTCGTCGGACCGACCAAGCCAAGACCGCCCGACGGGACGCTCATGGCCGGTACCGGAGTGGCGGTCCCTGCGGCGGGAAAGGTAATGGTGGCTCTGACACTCCGCTCCAGCAAGCCGCTGCGCAAGGTCATCAGTGCGTTCCAGGGCCCCGCCGGGATCTGACCACCCAGCACGACTCTGACCGGTTCGGTCTGGCCTACGCCCAGCGTGACGCCCAAGGTGGCGGGATAGGGACCGGCGCTGAGGCCCTCCGGGCCCCCGGACAGTTGGAGACTTCCCAACAGGTCCAGGGCCAGACCACCGCTGTTGGTCACCAATGCCACCACCTCGGGCGCGCCGCTGGAACTCCGCTCGGCCGTTAGAGACCTCACAGTCATATCCGCAGGTGGGGGCCCGCCCGGACCGACGGATATGTAGAGGCGGATACCGACTCGGCTGACCCGTACCACGCCGCTGGCATCAGGGCTCGAACTGACCTGGGCCCAAACCACGGCATAACGCTCGCCGGGGGAGGTCGTCTGGGGCACCATCACCTTGACGGTGGCCGCAGCCATGCCACCGGCGGGCAACTGCAATGTCCTTGGGCTGACTGAGGTCCAGCCGGAAAGCTCGTTTGAGGTGGTGCCGGAGGCACCGAGAAAGGATCCGCCGGATATCGATGCGGCCCCGGCGTACACGGCGACCTCGAGGGCGGAGCCGGTCGTATTGGAGACAGCGATCTGGCGCTGGAGAACGGAACCCGGAGCGAGGCGGGCGATGACGTAGATCTTCGCTCTGGGATCTGACGGGGCTGGAAGGATCGGGATCAATCTGACCCCTACGCCTCCCTGGGGCACAGCGGCCGAGGAGGACGAGGCCTCAGCCGCCACCGGTGCGGCCAGCAGTGCGCTGAATACCAGGGTGCCAACTAGGCCGAGATCCCGCCCCGCACGCCGCTGACCCCGACGCTGACAGGACAAGAGACGGGCTGACGGCTTCAGACCACGGAGTGCGTAATGGTTGCTGTGTAGACAGCAGAGGCCATTCCGCCCGGGACGGTCACGGTGATGGTCGGGCTCCAGGTAGCCGAATTGTCCCCGGTGATCCCTGTAGCGGTGACTGCCGCGACCGTCCCGGTCAGGTCGGCCGGGTTGTCAGCGGTATAAGTGGCTGTCCCGACCTTGCTGATTGTCCCGGCCACGTAGCTCACGTCACTGGCCGGGATGGCCGGCCCCGCCGACGGCGTGAACGCTGTGGATATAACACTGGCCACCCATCCTGATCCTGCCGCCGCGCCTCGGGCGTCGGTCACCTCGACCGATCCAAGCGGGCCGCTGATCGTCTCACCGCCAACGGTGTCAGCACTGGACCCTAGGTTGCCGGCAGCGGTGGGGGCGCTGATCGACAGCGAGCCCCCGGTCACCGTAACGGTCGCCGATGTTGTGTCTGCCATGGCCGCTGAAGGCAGGGCAAGGCTGAGCGCGACAACTCCAACAAGCACGGACAAGGTCAATAGGCGAAGATTCATATAGCTACTTCGGCATGCGAGACTCGTGAGCCAATAGCTCGATCATGTCCTTTTGAAGCGCCCGACCGGGCCGCGCGTATGGAACCCACGCGCATGGTCACATCCTAAGCGTCTCAGGGCCCTACGGCGATACCGGTCATGAATGGCCCACCTCCGGGGGCGCCCGCGTTCCCCACTCCAGCCCTAGTCGCGCGCAGAGAGCAAACGGATCGGCCGGAGCCTTCTGTACCACCACGAACGACTCGCCTCCGTAGCGGGCTGCCAAGTCACCGGCCCGAACATCCTCGGCCAACAGGTGGTCGAAGGCGGCCAGCACCTGATTTCCGGCCGGGTGGCCCTCAGCGTCGTTGAGCTTCCTGAAGATAGCCAGATCGAACATCACCACCACGTCTCCGGCATGGGCCCGAGCTAGGAGGCGGCTGAGGATCCGGCGGTTGGCGAGGCCGTTAGTGGGTCGGCGGTGGCGTTCTAGCGAAGGCGGCCTCTCTGGCCGATGAGGGACAGCGTCCGTTGCGCTTCCTCGACAAGGGCGGCTAGGTCGCGCTCGAGGGGGCATCGCGTGGAGCGAAAAGTGAGCGGCTCCAGGGACAGCTCCAGGGCTCTGACAGGCTCCGACGGGCCTTGAAAGCGGGCTTGTCAGGTCTTGAGGTAACCCCCGCTGTTCGCCCGAGCAGCCCCGCAACCAGCAGCCGGCCCAGCGCCCGTCTCATTCGCCGACAGGGGGGTTCGGACCGCTGTCAGCGGTAAACGTCCCGGCGGTGACTGATGGTGACCACTACGACGAGGAGGACGTCGTCTTGGACGATGTAGAGGATCCGATAGTCCCCGACACGCACCCTGTATCCGGGCCGGCCCCGCAACGGCCGGGACGATGGCGGTCGTGGGTCCTGGGCCAGGAGGGCAATGGCGCCTTCGATCCGAGGTCGGGTGTCTGGACTGATCTTCCGCAAGGCCCGAAGGGCAGCTGGGCTAACCTCGATCCGAACCGATCACCGTCGAGGTGGGTTACTTGTACCCGTCCGGACCTATGGCGCCTCCTTAGGCTTGCAGACCAGCGGAACAACGGTCCTTGGCCGAAGGCGCTCCCGGGGACGCGGCCCACGGCCGGTTGAGCCATCGCAGCGACTCGGTGTCACCGAGCAGATCCAGGCGCCGCCACAGCACGGGATTATCGGTCGACTGACTGGCGTGGTGAGAGATCGCTCGAAGCTGGGCTTCGCGGTCGACCGGGACGATGATGTCGAAGTCACGGTCGTGGCGGCCGGCAAAGGCGGTGCCGAATTCGGCGTTGAGCGCGGTGCCCACCCTTTGCGGCACGTTCCATCCCAGCACGGGGAGCTCCCCGCCCCCGGCCAAGGCGGCTTCGGTGGCCCGGACGTGGTCAGGGTGTCCAGTGACGCCGCCTTCGTCGAAGACCAGGAGCAGGTCGGCGGCCACGGTCGTCACCGTCTCCTCCACCGCACGAGCCAGCCGGTCGAGGGGGACCGACGCAAGAGCGCCGTCGGGGTGGTCGAGCAGGTCGACGTAGCTGACCCCGAGCTCACGGGCGGCGGCTCGGAGCTCGGCCGTCCGGATCTCCCGGAGCCCGGTCGGCGACGCCCCCAGTGTTGAGGCCTCTCCGTGGGTGAAGCAGAGCACCGCGATCCGCGCGCCACGAGCGCCCAGGTGGGATAGGACCGCACCCAGGCCGAAGCTCTCGTCGTCGGGGTGGGCACAGACGGCCAGGACCGATGATCCAGGTAGCGTGCCTTGGCTCGGTCGGTGGGCGGGCATCGTCAGCCTTCGAGGTAGTCGATCACTCGTTGCAGGGCAACGGCCGCCTCGGCCCCGAGGGCGACCAGCCCGGGCGACGCGGCGCTGCCACCGAGCATGCTCCGGGGATCGGCTATGGCCACGTGAGTACGGCCTTCACCCGCGTCCTCGAGCACGACGTTGCAGGGCAGCACCAGCGCCACCGATGGGTCGAGCTCCAGGGCCTGGTGGGCGAAGTTGGGGTTGCAGGCACCCAGGATCTTCAACGCGCTGCGCTCGACCCCCAGCTTGGCTCGCAGGGTGGCGGCTACGTCGATCTCGGTGAGGACCCCGAAGCCCTCGGCGGAGAGGGCCTCTCGTACGGCGTCCTCGGTGTCGGCCAGCGGCCTGTCGAAGGTCTTCTCGATGCCCGTTGTCGCTGCTTGTTGCACCATTGCGCTCTCCCTCAGGCCAGGCGCATGAACATGCGCTGAACGGTGTCGATGTCGTACCCATCGGCTCGCGCCTCATCCCGACGCTCCAGGCAGTAGGTCAGGCCCTCGGCCACCAGGCGGAACCCTGCTTGCTCGAGGCCTTTGCACGCGGCGGAGATCTGGGCGACGACCTCCTTGCGGTCCCGGCCCTCGTCCAGCATCCGCTCGATCCCCTGCACCTGGCCGGCCACCCGGCGTAGGCGCCTGCGGACCTCGGCGGTGACGGTCTCAGGAAGCTGCATCGGCGTGCTCCTCGGCGGCCTCCTCGTAGAGCGGCGAGAACATCCGGCACGGCCCGCACCAGGTCGCCCAGAAGTCAACGAGCACTACATCGTTGGACGTCACCGTTGTCGCGGAAGTTGTCCTTGTTGAGCGCCACCGGGGTCACAACCGCCTCCATTCCGGGCGTTCCCTGCCCTCCTTCCAGTTCAACTCGGATACCCCGGGGGGTATTCCTGCGTGGGCCAGTGCCGACACGGAACTTCTCAGCCTCGGGCGCAGGAGGCGCCGAGCCTCCGGGCGGCGCTGGCCCAGCGCCCCTCCGCGGCGCGGGGCCAGTAGTCACCGGTGTGGGGGTCCTGGTCATAGCCGACCGGCCCGGGATGTCCCGCGGCGATCGCCGCCACTGCGTCCACCAGCCGGTCGATGTCGGCGGCCGTGGCGGACAGGCCGGCGCTGGCCCGCACCGCTCCCGGCATGCCCCGCCGGTCCCCCCGCCCCACGTCGCGGCGGTAGGCGGCCACCTCTTCGTCGCTCAGGCCGAGGAGCCGGATCAGATAGGGATGCGCACAGAAGCAGCCGTGGCGGACCCCGATGCCGTATTCGGCGCTGAGGCGGGCCGCCACCAGGGCGTGGGGCACCTCCTCAACGGTGAAGGTGGCCACCGGCAGATGGGTGGCCGAGGCTCCGAGCAGCCGGATGCCGTCGATCGCGCCGAGCCCGGCGCGCAGACGCCCGGCCAGCGCCTCATCGTGGTCAGCGATGGCCGACCAACCGAGCCTTCTGAACTCGTCGATGGCGGCGTGCAGGGCCACGGCGCCGATGACGTTGGGCGATCCGGCCTCCTCCCGCTCGGGCGGGTCCGTCCAGGCCACCTCGTCGAGGTCGACCAGGTCGACGGCACCACCGCCGGCCAGGAACGGATCTCCGTCCAAGAAGGCCTTCCGCGGTCCGATGAGGACCCCGGCGCCGAACGGGGCGTACATCTTGTGCCCGCTCCAGGCCACGAAGTCGGCGGCGGCGGGCATGGGGCGGTGGGGGGCGAGCTGGGCAGCATCGACCAGCACCGGTACCCCGTGGGCGTGGGCTTCGTTGATGATCGCCTCCAGGGGTGGCATCCAACCGGTGACGTTGGAGGCTCCGGTGATGGCCAGCAGGCGGGCTCGGGGCTGCTGGGCGAGGACGCTCGACGCGGCGTCGGCGTCGAAGGTCCCGTCGGGATCGCATTCCACGTAGCGGCGCCGGGCCAGGCGGGCCCAGGGAAGCAGGTTGGCGTGATGCTCGACCACAGTGGTTACCACCACGTCGGCGGGGCTGAGGCGCAGCCGATAGGCGAGGTGGTTGATCGCCTCGGTGGTGTTACGACAGATGATGGCGATGTCGTCGGTGTCCTGGCGCCCGGCGAAGCCCAGCATGGCGGCACGGGCGTCCTCGTAGGCGGCCGTCGAGAGCTGCGACTTCCACCCTGCGCCGCGATGCACACTCGAGTACAAGGGCAGGAACTCCGCCACCCGGTCGGCCACGCCCGGAAACGCCGACGTCGACGCCGCCGCGTCCAGCGACAGATAGCGACGGTCGACGCCGTCGAGGCAGGGAACCCTGACCTCGTCGCCGACCAGGCTGGCCAGGGCGGTAGCGCTCACCGAAGACATCCCCGGCAGGCCGCCGACCTCGGTGGCAGGCTGAACTGGTAGATGTGGCGGTCGTCGTGATCGACCGGGACAATGGAGACTCCGTCACCGAGGCGACGCCGGAGCCGGTTGGCGGCGGCGGTACCGCCGGTTCCGCCGCCGAGGATCACCACACAACGGGCCATGCCCCAATGAACGCGCTCAGATACCCCGGGAGGTAGAGGCGAAAGTCCCCGGCCGATCCTACGCAGGCCCTGGGGCTCGTCATCAGGGGCCGCCGAGGGCCAGGAAGGGCCTTTGGCCTCTAACGATCGTCTGGCGGTCGAGGCTTTACTCGTATGGCGAGGAGGTACCCAGCAATGACAACAGAGGTTGCTGAGCCCACGGTGGGGCAGCTGGAGGCTGCCCTCGCCCGGCACACGTCGGCGGCCGGCGAGGTCTTTCCCAGCGCCCTGGGACTGATCGCCGCCGAGGAACACTGGTCCGGGCGGCTCTGGGAGGTGCTCAGGCTGCTTGCCGCCGACATGGACACCATGCGCTACGCCGCGGGAGGTGACCGCCCGGGTGAGATCGCAGAATGCGCGGCACGCTGGACCGAGTCGGGTCTCGCCCTCGAGGACATCGCCCTGGTCCTGGGCAGTGGGGGATACGACCCCGACCCGTTCGTGGCCCTGTCGAAGGCCGGGATCCTCCGCACCGCGCTCCGCGACGAGAATGGCGCCACCCGACGGATCGACGGGGAGCGAGCCGGCGCCTGGATCAGCGACCAACTCGCCCTCGCCTCACCGGAGGAGACCGTGGCTCGGATCCAGCGCATCGCCGCCGCCGGGTTCCCTGACGCCAGCTAGAGAACCGCGCTTTGCACCCCGGGCCTGGTCGGGCACGAAATGGCGGGCCTACCGGATCAGAGGGCCATGGCGTCCACTGGGTGCTGATGACTCATCGCATCGTGATCCTGAGCGGTGGAACCGAGGGGACCCCGACCGCCAACCAGTTGCGCCGGGCCGCTCCTTGGGTCGCATTCAAGCCGGCAACTTCGCACCCGGCACCAACGTCCTGATGTCAATGTCCGCGAGTCGTCCGCTGGTCTAAAAGCGTTCAGGTCTCGTCCCTCGGAGCCTGCCGGACCCGTCCGCCGGCTACCCCGCCGCGTCTCTCAACCAAGGACCAGCCAGGCCACCAGCGGATAGGCAATGAGAAGGGCCACGCCGACAGGGCGGGGAAGCCGGCGCATGATCCCGGCCAGGACAAGAATCCCGGCCAGGCAGGCGACCATGGCCACCCACGGTCCATGAAGCTGAGCGGCGTCGGTGATCCGCAGGGGCCGGGCCAGAGCTCCCGCGCCGAGGGACATGGTGACGTTGTAGGCAAAGGAGCCCACCACCCCGGCCACCACCGCCTCGCTGATGCCCCGTCGGGCCGAGGACCAGGCCAGTATGACCAACTCGAAGGCGGTGGCGAAGCCGACCAGGATCAGAGCCACCCTTGTCTGGCTCGACTCGACGTGGGTGAGGCCCCTGGCTCCGTCGACCAACAGGACCGCTCCGCCGATGGTGGCCGCGACCCCCAAGAGGACGAGGGCCATCTCCGGGCCCAGCCGGGAGGCCGACCGACCCCCGCCCAGGCGCTCGACAGCCTCGTCCAGCTCAGCTGCCTCTCCGAGCGATGGGGGCCGTCGCTCGGTCAGCCATATGGCGGCCACGTAGGCGAGGTAGAGACCTACCAGGAGTCCTCCCTGCCAGCGGGCCAGGTGACCTCGCCAGGCCAGCGCGGCAGCCACCGCCCCGAGAGGAAGGCCCAGGAGGCCATAGCGCAGGGCCGAGCCGCCAAAGGGCAGCGGAGCGATCACCGCTCCGATGCCGAGGGCCACCAGGCACATGGCGATGTTGGCGCCGATGACGTCGCCGTAGGCGATGGCGGCGGAGTGGCGCAATGAGGCGGTGACCGTGGTGGCCAGCTCCTCGGGCTCGGCTCCGGCCAGGAGCACCGCCAGAGCGAAGGTGGTGACCCCGAGACGGGCCGAGGCCGCGGAGAGATTCTCGGCGAACGTCTCTGCCCCGAAGACGATGAGGCCGACACCGACCACGATGCTGAGGAGTTCGACCGTCAGGTGCATTCCTCAGCCTCTCACCGGCCGGTGACAAGGGCGCACCTCGTAGTAGAGGTTGGCCGGGTTGTCGAAGTCATGGACCTCGAACCGGCCGAAGCCCGTTCCCTTGCACATCTCCTGGAGCAGAGCGCGGTCCAGGCCGAGCGTGCCCAACCCGGCGCCGCCCGGCTCCGAGAGGGCCGACGACATGCAGGCCGTCACCGAGGTGGCGTACATCATGGCGTTCATGATGGACACCGTGGCACCGGTACCTGCCTGACACTCCCCGGGCCCGACCCCGGTACGTGGGCGACACCTGCCCCGGTACCTGCCTGACAATTGAGGTCCACCACTTAGCCGGCGCCTCCTCCTTCGCTGTGGATGTTCACGTCCGCAGGTCCGGAGGAGGCAGTCCCATGTTGATGGAGTTGAGGCTGGTGGAACAGCGTTATCAGGCCGTGCTCGAGGTGCTCGAGGGTGCCCCGGTCACCGACGTGGCCCGCCGTCACGGGGGGGCCCGCCAGACCCTGCACGTCTGGCTCCGTCGCTATGCCAGCCATGGGTTGACCGGACTGGCCGATGCCACATTCGCCTGATCCTCATCCGGCGGCATGTGATGACCCGGCAGGTAGCTGCACCGTGACGCGGAGCCCTCCAGTGGGGCGAGGGCTGAGGGTGAGGGTTCCGTCGTGTGCTTGGGTGATGCTCTTGACGATGGCCAGGCCGAGACCAACACCTGCCTGGTGGGTGCGCACGCGGTCGGTGCCGCGCTGAAACGGCTCGATAAGCGTGGACACCAGCTGAGGGGTGATCCTCTCCCCGGTATTCTCGACAGTAAGGACCACGCTCTGGGCATGTACTGTGGTTGTGACCCACGCTGTGCCATGGCTGGGCAGATTGTGGACGATCGCGTTGTGAACGAGATTCGTAGTCAACTGCAGAAGAAGCGCCTTTGAGCCGATAGCGGGGGCCATATCGCCGGACGTCTCGATGGTGACTCCGTGCTGCTCTGCAAAGGGGAGGAGCGTCTCAGTGGCTTCCTCCGCGATGAGGGTAAGGTCGACCGGCTCCGGGGCGACGGACTGCTGGTCGGCGCGACTGAGCAAAAGCAATGCCTCTGTGAGGTCGATCGCTCTCGTGTTGACGGCCCGGAGGCGGTCGACTAGCTCGTCCGTGTCGCGGCTCGGATCGCTACGGGCAACCTCGAGAAGGGCCTTGGTAATGGCCAGCGGCGTGCGCAGCTCGTGGGAAGCGTTGGCGGCAAATCTCTGCTGCTCGGCGCTGTGGGTCTCGAGCCGGGCGAGCATGGCGTCGAAGGCGTCAGCCAGCTGACGGAACTCATCTCCACGACCCGGCAGCCGGACTCGGTGGGCCAGCGATCCGGCGGCGGCTAGGCGTGCGGCATCAGTTATACGCGTGAGGGGGGCGAGCATGCGGCCGGCCAGGAGCCACCCGCCCAGGAGGCCGAACACCAGGAGGAAGGCCAACACTGCGGCCGCCCTCGGAGCGAAGACATGCAGGAGCCTGGACCGGACGGGAAAGATGCCATGGAGGTTGGTGCCCGTGGAGCCCGGGATGATGAAAGCGCGGTCGGGGACGTAACGCAGGAGGAACACCCACACGGCGGCGAGCAGGACGGCGCCGGCGACCATGAGAAAGCCGGCGTAGCTGAAGGTGAGCTTGAGGCGAGCACTCAAACCAGGAGCTCTACCCACGGCCCCCTCCTTCACGCCCGAGTTCTGGTTGTGCGTTGATGCGGTAGCCGACGCCGGCCACGGTGGCAATGATCCCAGGCTCACCGAGCCGTTTGCGCAGTGCCGAGACCGTGATGCGCACAGCGTTGGTGAACGGATCGGCGTTCTCATCCCACGCCCGTTCCAGTAGTTCTTCGGCGCTGACCACGCCGCCTTCGGCAGCGAGGAGAACTTCGAGCACGGCGAACTGCTTGCGGGTGAGCGCGACGTAGCGGGAGTCACGGTAGACCTCGCGGCGGAACGGATCCAGGCGCAGGCCGGCGACCTCTCGCACTGGTGGCCTGCTGTGGGTGCGCCTGCGATCGAGTGCCCTTAGGCGAAGTACGAGCTCTCGGAGCTCGAACGGCTTCGTGAGGTAATCGTCGGCCCCGAGTTCGAACCCCGTGGCTTTATCGTCCAGACGGTCCGCGGCGGTGAGCATGAGCACTGGCATGCCGCTTCCGGAAGCGACGATACGCTCGGCAATCTCGTCGCCGGAGGGGCCCGGGATGTCACGGTCGAGGACGGCGATGTCGTAAGCGTTGGTGCTCAGCAATTCCAGAGCTGTGTCACCGTCACCGGCGATGTCGGCGGCGATCGCTTCCAGGCGCAGGGCGTCGCGAATGGCTTCTGCCATGAAGGGTTCGTCCTCGACGATCAACACACGCACATTCCGGTGATTGTACGCGCCGGGGCGTATCGTCGACGTATCTAAAGCCACATACGTGCTGGCAACACCAGGCTGTCTTGACTGGAGGCGTGGCCCCCAGCGAACCAGCACCTATTCCAGCCGCACACGATCGGCGTCCGAAGGCCGGGTCCGTCGCCCAGGTACCAGTGGCGCGAGCATCGAAGCTATGGGCCGCCGCCGCCGTTGTGCTCGGTGTGGCGGTCGCAGCCTGCTCGGGCGGACCCAGCCTGCCGACTGTCGCGAGCGCCGGCACGGGGCCGACCACGACCGCCCAAACAGGAGGAACCTCAGCGGGCGCTCCCTCCGCGTTCGGCCGCGCCGAGGCGTATTCCCAGTGCGTGCGCAACCACGGGGTGGCGAACTTCCCCGACCCGATCTTGACCCCCAGCGGCGGCTACGGGTTCCACACGCAGGGCGTGGACCCGAAGTCGTCGGCCTTCCAGTCTGCGTCGAAGGCGTGCAATGCGCTGGCGCCGCAGGGATGGCAGACCACCGGACAGGAGCTCTCCCCCGCCCAGCAGCAGCGGTGGCTCGAGTGGGCCAGGTGCATCCGCGCCCATGGGGTGCCGGACTTCGCCGACCCGACCTTCTCGGGTTCCGAAGTGCACATCACTGGTGGCGGGCCGGGGAGCTCCCCGCAGCTGCAATCGGCGATGAACTCTTGCAAGTCACAGATGCCGTCCGCCGGTGGTCTGGGCGGGTGACCCCGACCCACGGGCAGGGGAAGGACAACGAACCTGGGACCGGACCCCGTGCCGTCACGACCTGATGGTGGAGCTCTGTCCTCCATCCAGCGCCGACTCAGGAGCAAACGTCACTGCCACATCGAGCCCGCCGGCGGCGCCGGCCACCACCGTCAGTTGGGCGGCATGGGCGGAGGCGATGGCGTCCACGATCGAAAGGCCCAGGCCGAGCCCGGTCCCGTGACCGGCCCGCTCTTGGCCCCCCCGCTGGAAAGCTTGGAGCAACCGGCCTATCTCACCGGGCGCCACGGCCGGACCGCTATTGGAGATTCTCAGCGTGGCTCGGCCGGCATCGGTCGTCGTGTCGATCCGGATCCAGCCGCCCGGGTAGTTGTGGGTCACGGCGTTGTCGACCAGGTTGGCCACCATCCGCTCGATGAGCCGGCCATCGCCGGAGATCGAGGCCGGCCGCAGATAATTGTCGACGGTGACGGATCGGTCTACGACCCTGGCCTGCGCCGCCTCGAGGACCTCCTCGACGGTGGCGACCAGGTCGACGGGTCGGCGTTCGTCCAGCCCCCGCTGACTGCGGGCCAGGGTGATCAGCGCCTCGATGGTGGCCTCCTGGTCCGTCCCGATCTCGAGCACGCGAGCACCCATGGCCCGGAGGCTGTCAAGGTCGGCGTCGGGGTCAGCCAGTGCCACCTCCACCACGGCCCGCTCCAGGGTGAGGGGGGTGCGCAGCTCGTGGGAGGCGTTGGCCACGAAGCGCCGCTGGGAGTCGAACGCCGCTTCGAGGCGCCCAAGCAGGGCGTTGAAGGAGGCGGCCAGGCCCCGCAGCTCGTCCCGAGGCCCGGTCTCGGGCAGCCGCTCGTGCAGGTTGTGCTCGGAGATCGTCTGGGCGGCGCCGGACATCGCCCTGACCGGCCGCAGGGCTCGGCCCGCCACCAGCCAGCCGAGCCCACTGGAGAACACCACCATGACGGCCAGGGCCACGCCCGAGTCGGTCAGCAGCTGATGCAGTGCGCTGGACCGTGTGTCCTGGGCCAGGGCGCGGACCTGGCCCAGGATGGCCTGGGGCGGGGGCACCAAGACTGTCCGGCCGCTGATCTGCAGACCCGTGCCTGGCAGCACCTTGACCGGTGGGGCCTGGATGAGCGCCCGAATGGCCGAATTCGGGCCGTTGACCGAGCGGGCGACGAAGACCCCGCCCGAGGGAAGGCGGTGGGCCACCAGGGCGTAGGTGATCCCGAGAAGAACTCCGCCCGAGACGAGGAACAGCCCGCTGTAGAGGGCGGTCAGTCGCAGCCGCACCGTCCAGCCCGAGTGCCACCGGCCGACGGGCGATCGTGACCCGTCCCGGCCCATCAAGGCCTCAGCCGGTAGCCGGCGTCGGGCACTGTCTCGATCACCGGGGGCTCCCCCAGCTTCCGGCGCAGCCGGCTCATGGTGATCTTGACCGCGCTGGTGAAAGGATCGGTGGCCTCGTCCCACGCCCGCTCCAGGAGCTCCTCGGCCGACACCACGGCTCCCTCGGCACCGAGGAGCACCTCCAGGACGGCGAACTCCTTGGGAGAAAGGGCCAGACGCCGGCCACCCCGGGAGGCGGTGCGCTGGGTGGGATCCAGGCGCAGCTCAGCCCAAGCCAGGACCGTCGGGTGGGATGGATGG
>Ga0307372_10008808_pt1 | contig 14101 bp, 8 predicted proteins | sample OX1MG_FD_202533 | JGI IMG/M metagenome (GOLD analysis project Ga0307372, IMG submission 202533) | Soil microbial communities from Risofladan, Vaasa, Finland - OX-1 | ecosystem: Environmental > Terrestrial > Soil > Coastal area > Acid sulfate soil | place: Finland: Risofladan, Vaasa | collected...
CCGGGCTTGCCGCCCGCCCTCTCGCCGAGCTCCCCCGCCTCACCCCCGCCGCCTGGGCCGCGCCCCGGCCGTAGCCTCCGGCCCCCGCCCAGCCTGCCCCGCCTGGATTGGTCTGACGCATACGGTTGAAGGAGGTGGCAGCAGGCGCGGCGTGAAGCCCAAGCTGCGAACACAAACAGCCCCCAAAAAGGTAAACGCAATGGAATCTGACCAGCCTCAGGCTAAACCAAAGTGCGAAAGATTCTGGACACTACCGGGCAACACATTTCGACGGCAGCGACAATCGGTACAGGGTACAGCCGGACAATGGCGCACGGGGCGCTAGGCCAGGGCAGCCGCCTGGGGATGGCTACAACTTTTCAGAGGTTTGGTCCCCCGGTTCTTTGCGGGCATGTCAGCGGCCCGGCGGCTTTGGTTTCGCTGGGCACTTTGCACATCGCCAGTCGCCGACAATGGCAGGATCCACGACGTTCATTGGGTCTGCGCGCCAACGCAGCAGGGCCCACGCTGGCTGGCGGGTCGGCTTACGAAAAGTCCCAAAATAGGTGTAGGTGCACCAAACGTGGGTGCCGCCGATCCGGCATTTTGGGAGGTCCTGGACAAGCCAAAAACTCTCCGCACCCGCGGCCGCCATCCAATCCAAAACTCTGTAGGCCGGCTCATTCGCAAAGCTGCGCGTTAGGCTCACCACCGGCACATCAAGATTGAACCCGCCGGTCCACACAAAAGTCTCTGGCGGTGGCTGGCCAAGCAGGTATCTGCCGATGGCGTCGGCCAGCATGCGGCTTGCGACGATCGGGCGCTGGCCGGTTAGGTCGAAGTGCGGGAGCCTGACGTCAAGCGCCGAGTGGCCGCCGAGCTTGCGCCCTACCGGGCGCAAGACAAGCGTGCCTTGGTCCCAGCGTGCGCTATACGCCCATCCGCGGTTCTGGGAATCGAGGATCTGCTGGGCGATCAAAGCAACGCTCGCATTATGCCACTCCCGCTTGACCGCGCTTCCTTCGCCCGGCCCTACCCACTCGACACCCATAGGCACCCCAGCCTGAGCTGAAAGCTTTGCAAGTACTGTCAGTGGAAGAAGACCGCCCGCATCAAAATGGGCTACCGATACCGCGGGCGCTGCGTAGGGCGCTATGGGAGCGGGAGCGAGTGTTGGGACCAGGAGAGCCACCACAAAGCTGACTGCTGCGGGCCGCCGTCCTACGCGCATAGTGTGTCCTTGGCTAAAATGTGAGGTTGTAGCAGTAGAAGTTAATTGTCCTAGCCTGCGTCTGGACTCCGTTTATGTCGTAGTACCATGCGGCTTGGGTGTCGGGCCCCCCGGACGTCAGGCAGGCGTTGTTCACAAGGCACATCGCCGAGCATATGCCTGCCATTTCGCCAAACTGGCCCTGCGGACTAGTAACCACGCCGCACGGGCCCGGTCCGCCGCAGGTCGTGCCCTCGTCTTGGGTAAGGCCAAAGCCATTTGGCTGCGAACTTGGGTATAGCAGATCCCAAATCTGCATGTTGGAGAAGTCGATCGGATTGCCGTACTGGTCCTCAACCTGCCAGTTGAACATGCGTGTGTAACCGCACTGGGTTGTGCTGTTGGCTGGACAGGGCCCCGACAGATCCGTTTCTGTACCTGCCACCTCGCTCAGGGCGGTTGGGACCTGGGCGGTTATCCCGTAGCTGTACGTCGCACTTGTGATCGTGCCGGCTGTGCAAGTCACACCGATGGAGGTTTGGCCGCCGTTCACGGAGGTGACGAAATCTGTGGAAGTGCTGGAGCTGGCCACGGTAACTACGTTGGCATTCCCGCTGGTCCAAGCGAAAGCGAGCCCTGCGGTACCACCCGTGTTGCAAGTGGCCTGGAGCTCGACCGTGTTTACACCATCTAGCGAGCTGCCGTCGAGAACGGGGACTGCGTGTCTGTCAAGCCCCGCAGGGCCGTAGTTTCCGGTGTCGACCACGCTCGTGACGACCGGCTGCACAGTGGCCTGGTTGCTGGCCGAGAAGTTGCCATCCAGGCAGCCGCTGGCGCAATAGGAGCCGCTGGCAGCCTGGTTCTGGGCCGCAACCGTGGCAAAGACGCTGGTGTCGCCCGCCCCAACCGTGTTGAATTGACCTAACCCCTCGGAGGTGAGAATCGCGGTGTTGCCGCTCACCCAGGAGGCGCTTAGGGAGAAGTCGTTCTCCACCCCGCAGCAGTCCTCCAGCGTGAAGTACGATTCGAGCGTGTTGCCAATGTCGGCTGACGCCGAGGTGACTAAGGGGCAGCTGTAGAAGCAGCAGTAGCCGCACTGCGAACAGCAGGTCGCGGTCGCGGGATTGAAGATGCCGGCGTTCACCGCCACCTGCATCTGCGCCGGGCCGCTGGCCGGCTGCATGATCTTGCCGTTGGGGCCGGGCTGGGCCGCGGCGGCGGGCTCCAGCATGGCGCTGCCGTCCTGGACCTCGGGCGGCAGCAGCTTGCCGCTGGGGTCGGGCGTGCCCTCCTGGCGCAGCATGCCGATGTCCACCATGGCCGCGGCGCCGGGCGCGAGCGTCACCGGAACCACATAGCTGTGCATGCCGTCGGCGGAGTAGAGCGTGAGCACGACATTCTGCGTGGCGCCGCCCGGGTTCCAGAGCGAGTACATGGTGTCGTTGCCGTGGGCGGTGTTCCAATAGGGAAGCTGCAGGCCGACGGCGTTGCTCATCCGCACCGGCATGACCTCGAAGACGTAGTTGCCGGTCTGGTCGGTGCTGCCGGTGGTCATCAGCACCTCGCCATCCCCGCCGTCGAAGCTCACCGACCAGTTCAGCATCGCGCCCTCGACCGCATCCGGGTCCATACCCATCTTACGCGCCATCTCCCGCTGCAGGCGCCGAGCGAGCGGTGCGAGGGCGACGGGAACGAGCGCGTGCGGCATAAGCATCACCCCAAAGCTCTCGGAGACCGGCGGCGTGCCGGCGGTTCCCGCCACGCCCATCGTGCCCATGGCCACGTTGGCGGTGACGGTGACTAGCAGCGGGCGGCGGCTGGTGTTGCGCAAGTAGCCGTAGGGGCGGAAGCGGACTCGGTCGGGGAAGCCGGCTCCGCCCATGGGCTTGCCCAGCATCAGACCGGTGGCGGCGAGGACGACCGGGCCGCTGGCCGGCGCAGGCGGCGGCGCGCTTGGGTTTGGGCCGGACCCGCTCGTGTCCGCTGGCCGCGGCGCCGGCTGCGGCATGTAGCCCGGCTCGAACTCGATCGAGGCGGAAAAGCCCTCGCGGTCGTTTTCCATCCAGCCCGCGGCGGACATCGCCATCGCCGGGCCGGAGAGCTGCTCGACAGTGATGCCGCCCCCACCCCGCTCATTCGGCGGAAGCGAGGCGATCAGCGGATCGAGGGGGACGATGGCGGTGGCGTTCGGGCCGAGGCCGACGGCGGCGCGGGAGCCTGCGGCCGCAACCTGCTCATCGAGGACAGCCCCCAGGGCGCGGCCGCGCGCGAGCTTCCCGGCAAGTGCAATCTTTTCGTCAACGCCGGCGCCCGCCTGCGGATTGGGAGCCCGGGCGGCGGGGGCTGGGGACGGAGCAGTGAATAGGGGACAGTCAGTGGACATGTTGGAGACGGACCGCTTTTTGGGTGAAGGCGCACCACCACTGAGGCCCACGGGGCATCGGCAAAAGACTGACGATGTGAGGGTTCGAACGCGCCGAGTGCCCTGCTCGGGCAAGTTTTCCTGGCGGAGCTGGCGGTCGCCCGCACAGTGTGGGGCGGCAACCGCGCCGCCGCGGGCGCGCGCACGCAATCGGTGCTGCTCAGCCCGCTTCACACCTGCCGCCACAAGCAGCGCCCCTCGGCGCCGCCGTTCCGACGCTGCTCCGCGCTCCCCGCCCCGCCACGCTGCAGCACGCGGGGCGATGGCCTATTGATTCGAATCGGCTCCGTGTAAAATGATCTTGCCAAGGTCCACCGTAACTCGGGGCTCGACGGTAAGCGGCCTCGCGCGTCCCGGCTGCCGTGTGCCGGGGTAGAACCATGGCTCGTGCCCGGGCGCGTGGATGTAGACGATGATTGGCACGGCTGGAACGAGGACCTGAAAATGGCCATCGAGCCAACCCGCCGTCCCGAAATAAGCTTCTGATTTGCCGTATCGCCACATACTGATTTGAGGCGCGACCGGCCTTCCCTTATCGTCGAAAACCTTGCCGGCAATGCGGCCGCATTGGGGCGCTAGGTAGACATGTACTCCTCGGGCCGACCCCCCTGCGGACGTGCGGATCAGGGTAGGCGGCCTGTCCGTGTAAAAGGGGCCCGGAAAATCCGGGAAAAAGCTTTCCGGTTTGCCTGCCCAAAATTCCACCGTGGTCGCACCGGCCGGAGCGCCGCGTATGATAAAACGGCCATTCGCGTCGCTATATGCTTGGTAAAGCATTCCAGCGCTCGGCTTCATTATGTCTCCGGCCTGCACGTGCGCCTGGGCAACTGGTGCGCCGGTCGCATCGAAAACCAGCCCTTGCCAAGTGCCACGACCCATCGGGCTTGCGGCCGCGACAGCAATTAGGATCGCAACCAGAGGAAAATGCCTCATATTGAACCTCGTGATTTATGGGTTTATGATAGTACCGGCTGGGACTTGGTTGCCGCCCGGCAAAGTATACGGGGTTGAACCGATCGTAATCGTGGTCGACGTATCCTGTATCGTCCAGGACGTGGTGCCGATCGGCACGGACGTTCCGCCAGTAGGGCACGTTTGCCATTGATTGGTCACGGCGTAGCCGCACGTGCCGCCGACGCTGTTGCAGCCAACCGTCAGCTCGTCCGTGAGCTGCTGAAAGCTGGAAGGTGCCGTGCACATTGTAGGCGATGAAGCGCCGTTGTTGCAGGTGTTGGTCGTTGGACCGGAGATAAATACCTCTTTAATTGGCGTTGATATCGCGGCACCGTTCTGGTCAACGATGTTGTAGGTGATAAATCGCGCGACGTAGCTGGGGTTCGGCGAGCAGCCCGCTGTGATCGTTTGGCTCGTGTCGTAATAAACGCTGAGCCGTGGGTGCTGGGGCACGAAAGCCACCGTGCCGCTGGGTTGGCCGTTTACGGTAACGCTCACGTTGACCGAATTATCCGCCGTGGTTGCCAGTGCGAAGGTGGCGTCGATCTCCGTACCCGAGACGACCGAAACGCCGCTCGCGGAGACGCCATTGCCGCTGACGCTGATGGTGGCACCAGAGGCAAAGCCCGAGCCATCGAGTTCGACCCCTGCGCTGGTTCCGACTAGCTGTTGCGTGGGTGAAATCGAGCTCAGCGCCGGCCGCACGATGTCCTGGTTGCTGGCCGAGAAGTTGCCATCCAGGCAGCCGCTGGCGCAATAGGAGCCGCTGGCAGCCTGGTTCTGGGCCGCAACCGTGGCAAAGACGCTGGTGTCGCCCGCCCCAACCGTGTTGAATTGACCTAACCCCTCGGAGGTGAGAATCGCGGTGTTGCCGCTCACCCAGGAGGCGCTTAGGGAGAAGTCGTTCTCCACCCCGCAGCAGTCCTCCAGCGTGAAGTACGATTCGAGCGTGTTGCCAATGTCGGCTGACGCCGAGGTGACTAAGGGGCAGCTGTAGAAGCAGCAGTAGCCGCACTGCGAACAGCAGGTCGCGGTCGCGGGATTGAAGATGCCGGCGTTCACCGCCACCTGCATCTGCGCCGGGCCGCTGGCCGGCTGCATGATCTTGCCGTTGGGGCCGGGCTGGGCCGCGGCGGCGGGCTCCAGCATGGCGCTGCCGTCCTGGACCTCGGGCGGCAGCAGCTTGCCGCTGGGGTCGGGCGTGCCCTCCTGGCGCAGCATGCCGATGTCCACCATGGCCGCGGCGCCGGGCGCGAGCGTCACCGGAACCACATAGCTGTGCATGCCGTCGGCGGAGTAGAGCGTGAGCACGACATTCTGCGTGGCGCCGCCCGGGTTCCAGAGCGAGTACATGGTGTCGTTGCCGTGGGCGGTGTTCCAATAGGGAAGCTGCAGGCCGACGGCGTTGCTCATCCGCACCGGCATGACCTCGAAGACGTAGTTGCCGGTCTGGTCGGTGCTGCCGGTGGTCATCAGCACCTCGCCATCCCCGCCGTCGAAGCTCACCGACCAGTTCAGCATCGCGCCCTCGACCGCATCCGGGTCCATACCCATCTTACGCGCCATCTCCCGCTGCAGGCGCCGAGCGAGCGGTGCGAGGGCGACGGGAACGAGCGCGTGCGGCATAAGCATCACCCCAAAGCTCTCGGAGACCGGCGGCGTGCCGGCGGTTCCCGCCACGCCCATCGTGCCCATGGCCACGTTGGCGGTGACGGTGACTAGCAGCGGGCGGCGGCTGGTGTTGCGCAAGTAGCCGTAGGGGCGGAAGCGGACTCGGTCGGGGAAGCCGGCTCCGCCCATGGGCTTGCCCAGCATCAGACCGGTGGCGGCGAGGACGACCGGGCCGCTGGCCGGCGCAGGCGGCGGCGCGCTTGGGTTTGGGCCGGACCCGCTCGTGTCCGCTGGCCGCGGCGCCGGCTGCGGCATGTAGCCCGGCTCGAACTCGATCGAGGCGGAAAAGCCCTCGCGGTCGTTTTCCATCCAGCCCGCGGCGGACATCGCCATCGCCGGGCCGGAGAGCTGCTCGACAGTGATGCCGCCCCCACCCCGCTCATTCGGCGGAAGCGAGGCGATCAGCGGATCGAGGGGGACGATGGCGGTGGCGTTCGGGCCGAGGCCGACGGCGGCGCCGGAGCCTTGCGCGCCCGCGCTGCCGGAGACGCGGTAGCGGACCTTGATCGGCAATGTGCTGGTGTTCGCCAGGGCGAAGTAACCGATGACCCCGGCATCGCGCTTCCACCAGAGGCCATCCAGCGGCGGCGTCTGCGCCTGGCTTGTTCCGCGCTCCTGCCGGCCGACGGGCATGGGGATGTGGTAGCTGGCCAGCACGGCGTGCTCGCGCTGCTCCTGCCAGCGCTGGTAGCCGTTGAAGGCGGCCGTGCTGCCCGCGCCCATCCTCATGCTCGACGGCAGATCAAAGAAGGTCTGGTGGAAGGTGAGGCTGTGCACCAAGTCTTTGAGGTTCATGGAGGCGGAGACGTGGCCGGCGCCGTCCCACCTGTAGGTGAGCGCGGCGCTGCCGTAGTCCGAGATGTGGCCGCCGAGCCAGGATGGGGCGTTCGCCAGCGCTTGGTTCAGGTCGACCGTCACCTCGCCCGACATCGGGAGCTCGACCGGCGGCAACTGGTAGGGCGTGCCGTCGGCCATGTAGAGGGTGGGGGTCACGGCCAGCGGCGCGACCATCAGGGCGTTCTTGATGTGAATCTTCGCCGCCAGATTGGGGCTGACGCGCCAGAGCGGGCACACCAGCGTCTGCGGCATGGCCATGCCGCCGGAGGGCATCTTCGCGCCCGCGGACGGGGCTGCCGCACCCGCTTGGGGCCGGCTGTTGCCATATCGGTGCCGCATTGGAAGCGCCAGCGCAGCCAAGGCGGCGAACGCCATCACGGCAGCCTGCATTTTCGTGAGCTGGGCAAATGGGTTGGACATGGTGCTTCTCCGTCTACACGGCCACCTTGGCGCCGTCGAATTTGGTGATCTCAAAGCCGGTGAAGGCTTCGCCGTAGGTGCGGCGCTGGTCGGCGAGCACGGTGAGCGCCATGGCCTCGCCCAGCAGCAACCCCTGCACGTAGTCGCTGCGCCAGTGCACGCCGGCGAAGTTGCGCGCCAGCGCGATGTTGCCGCAGAGCTTGTTGACCTCGCCGTTGACCGTGGCCAGCCCGCCGTCGGCGCCGGCGTAGTCCTCCAGCGCCAGCCCGTCCGCGCTGGCCACCTTGAGCCCGGCGCCATCCAGCGCCGCCCACGGCGCCGAGCCGTCAAAGGCGGCCTTGAGCACGGTGGCGCAGGCGCCGGCCACGCCGCCGTGGGCCTGGGTGTAGGAGGGGTGCTGGGGGCAGCCCTCGGGAAAGGCCTGGGGATGGAGGTAGCTGCCGAATTTCGCAAAGACCGCCGCCGCGGCCTCCGAGTTTAGAACGGTCGGGTGCAGCGGAAAGTCGGCGTGGCGGGTCATGACCGCCTGCACCAAGCCGCCGAAGGCCTCCGGGCGCAGGGTGCGGTGCACGAACCACTTCTGGTAGAACACCGCCTTGACCGCGCGCAGCGCCGCCTCCGCCTGCAAGGTCAGGAAATGCGGTATGCCGAAGGTGGCGAAGGGCAATTGCGTCCGGAGCTGGAGGTAGGGGTTGCCGGGGTTGGCCGGGGCGTTGAGGGCGTACAGGCGCAGGCCGGCGTTGTAGAAGGCCTCGCAGGCCTGGTCGCTGTGCACGTAGGCGGCAATGTCGCGGCCATTGCGGAAGTAGCGCGGCTCGGGATCGAGGGCCGGCGGCGGGAACGGCCCCTGGCCGTTCTGGCAGGCCAGCCAGGAGGCGGGATCGGTGAGGTAGTCCGCCCCCTGGGCGAAGGTGGTGATGCGCCCGTCGAGCAGGTATTGGCCGTAGGCAAAGGGCGTAAGGAAGAGCTGGGAAACGTACGGGCCGACCGGGTCGCCGGCGGTGGCGCCGCGGAACAGGGTCGCGGGCGTGACCCGGCCCCCGGCCCGGGGCCCATCGAAGGCCGTTAACCCTCCCAGCTCCCGCGCCGCCGCCAAGGCCAGCGGATGGGCGGCGTAATCGGTGAACGCCACCTCCCGGCACAGCGCCATCCAGTAGAGTTCGACCATCTCGGCGGCGCGCTGGGCGCTGGCCAGCGCCGGCGCCGGCGGCGCCGCCCATTTCTGGATGTCGCGGCCCTCCAGGTCGAAGGCCATCCCCGCCATCGGGTTGACCAGCTTCACCGTGCCGCCCAGCGGCACCGCCTCGAGGGCAGCCGACGCCGCCGCCCGCAGGCCGGCCTGGAGGGCGCGGTAGGCGGCAGGATCCACTGCGCCGATCGGGTTGTGCGGCAATCCCTTGGAGAAGTTGCCGATGAAGTTGGGATAACGCCGCTCGTCGCCGTTGGCAAGCTCGGGCTCGCCCGGCGCCTCGAACTCCCGCTCCGCGGCGCGCACGCGAATCCCGCGCGCAGCTTCCGCCCGCGATTCGCCATCCGCAAGCGGAAGCTGCGTGCGCGCGGGCCCCGCAAGCCCTACCGCTCCGAGAGCCCCAAGAAAGCCGCGCCGGTTCAGCATGAATGGTTCAACTGAGTAACTCAGGTGACATTCTGCCTTATTCTAAAGGGGGATCCAGGGTACGTTTGGTCGCAGAAGATGACGTTTGTGGCGCATTTACCCCCCCCCCCGCGCCACAGGTCGCGGAGGTCGGCGTGGCGGCGCAGAAACTGCGCCAAGGCCCCCGCGGAGGGAAAGCCCAACTGATCGGCTGCAAGCTTCAGGCTGCGCGGCAGTCCGTCGGCCCGCAGCCGGGCCGCGGCCCGCAGCGTCAACTCCCTTTGCAGGTCGCGGAACTGCATGCCCTCCGCCTTGAGCGCCCGCTCGACCGTGTGCCGGTCCACGCCCAGCCTGCGCGCCACGGCGCCCAGAGATAGCCGCGGCGAGGACTCCAGCAAAACCGCTGTCTGCTCGCGGATGACTCGGAGATTGTAGGCCATCGCCAACCTGGTCAGAAGGAAACGACGGCAGCATGACACAGTTCGTCGGCCCACCGCAAGCGGCAGAGCTACTGCGGGAAGCAGGCGGCCGCCGGCATCGAACAATTTCGTCACAATGTTGCAACAATCTTCCGACAAATCCCGCATGGCGGGATCACGTTACGAAAGCGGGAGCGCGCAGCGGGGGGCGTGCCGCTGGCGGTAGACAGCCAGCATCTGTTCGCGGATCTGCTGGGCGAGGCGGGGGGCGTCGTGGCGGGTGAGGCCGGCGGTGGGAACCGGGGGGCCGATCACCAGCTCGACCCGGTCGGGGCGGAGGTGGGCGGTGGAGGGGGGCAGGATCTGGAAGGTGCCAACCAGCAGACGAACCGGAATAATGGGATCGGGTCGCCGGTGAGCCCCGCCGCCGCGCTCGACGATCTGCTGGGCTTGGGCGGCGAGCTTCGCCCCGGGCGCAAGTTCGATCTGGCCGCCATTCGCGTGTTGCGGGCCGAGCTGGGCCAGCCCCAGGACCGCTTCGCCGCGGTCCATATTGCCGGCACCAACGGCAAGGGCAGGGTCGCCGCCCTGATCGCCGCCGCCGCCCGCGCCGCCGGCTGGCGCACCGGCCTGTATACTTCGCCCCACCTCACCATGGGCACAATGGGGACCTGGTCCTGGATGGCGATGTGGAAGGCGCCGGGGACGAGAGTGGGGCGCCCTCTGGGGCGGTAACCTCAATTCGCTGCGGGACCTTGCCCTCCCCTGCCCCCTCCCCCCACTTGGGGGCATTGACCGGCGGGGAGGGGCTGCAGTCTAGTCAGAGGGCGGCCCCATGCTGTTTCGCACCCTGAGCGCCTCGGTGATCGGCATCGAATCGCGGCTGATCGAGGTCGAGGTGGACTCCTCGCCCGCGCCCGGCGGCGATCCGCGCTTTTCCACCGTCGGCCTGCCCGATGCCGCCGTGCGCGAGAGCCGCGAGCGCCTCAAGGCGGCCATGCGCAACTGCGGCTACGACCTGCCGCTGGCCAACGTGGTCATCAACCTGGCGCCCGCCGACGTGCGCAAGGAGGGTTCGGGCTTCGACCTGCCCATGGCGCTGGCGCTGCTCGGTTGCTGGGGCGCGGTCACCAACGGCCACGGCAGCCGCAACGGCAACGGTCGCTATGGCATTGACGATTTCCTTTTCGTGGGCGAGCTGGCGCTCGACGGCAGCCTGCGCCCCATCCGCGGCAGCCTGCCCATCGCCATGATGGCGCGCGAGCGCGGCATCCCCCGCCTGATCGTTCCCGCCGCCAACGCCGCCGAGGCCGCCGTCGTCCAGGGCATAGACGTCTTGGGCGCCCGCGATCTGCCCCAGGTAATGGCCTGGGTCAACCGGCAGACCGAACTCACCCCGCTGCGGGTGGACACCGCCGGGCTCTTGGAACGGGGCGGGGTGGCGGGCGAGGATTTCTGCGACGTCAAGGGCCAGCAGATGGCCAAGCGCGCCCTCGAGGTCGCCTGCGCCGGCGGCCACAACATTTTGATGATCGGCCCGCCGGGCTCGGGCAAGACCATGCTGGCGCGCCGCATCCCCTCCATCCTCCCCGGCCTGACCTTTGAAGAGGCCCTGGAGGCGACCAAGATTCACAGCGTCAGCGGCACCCTCGCCCAGCAGGCCGGCGCCGAGGGCGAGGACGGCCGCACCAGCCTGCTCACGCGCCGCCCCTTCCGCGCTCCCCACCACACCATCTCCGACGCCGGCCTGATCGGCGGTGGCGCCGGGCCCCGCCCCGGCGAGGTCTCGCTCGCCCACCACGGCGTGCTCTTCCTCGACGAGCTGCCCGAGTTCCCCCGCTCGGTGCTCGAGGTCCTGCGCCAGCCGCTCGAGGACGGCCAGGTCGCCATCGTGCGCGCCAGCCACGCCATCACCTACCCGGCCCGCTTCATGCTCGCCGCCGCCATGAACCCCTGCCCCTGCGGCTTCCTCAACGACCCCACCCGCGAGTGCCACTGCACCCCGCCCCAGATCCAGCGCTACGCCTCGCGCATCTCCGGCCCGCTGCTCGACCGCATTGATATCCACCTCGACGTGCCCGCGGTGAAGTACCAGGAGCTGCGCGGCGCCGCCGCCGCCGAGGAGCGCTCCGAGCGCATCCGCCAGCGCGTGGTCGCCGCCCGCGAGCGCCAGCTGCAGCGCTTCCACCAGGAGCGCATCTACTGCAACGCCCAAATGACCACCCGCCAAGTCGCCCGCTACTGCGAGCTCAGTAGCGCCGGCGAGCAACTGCTGGAGCGCGCCATGCTCCGCCTCGCCCTCAGCGCCCGCGCCCACGACCGCATCCTCAAGGTCGCCCGCACCATCGCCGACCTGGCCGGCAGCACCTCCATCGAGCCCGCCCACGCCGCCGAGGCCATCCAATACCGCACCCTCGACCGCACCTACTGGGCCTGACCGTCTGCGCGGCAGAAGCCCTGGTAGGCGCGGACTCCAGCGCGCCTGCCCGGCCCGGCTGTAGAAGCGCCAGGCCGGTGCGGCGCGCGTCCCGCTTGGGGGCCGCCCCGCTGTGAGGGCGCGGGGCGGCATGCTCGCGCCGACTTGGGGGCCCCGTGGCCCCAAGTCGGCGCTGCGCTGCTTCGCTGCTGGGCTGCTGGGGCCGCGCCGCTTTCGTTTCCCGGGGGCGCAGACGCGCCACGGGCGCGTCTGCCCCTGCGGAATTACGACCACCCCAGAACCCGAGGAGGGTTCTGGGGATCCCGGTTCGCGGCCTTGCGCGCCGATTTTGCCAGCAGGCAAAGCGGCGCGACCCCCGCGAAAGGTAAGCGTCCGAGCAACCCATTCTGGCGCAGGCGGCAGGGGTGTGGTGCAACTGGTTGGCGTGGGCTTCAGCGCGCCTGCGGCGCGACCCCCGCGAACCGCAAGCTGTTGTGCAATAATGACTTGCTCGAATCCGCGAGAGTGGCGAAACTGGCAGACGCGCCAGACAGGCGACAGCATGATCTGCGCCGCTTTTTCTGCATCTGCGCTAACCAGAGGGAGAAACGCCAATGGCGTTGCTCCCTGGCCTGGGGCTGCGCCATTGGGATCGGGCATTCGGCATCGTGGACCGCGAGGGCGCCAGCATGGACCAAGAGCGGCAGCCAGACTTTAATCCGGAGGCGGAGACGGAACGCGCCGCCGCCGTTGCCGTCACCGCCTTCACGCCCGGGGCCAGACTCGGGCGCTATCATTTGGAAGCCCGCCTTGGCGCGGGTGGCATGGGCGAGGTGTTCCGCGCCCGCGATACCCTGCTCGGTCGCGCTGTCGCCATCAAGACATCCAACGAACTCTTCCAGGCCCGCTTCCAAACAGAAGCCCGCGCCATTTCCGCGCTCAATCATCCCCACATTTGCACTCTCTACGACGCCGCACCCAATTATCTGGTCATGGAGTTGGTCGAGGGCCAAAACCTCGCCGACCGCCTCCAGCAGGCCCGGCTTACCCGCGAAGAGGCCCTTCGCTACGCCATCCAGATGGCCCAAGCCCTGGCCGAGGCGCACGCCCACGGCATCGTGCACCGCGACCTCAAGCCCGGCAACATCATGCTCACCCGCCACGGCGTCAAGGTGCTCGATTTCGGCCTGGCGCGCCTGCTCGACGAAACCAGCGTCACCGAAGTGCGCAGCGTGCTGGGCACCCCGGCCTATATGGCGCCCGAGCAGGCCCAAGGCGGCGAGCCCACCCCCGCCACCGATCTGTTTGCCTTCGGCCTGGTGCTTTATGAAATGCTGGCCGGCACACTGCCGCTGCCCGGCGCCTCCTTGGGCCGCATGCTCGCCAGCGGCGCCCATCCCACCGTCCCTCCCCTCTTCGCCCAGCGCCCCCATCTTGCCCCCGATCTCGACGCGCTCATCCGCAGACTGCTCGCCCAGGATCCCTCCCAGCGCCCCGCCTCCGCACTCGAAGTGGAGCGCGATTTGTCGGCGCTGCTCCAACAATGGACGGCACCGCCCGTGCCTGCCGGGTTCCGCCGCTGGACGCTGGCCACCGCTGCTGCTCTCCTGTTGGTGCTCGCCGCAGGCGCTCTGCTCTTTCGCCGCATGGAGCGAGTGCGTTGGGTGCGCGAGGTGGCCCTCCCCCAAATCGCCGCGCTTGCCTCCCGCCAGCCTCTGGCGTCCTTCCTTCTCTTGCGCAAGGCCCAGGCGATTCTTCCCAACGACCCGCAGCTTGCCCGCCTGCAATCCGCCAACACCCGCCTGGTCACCGTTACCTCCGATCCCGCCGGCGCCAGCGTGGCCATCCAGGACTATCGCCAGCCCGGCGCCTGGCTTGCCCTGGGCCAGACGCCGCTGCGTGGTCTTCGCATCCCCAACGGCTATTTCCGCTGGCGCCTCTCCACCCCCGGCGCGGGCGAATTCATCTCGGCTCCGCCCACGGCCGCCCGGATGCAGTTCCCCTTGGCGCACGTCCTGCGCCTCGCGGCCGGCAGCGGCATGGTGCCCATTCCCGGGGGCACCTGGAGCGACATGATCGATTTTCTGGGCTGGGTTGTCGCCAAGCTTCCCGACTATGATATGGACCGCTTCGAAGTCACCAATGCCCAATACCAGCCTTTCGTCGATCAGGGCGGCTA
>Ga0307372_10008810_pt1 | contig 14097 bp, 11 predicted proteins | sample OX1MG_FD_202533 | JGI IMG/M metagenome (GOLD analysis project Ga0307372, IMG submission 202533) | Soil microbial communities from Risofladan, Vaasa, Finland - OX-1 | ecosystem: Environmental > Terrestrial > Soil > Coastal area > Acid sulfate soil | place: Finland: Risofladan, Vaasa | collected...
CCTTCGCGGCGCGCCTGCGCCGCGTAGGCGTTCAGCGCGTCGAGGTGTGCGGCGATCGGCGTCGTCTGCGCGTCCCAGGTCGCGAAGAACAGGTACAGCCGAGCGGCCCCCGGGCCGATCGGCGTGCTGCCACCACCGAGCTTCGGCAGCGTCAGCCGGCGCGTCGGCGCGACCCCCCGAATCTCCGCATACGACACGTGGCTTGAAATGCGCGGATGACCGGGCAGCAACCGCGACGCGTCACGCGCGAGCAGTTGGCCGATCTGGCCGATCGCCGCATACGAAGGGTACGTGGTGAACAGGTAGCGCATCCGTCCCCGTGGGTCGATCACGTAGGTCGCCGCAATGTGCTCGATGCTGTTGCTGCCGGCCTTTTCCAGCGCCTTCTCGTTGACGTGGAAGGCGCTCCAGACGCGCTCGAGCTGCGACAGGTTGCCGGTGAGGAACTGCCAACGTCCGCTCAGCCCATGCAGCTCGGTGTAGTTGAGGACGTCATCGACCTGCGTCGACTTCCAGTTGGCGTTGATCCCGACCAGCGCCACCTTGTCGCCCGCACGACCGAGCGCCGCCTTCGCGTCGAGCATCGCCTGCGTCGTCAGCGGGCAGATCGTCTGGCACTCGGCATCGACGAACGACAGGATCACTACCTTGCCGCGGTACTGGGAAAGGCTGACCTGCCGGCCGCTCTGATCGGTCAGCGTGAACGCCGGCGCCGGCTTCGGAAGCAATGTCGTCCCCGGATCGAGCTTCGGGTTGGTCGCGAGCGTGCTGCCCACCGCCGACGTCGGCGACGAGCCCGTCTGGTTGATGACCAGCGCGAGCGCCACCACCGCCAGCAGCCCCACCGGCACGAGCATCACCGGTCTGGGCCGCACCCGCAGCCGCAGCCCGTTCAGGCGGCCGCTGCGCACGGCGATGTACGCGGTCAGCAGCACGATCAACCCGATCGCCACGATCACCCCGACCGAGCTCGAGTGGTGAGCGCGTGCTGGGGCCTTGGATGGGGCACCGACGGGCGCCGGGTGGGTGGGGCCACTGGCCGGCGCAGTCGTCACTACTGGAGCGGACCCCGAGCCGTGCGCCAGGGTCGACGCGCTCACGCCCGCGGCCGACTCGATGCGATCGACCGCCGAGACCGTCGCGGCCACCAGCGCCGACGCGGTGTCCGCACTCGGCCGCCGCCCGGCGAGCGCGGCCTGCAGCTTGGCGGCGCCCGCCTGATCAGCCTGCCACCAGACGCCGTACCCGTTCGGCATCACGATCAGCAGGCGGCCGCTGTAGGCCAGCGACAGCTCGGTCCCGAGGTAATGCGCGTAGGTCTGCGGCCGCTGCCAGAGCAAACCGACGGTGCCGAGGTCGTCGCGGTGGGCGATGATCGCGACGCGCACGGGCGCGCCGGCCTGGGCGGTCGCGTTGAGCAGGTGCCCCAGCTGCAGCTGCTGCGCCGAGCTCAGGTTCGCGTCCCAGTAGGCGAACAGGTTCTGGTCGAGCAGCACGTCGCTGCCGGGATCGCCGTCGGCCAGCGCCGCGACGGGCAGCAGCAACATCACCGCCGCCAGAGCCAGCAACACAACGAGGACGTGTCTCCTCAAGGGCCCAAGTCTAGTGTCCCGATTCGCTAATTCGCGGCCGCCTCGCGGCGTCCCGAATTAACGAATCGGGACACTAGGCAAGCGGCTCAGAAGACGGGCGCTTCGCGATAACTGCCCCACACCGTCTGCAGCGCGATGACGATCTCGCCCTCGGTCAACCCGGCCCGCGCGCCATCGACCAGCAGCGGCATCAGGTTGGCGTCGGTGGCGGCCGCCTCCGTGATGCGCTGCAGCGAGGCCGCGACAGCAGCGGCGTCGCGGCCCGCCTTGAAAGCTCTGATCTGCTCGATCTGCTTGCCCTCGAGCTCCTTGTCGATCCGCAGGATCTCGATGTTGTCGTGCTCGTTGCCCTCGGTGAAGGCGTTGACGCCGACGACGATGCGCCGGCCCTCGTCGATCTCGCGCTGCAGGTCGAAGGCCGCGTCGGCGATCTCGCGCTGGGGGAAGCCGCGCTTGACCGCCTCGACCATGCCACCGAGCTCGTCGATCCGGTCGAAGTACTCGTAACAGTGGTGCTCGAGGCGGTCGGTCAGGGCCTCGACGAAGTAGGCGCCCCCGAGCGGGTCGATCGTGTTCGTCACGCCGGTCTCATAGGCGATGATCTGCTGGGTGCGCAGGGCGATCCGCGCAGCCGCCTCGGTCGGCAGCGCGAGCGCCTCGTCGTAGGAGTTCGTGTGCAGCGACTGGGTGCCGCCGAGCACGCCGGCGAGCGCCTCGATCGCGGTGCGGACGATGTTGTTGAGCGCCTGCTGGGCGGTCAGCGAGACGCCCGCGGTCTGCGTGTGGAAGCGCATCCGCAGTGACTCGGGCTTGCGGGCGCCGAACGTCTCGCGCAGCTCGCGCGCCCAGATGCGGCGGGCGGCGCGGTACTTGGCGATCTCCTCGAAGAAGTCGATCTGCGCGTTGAAGAAGAACGACAACCGCGGCGCGAAATCGTCGACGTCGAGCCCGCGCGCGACCGCATGCTCGACATAGGTGAGCCCGTCCTTGAGCGTGAAAGCGAGCTCCTGCGCGGCGGTCGAGCCGGCCTCGCGGATGTGGTAGCCGCTGATCGAGATCGGGTGCCAGCGCGGCATCTCCTGCGCGCACCACTGGACCATGTCGGTGACCAGCCGCATCGCCGGGTCGACCGGGAAGCACCACTCCTTCTGGGCGATGTATTCCTTGAGGATGTCTGTCTGAATCGTGCCGCCGAGGCGCTCGGGCGTGATGCCCTGGCGCTCGGCCGCGACCACGTAGAAGGCGAGCATGATCGCCGCAGGGGCGTTGATCGTCATCGACACTGTCACCTGGTCGAGCGGGATTCCCGCGAACAGGCGCTCCATGTCCGCCACCGTGTCGATCGCCACGCCCTCGCGGCCGACCTCGCCGAGCGACAGCGCATGGTCGGAGTCGTGGCCCATCAGCGACGGCATGTCGAAGGCCGTCGAGAGGCCCGTCTGGCCATGGTCGAGCAGGTAGCGGAAGCGCTCGTTCGTCTGCTCGGCGGTGCCGAAACCCGCGAACTGGCGCATCGTCCACAGCCGCCCCCGGTACATCGACGGGTAGACGCCGCGGGTGAAGGGGTACTGGCCGGGAAGCCCGATCGGGTCGTCGTCGCCGCCGCCGATTCCGTCGGGCAGGTCGGCGGACGTGTACAGCGGGCGGATCTGCTCGCCTGAGAGCGTCGTGAAGGCGGTGTCAGCGCGCTCAGGCGTCAGCCCATAGGCGTCGCGCCACTGCTCCAGGGAGACCGGTGCCGGAGACATGGCACAAGCCTACGCGCTCTGCACGGATCAGATGGTCGGGGGCGACGCGCCGAGTTCGCCGGAGCCGCCGAGCGACTTGAGGTTGATCGGGTGCGCGGGCAACCGCAGCCTGCTGAGGTGGCCGAACCCACTGAAGGTGACCGTGCCGACGGAGCCGGGACCCGACCCGCTGCTGCCGCACGGTCCCTTGGCAGCACCGGGCTGCGGTTTGCCGCTCGCCGTGACCTGAAGCGGATAAGGCACTCCGGTGGTGGCGATAGCGAGCGTTCCGCGTTGGTTGCCTGCACCCTGACCAGCATCGTGGAGCACAACCGCGGGCCGATGGTCGACAGTCGTGTAGCCGGCGATGCTGAGATGCCCGTGCTGCTTGAGCAGGCAGCCCGCGAGCCGCGACGGGCTCATCTCGCCGGCGAGCGACGCAACTGAGCCGAAGCTGCGTGTTGGGCCCACGAACCAGCGGCCCGCCAGCAGCGATCCGGCCGCGGAGTTGTGCGTCTCCTTGTCCCAGAACTTCTGGCCGGCCTCCATGTAGGCCTTGTTGCCAACGGAAATCAGCGTGAAGCTCAGACCGTTGAACGTCATCGACACCGACAAGGTGTGTGCCGAGAACACCTCAACCGACATCCGGATGTGCTGCCTCTGTCGTGTCAGCTGCGTCACCTTTGCCTGCATCCGGTAGGACCCGGCCTTGCGCAGTGCCGTTGCGGCGTCCGCCAGAATCTGGGCAGGTGGCTTCGAAGCTTCGCCCGTGTGAGCGGCGGACTTGGGCGGGGCGGCCTGCGGCGACGGGCCGCTGGACCCACAGCCGGCGATCACGGCGCCGCACAGGCACGCCACGGCCAATCCCGGCAACAGCCGGCGCGACACCACGTTCGATCCTGGCCTGGCGCTCGTCCGCACACCCTAATGCGTGTCTCGGCCACTCACGACTTGCATGGCCCTAAGGTTCATGGCGGGACCGCCCGCGGCGGGGGTAGACGTCAGAAATGCACCTGTCGGGTGCTTTTCTGAACTCAATCCGGGCCGGAAGCGCTCGCCGGGCCGGAAGCACACCGGCACTCGACAACGAAAGGCACCATGAGCACCAACGCACCCGCCCCGATCGACCCCAGCCACGCCGCGCTGCTGGTGATGGACTACCAGAACGGCATCGTCGGCATGGTCGAGAACAGCGACGAGCTGCTGGCGATCGCCCGCAACCTGATCCGGACCTTCCGCGAGCACGGCGGCACCATCGGCTACGTGCGCGTCGCGTTCGTCGATGGCGACCTCGACAACCTGCCGGCGACCAGCGGCATGGCGGCCAACATCCCGCCGGACCGCCGCGAGATGTTGCAGGCCGCCGCGCCTGCAACGCAGATCCACGACGAGATCGCACCCCAGTACGGGGACATCGTCGTGCGCAAGCAGCGCGTCGGCGCGTTCAGCACCACCGATCTGGACGACCAGCTCAAGGCCCGCGGGATCGACACGCTCGTGCTCGCGGGCATCAGCACCAGCGGCTGTGTGCTGTCGACCGTGCTCGATGCATTCGACCGCGACTACCGCGTGATCGTGCTCTCAGACGCGTGCGCCGACCCCGATGCGGAGATGCACCGCTTCCTGCTCGAGCGCGTGTTCCCCAAGCGTGGCGAGGTGATCGAGGTCCGCGAGCTGCATCCGCTCCTGCATTAGGTCTGTCCTCGTGCCAGTGGCCCGCTGGCCACCGGCACGGTCTCGGGGCTGCGGGCCAGCGGGCCCGGCAGCCCCGGCACGCCGGCTCAGGCGAGCAAGCCCAAGCGCTGCGCCCGCTGCACGGCCTCGGTGCGGTTGCGCACCTCGAGCTTGCGATACAGCGAGCTTGTGTGCTCCTTGATCGTGTGCGGGCTCAGGTGCAGCGCGGTGGCGATCTCCGGGTTGGTCGAGCCCGCCGCCATCAGGTGCAGCACCTCACGCTCGCGCTCTGAAAGGCCGAGCACGCCGGAGCGGTCCTGGCGCTCGAACACGGTCCCGCCGAGCCCTACGAGCCGCACGGCGCCGGCGATCTTGGCGGCCGGCCAGTCCTTGTAGGCGAAGCCTGAGGCACCGGCGGCGCGCGCGGCGCTGGCGGAGATCTCACCGGCGCCGGAGATCAGCAACACGCGCGTGCCGGGCTCGGCCTCGCGCAGGCGCTCGCACACCTGAGCGCCGGACTCCTCACCGATGAACAGGTCGACCACGGCCACGTGCGGGCGGTAGCGGCGCGCGAGCTCGACGGCGTCGTCGCCGTTGGAGGCCGAGACGCACCGCTCGACCCACGGCTGCTGGGTCAGCATCAGCCGAAAGCCCCAGTGGACGACGTCGTGGTCGTCGACGACCAGCACCCGCAGCCGCTGCGGGCTACGGGTCGCAGGCTGGGAGTTGGCGGAGTCAGCCATCGTGCGGAACCACCAGGCGCACTTGCCAGCTGTCGCCGCCGCGCGGGCCGAACTCGACGATGCCGCCGGTCTGCAGCGCCTCGAACGCCGCCAGCCGTAGCCCCATCCCCGGCTGCTGCGGGCGGCCCGGGGTGACGCCGTCGTTGACGATCTCGAGCACGAACGTTCCGTCGGCGAGCGCCGTCCGGACCGAGACCTGGCTCGGTTGGGCGTGCTTGCGCACATTGCGAATCGCCTCGGTAAGAACGCTCTGCGCCAGCGGCTCGAGCTCCTCGGGAACGTTGGCGGCGGCGCCGGCTTCAAAGCTGATGCTCAGGTCGTGGTTTGTGTTCGTCTGGCGCTTGAGCTCTGCCGCGAACGTCGTCCGGGTCGCGCGCGGCTTGCGGCCGAGGGGCCGCTGGATCGCCTCGCGCAGCTCACCGAGCGCCGCCTGGATCTCACTCGCGGCCCGCACCCGTACCTCGTGTGGCAGGTCGCCGGCGCCGTCCAACACCATCGAGATCCCGAACAGCCGCTGGATCACGCCCTCGTGCACCTCCCGCGCTAGGTCGATCCGCTGTCGCAACTGGCGCCCCGTCTCCACCTGTGTCGCGACGTTGCGCGCAACCGAGGCGAGCGCGGCCGCCTTGCCCAGCGTCCACAGCAGGTGGCGCTCTGAGGGCTCGAGCGGCGGCGCGTCGAGGCTGCGGTCGGCGATGATCACGCCGACGGCGACCCCGGCCGCGACCATCGGGCCGCAGACCAGGCGCATCGGCCCGGGGACGAGGTACCTGTACTCACTCGGCACGCCCTCGCGGATGTCGCCGGTCGCCTCGACGACTTTGTCCTCGCGGAGCGCCTGCGCCGCGATCGCCAGCGTGTCGAGCGAGACGTTGGCACCGGCGAAGCCCTCGATGTCGATCTCGTGGGCGCCGGCGGCCCGCACCTGCCGGCTTGCAGGGTCATAGCGGAAGATGATCGCGCGGCGCAGATGCGCGAGCCGGCAGACGGCGCTGCAGAGCCGGTCGTAGAAGTCGTCGCCGATCGCGGCCTCCTGCTCGGACTGCGAGAGCACCTCGGCGAACAGCTCGAGCGCATCGACCGGAACGGCGTCGCTGCTGGCAGACACGCTATTGCGCGAGTGCGTCGGCGCGCCCGATCGGGCGCTTGCCCCAGCGGCTGCGGGTCGCGAAGTCGAGCAGTCGGAAGAGGTACTCGCGCAGGGGCGTGCAGTGGATCCCGGCCTGAGCCAGGCGGGTACGCGTGCGGGCGTTGTCGAACACAGTCGAGATCGAGAAATACGGGAAGTAGATGCGGCTCGCCTCGATCGCCACGTCCGAGAGATTGCTCGGGTCGGCCATGAACTCGTGCGGCGGGACCGCCGTCGGCTCCGGCCGGCGGAAGTAACGCGACGCCAGCGACACGATCTCGCCCCAGGAGGAGGCGTCAGTGCCGGCGGTCAGATGGAACGTCTGCTGTGTTCCCGATTGACGGCCCTCGCAGAGCTCGTGAATCGCGTCGGCGACATAGTCGATCGAGACGATGTCAAGCGGCGACTCCGGCATCGCCGGAACCGCCTTGAAGAGGCCCGTCGAAAGCGCCCGCAGCGGCCAGTACATGACGTTGAAGGCCGCCGTCCAGCCGCTCGCGCGGTCGCCGACGACGATGCTCGGGCGCAGGATGATCCACGGCAGGGCCGCGCCGTCTGCCTGGACCATCTGCTCGGACTCGAACTTCGACTGCTCGTAGGAGTTGCGGAATTCCTGGCCGACGTCGAGGTCGTCCTCGGTGAAGCGGCCCGCGTGGGTGCCGGCGACGTACGCGGTGGAAACCTGGGCGTAGCGGTCGATCCCGCCGCGCTCGTTGGCCAGCGCCGCGAAGTCGAGCATCCGCCGCGTGCCGCCGACGTTGGTCGCGCGGGCCTCCTCGAGCGGCAGGTCGAAGGAGACCGAGGCGGCGCAGTGGATGATCGTCGTCACCTCTTCGGCGAGCCGCTCGCGCGTGACGGCGTCGAGGCCGAGGTCAGGGGCGGTCAGCTCTCCGGCGACAGCCTCGATCCGGTGCTCGAAGAGCTCGGCGCCGTTGGCGACAAGTCCGTCCAATACCTCGTTGAGTCGCTCGCGGGCTGCCGCGTCGGAGTCCGCGCGTACGAGGCAGGTCACACTGCGCGTGCCGCGCTCGAGGTAGCGGACGAGCACCTCCATCCCGACGAATCCAGTTGCGCCGGTCAGGAATACGCGACCGGCAGGCGCACTCATCGAGTGCGCTCCAGCGATCGGAACGCCCAGGCGACGCGGGCACGCGTCTGCTCCGGCTCGATCAGCTCATCGATGTGGCCGGACGCGGCGGCGACCTGCGGACGCAGATGCTGCTCGGCGTAGCGCTCGGCCAGTTCCTCGCGTGCAGCCTCGGGATCCTCGGAGGCCGCGAGCTCGCGGCGGTGGATGATCCCCACCGCCGGCTTCGCGCCCATCACTCCGATCTCTGCCTGTGGCCAAGCGAACACGTAGTCAGCTCCGAGGTCCTTGGAGTTCATCGTTATAAAGGCCCCACCGAAGGATTTCCGCAGGATCACCGTCAGCCTCGGCACGGTTGCCTTGGCAAAGGCGTGTACGAATGTCGCGCCCAGGCGGATCACGCCGGCCGCCTCCTGGCGCGTGCCGGGCATGAAACCGGGAGTGTCGACGAGTACCAGCATTGGCAGACCGAAGGAGTTGCACTGGTTCACGAACCGCGCACCCTTCTCGGAGCTCGCCGCGTCCAGGACGCCGCCGAGGTAGCGCGGCTGGTTGGCGATCACCCCGACCGGCCGGCCCTCGATGCGGATGAAGGCGGTCACGAGGTTGCGCGCCCATCCCGGCGCGACCTCGAGCAGCTCACCGCCGTCGGCGACGCCGGAGATAACGGAGCGCACGTCATACACCTGACGGGCTTCGCTCGGGACGTGCACGGAGGGGTCGGTGGCGCCGGGCGGACGCGGCGCCGCGATCGGCAGCGGCAGGTCACAGTGGCTCGGCAGGTAGCCGAGCAGGTCGCGGGCGAGCAGCGCGGCGTCGTGATCGGTGCGAGCAACGAAGTGGGCGACCCCATTGCGCTCGTGCACGCGGTGGCCGCCGAGCTCCGCGGCGGTGACCTCCTCGCCGAGTGCCTCTTTGACGACGCCGGGGCCGGTGAGGAACATGCTCGCGCCCTCAGTCATCACGACCCAGTCGGTCAGTGCGGGCGAGTACGCGCCGCCGCCGGCCGACAGACCGCTGATGACGGAGATCTGCGGGACCTTGCCCGACAGGGCGACGGCCTGGCGGAAGATGCGGCCGTAGCCGCCGAGGGCGCGGACGCCCTCCTGCATGCGCGCGCCGCCGGAGCCGACGAAGCCGACAACCGGTGCGCGGGCGCGATCGGCGAGCTCCATCACGCGCACGATCGTCGCGGCGTGCGCCTCGCCGAGCGAGCCGCCGACATACGAGTTGTCCTGGGCGTAGCAGAAGACCGGACGTCCCTCCACGAGCCCGGCGCCTCCGACGACGCCGTCCCCGGCGCGCGCCTTGAGGCCCATGTGACCGGAGACGACCTCGGAGCGGATCACGTCGAGTGAACCCGCGTCGCACAGCGTCTCGAGCCGCTGCATCGGGGTGAGTGTGTCCACTTCAGTTTTTGTAAGCACTGAACTCATCGTGACACGCCCCATTCGATAACCGTTGCGCCCCAGATGAAGCCGCCGCCGAAGGCCGCGAGCAGCACGCGATCGCCGTCGCGCAGGCGGCCGGCTTCGAGGCTGTGGTCGAGTGCAAGAGGCAGCGTCGCCGCCGAAGTGTTGCCCAGATCCTCGATGCAGTCGACGACGCGGTGGCTCTTGAGGCCGAGGCGCTCACCGACCGCCGTGAGGATCCTGGCGTTGGCCTGGTGGTAGACGAACAGGTCGATCTCGTCGAGCCCGAGCCCCGCCGCCTCGATCGCCTGCTCGGTGGCTTCGGAGAGCTTCGCCACGGCGATCTTGAAGGTTTCGTGGCCGGCCATGCGGATCAGTTGATCGGAGCGCTCGACGCGGATCACCTTGTCGGTGTCGCCCTCGCTGCCCAGCACGATCGGGCCGATGCGGCTCTCGCCCGTCGCGACCAGCACGACGGCCCCGGCACCGTCGGCGAACACGGCTGCGGTGCCCCGATCCTCCGGGTCGACCACGCGCGACATGAAGTCTGCGCCGATCACCACCACGCAGTTGGCGCGACCTGAGTCGACCATCGCCGCCCCGGTCGCGAGCGCTGTGAGGAAGCCCGCGCATGCGCCGCCGACGTCGAATGCGCCCGCGCGAGTGGCGCCCAGCGCACGCGCCACCATCGGCGCGGCGTTCGGCATGATCTCGTCTGGTGTGGTGGTCGCGACGAGCACCATGTCCACGTCGGATGCGTCGATCCCCGCGCGCTCGAGTGCGACCGCCGCAGCGATCGTCGCGTGCTCGTCAACGCGCTCGTGCGGAGCGGCGACATGACGCGCGCGGATCCCGGTGCGGCGCTCGATCCAACCCGGCGCAAGGCCGAGGCGCTCCTCGATCACGGACGACTCGACGATCTCCCCCGGAAGGCTCGCACCAACGGCTACGACTGCTGCTCCGCCGATTCCACGTGAACCGTGAAGTTGGGCAGGGAGAGCCGCCGGCCTGAGTGTCGCGCTCACTGGTAAGTGAGCTTCGCGTGTGGAGCGCCCAGGTTCCAGCGCTTCACGGTCTGAACCACCCGCCCGGGGGGTCGTCGATTCCGAGACTTGCATGCCCCTTCTACCCTTGGTGTATGCGGCGGTTACTGATCGTGGTCGTAACGCTGGCCCTGGCGCTCGGAGTCGCAGCCTCCGCCGTGGCGAGCAACCGCATCCCAGGCAACGTCAGGCGGATCGCCGTGACGCTCACGTTCCCCGGCGGCGTAGACGGGTCGCGACCACCGGTCCACCGCACGTTGACCCGCCGCACGACCGTGCAGCGCGTGATCAGAGCTGTGGACGCGCTCCAGGCGGCGAAGCAGCGGATCATGTGCCCGATGATGATGGTGATTCTCGGCCCTGTGCTGACCGTCGTCTTTAAGGCCGGGGGGGCGGGATCGAATCCGGCCCTGGCGCAGGCGCAGGTGCAGGTACGAACCGGCACGCAGGGCGACTCGGGTTCGAGTTCGTGCTTCCCGATCCGCTTGACTGCACGTGGTGTGCAGACACCGCTGATCGGCAACAGCTTCGTGCGGCTGATGGGCGGGCTGATCGGCGTTCAGATCTCCTGATCCGTGACAGGGCGTCGGGCGCACACGTGGTGTGGGCGTATGAGACGCCTGCTTGTCTTGCTCGCTGCGCTATGCCTGATCGGTGTGGCGAGCGCTCAGGCATCTCGCCTCTGGGCCAACAAGCTCGCGGCGCGGCGTGACGCGCGGGCGTTGGTTGCGAGCGTGCGACTCCCGTCAGGCGCGACCAGACTCCCCGCCCGCGGCCCCACTGTCAGTTCGGTGGGCGTCAGCGGTCATGCCAAATGGGCGAGCGGCGAGTCGCAGAAGGCGGTCATCGCCTACATCAGGAGTCACCCGCCTGCTGGCGCCAAGCTCCAGAGCTGGGGCAGCAACGGTGGCTCTCCCACCGTCGGCACGGAGCTGATGCTGCTCTACACGTGGCCGTCTGTTGGTCTGGAGCTCTACAGCCGCTCGCTCTGGATTTCGGTCGACCAACTGTCACGCGGCCGATCCAGGGTCTTCGGGACCAGCCAGAGTGACTGGATCGAGCCGCGTTCGGTGTCTGAGCGTGTGCCGAACGGCGTGCGGGTCGTGGATGTGACGCTGCGGGTTGGGCATGCCATCGGTGGTACTGACCACCCGGTGACAACGACCCACGTCTTCAGGCGCGCGGCGGACGTCAGTTCCCTGATCGCGATGGTCGACGCCCTGCCGACCGTGCAGCGTGGCGACGAGGAGATCGGCTGCCCGGCGATGCTCGCTGGCCCGGCTAGCCCGTTGCTGACCCTGACATTCAGGGCCGGTCGAGCGCGACCGGCACTCGCTCGAGCACAGGTGAACGTGTACCCCGGCCGAAATGGGGCCTCCGGCTGGAACAACTGTGATCCGATCCAGTTCTGGATCGGGAACACGCAGCAGACGGCGCTGACGAGTCAGGCGTTCGTCAAGCAGATCGCCAAGCTCATCGGCGCGAACATCAGCTGATGGCTGGGACCGCGTGAGGCATACGCGACGAGCGCTCGTGGTCATCTGTCTGGCATTGCTGGTCGGCACCGCCAGCGCGGCTAGCGCCGCCGGTACGCAGGCGGGGACCCAGCTACAGGCGAACAAGGTCGCCGCGCGCCGCGACGCGCGTCAGCTGCTCGCGCGCCTGCGGGTGCCGAAGGATCTCACGCGGATCGTGTCCGCTCCTCGCTGGGCGATACAGGCGGCTGCCCTACCCCTCCCCAGCGAGACTTCAGCAGCCGACGAGACCTGGTCGACGACCACAGACAACCCGCAGGCGATCATCGACTTCGTAAAAGCTCATCGACCTGCCGGCGCCACTGACGTTGGCACGGGGAGCGAAAGCAACGACCCGACCGGCGTGAACACGCTGAATATCGAATTCAGCTGGCCGCCGCTCGGCCTGCAGCTCTACGACCGCTCGCTCACGGTGACGATCGTGACGCCGCCCCACGGTGACTCTGTGGTCGTCGCGGAGAGCCAAAGCTCTTGGATCGTGCCGCGCCCAGCCTCTGAGCTGGTGCCCAGCGGCACACGCGTCGTTGACGTGAGGCTGCGGATCGGTCACGGCGTGGGCGGATTCCGACAGCAGCGCACATCCACCTACGTTGTTTGGAGAAAGGCACGAGTCACGGCGGTCGTTCGCCAGTTCAACGCGCTGCAAACGATGCAAGACGTTGCGCTGAGTTGCGTCTTATTCCAACCGGACAGGCCGTATCTGACGCTGACGTTCCGCAGCGGGCGCGGTCCCGGCCACCCAGTGCTCGCCCACGCAAAGGTGTTTGTCAACCCTGGCAGCCAGGGCGCCTCCGGCGCTAACAACTGCGACCCGATCGTCTTCTGGATCGGCAGTCGCGAAGAGCCCCTGCTGATCAGCCCGACCTTCGTCAGCTGGATCGGCAAACTGATCGGTGCGAACATCAGTTAGAGCGTCTAGGAGGACCGTCCCCTGTGCCTCAGTTTGCGCTTCGTCCGGTGGAGGCTTCGGATCTCGACGCGATCTTCGAGCAGATGCGCGATCCAGAGTCGGTGCGCATGGCGGCCTTCACAGCTGAGGACCCGAACGATCGAAACGCCTTCGACACCCACATGGCCAAGATCATGTCCTCGTCTGAGAACACGTTCTTGGCGATCATCCGCGATTCTCGGCTGGTCGGCACGATCGCGAGCTACCCCTCCGAGGGCGCGACCGAGGTCACGTACTGGATAGATCGCGCCTGCTGGGGGCAAGGGACTGCAACCCAGGCGCTCGCCCTACTCCTCAAGGAAGTCTCGGTTCGGCCGATCCGAGCCCGCGCTGCGAGCGACAACGCCGCATCGCTGCGAGTCCTCCAGAAGGCGGGCTTCCGCCCGATCGGTACTGAGGTGTCCTTTGCTCCGGCCCGTGCCGCCGAGATCGAGGAGACCATTCTTGAGCTGCCGTGAGGCGCCTTGCTCGGCTCCGGCCGCACCACCAGTCGGCTTCGCGGGTCGGCCGAGGGCGCTCCCTAACATGGAGTCATGCGCTTCTCTGTGCTCGACCAGTCCCCGATTCCGGAGGGGCTGACCGGGGTCGACGCGCTGCGCAACACGCTCGACCTGGCCCAACTGGCGGACCGGCTTGGCTATCACCGCTACTGGGTCGCCGAACACCACGGCGGGCCGATGCTGGCCGGTCCGGCGCCCGAGGTGCTGATCGGGCCGATCGCCTCGGTGACGCAGGGGATCCGGGTCGGCAGCGGCGGCGTGATGCTGCCGCACTACAGCCCGCTCAAGGTCGCGGAGTCGTTCTCGCTGCTCGCGGGCTTGTTCCCGGGGCGGATCGATCTGGGGATCGGACGCGCCGCCGGCACCGACCCGCTCACCACGTTCGCGCTCCAGCGCGACCGGCGCCAGGCCTCACCCGACGACTTCCCGCAGCAGCTGGCCGAGCTGCTTGCCTACCTCGAGGACGACATGCCTGAGGAGCACCCGTTCGCGCGGCTGTCGAAGACTTTGCCCGGCCGCCCCGAGGTCCCGGAGTGCTGGCTGCTGGGGTCCTCGGCCCAGAGCGCGATCTGGGCGGCGGAGATCGGCCTGTCGTACGCGTTCGCCGACTTCATCAACCCGGAGGGCGCGGCGCTGGTGGCCGATTACCGCAAGCGCCACGCGGCCGAGCACAAGCACCGCGCGTCGCGCACGGCCGTCGCGGTCT
>Ga0307372_10008811_pt1 | contig 14097 bp, 17 predicted proteins | sample OX1MG_FD_202533 | JGI IMG/M metagenome (GOLD analysis project Ga0307372, IMG submission 202533) | Soil microbial communities from Risofladan, Vaasa, Finland - OX-1 | ecosystem: Environmental > Terrestrial > Soil > Coastal area > Acid sulfate soil | place: Finland: Risofladan, Vaasa | collected...
AACAGCCCGCTAGAGGTCGGAAAGAACGTATGGCTAATCTGAATAGCAAAGTAGCCGAACGTAAAAAAGTCGTAGAACTCGAGGGCATTGCCGATGCCCATGACCACGACCTTGTGCAGCGGCAAACGGACCTGCCGCGTGAATCCCTGTTCAGCGACCGTGCTCGCGGCCAACGTGCCTCCCCGAAACGCACCCCAAGATTTTCGTTAACACGCTGTCGCTTAGAGTTTACGCCTAAGCGAAAACTAAAAGCGCGCCGTTCTCGCTCGTTGTAACTTCTCCCCCAGCGATGCGACGCACAAGGCGGTGTTGTCGATGGGACCGCACCTAGTGAGGTTTCCCAATCCGTTGCCGGCCTGTTCCTCTTGGCACGTGAGCACGCGGCAAGCGCGGGCCGCGGTTTCCAGTTCGACGATGTCGGTGACGAACCCTACGCCACTGGCGGCAGTTTCTGGTTCCGGTTAGCCGACGGTCGTGACCGTCAACAACGGATCAACAGCGAAGGGTTGGCGGTCGTAGCTGTTAGCCTCGTATTGTGAGTGAATGCACTATGACACTTGACTCTGTAGTGGAACGGATTTCGAGACTACCAATCGTCTAAAATCACAATAAGCCGCTGACTTTAAGGGATATTTTGTTGGATGCCTGTGGAATATTTCGGCGGATTACGCAGGGATAAGCCTCGGATTCGCATACATACGACCCGGAAATATTCCACAGGACCGCGCCGAGATCCGACATCATCGTCATGCCGATCTGCGCGTTGCCGGTGATCCGTGACCGGTGCCCTTCTGCGATAATGCGGTCCGACCCTGAAAACCTCAACGTTGAGCGTAACGAAAATGGACATAGAGGCTCTAGAACGCGAAGCGCTGAAGCTTTCTGCCGAAGACCGAGCACGACTTGCTCGAGAATTGCTCGACAATCTCGACGATCTGTCCGCGGAGGAAAGCGAGCGCCTGTGGCTGGAGGAAGCCGGTCACCGCGCGGCGCAGATTGACGCCGGTGAAGTAGAGTTGATCTCGGCCGACGAAGTCGACCAGAAGGCCAGCGCGCTGTTACGATGAATTACCGCTTCCATCCGGCAGCGGCAACGGAACACCTCGAACTGATCGCCTTCTACGAAGCCCGGCAAGCGGGCCTCGGCGCTCGCTATCGCGAGCATTTTCTCAAGACGATCCGCAACGTCTGCGAGCGGCCGGCACGATACCCGATCGAACGTCAACCGGACATCCGGCGCGTGCGGCTGCGCGTGTTTCCGCTGACGATCATCTAGCGGGAGCGGGATGCCATGATTCAGGGGCTCGCGGTGGCGCATTACCGCCGCAGGTCTGGCTATTGGTTTGGTCGGGCAACGCGTTCGTCATCGTAGCGCCGTGACGATGTCTGACCCGTGCAGCGCGAATTCAAGCGCTGCGCAAATCGCTCGCCGAGGTGCGCTTCGCTGACGCAGCGTTCACCACGGGTGGGGACTTTTCCGAGGCGAGCCGCAGCCCGCTTCGCACGGTTGATCGGCCGTTCCGAGGACTGAGAATACCGGCCCTTCCTTGCATCGTGCCTCGATCGCGAGAATCGTTCGCTGGAAATTCACGCGCGCCACACGAATAGAAGTCGCTGTTGACGGAGCAAGGGTTGTCGTGGGATGTTTGGGACGCCAGGGCGTAGCCGACGCCGCACTCCGATGGATCCGCCCCGCAGGATCCCTCGACCGGGGCAAAGGGGAGCAGACTCCTCCGGTGTGGCTAGTCGTGCGTTTCTTCGCAGCGCAGCCGAGGGCGGGGCCGAGGCAGCGCTGAGCGAGGAAAAGCGATGACTGCCCACCGAGATCTCAAAAGAATCATCCGCGAGCGCCAGCAGAAGACCCGCGAGTCTTATACTGCGGCGCGCGTCCATGTGATGCGCGAGCGCGCAGCCGTGCTGGGTCACGACGACCCGGGACCCGTCGCCGAGGAGCCCTCGCGGCTCGATGCGGCCGTGCTGAAAATGAACCAGCGGTCGGCCCGGGGTGCGTGTGCTCTGCGAAGCCGGCGAGGTCACGTTCCGTTCCCGGGACATGTGGCGGGTCCTGCCGGGGCAAATCGTGACGCTGGTGATCAAGAAGCGTTGGGCCTGGAAGGGCGATGCGTACGCGAGCGGATCGATCGAGAATCCCCGCATCGCGGTAGACCAGCTGGTTCTCGAGCCACTGCCTCTGCGCGACGATGGACTCATCGACCTGCGCGCCACTGATGAGCCCTATCGCGGAAAGGACCGGTACGCCCCGCTCTGGCGCAGGTTGACCGCGAAACCACGTCCCAGCGTCATCATGGATCCGATCGCTTGGGGGCAATTTCCCGGCCTCGATGACGAGGAGGAGAATCCCACCTGCGAAGCGGCCGAGCTCGTGCAGGCGGGCCAGAACGCGGAAGCATACGAGCTGCTCATGGATGCCTTGGGCACCGATCTTCGTTGTCTCGAGGCTCACGCGCACCTCGGCAACCTCGAGTTCGATCATTCCCCCAAGCGCGCAATCCTCCACTACGAGATCGGGCTGCGGATCGGGGAACTTTGGCTGCCGCCGGCCTTCGATGGCATGCTTCTCTGGGGCCACATCTACAACCGCCCATTTCTCAGATGCCTGCACGGATATGCTCTGTGCCTGTGGCGCCTGGGGCAATTGCGTGAAGCCCAGCAGGCTTTTGAGCGCCTCCTGTCGCTCAATCCGAGCGACAATCAAGGCGCGCGATTCTGCTGGGATGACCTTCGCCATGGCCGAGACTGGGAAGAGGATCAGGATCAAGAAGCCGTGGGTCACACATGAGCCCGAAGCCCCCGCGCGTCGGCGCTCGCCTGCAGGAGTGGATCACGGCACGCGCGCGACACCATCGGTCGCACGCTCATGAGCAGTCGTGACCGATGTTCCACAATGGCGGCGCGGCACGCAGGCTTCGCGGATTGGAGCCACATCCATGCGAAGCGTCCGACACGTACCGGTGCGGTGGGAAACAAGCGTCGCGGCATCATTACCGCTTTCGCAGGCAGGAACGATGATTGGGATGAATGATGACCACCCCACTCGATGAGATCACCAAGTCCCTCGGTCGGATAAGCACCGGCGGCATGTTCGAGACGCGGGCGACACGCAGCCCGAAGGACCTGCATCTGCAGGTCGAGGGCGTCGGACGGGTGACTCTGCCCGTGAGTCCCGCGACCGCACGGAAATTGTGCGGCGTCGCCCGGCCGGCCCGCCATGGCTACAAGGAGGAGACGCGTCTTGACCGCAAGGTGCGGGACACGTGGGAGATTCCCGCCAAGCGGCTGGACCTCGATGAGCGCCGATGGGCGAATACCATCATCCCGCAGCTCGAGCGGATCCGCCGGGATCTGGGTCTGCCGCAAAAATGCCGCCTGCGGGCCGAGCTGCACAACCTGCTGATCTACGGGCCCGGCCAGTTCTTCGCCCCGCACCGTGACTCGGAGAAGACCGACGACATGGTGGGCACTCTGGTCGTGGTCCTGCCTTCGCGGTTCACGGGTGGCGAGCTGGTGATCGAGCACCATGGCGAACGAAAGACTGTGCGAGCCTCGGCGCGGCACCTCACCCTCACCGCCTTCTCTATGCAGACTGTTTTCACGAGGTTCGCCCGGTCCGCACCGGGTACCGCCTCGCGCTCACCTACAACCTAATCGCCGAGGGGACGACGGACGCGGCCGTGCCAAAGTCGGTCGGAGCACTGAGCGCCAGCGTGTGCCGTTTCTTCGAGACGCCGGTGACCGCTTATACGGGTTGTCGTGAGCTGAACCCTCCCGACCGCCTGGTTTGTCTGCTCGATCACGAGTACACGCCGCACGCGCTGGCGTGGAACCGGCTGCAGAACGCGGACGGCGCGCGCGCCGCCGTTCTGCGGCAGGTGGCGCGGCAGCTCGACTGCGAACTCTTCCTCGCCCTGGCGGATGTGCATGAGACCTGGGCCTGCGAGGACGAAAACGACCTCGGCCGCTCGCGCGCCCAAGGGCAGCGCCGCCGTCGCGAACCATGAGCTCTGCTACACCACGCCCTCACAGGACTTCGAGCCGTTCGAGACCGAGCACGAAGGCTACACGGGCAACGCCGGCAATACGGTGGATCACTGGTATCACCGCGCCGCCGTCGTGCTCTGGCCGCGCGATCGCGCGTTCGTGATCCGCGCCAAGATCGATCCAGGCTGGGCGTTGGGACGGATCGCGAAGACGCTCGCCGCCAGGCATGCGGACGAAGCTTCGGCTCTGGCGCACCAGCTGCTGCCGTTCTGGGCGGTCTGTGCCCGACGGGAAGGAAAACTGCTCGAGGCAACGCTGCAAATCGTCGGATCACTGGCGCAGCCTCAGACGGCCTGCGCGCTCCTGCAACCTTTTTCCCTGTGGAACCTCACCGCGCGGGGGGCACCGCGGCTGTCCGCACTTTTGGAGACCTACGGTCTCGAGTGGTGCCGCGCGCTGCTTCGGGGATGGGTGACCGAGCACCGGAGCTACGAGCCGGACGAATCCCGACTGAAGTGGATGAGCGCGGCGCTGGCACCGCTTTGCCGGGCACTGACCGCAGGTGGATCGCCAGGCCAGACACTCGCGGTCGAGATGCTCGCGACGCAATGGGCTTGGCTGCGGCAACGCTGGACGGAAGTCCTGATGATGGATAGCTCGGAGAAAGATCGCGCCAAGGCTCTCGCGGGCCTCGCCCGGCCGACCCTGGCGCTGATCGAGAGCTGTGAGCTATCGCAGGAAGCCGGATTGCGGACGGCGCTGATGAACGCGCTGCTGGAGAAGCCCGACCTCCTGCCCCTGCAGCTCGGCCTGCTGCGAGCCGCCTACGTTCGTCGCCGGCCCGAAGCGCTGCGCGCACTGGGGTTGAAGCGCATCCATGACCATTGCGCCCGCGAGATCGCGACGCGGGTGCGTGCCCCGGCGCGCGGGGGCGATGACTGGTCGATCGAGGTGCCACTGCAATGCACCTGCACACTGTGCGCGAAGTTTAAACGGTTTCTCGAATCAGCGAATCAGCGGCGTCTCGAGTGGCCGCTCGCCCAGGCGCAACGGGCGCACCTGCACCAGACGATCGATATCCACGGACTACCGGTGACCCATACCACCCGCCGCAGCGGCAGACCCTTCACGCTCCTGCTGGAGAAGACCAACGCACTGTTTGAGCGCACAGCGACCGCCCGCAGGATTGCGGAGGAAGATCTTCGCTGGCTCGAGGCGACCGTCGGCCGATTCTGAACCCCGGGTGGAGAGATAACGCCCGTTCTTTCAGTACCCGCCTCTGGCGTTGAGGCGCTCGGTGAATCGGAAGCCGCGGGTTATTCGTCGCTCGTCCGTTTCATGTCGATCGTGGGGGCCGCCTTCGAGCGCTCGCGATGGGAGTACGCCGCGTATGCCACCGCCCTGCGGACCGACTCCGGAATTTCGTTGCCCCCGGCACAGATCGCCAGGCTCATGGACGCCGGTCTGGCCTACGGCCATATCGAGCAGGAGCGAGATGGGCTCCAATGTGCACGTTCGCACGCGTTCGCCGCGTTCCGCGAGGTGGCGCTGGGCGAGAGAGCGACCTGGCGCGTCTCTCGGAATGATCCGTTCAGTATCGCCAAATTCTACGGTGAGTTCCGTACCGGCGGCACGCGCCAATTCCCTAGTTAAGCGGGATATATGGACTCCCCCTGCGTTGCAAGCGGCGTCTTCGCCTTTGGATTAAGGATCGGACTGCGACAAATATATCCGGCCTCTGATGCGTCCGTCGACGCGGGCCCAGATGGCAATTGGCTCGCGGGAGCCTCACAAGTTCTACGGCGTCTGCGCTGCCGTCCAGACTATCAGGTTTATCCTGCGGCGGTCTGACCTGCTGCCATCTGCGTAAACGCTCTAGCCGCGAGTTCTCGCTGAGCGCCAAGCAGTATGACGCCTTTGTCGCCGCGCTCGACGCGCCGCCGAAATGTGAACAGGTTTCGGAGATTGACCATCTCTCGGCCAAACCGACGTCGAATCTTGACCACCCCAGATGTCCGAATGTTCCTAAGAATTCAGCAAATACGCCGCGAGATGTGATCCACCTTGGACGCCGGTTCCTGGTCAAAGATAGGCGCCTGTTCACAGTCAGAGCGTTGCGCTCCCCCTCCAGTTCGTCCAGCCGCGCGCGTAAGGGTGCAATTTCATTATCGTCATGGGCTGCCATGCGGGGGTTTGATCACTGAACCCGTTGATTGTGCCAAGCAGCGGCCGTGGCTACCTGCCCAGACCTGCCACGAGGCGCGACAGCGCGACGGTCAGTTGTTCCAACACTTGCGGATCGGGTAGGGGCAGCTTCAGCACTGAACGGCCCGTTAAACTGTCGGTCTCGATCCATCCACCCGAAATATTCGTGCTACCGTTCTCAACACCATTGCCGCTGGCCTTCCGCGTCGGCGGCGCGGCAAGTGTTTCGAGCAGTTTCAGGCCTACGGTGAAGAGCGGTGTCCAGGGATTATCATTCTTGCTATCTTCCTGAGTCTTTACCTGCGGCGTCGGCTCAGCCTTTACCGGTAAAACCTTCTCAGCAATTTCCGACGCCGGCCTCTCGGGCACGTCCACTGCCGGCATCGCTGCGACTGTGGGCTTCTCGTCGCGCCGAGTAACCGCATCCACGCTTTCCATGAATTTGGTCAGCCGGGTCCCGCCCAGGAATATCTCGCTCTCGCCACCATCAAGCACTCCGGCGAACAGTGATTTCTTGAACGCGAGTATCGACAGCATCTTTTCCTCGATCGTGCCCTCGGCAACGAAATTGACGACCTGCACGCTCTGGGTTTGACCCAATCGGTGCACCCGGCCGATGCGTTGTTCGAGTATCGCGGGATTCCAGGGAAGGTCCATATTGACGACGGTTGCCGCGGCATGCTGCAGATTGAGACCGACGCCGCCGGCATCCGTGGACAAGAATACCCGGCAAGCGGGGTCGGTGTGAAAGCGATCCACCAGGCCACCGCGTTGTTCGCTGGGTACACCGCCGTGAAAAAGCGCGTAGTCCCATCCCCGCCTCTTCAGCCGCCGAATGATCAGCTCATGGGTGGCCACCCACTGACTGAACACGACGGCTTTGGCCTCGGGTCGTTCAAAAAGTTCGGCGAGCAGGGTCGCCAGTTCATCAACCTTGGCGCCATGATCGGTCTTGTGATCGAGCAAGTAGGTGCTGTTGCACGACATTCGCATGTTCATCAGACAACAGGTCAGCCGGCGCTGGTCGGCATCCGATAGGTACCCGGTCTTGCGCCAACGACTCACGATGCGATCGACGGTCTCCCCGTTCTCGTCGTGATGGGCTTGCTGCTCGTCGGTCATCGCCACGAACACCGTGTTGTCCACGCGAGACGGCAGTTGTTTCAGCACCTCGGATTTGCGCCGCCGCAGAAGAATGGGCTCTAACGTTCGGCCGATCTGCTGGAGATTCCGGTACCCGATCACGCGTCCAGCCTCGTCCACCGTTTGATGCTCGTGGCGCAATCGCCAGGTTGCCCCAAGGCGATGACGGTCTACGTACTGCACGATCGACAACAATTCCTCCAGGCGATTTTCGAGCGGCGTGCCAGTAAGAACGATGGCATACGGGCTGTCGATGCGCTTCAGTGCGCGGGCTGCGATGGTGTTCCAGTTCTTTATGCGTTGCGCTTCGTCGACGATCACGACGTCCGGCGACCAGGCGTCGATCGCCTCCAGATCCTTGGCCAACACGTCATAGTTGGCGATCTTGCAAAATCCGGGTTGGGCATACTGCGCCTGCCGGACGGCACGCGGGCCGCCGATCACCAGGGCCTGGCGATCAGTGAATTTGCTGATTTCCCGCAGCCACTGATGCTTGAGCGACGTCGGACATATCACGAGAACATGCTCCGCACCGAAGTGCCGAGCAAACAGTTCCACCGCGGCGATCGCTTGAATGGTTTTGCCCAATCCCATCTCGTCGCCGATCAGACAGCGGCCAGCCCGGGCTGCGAACAACGCACCCTCGACCTGATAGGGGTAAAGATCCGTCTTGACCAGTTCCTTGAGTTCCCGGCTGTGAGCGCCCTTGAAATACGCCGCGTCGATGATCCGTCGCCGTTCCGTGGCGTCGCGGGTCTGCGCAATGAACCCCAGCGCATCTTCGTAGCATCTCAGATCGTGGCCGCTCTGTTGCTCACTTACGAGAAAGCCAGCCAATTTCCCGAATTTTTCTACCGGCAGAGCGCCGTTGGGCGATCCATCGAACAGCTTTCGCGCACGGTTGGCCAACGACACCGGACAGTCGGTGCCGGCACGGAAGCGTACCTGGCGCTCGCCAGCGTACAGCAAATAAATTTCGCTGTAGGGCGGATGGAATCCGCCCGCAAGCGCCTGCTTGGCGCCGCGTTTCTTTTCCAATTTCCCGAGGACAAACTCGATGTGCTTGCACGTACCGAGATCATTGGTCGAAAAATCCGGGCACGCGCAATAATTTTCACCCAGTCCGGCACCGCGGATCGCGACGCGATAGCGATTTCCGCTCTGCGGGTTGATCACCTCAAAGTCTGAAAAAATCGCCTCGTCGCCCATATTCTTGAGCTTGAAGGGCTGCGAGCGTCCATATTGCCGCCGTAATTGGGTCTGCCACGCCTTGACGTCCATCCCCATCGGGCGGCGCAGGTGGGATACCGATGGTTCATGGGCAACCCGGCGGATTTTCCTCGCGCCGTTCTTGCGCGGCTTCCGCATGTTGGTGACTTGCAGCCTGCGCGCCATGTCAACGATCCTTCATTGCACTCGATCAAGATGGGCACTAAGCCCGGACTGATGTCCACGCGTGAGCGAACTTGAGAATCCGGCCCATCGATTCGTCGTAGATTGGAATTGAGCCGTACACCATCGCTGTTGTGAATCGCTCATACCATATTTTCGCTTCGCTGCGATTCTTAAGGTCGCGCAAGGCATCGAGCGCGGGTTCAATCGGCACCTCCTTGAATCCGAGATCCTGGCCACGGAATTCCTCTGCGTCTTGAAGAAAAAGTTGGCGAGCGAGTCGGTCCGCCTCCCCATCAATCAACTCTTGTGGAAACCTCTCGAAAATTCGCCCAAGATCGTAAATATGTCGGACGATATCTTCGTCGCGGACGTTTCCAGATTCAAACACCCGGTCGGCGCCGCGGAGCCGCGCTGACCATCGACGCAGTAAGGCGGCGTTCTTGCCAGCGATTGCTTCGCGGATATCCAGGCAAGCGATCACGCCGGTTCGCAGCGCTCGCCCAAGTATTTCGTTGACGACCGTGTCGTAGCCGCAAACTACCGGCGCGAGGATCGAGGAACGTGCACTTGATCTCGATCAGCAATTCCGGGCGTAGCGCCTGATCAGGTGGATAGAGAGACTCGTAGGACAACAGGATCGCAATGTAGCTATTCGGGTCGCCGGCTTTGACAGCCTCGTTGGGAATGTCATATCCCTGTTTCCGCAGGCGCTCGAGTACTTCAGCCTTGATATGACTCAGCATGCGCTTGTGAGCGGAGCCGCTCAATCCCTGCGGCAGTATGACCCGCAGGTCGACATCCTCCGAGATGCGTTCGGTAATACGGTGCGCTTTGGAAACCGCCGTGCCACCGCACAGGATAAACTTCGCTGCGTTGCCTTGATACAAGACCGGCTCAGTGACGGTCGAGAACACCTCGGTGATGATGCAGTCCTTTTCGATCTCGGCCGTGGACACGCGAGCCGCATGCTCAGCGAGAAAAGCCTCAATCAGTTCAGATTGCGCCTTCGTCAGCCGCTTCATGAGTATTCGATTACGCGCGGCCCAAAGGCGATCCTGCGCTTTACGCGCGTTCCCGACACCACAATACGATCACCGGCCGGTACTTGCATCGTACGTCCCTCGACGTAATCCAGCGCAGCCTGGCTCGGCTTCGGCGAATGACCCAGACGGCGCAGCGCCTGGTAGCCGATTTCGATGAGGGGAACTGACGGAATCGGCTTGCCTGAAAGCACCGACCGCTTCGCACGCGCGTACAGACCGTAGCCCACCTGTACCAGCAGACCATCGCCCACGAGTTTACGCAGTTCGCGACCGACGACATCGTAGGCGCCAAAATCCGCGAAATCGTCGCGCACGAAGACGTCCATCCTCCTAGTGCGGCGGATACGCTCGACGATGCGATCTCGGATAGTAGCTGGCTTCCTGGTCATGATACAAACATACGACCAATTAACCGCAATAATGCTAGCAGAAACAGATTATTGCTGCATTCCGTCATTCGACCTTTTACCGATAAGAAAATTCAATCGACGCTAACACCGCTCGTCCCGCCGTACGCGACGAAAACTGGCTCAGATGGGTCAAAATGAACGTGGAGCGTTGGTGGCTAGTGAGGGAATTGGACCCCCGCCACGCGGATTTTCAGTCGAAGTGAGAAGGAATAAATGGTTATTTATTAATCACTTGCAGCGCTTGCCGACCCCGAAACCCGGCTCACTCAGGCACAATCCTGGCACACCCAATCTGAGTTGGTCACATTCTCGGGTGTGCGTTTTCCGCTGGGTTGCCGGTCAATCGAGATGTCCGTACATCGTACGGATGCTATTATGGACTACCGGCAACCCAGGACACCATATATGCGCAGCTCAACGAAACGTCGAGAGGACCGCTTAGAGGTCCGATTGACGCCCAAGGCGAAGTCTATGTTGAAGCGCGCCGCAGCGGTCGAACGCAAGACTGTTAGCGCGTTCATTCTCGACAAGGGGCTTGCCGCGGCCGCCGAGACGCTCGCCGACCGCCGCGAATTTCCGTTAAGCGCCAAGCAGTATGCGGTATTTATTTGCGCACTGGATGCGTCATCCAGACCCCGCCCACGCCTTGTGAGACTTCTCGACACACCTAGCGTCCTCGAGTGAGTCCGTTCGGCGCGATCGGGAAATTGCGTCGCGAGCATCGGCTCGACGAGTTCGATTGCGGCAAGGAGGATCTGAATCGGTTTCTGAAACGCCAGGCTTGGAACAACCAGCAGGCGCATAGCGCACAGACCTATGTTCTCGCGAAGGACTTTCTCGTCCTCGGCTATTACAGCCTTGCGGCCGGCGCCGTAACCCACGATGAGGCCACGGAACGCGCGAAAAAAGGCCTCGCTCGGCATCCGATTCCCGTGATCCTATTGGCGCGATTGGCCGTGGACAATTCGATCCACGGCAAAGGCTTAGGGTCGGCGCTCCTCAAAGACGCATTAATGCGAGCAGCAACCGCGGCCGATACCATCGGCGCACGGGCACTGCTCGTGCACGCCAAGGACGATGACGCCAGAGCGTTCTATGAACACTTCACGTTCGAGGCGAGCCTAAGTGATCCGTACCACCTGATGCTGCTCATGAAGGATTTGATCAAGATCGTCGGAGTCGTCTCCCCGCGACGTTAAGGAAACGGACCGCTTACTCCGATTAATCGGAAGACAGTGCGGATATGAAGGTGGCCAGGCTCACCACGGCACAATTACGGCACAGCCAATCCGAATTCGGCACGTTCCTGGCGCCACCACGAGTGCGGTGGCACAAGATGACTTGATGACTATAATGACTATAATGACCATTTCGCGAGGCAGATCACCCATGGACACCGGAACCTGGACCGTCGCTCAGGCCAAGGCAAAGCTCAGCGAGGTCATCGAGAACGCACTGGCGCATGGTCCACAGACCATCACCCGTAACGGCCGACGGACGGCGGTCGTCGTCGACGCCGAAGAATGGGAACGCAGAACGAAGCGCAACGGGTCACTGGCCGACTTCTTCAAGGCCTCACCGCTTCGCGGCTCGAACCTCAAGGCTCGCCGCTCGAAGGATCGGCTGCGCCCGTCCGACCTGTGAGTTTCTTGCTCGACACGAACGTCGTCTCCGAATGGACCAAACCCCGGCCCAACGCGGGTGTCGTCGAATGGCTCGCTCGGGTCGAGGAGGACGAGGTATTCCTGAGCGTGGTGACGGTTGCGGAGATACGCCATGGCATAGAGCGCTTACCCGCGGGTGATCGCCGCCGGCGACTCGATGAGTGGCTCCGCAATGACCTGGCACTGAGATTCGAAGGAAGAATCATCGGCGTGGGTGGTGCCATTGCCGATGAATGGGGACGGATGATCGCCCGTCGCGAAGTGCGGGGCCGCCCCATGAGCGCCATGGATGCGCTCATTGCGGCCACGGCACAGGTCCACGACCTTACCGTCGTGACTCGGAACGCCGCGGACTTTCAGGCGTCCGTGAAAAATGTAATGAATCCCTGGACATGACCGACGTACGGTGCAGGCAGCGAATTTCGATGGCACACCGGCAGAGGGCGAATCCGTATCTCGGCGAGTCGTGCAGGTGTGCTATCGGAAGAACGCGATCAGGCCGTTACGTCTTCGTGGTGTTCATGCTGCCCTAGGCACATGGCGGTACGCTCATCCGACCGATCAGTGCGCGCTATATGCACAGCAAGGAGATTGCCCACCATGAAGCCTCGTCGTCTCAAAAAAATACCGGCCCTCCGGAGTGACGCCGCAGCGGAACGGTTCGTCGCGAGATCGGACCTGACCAAGTACGATCTATCGGAGTTCAAACCGATGCGCTTCCAGATCGAACCGGAGTCTGCCGCGTTGAACATGCGGCTGCCCCGCAATTTACTCGACGCCGTGAAGGCCGAGGCCCGCGCCCGAGGAATCCCCTACACGCGTTATTTGCGCATGGTCCTCGAAAAAGCAGTCGACTGATCTCGTTGTACATTCCTTGTAAAAGAATAGGCGAGTGGCGTGCAAAGCGGGACTCGCCGACGACCTGGTTCGATGGCTGGAACTCGATCAACCGTAACACATTGTTTTAACCAGAAAAACATCGACTCATACTGGCATTTGTTGGCCGATGGTAGTAGTTTCTACCACCGATACCTGAGGATTTAGTCGTGACCAAGGCCGTAAAAAAAGCCATCTCATTGCCAGCAGATCTTGCCGCCGAGGCGGAAGCCATCGCGCGCGAAGAGAATAAGTCCCTTAGCGCCGTGGTGCAGGACGCGCTGCGGGCTATGCGCCGATCGAGATTGCGCGGTGAGTTCAAGGAATTGCAGGGCTACTGGTCGAATCGCGCCCGCGTAGCCGGCATTCTGTCCGAGCGTGAACTCGACCGCGTCCTTCGCCGTTGAAAGCGGTCTTCGATACCAACATCTTCATCTCCGCCCTCGCGATTCCCGGCGGCCAGGCGGAGCGGGCAATCGACTTGGTGATCGATGGCCGGGTGGAGTTATTCATATCCAAGGCAATCATCCACGAGGTTCTGGGCGTTTTGGCCGAGAAGTTTTCTCGGGACGCGGATCAGATCTCAAGGACGGCCGTCTTTCTGTCGGAGATTGCCGAACTCGTCGCCCCACGCCGCAAACTCGCGACGCTCAATGATGAACCCGACAACCGCATTCTCGAGTGCGCGGTCGCCGGCGGCGTCAACGTCATCGTCACCGGCGATAAAGCGATGCTCAACTTAAAGCGATTCGCAGACATCCGAATAATCACTCTTCGCCAGTTCCTTGATGAGGTCGCAAATCTCTAAGCTTTGTGAAACGGCATCCAATTCGGACGCCTGTGGTCCGCGCGAAATCGGTCCTTGACGGACTGCATCACGAGTACCATCTGGAGCGCGCAGCTGCGTGATTGAATATTTGCGCACCACAGGCCGGATTTCACTGCACGAATCCGGCACAACCACCGGATTTTCACGGCACAGCCAGATTGAAACTCGTGGAAAATTAACGCTTATGTGGTGGCCAGGGGTGGAATTGAAATTTCTGATATCTCGCTGATTAGCAAGGACTTACTTGGTCCCCGTCTTCCAGTTGCCCCCGGAGTTGCCCCCCGCCGGGCTACGCCGAAATTCGCCTCGCACCGCCGACCTCTTTTAGTTCCGATTCAAGCAAGTTTCGCTGCCATTGCGCGTGTGGTATCTATCAATCGCTTACCGCGCTTGCCGCCGTCGTCCCGGCCAGCACTTCCTTCAGCGCACCCGCCCCGAAGCACAGACTATAGTCCCATTTCCCGAAACGCCCGTCGTTGCTGACGGCGCGGCACCAACGCTCCGCCGCGGCCTTCTTGATCATCGCGTCACCG